>Ga0070696_100003706_pt1 | contig 10193 bp, 5 predicted proteins | sample KBSK1253metaG_FD_65474 | JGI IMG/M metagenome (GOLD analysis project Ga0070696, IMG submission 65474) | Corn, switchgrass and miscanthus rhizosphere microbial communities from Kellogg Biological Station, Michigan, USA - KBS K1-25-3 metaG | ecosystem: Host-associated > Plants > Roots >... | reverse complement strand
GTACAAGAAGGACGTGGCCAGGGTGCGCCCGGGTGGGTATCTGCTCTATGACTCGTCGTGGCCGCTCGACGATTCGCTGGTGCGCGAGGGGATCACGATCCTCGGAATCCCATTCGGCAAGATGTGCGTCGAGGCGTTCAAGGCCGATCGCGAGCGCACGCTCATGCGCAACATCGTGTACGTCGGGGCGCTCGCCGCCTTGCTCGAGTTCGACATGGATGTCGTGGGCGAGATGCTGCGCGAAAAGTTTGCCAAGAAGAAAGCGCTGCTCGACGCCAACTTCCGGGCGATTCAGATGGGCTTCGACTACGCCAAGACGAACTACGACTGCCCGCTTCCGTTCCATCTCGAGCGGATGGATGCAACCAAGGACTACGTCCTTCTCGACGGAAACACGGCCGGCGCACTTGGCGCGGTGTACGCCGGCGCGACCGTCGCCGCCTGGTATCCGATCACCCCGTCGTCGTCGCTGATGGATGCGTTCAAGGAATTCTGCGAACGTTTTCGGGTCGACCCCGCTACCAAACAGAAGAAGTACTGCATCATCCAGGCGGAAGACGAGCTGGCCTCAGCCGGTATGGTACTCGGTGCCACGTGGGCCGGCGCTCGCGCGTTCACTTCGACCGCGGGCCCCGGCATCTCACTGATGAGCGAATTCGTCGGTCTCGCCTATTACGCCGAAGTCCCCGGGGTCTTCTTCGACATCCAGCGCACGGGCCCATCGACGGGCATGCCGACGCGAACCCAGCAGGCCGACCTGCTCTCGATCGCGTACCTGTCACACGGCGATACCAAGCACATCGCGCTCTTTCCCGCCAACCCTGAAGAATGCTTCTCGATGGCGGTGCAGGCGTTCGATCTCACGGAGCGGTTTCAGACGCCGGTGTTCGTGGTGTCTGATCTCGACATCGGGATGAACGACTGGATGACCCGCAGACTTCAATGGGACGATTCATTCATCCCGGACCGCGGTAAGGTGTTGGGTATCGAGGAGCTGGAGAAGATCCAGAGATTTGCGCGGTACACCGACAACGACGGCGACGGGATCGCCCATCGCACGCTTCCGGGGGTCCACGCCAAAGGCGCGTATTTCACCCGCGGATCGGGGCACACCAAGGACGCGACGTACACGGAAGACGCGACCGAGTACTGCGAAGTAATGACCCGGCTGAAGAAAAAGCTCGAGACCGCCGCCATGGAAGTTCCGACACCCGCGATCGACGGCACGGGCGGCGAGATAGGCATCGTGTCGATTGGCGGCTGCCACGCGGCGGTGCTCGAGGCGGTGGATGTCCTGCGCGCCAACGGCATGTCGGTAGACTACATGCGCGTCCGCGCATTCCCATTTGGACCGGGTGTCGCCGAGTTCCTGAACGCCCACGAGCGGTTATTCGTGGTCGAGCAGAACCGCGATGGTCAGCTGCGATCGTTGCTGGCCCTCGAGACCGGAATCGCGCGCGACCGTATGGAATCGGTGCTCGACTTCGGCGGACTTCCCCTCACGGCACCCATCGTCGTGCGCGCCGTCACCAAGCAACTGGAGCACGCCACCGTATGACATCGATCGCCAAGCCGCCCGTCCGCCATCCGTCGCTCCAGCAAAACGCGCTTGGGCTGACGAAACGTGACTACGAAGGCGCGATGTCGACTCTGTGCGCCGGTTGCGGGCACGACTCCGTGACCGCGGCGCTCGTGCAGGCATTCTGGGAGCTCGACCTGCCGCCCCATCGCGCGGCGAAGTTGAGTGGTATCGGCTGTTCGTCCAAGACCACCGCGTACTTCATGAAGCAGTCGCACGGATTCAACAGCGTGCATGGCCGGATGCCGGCGCTCGCCACCGGCGCCAACGCGGCGAACCGCGCCCTGACGTACATCGGCATCTCCGGTGACGGCGACTCGCTTTCGATCGGGCTTGGCCAGCTGTGCCACGCGATCCGTCGCAACGTGAACATGTTGTATGTGATCGAGAACAACGGCGTCTACGGACTCACCAAGGGCCAGTTCTCCGCGTCGGCGGACGTCGGATCGAAATCCAAGCGCGGTGAGGCGAACGTCCAACCGCCGATCGATCCGGTGCTCTTGGCGCTCACGCTCGGTGCGACTTTCGTCGCGCGCAGTTTCTCGGGGGACAAAGCGCAGCTCATTCCGATCCTCAAGGCGGGACTCAGCCACAACGGGCTCGCGCTGATCGACATCATCTCGCCGTGCGTGACCTTCAATGACCACGAGGCCTCGACCAAGAGCTACCGGCACACGCGCGATCACTACCACGAGATCGCGCCGGTGGATTTCGTTCCGCTCCGCCGCGAGATCACGGCGAGCCCCGACGCCGGAGGCGCCGCGCCGGTGAGCGTGACGATGCACGACGGGAGCGTCGTCCGATTCCGAACCGTCGGGGCCGACTACAACCCTACCGACCGCGACGCCGCGTATTCGTACGTCCGCAAACACCAGCAGTCGGGCGAAGTAGTGACGGGTCTGCTGTACATCGACGAAGGCGCGCCGGACATGCACGGCGTCAACCGCACAGTAGAGCGGCCGCTGGTGGAGATACCGTTCAAGGAACTGTGCCCGGGTGGCGCGGCACTCGACACTTTGATGGAAGAGTTTCGTTAAAACGTTCTCGGTCCCTAAGAGAGCGTTCTCGGCGGCCGCCGTGAAGTTGACTTACGGCGGCCGGTACGTTCTCGGCGCGCCTTCGGCGCGGTGGCAGCTATTCTACTCGCCGCGAAGGCGCCCCATGAATTTCGCGATCTTGCGCCGAACAGAGTCCAGCCGTTCATCAAGTTCCCTGAACTGGCTGGCGTTCAGGAACTTGAGATCGGACGACGTGATCAGGTGATGTAACAGCTCGGTGGCAGAGCTGAATGACATCTGGAAGAATCGTAGCGTGTCGGGCCGGGTGGCTCGTCCGCACCCTTCCGCGATGTTCGCGCCGATGGAGACGACTGCGTCTCGCATCTGGGCGACGAGTCCGAACGTCTCGGATCTTGGAAAGGTCGCCGTCGCCTTGTAAACCAGGACAGTCAGCTCGCGGTTCTCCTGCCATGCGCGGATCTTCCGGAAATCCTGCATGAGCGTAACTGGCGAGCAGCGCAACGGGGATCGTCATCCTCTCGATGCGGGTAGAAGCATCCCGAGGCACGCGCACCAGCGCGCGCAGCGCGCTGCCGAGAACGTACCGGCCCGCGTTTCTTATCAGTCACGCGGGCCGCCGAGAACCCTCTTCTTGTTGGCCGCCGAGAACGCTCTTCTTGTAGGCCCCCGAGAACGATTTGTCCGCACCACTGAGAACAGCCCGGACTACTTTGCGACCCTCACGATCCGAATCGAAGGCGGCTTCGTGAATCGCACGCCAAGCAGCTGGCCGCTCGGGGAAACCCGAAAGTAGGTTTGCGCGGGTTCAACGGTGGAGTACGCAACGGCGGAGTCACTGCCGATCCACCGGATGCTCGCCGTCTGGACACCTCGCCCGCTGATCTCGAGTATCGGCATCTGCACCGTGTCGCCGCCAAGACGTCTGGCGCGCATGAACAGCTGTTCGGTTAGGGCGCTCGCCCCGCCGGCCAATGCCTGAGCGCCGGTCGCGCCGCGCACCGACCGCATTCTTCCGTCCTCGTCGATGATGGCGCTGTCTCCGGAGAACGTGAGAACCGAATGCGTCGGCGCGACACCACGCGCCGTGCGCGTCGTTTCCAGGCGGGTCACCCTGCCGTCGGCCGCGAGCGTCGCCGCGTAGGTGACGCGCTGCCTGCGCACACGGTCCACGTACTCACCCTCCAGGTGGCCGACCGATCGCGTGTACTCCTCGGCGAGCGCCGTGTCTGCTCCGATGAGCATGTAGAACCTGCCGCCGCCGTCCGCTGGCGTTTGCGCATGCTGGCCGGAGGCACAGCCGGCGGAGGCATAAAAGGCGAGCGAGAAACAGTATATTCCTGCTATGAGCCTTCCAGTAACTAGTGTGTTCAACGACGGCCTCATTGCCGAATTGTACGAGCAATTCCGCCGTGATCCAATATCGGTGGACGAAAGCTGGCGCCAGTACTTTCGATTCGCTGAGCAGTTGGCGGGCACCGCACCATCGGCGACCGGCCCGGCGGACGCCGCGCTGCTGCGAAAAGTTGCGGGCGCCGCCGGTCTCGTCAGCGCCATTCAGCGCTACGGGCACATGTGCGTGCAGATCGATCCGCTCGGGTCCCCCCCGCCCGGCGCCGCGGAGATGAAACCGGAGTTCCACGGAATCACCGAAGGAGATTTGCGCGAGATACCAGCCCAGGCGCTCGGCGGCACGACCGGGACCGCCGCGGACTTCGTCGCTCGGATGCGGCAGCTCTGGTGCGGCGCGATCGGTTTCGAGTACGACCATCTCGAGGACGACAAGGAACGCGAGTGGTTCCGCCAGACGATCGAGTCGCAGCGGCTCACGGCGCCGCTGACCAACGAAGAGAGGCGCGCGTTGCTTCGCCGCATGACCGAGGTGGACGGGCTCGAGCGGTTCCTCGGACTGGCGTTCGTGAACGTCAAGCGATTCTCCATCGAAGGCGTCGACGCCATGGTGCCGATGATCGACGAGGCCATCGCCCGCTCCGCCCAGGGCGGAACGCGCGAGGTCGTGATCGGGATGGCGCATCGCGGCCGTCTCAACGTCCTCTCCCACGTCATGGGAAAGCCGTACGAGCGGCTCTTTCAGGAATTCCTCGGCAAACATCATCAGACGAATTCCGCCAGCGGCACCGGCGACGTGAAGTACCACCTCGGCTACCAGGGTGAGCGCCAGCTTGCCGACGGGACGTCGGTTGCGCTCGAGCTGGTCCCGAACCCGAGCCACCTGGAGTTCGTGAACCCAGTGCTCACCGGCGTCGCGCGCGCCAAGCAGCGCGGGCCCGGCGGAAAGCGCGACGAAGCGCGCGTGGTTCCAATCGTCGTGCACGGCGACGCGTCGTTTGCGGGCGAAGGAGTGGTCGCGGAGACGCTAAATCTCTCGCTGCTGCACGGCTATCGCGTCGGGGGAACGTTCCACATTCTCGCGAACAACCAGGTCGGCTTCACGACCGACCCTGTCGACGCCCGCAGCACCCACTACTCCAGCGACCTGGCGAAGGGCTTCGAGGTTCCCGTCCTGCATGTAAACGCCGACGACCCCGAGGCCTGCATCCTCGCGGTGCGTGTCGCGATCGACTACCGACAGCAGTTCAAGAAGGACGTCCTGATCGATCTCGTGGGATATCGTCGGCACGGTCACAACGAGGCGGACCAGCCGAGCTTCACTCAGCCCAAGCTCTATGAGGTCATCAAGGGCCACCCGTCGCCGCGCGAAGTCTTCGGCGCGCGACTCGTGCGCGAAGGTGTCGTGACCGAAGACGAAGTGAAGTCGATCGACAAAGAGTTCGCGGACGCGCTCACGGCGATCTTCACGGAGGTGAAGGAGGAGGACCACGAGGCGCATCCGACGGGCGAGTTCGAGGCGGTTCACTCCCGCGACTCGGAGACCGCGGTACGCGCCGAAACGCTCGTGGCGCTCAACGAGCAACTGTTGCAATGGCCAAAGTCCTTCACGCTGCATCCGACGATCCAGCGTACGCTGCCGCGTCGCCGCGACGCGCTGCAGAGCGGCGGGATCGACTGGGGCCACGCGGAGGCGCTTGCGTTCGGATCGCTGTTGCTCGACGGGGTTGGCGTTCGAGTCACCGGTCAGGATGCCGAGCGCGGGACGTTCTCCCATCGACAGGCAGTGCTCCACGACATCACCACCGGCGAGACCTATACGCCGCTCGCAAATTTGCCGCAGTCCAAGGCACCCTTCGAGATCTACAACAGCCCGCTGTCGGAAACGGCGGTCCTGGGCTTCGAGTACGGGTTCAGCACGGCTGCGTCGCGCGAGCTGGTGTTGTGGGAAGCGCAATTCGGCGACTTCGCCAACGTCGCGCAGCCGATCATCGATCAGTTCCTCGCCGCGGATCGCGCGAAATGGGGGAAGGATTCCGGACTCGTGCTCCTGCTGCCGCACGGTTACGAAGGGCAGGGACCGGAGCACTCGAGCGCGCGCCTCGAGCGATTCCTGCAGTTGTGCGCGGAAGGAAACATGGTCGTCGCCTATCCATCGACGCCGGCGCAGTACTTCCATGCCCTGCGTCGTCAGGGGGGAGGCCGCAGCGCCACTCCCCGGCCGCTGATCCTCATGCAACCCAAATCGCTGCTGCGCCTGCCCGAGGCGGCGTCGCGGCTGGAAGATCTGAGCGCCAGCGCGTTCCAGCAGGTGATCGACGACGCGGGAGTGAAGCAGCGCGACGCCACACGTCGTCTCGTGTTCTGCACGGGGAAGCTGTACTACGATCTCATTACCGCGCGCGCGGCTAGAGAACAGGCGGGCGCGACCAATGCCGTCGCGATCGCGCGCGTCGAAGAGCTCTATCCGTGGCCGCACGACCGCGTGGCGGCGGTGGTGGATCAATATCCCAACGTCGAAGAGGTCGTGTGGGCGCAGGAAGAGCCGAAGAACATGGGCGCGTGGACGTTCGTGTCGCCGCGATTGCGTGCGTCCACCGGCAATCAGCTCACGGTGCGATACCTCGGGCGACCCGAGCGCGCGAGCCCGGCCGAAGGTTATCATCAGGCGCATATGGAGGAACAGGCGCGCATTGTGAACGAAGTGCTGACCGTTCCACAGCAAACGAAGCGGAGAGCTAAAGTCTGACGCGACTCGTCGCGCTCTTTTTACTCGTCGTTGCGCCGCGCTTCCTGTTCGCACAGGAACGCGGCGCCATTGCATTGGGGCAGGCGGTACGAGGACTCGGCGTCAACACGCGCGTCCTGCTCATCGGCGCGCATCCGGACGACGAAGACACCTTTCTGATCTCCTGGCTGTCCCGCGGCCGGCTCGTCACCACGGCGTATCTGTCCCTCACCCGCGGAGACGGCGGACAGAACCTCATCGGCAACGAGCTCGGGGAAGCGCTCGGCGTGATACGGACGGAAGAGTTGCTGGCTGCCCGCCGCGTCGATGGCGCGCTGCAATACTTCACGCGCGCGTACGACTTCGGGTTCTCCAAGGATACGATCGACACGTACAAGCACTGGCAGCGCGACTCGATTCTCGGAGACGTCGTCCGGGTGGTGAGAGCATTCCGTCCGCACGTGATTGTGGCGGTCTTCAGCGGCACGCCGCGAGATGGTCATGGCCACCACCAGGTGTCCGGACTGCTCGGCCGCGTCGCCTATGACGTCGCGAACGACACCGTTCGCTTTCCGACGGCGGTCTATGGAGCGCCATGGACGCCGCTGAAATTCTACCGGAACGCCCGATACGATCCGACGGGTGGCGAGACACAGCGTTTCGACGTTGGCGAGTATTCGCCGCTCCTGGGGCTGTCGTACGCGGAGATCGCCGGCCAAAGCCGCTCCCAGCACAAGTCGCAGGGGTTCGGAACGCCGCAACGAAAGGGGCCGTTCTTCGACGCGCTGCGACGCGAGTCCAGCCGAGTCAATCAATCGACCCCCGCAAACACCGAAGGGTCGATCTTCGACGGCATCGACACGAGCTGGACGCGATTCAGACAAGGCATCGCCGACGGGCGAGTGGGATCGCGTTCCGCGCTGGACTCGCTGCCGCAGAGCTTCGCTGCCGTTCGCGCGGCCTTCGATCCCTTCGAGCCACGACGGCTGATCGGTCCCTTGATGCGTCTGCAGACACTCCTGCTTCAGGTCTGCCCGCGCGCGTCCGTGATGGCGTGCGGAAGGTCGGATCTGCAGAACGGCCGTGTGGTGGTCGGCGGGTCGGGAGACCTGGGAGACCTAGACCTGTACACGAGTGCTCGCGTCGCACAGGAACGAGTGAACGAAGCGCTGGAGCTCGCGACCGGCGTGGCCGTGGAGGCCATCGCCGACAGGGAGGTTTATCCCGTCGGCGGATCCGCGCGCTCCATGGCCTCCGTGTACAATCGCGGCGCCGACACGCTGTGGGTCAGCAGTCCCATCGTGCTCGACGGGAACGCGCACGCGTCGCGGGAATCGGGACGACGCCTGCTTGCGCCGGGAGCCGTGCTGCGCGACACCGTCCTCGTCCGAATCGACTCCGTTACCCAACCGTGGTGGCTCATCAAACGGCGCGTCGGTGCCATGTTCGTGCTCCCTGGGAGCGCAGTTGCGGAGAACCTCAAAGGCAATCTCCCGATCATCCAATACTCCGTTGCCAGAGGTGGCGCGCGCGCCGACGCGTTCGAGCTCTCCGAGCCCGTGATCTTTCGCTACGCTGACCAGGTGAAGGGAGAGATCAGACGACAGATCGCCGGCGCGCCAGCCATCTCGGTCACGCTCGATCAACAAGTGCAATACGCACCCGCGAATACCGAGTTTACACGCGAGATCGACGTCCATCTGCGCTCGGCCGACGAGAAACCACGCGACGTGCGGGTGACGCTCTCGCTGCCAAGGGGCCTCACCGCGGACAGCGCGACGCGGACCGCGCGTTTGGACGGCTATGACGCAACGCAAACCGTGACGTTCCGGTTGCGGGGTCGACTGCCGGCCGGCGAACACCGCATCACGGCGAGCGTGCAAGGCGACGGCGAGAACTACGGCACCGGATATCAGCTCGTCGACTACGATCACATTCGCCGCCAGCGGATCTACCGGCCCGCCACGACCGTGCTGTCGTCGGTGGAGATGCGCGTCCCGTCGACCTTGCGCGTCGCGTACGTCACGGGTGTTGGCGACAACGTCGCGCCGATGCTCGCGCAGCTCGGGATTCCGGTGACCGTCATCTCCGCGTCGGATCTGGCGCGCGCCGATCTTCAACCTTATACGACGATCGTCATCGGCCCGCGTGCGTACGAGGCTCATCCGGAGCTGGTATCCGCGAATCCACGCGTGTTCGACTTCGCGCGCAAGGGCGGCACGGTGGTCGTGCAGTACGGTCAGTACGAGATGGCTCGGCCCGGAGTCATGCCATTTCCCATCTCGCTGGCGCGCCCCGCTGACCGCGTGACGGAAGAGGACGCCCCAGTCACGATCGATGCGCCAGACGACAAAGTGCTGCGGTCGCCGAATCGGATCGGGGCAGCCGACTTCGCGGGTTGGGTTCAGGAGCGCGCGCTCTACATGCCGCGCACCTTCGACGCGCACTACCGCTCCCTGCTTTCGATGAACGACACCGGCGAGGCGCCGAACAAAGGCGCCATACTCGTCGCGCCGCTCGGAGACGGCTTGTACATCTACACGACGTTGTCGGTTTTCCGGCAGCTTCCGGCCGGTGTGCCCGGTGGTGCGAGGCTGTTCTTGAATCTGCTCAGCGCGGGTCTGGCGTCTCCAGGCGTGAACCCGTGAGCACCGGCACGAGCGACTCCGACCGCTTTCGGCGCACGTTGATCCGCGTGATGACGGTGCAAGCCGTCACGCTCGCCCTGCTCTGGTGGCTGCAGGTGACGTTCTCCAACTGAGGCTGCCAGCCGGCACGCATGCACCCATTGAACTGGCTCGTCGTCGTCGGCTGGATCGCATATGTCGTGATCGACGGCGTGCGCCGCGCCAAAGGCACGAAAGAGATCGAGGGCTACTTTCTCGCCAATCGGTCGCTCCCCTGGTGGGCGGTCGGGCTCTCCGTCATGGCGACGCAGCTGTCCGCCGTCACGATGATCGGCACTACGGGTCAGGGCGCGACCGACGGAATGCGCTTCATCCAGTTCTACTTCGGCTTGCCGCTCGCGATGGTGATTCTCGGCGTCACCCTCGTGCCATTTCTTCACGGCGCCAAGGTGTATACCGCATATGAGTTTCTCGAGCGCCGCTTCGACGCCAGGACGCGATCGCTCACAGCTTTTCTCTTTCTGCTCTCGCGCGGGATGTCGTGCGGCACGATCATCGCCGCCCCCGCCGTCGTTTTTTCCGCGATCTTCGGCTGGAACATGTGGTGGTGTGTCGCGCTGATCGGCATTCCGACCGTTTTGTACACGATGATCGGCGGCGTCCAGGCGGTGACCTGGGTGGACGTCAAGCAGATGTTCCTTATCGTCGGCGCGCTGCTGGCCGTTGTCGTCACGCTGCTCATCCAGCTCCCGGTCTCGCCCGGCGAAGCGCTGCACATCGCCGGAGCGGCGGGCCGACTTCGTGTGTACGACTTCTCGTTCAATCTCACGAACACGTACACGTTCTGGTCCGGCGTCATCGGCGGCACGTTCCTGATGTTGTCGTATTTCGGA
>Ga0070696_100003705_pt1 | contig 10193 bp, 9 predicted proteins | sample KBSK1253metaG_FD_65474 | JGI IMG/M metagenome (GOLD analysis project Ga0070696, IMG submission 65474) | Corn, switchgrass and miscanthus rhizosphere microbial communities from Kellogg Biological Station, Michigan, USA - KBS K1-25-3 metaG | ecosystem: Host-associated > Plants > Roots >... | reverse complement strand
CTCGCGCTGGTGGCCTTGACCGGCATGGGCCAGAAAGCCGACATCGAAGAAACGCAGGCCGCCGGCTTCGCGGCGCACCTCACCAAGCCCGCGGCGAAAGACGCGGTTTTGCGCATTGCCGTCGGGCTCAAGGAAAACGTCGTCGCCTTTTCGCCCGATAGCGCGAAAAAGTCCGGCTAAGCGCCCTTTACTGTTCGCAGCGCGTGCGCCGCGCGAGACTTTTCAGCGAAACCACTTCTCACGAATGGCGCGGGCATCCGCCGCGCTGAGCGCCGACGTGCGGGGATAACGCTCGCGCCAGCCAAACGGCTTGCACGCGTCAATGATCAGTTTGGAGTGCGAGGTGTCGCCGCGCTCGCGCGCCTGCGGCGTGATGCGGGGATCAAGCGCGGAGCTCCACGCGCTTTTCACGATGTCGACCTGCTCCGCCGGCTCGCAGCGCGTCGCGATGGCCCACATGACATCGGCAAGGTTCGACGGATCCACATCGTCATCGACCGTGACGACCATGCGGCCCATGTAGCTTTGTGCCGCGGCGATCAGTCCGGCGCGCTTCGCGTGTCCGGCGTAGCGCTGGCGGATGGCAATCACGGTCATCAGCTGCGCGACGTGCTGCCAGGCGCCAACCACGTCAGTCACGCCCGCCGCCTCGAGCTGCGACCAGATGCTCGCCGCGCGGAACGGCAGGCCGAAGTGAAAGCGCGGTGGCTTCATCGGTGGCGAGCCGAGCAGGATCGGATCGTCGCGCCAATGCACTGCCGCGACGTTCATCACCGGCGCGGGGCGCTTGTCGGCCGCGTAATAGCCGGTGAATTCGCCGAACGGCCCCTCGGGCAAGGTCTCGCCTTGGGGCAGATGGCCCTCGAAGACCATCTCGGCGCGCGCCGGTACCGGCAGTCCGGTAAGCGGCGCCTCGACCACCTCGAGCGGCCGCCCGCGGATGGCGCCGGCGAAGTCGTACTCCGACGCTCCTTCCGGCAGATATTCGAAGCCGGCGATGAACAGCGACGGGTCCGGGCCGTTCACCACGGCGACAGGACAGGCGCTGCCGCTCTCCCAGTAGCGCCGCGCGATGATGGCGCCGTGGCGGCCCTGGTGGTCGAACTGCACGGTGACGCGATTCTTGCCATGCACCTGGACGCGATAGATCGACGCGTTCACCCAGCCCGACTGCGGGTCGCGCATCACCACGATGCTCCCCGAGCCGATATAGGCGCCGCCGTCGTCCTTGTGCCATACCGGGGCCGGGAATCGACTGATGTCGACGTTTGCTTTTTCGGAATGCTGAAATAGCACCGCGTCTTTCACCAGCCGCGGCTTGTGCATCTTCAGGTCGGCGCGCCGCGTGCGCCATTCGCGCAGTGCATCGATGGGCGCGAGCCGGGGATCGATGCCGAGCGCGAGCGCCGCGCGCTGTGGGCTCACTGTGGCATTGGTGAAGATACGAAAGCCGGGCGGGAATCCCGGCAGGCGATCGAACAGCAGCGCCGGGCATTCCGGCGAGCCGGCCGCCACCTCGGTGATGCCGCCGACCTCATGTTGCGGATCCGCGCCCTCGACCCGCCGCAATGCACCGAGCGCGTCGACCTGCTCGATGAACTCGCGCAGGTCCTCGTAGGCGTTCACTTACTCATCCGGCAAATTGAGCGCCCGGTCCACCATCCCGGTCGCGCGCTTGAAATCGTAGAAGCGGTAAGCATTCATCTTCACGATGAAGGACGCCCCGCCGTAGAACTTCTCGTACTGCTGGTGGCGGCTGCCGAACTCGGTGCCGATGAAATCCCAGGCGAGGCGCATCAGCGCAATGCGCTCGCGCGCGCCGATCGACGCGGAGCGGAAGTAGCGCTCGACGTCCCTCGCCGGCTCGGGCTTGTCGAGATCCTGGCGCGACGATGGCAGCGTGATCATGGCGGCGCCGGTGAGCTCGCGCACGATGTCGATCATGTGCGCATTGATGGTCGATTGCAGCGCCATCACCGCGTAGAGCGCGCTGCGGCTCGGCCAGACCACCCCGTCTTCGTCCACCGGCCCGACCGTCTCGTGCGAGCACAGCATGTACTCGACGATCGAGGCGTAGGCGGCGAGCTCGCCCATCTGCACCATCACCGGCGGCGCAGCGTCGTTGCCCGTCGCCTCGTTCATGCGCTTGGCAAGGCCCATGAGGAAACGCAGCTTGGTGGCGTAGCGCGCCTGCGCCTGGTGGTTGCCGTAGACGTGCGAAGGCGTTTTCCACCACTGGTCGCGCGCGCGCTCGAGGTCGCGGTAGACGAAGACGCGCTCCCAGGGCACGAAGCAGTTTTCCAGCACCACGAAGCAATCGGCCTCGTCGAAGCGCGAGCTCAGGGGATAGTCGAAGCTGTTGGTGGCACCGAGCGCGAACGGCCGGCGCGCATACATCCGCAGCCCCGGGTCGTCGGTCGGAATGGCGACGTTGATCGCGTAGTTCTCATCGCCCGGCTGCAGCGGGTGGATGCAGCTCACCTGCACATAGTCCGAGTACACGCCCGCGGTAGCGAGCTGCTGGCCGCCGGAAAGAAAGACGCCGGCGTCGTTCTCCTTCACCACGCCGGCATAAAGCGTCGGGTCGGACTGCTTGTGCGCGGGCTTCGAGCGGTCAATCTGCGGCGGCACGATGGCGTAGCTGAGATACGCATGCGCATCGCGCGCCTGGCGATAAAAGTTGACGAGGTTGTCGCCGTACTTGCCGAAGAACGCCGGCTTCGCCGCGTAGCCGGCAAAGAAGTTGGCGACATGGTCGGGCGTTCGCCCCATCAGGCCGAAGGAGAGCTCGGCCCATTTCTCCGCCGCGATGCGCTTCGCGCGCAGCTCCTCGTGCGAGCGCGGGATCTGCCAGCAGCGCCATACCGGAGGGCCGCCCTCGGGCGGAACGAACGTCATGGCGTCCCGGTTCTCGGGGGCCGCGGCGAAGTCGAAGAGCCGCGCAAGCGAGCGCGCGCCGCCGCGGAAAGCCCGGTGCTCGGCGACGTTCGTCACGCGCTCGCCATCGACGTAGACGGTGCGCGGCTTGTTTCGCAGGTCCGACAGGAACTCCGCGCCGGTCCTCAAACGCTGAGCGGCCATGGGCTTATTATGCTTTTGACAGCGATCGACCGAGGGGGAATTGATGAAACGCTGGCTGCTCTTCGTAGTGTTGCAATGCATCGCCTGCGCAGCCGCCGCGCAGGACTGGCCCGCCAAGCCGATACGCATCATCGTGCCGTTCGCGCCCGGCGGCGCGACCGACATCCCGGCGCGCCTCATCGCGCCGAAGCTGCAGGAATCGCTCGGCCAGCCGGTGGTCATCGAGAACCGTACCGGCGCGGGCGGCATCATCGGCATGCAGGCGGGCGCGCAAGCGCAGCCCGATGGCTACACGCTTCTCATGGCGACGAACGCCGAGATCGTCATGCATCCCTCGATCTACCCGAAGCTGCCCTACGACCCGCTGAAAGACCTGGCGCCGGTCTCGATCATGGTCGAGAGCCCGATGCTGCTGGTCGTACCGCCGGCGAGCCCGTACCACTCGGTGGCCGAGCTGCTCGCAGCGGCGAAAGCGAAGCCCGGCGTGCTCACCTTCTCGACCGCGGGCACCGGGTCGACCAGCCATGTGCTCACCGAGATGATGGCGCAGCAGGCGAAAGTCCAGTTCCTGCACGTGCCGTACAAGGGCGGTGCGCCGGCATCGACTGCGGTGTCCACCGGCGAAGTGAACTTCGCGCTGCTCAATCTCGGCTCGGCGGTGAACTTCGTGAAGGGCGGCAAGGCGAAGGCGCTCGCCGTGACGAGCGACAAGCGCAATCCGAATTTTCCGGACTGGCCTACCGCCATCGAAGCCGGCGTGCCGGGATTCAGCGAGCACATCTGGATCGGCATGGCCGTGCCGGCGGCCACGCCGCGCGCCATCGTCGAGCGCGTGAGCGCGGAAGTGGCGAAGGCGCTCAAGGCGCCCGACGTGCATGAGCGCCTGGTGCAGCTCGGCAACGAGCCGCTCGGCACCACGCCCGAGGAAGCGGCGGCCCGTATCAAGCGCGAGTTCCCCAAATATGCCGCTGCCATCAAGGCGGCCAACATCAAGGCAGACTGACCATGGGCAAGAAGATCAAGGAGTTCGTCACGCACTGGGGCCCGTCGATCGCCGACTGGGGCGACGGTACCGAGAAGCGCTTCGTCATCGAGCGCGACGAGGACGACCTGAAGAAGGGCGCGCAGGGCGGGCGCAAGATGGAGAAGATCTCGCTCAACGACATCTTCAAGGAAGGCGTGGTCACCGGCGTCGACATGGAGAACGGCTACCTGCCGCTCGTCCTCTACGCCAACGACGACATCATCATCGAGGTGGCGAACTGCGACCGCGAGCAGGGCGGCTGGCACCGCAATCTCGGCGCCGACGAGTGGGCCTTCCAGTACAAGGGCAGCCGCACGCTCAACTCGGAGACCGGGCCGATCACCATCAAGGAAGGCGAGATGACCGTGATCCCGCGCGGCGTCGCGCACCAGAACGTCGGCCACGGCCCGAACATCGAGATCACGATTTACGCGCGCAAGCCGCTTCAGCGCCTCTGCCCCACGTCGGCCGAAGAGGCGCGCCAGCGCATGAAGATCAAGGACGGCAAGCCGGTCGTACCGCCCGTGCGGCTCGAAGACGGGAAGGGCTGAGCGATCGCGGCAGTACCATACCGGCTCCGATCCACCCAACCGAAGAAAAGGCACCATGAACTGGTTTGCACTTGCGACTTATCGCGCGGGCAAGGCCGAGGCACCGGCCATCGTCGTCGATAACCGGCTCTACGACGCGCGCCAGGCGCTGCCGGACGGCATCGCCGGCGCGATCGCCGACTGGTCGAAGACACACACGGCGGTGCGCCAGCTCGGCGAGCAGGCGCGCGCCGGCAAGCTTGCCGCGGTGGCCGAGGGCGCGAGAGCGCTCACTGCGCCGATTCGCCCGACGCGCATCTTCTGCGCCGCGTCGAACTACATCGAGCATGCGAAGGAAATGGGCTCGGTGCTGGCGGCGAAGTCACAGAGCAAGCCGTACATGTTCCTCAAGCTCCAGGACACGGTGATCGGGCCGGGCGACGACATCGTCAAGCCGCCCGAGACGGCGAAGCTCGACTGGGAAGTGGAGCTCGGCGCGGTCATCGGCCGGCAGGCGCGCCGTATCGGCGTCGCCGAAGCGCTCGACTACGTCGCGGGCTACACGGTGGTCAATGACATTTCGGCGCGCGACCTCAACACGCGCACCGACTATCCGTTCAAGTTCGACTGGTTCCAGGGCAAGTCCTGGGACACCTTTGCGCCGCTCGGCCCGTGGATCGTGCCTGCCTGGCTGATTGCGGACCCGCAGGCGCTCGGCCTGAGGCTGACCGTGAATGGCGAGGAGATGCAAAAGGACAGCACCAAGAACATGATCTGGAACGTGCGCGAGCAGGTGAGCTACCTGTCCCAGATTCTCACCCTTCGTCCGGGCGACGTGATCGCCACCGGCACGCCGACCGGCGTCGGCATGGGGCGCGGCATTTTCCTGAAGCACGGCGACCAGGTCGAAGCCACCGTTGAGAATATCGGCACGCTCTCGAACCGCGTCGTGGACGAGAGGCGCTAGCCTTACATCCGAGGAGGAAGCATGAGCATCCGCAATGTCGTCCTGGCCGCCGCGCTGTGCAGCACGCCGGCGCTCGCGCAGGAGAAGGTGACCTACAACATGGCGTGGCTGCCGCAGGGCAGCTCGATCGGCGTGATCGTCGCCCAGGATCGCGGCTATTTCCGCGAGGCCGGCCTCGATACCAACATCGTGCGCGGCTATGGCGGCAATCGCACCGCCAACGAGCTCGACCAGGGGCAGTTCGAGTTCGCCTACGTCGACCCGATCAGCCTGATCCTCAACCGCTCCAACGGCGGCAACATCAAGATGGTCGGCGCGATCAACACGCGCTGGCCCGCAGGGGTCTGCTACGTCACCAAGCGCAACCATCCGAAATCGATCGACGACCTCAAAGGGCTGACGCTCGGCGGCGGCGCCGGCTCGCCGGTGCACAACGTGGTGCCCGCGTGGCTCGAGATGAACGGCAAGCCGCGCGACTTCATCAAGCTCGTGCGCCTCGATCCGGCGGTCGTCGATGCGTCGTTCATGGAAGGAAAGACCGACCTCGCCGAATGCTGGCAGGCGAGTAACCGCCCGGTGCTCGCCAAGCTCGCGAGCGCGGCCGGCGTGCAGGTCGGCTGGCTCAATTACGCCGACTTCGGCCTCAATGCCTACGGCAGCGGCTTCGCCACCAGCGACGCGCTGATCCAGAAGCGGCCCGAGACGGTGCGCAAATTCCTGCGCGCGTCCTATCGCGGCTTCCAGGAAGCGTTCGCCAATCCCGAAGCGGCCGCCGACATCCTCGTGAAGATGTTCCCGGCCTCCGACCGCACGATCGCGCTCGCGCAGATCAAGGAAACCGCGGACATCATGACCGATCCGCAAGCGAAGACGCAGGGGCTCGGCTACCTGCGCGAGGACCGCATGGCGGCCACGCTCAACTTCGTCGACAAGGCCTATAACGTGGCGGGCAAGGTGAAGCTCGCCGACATCTACACCAACAGCTTCCTCAAATGAGCGCCCGGCCTCGCCCGCGCAAGATGGGGCATCTGGTGCTCATGGTGCGCGATATCCAGAAGTCGGCGAAGTTCTACAGCGAGATCGTCGGCCTGCAGGTGTCGGACTGGATCGAGGACCAGATGGTGTTCCTGCGCTGCGGCAGCGATCACCACGACCTCGCGCTCGCGCAGCTGCCCAAGGACGCCGAGCACTTCGACAAGATGTACAACCCGTTCAGCCGGCCGGGCACCGAGCACTTCGCCTACGAGCTCGGCTCGCTCGCCGAGGTGGAGTCGGCGGCCCGGTTCCTGAAGGAGAAAGGCGTCGAGATCGTGCGCGGCATCGGCAAGCACGGGCCCGGCGAAAACGTGTTCCTGGTGTTCCGCGATCCGGACGGCAACCACGTCGAGTTCTACTGCGACATGGTGCAGATCGGACGCGACCAGCCGCACCAGGCCAAAGTGCATCCGAACACGCTCGACGCGTTCGACCAGTGGCATTTCAAGCGCTTCGTGGTGCCGCCGCCGGACTGGGGTCCGCGCAAGTGAGATGGTGGAGGAGCGCGCGGGCAATCGTCGAGCCGGCGATCGTCTTCCTCTTGCTCGCCCTGCTGTGGGAAAAGGCGGTCGCGGTCTTCGGCATCAAGCGCTACCTCCTGCCGCCGCTGTCGGAGGTGCTCTCGACCCTGTGGCAGGCGCGCACGATGATCCTGACGGAGGCCTGGATCACGACGCGCGAGATCCTGCTCGGCTATGTGTGGGCGGTGCTCGCCGGCCTGCTGCTCGGCCTGGGCATCTTCGCCTGGCCGACGATGCGCCGCACGCTCTATCCGCTGATCGTGCTGTTCCAGGGGCTGCCGAAGGTCGCGCTGGCTCCGGTCCTCGTCATCTGGTTCGGCTACGGGCTCGCGTCGAAGGTGCTGATGGCTTTCCTCTTCGCCTTCTTCCCGGTCGTGGTCGGAACGCTCGGCGGCCTCGCCGGCACGCCCGAGCACCTGATCGAGCACTTTCGCGCCATCCGCGCCTCGCCGACCACGACCTTCGTGCGCCTGCGCATTCCGGCAGCGCTGCCATCGATCCTCGATGGCTGCAAGACGGCGATGCCCCTTGCCGTGATCGGCGCCATCGTCGGCGAGTTCGTCGCTTCGGAGCACGGCCTGGGCCACCTGATCCTCGAGGCCAACGCGAACGCCAAGAGCGAGCTGCTGTTCGCCGCGCTGATCGCCATCTCGATCCTCGCCGGAGTTCTCTACGTGCTCGTAGAGCTGGCTGCGAAGCGCGTGTGGTGGCGGGCGTTGTAGCCGCGCCGCCGGCGATCCGGCTGCGCGAGGTCGGCAAGACCTTCAGCGGCGCGCAGCGTGTGCAGGCGCTCGGCGCCGTCGGCTTCGACGTGCCGCAAGGCGAGTTCACCTCCGTTCTCGGGCCCAGCGGCTGCGGCAAGAGCACGCTCCTGCGCATCATCGCCGGCCTGATCGCGCCCGACGCGGGCGCCACCGTCGAGGTCATGGCGCATGCGCAGCATGCGCCCTCCGACGACGTCGGCGTGGTGTTCCAGACGCACAACCTGCTGCCGTGGCTGACGGTGGAGAAGAACATCCGCCTCGCCGCCGAGGTGCGCCGGCTGCCCGCGGAAGAGATCACGCGGCGCGTCGAATCGATCCTGCCGGTGCTGCGGCTGGAGAGCTTCCGCCGCCACTATCCGCATCAGCTTTCGGGCGGCATGCGCCAGCGCGCCGCGCTCGGGCAGATCCTGGTCCTGCTGCCCCAGGTGCTGCTGCTCGACGAGCCCTTCGGCGCGCTCGACGCGCTGACGCGCGATCAGCTCAACGTCGAGCTGCTGCGGCTTTGGCAGGACCTGCGCAAGACCGTGCTGCTCATCACGCACAGCATCCCCGAGGCGGTGTTCCTCTCCGACCGGGTGCTCGTGATGTCGGACCGTCCGGGCCGCATCGTCGAGGATGTGGCGATCGATCTGCCGCGACCTCGCGATCCGCAGGCGACCAAGGAACGACCCGAGTTCGCGCATTACGTCGTGCGCCTGCAAAAGTTGATGGGTGTGGCATGAGCGGGTTCGCTGCGCTCGCGCAACCGTTCGATCTGCGCGGCAAGCGCTTTCGCAACCGCCTGGTGCAGGCGCCGATGTGCGCCATGTACGCCGCTGCCGACGGCAGCGTGACGCCGCAGCTCGTCGAGTACTACCGCGCCCGCGCCGCCGGCGGCGCCGGCCTCGTCATCGTCGAGATCACCTTCACCGACCGCCTCGGCAGCCGGGCGTTCCACGCGCAGATCGGCGCGCACGACGACACCATGATCCCGGGCCTCGGCGAGCTCGCGGCCGCGATCCGCGAGGAAGGCGCGCTCGCCGGCCTGCAGCTCGGCCATTGCGGGCCGCAGCGCGTGGTGGCCGAGCCGCCGGTCGTCGCGCCCTCGCCAATTCCATGGACGCAGGGCAAGCGCGTGCCACATGAGCTCACCCTCGAAGAAATCCACGTGCTGGTAGACGATCACCGCCAGGCCGGCCGGCGCCTCGCGCAGGCAGGCTTCGACCTGGTCGAGCTGCACGGCGCGCACGGCTATTTGCTGAACGCCTTCCTGTCGCCGGCGACGAATACGCGCGCCGACCGCTACGGCGGCTCGGCCGAGAACCGGCTGCGCTTTGCGCTCGAGACGGTGCGTGCGCTGCGCGAAGGCATCGGCCCGAAGCGACTCATCTCGTTTCGCCTGAACGGCGACGACCTGCTGCCCGGCGGGCTCGGCATTGAGCAGTATCGCGGGATCGCCCGGGCGCTGGCGCAGGCGGGCGTCGACATCATCCACGTTTCGGCCGGCACCTACCGCGTCATGGAGCAGCGCATCCCGCCCATGTACCTGCCGGAAGCGCCGTTCGCGCGCTATGCGCGCCCGATCCGCGAGGCGGCGGGCGTGCCGGTGATCGCTTCCGGAACGATCCACGATCCGCAGCTCGCCGAGCGCCTGGTGCGCGACGGCGATGCCGATTTCGTCTCGATGGCGCGGCCGATGTTCGCCGATCCCGCGCTCGCGCGAAAAATAATTTCCAACGCCGTCGAGGACATCCGGCCCTGCATCCGCTGCAACACCTGCCTCGCGCGCGAGCAGGGCGGCCTGCGCGGCTACTGCGCCGTGAATCCGCGCACGGGCCGTGAGCATCGCATCCCGCCTCCGCCGGCAAGGCAGAAGACGGTGGCGGTCATCGGCGCCGGGCCCGCGGGCATCGAAGCGGCGCTCACGGCGGCCTCGCGTGGCCATTGCGTGACGCTATACGAGCGCACCGGCCGCATCGGCGGACAGCTCGCCGCGGCAGCCGCGCTGCCCTTCAAGAGCACGCTGCCCCGTTTGCTGCGCTATTACCAGCATGCCCTCGACAAAGCCGGGGTAAAGGTGGTCTTGCAATCGGCGCCGCTCCCCGAATCGGTGGACGCCGAGCATGTGATCCTCGCCACCGGCAGCCGCTGGCCGCGCGGCGCGGGCCTATTCAGCTGCCTCGATGTCCTGAACGATCCCGACCTTGCTCCACGCCGCGTGACCGTCGTCGGCGCCAATACGATCGGCGCCGAGCTTGCCTGGTGGCTCGGGTCGCTCGGCAAGCAGGTGAC
>Ga0070696_100003704_pt1 | contig 10195 bp, 11 predicted proteins | sample KBSK1253metaG_FD_65474 | JGI IMG/M metagenome (GOLD analysis project Ga0070696, IMG submission 65474) | Corn, switchgrass and miscanthus rhizosphere microbial communities from Kellogg Biological Station, Michigan, USA - KBS K1-25-3 metaG | ecosystem: Host-associated > Plants > Roots >... | reverse complement strand
GGATGATCACGATCGCGGCGATGACACTCGGGATGTAACTCACCAATTCGCCGAAGACGCTCGCAAGGGACTCCAGGCCAAGCGCATTTGCCGCTACGAGAATCACGGCGAACATCACCAGCCAGAAGACCAGATTGCTGATAACGCGGGACGGATTGAGCTGCGCGCCCGAGCGCTCCACGGCCTGCATCACGCCGCCCCGTTCGAGCATCGAGTTCAACCCGATGCGGCGCAGGAAGCGATCGACCAAACGCTCCAGCACCTTCGCGAGCAGATATCCCGCGAAAACGATGATCAGCGCGCCGAGCAGCGCTGGAATCAATTCGCCGAACACCTCGCTGAAGCTGGTTCTCAGCCGGTCAACGAAAGTGAGTTGGTCCGTCGTGTCCTGGAGAATCATGAAAGGATGTCCACGCTATGTTCGCGTTCCGCGCTCACGATCGAAAATGACGCTTCTCCGGCACGTGGGACAGAGGAGCCACTGCCGGCGTCTGGCGTAGCCTAGACCGAAGGAGCCGCCCCCGATGTCGCGGACCGTGAGAACTGCCCCATCTCGTGGGCACACCGGACGCTCCCCGCCGCCAAACCGCTCGCGGATCGAGCGCTCCTCTTCCGGATCGTACGTCGCATGCTCCGTCACGTCACTCCAGGGCGATGACGACTTTGCCGAACTGCTGTCCTGATGCGAGGCGCTCGAACGCGCGCGCGCCCTGCTGAAGAGGCCAGACGCTGTCCACGTGGGGAGTGAGATGGCCCTGACGAAACTCGTCGACGACGGCCTCGAACTCATCGTCGTTCCCCATGGTCGAGCCGAGAATCGTCCACTGGTTCCAGAACAGGCGCCGCACGTCGGTCTCGACCATCGGCCCGGACGTCGCGCCACAGGTGACCAGTCGACCGCGTCTGCCGAGTGCCTGGAGCGATTGCCCCCAGGACGCGTGACCCACGTTGTCGATGACGACATCCACGCCCGCCTTAGCAGTCGCTTTCCGAATGCTTCCGGCGATGTCTTCGCCGCGCGAGTTCAGCGTGTGATCGGCGCCGAGGTCTTTCGCGCGAGCAAGCTTGTCTGGGCTGCTCGAGGTCACCCAAACTTCGGCACCGATCTGTTTGCAGATCTGAAGCGCCGCGAGCGCGACTCCTCCACCGATTCCCCAGATCAGCACGCGCTCCCCCCGTCGCACCTGTGCGCGCGTGTGCACCATCCGCCAGGCGGTGAGAGTCGCCAGCGGAAACGCCGCCGCGATCGCAGGATCCGCGTTTCTCGGCACAGTTCGGACGTTCGTCGCGGGAACAACGATGAACTCGGCGGCCGTGCCGGGAACGTGCTCGCCGAGAATCTTGAATTTGAGGCAGAGCGACTGTTCACGGGCCTGACAATAGAGACAGGTGCGGTCGCTGATTCCCGGATTCACCACAACGGAATCACCGAGGGCTACGCCACGAACCTCATCACCGACCGCGTCCACGACGCCGAATGCATCCGACCCGACGATCCACGGCGGCACGAGCGTGACGCCGGGCAGACCGCGTAGCACGAAGAGGTCCAAATGATTGAGCGCGGCTGCCCGGACGCGAACCCGCACATCCGTAGGCGCGCGCAATTGCGGCAGTGGAAGATCATCGCGCACCTCGAGTTGCTCGAGGCCGCCGTGTGCCGAGATCGTGAGTGCCCGCACGAAGGTGGAATGTATATTTGCGGCAGTCATGACATCCATCAAAGTTCCGCCGCTCGGCGAGTCCATCGTTGAAGCCACGGTGTCGAAATGGCTGAAAAACGAAGGAGATCCTGTGGCGCCGGGTGACACTCTCGTGGAGTTGGAGACGGACAAAATCACCGTCGAGGTGCCGTCCGTGACGGGCGGCGTGCTGAAAAAGCGCTTCGCGAAGGAAGGCGACGTCGTGAAGCTCGATCAGCTCCTGGCAGAGGTGGACGAAAAAGGCGATGGCGCGAAGAAAGAAACCGCCGCTCAGGCTTCGGCCCCAACCCCTCCAGCCCCACCGCGGGCGCCCGCGCCGGCGAAACCGACAGCTCCCGCAGCCACCGCACCAGTCTCCCCAGCACCAAGCTCCGCCAGCCCAACAGCTACCAAAGACACGCAGCGTGTAGCTCCGGCAGCACAGCGGCTCGCCGCTGACACTGGGGCCGACCTGTCGCGCGTGCAGGGAACCGGCCGAGGAGGCGTCGTCAGCAAAGCCGACGTGCTCGAGGCACCGACAGCTCCGGCGCCGAGTTCTCAGCCATCACGGGTCGCGCCGGTGCCTCCGCCACGCCCCGCCCCACCCTCCGGTGAACGCGAGACGCGAGAAAAGATGTCCACGCGTCGGAAGCGGATCGCCGAGCATCTGCTCGAGTCGCAACACGCGACGGCGCACCTGACGACGTTCAATGAGATCGACATGAGCGTCGTCGAACGGCTGCGCGGGCGCATCAAAGAGCGCATCGAGAAAGAGCAGGGTGTGCGGCTGTCGTTCATGCCTTTCTTCGTGAAAGCGGCGTGCGCGGCGCTCAAGCAGTTTTCCGTCGTGAATGCTCAGATCGACAACGACACCATCGTTTACAAGCACTACGTCAACATGGGCATAGCGGTCGCGTCCGAGCAGGGACTGGTGGTCCCGAACATCAAGGACGCCGATCAGAAAGGCATGCTCGATATCGCGCGAGAGATCGCGGACATCGCCAAGCGCGCGCGCGACGGCAAGCTCACGATGGACGATCTGTCCGGCGGCACCTTCACCATCACGAATGGCGGCGTCTTCGGATCGCTCGTTTCCACGCCGATCATCAATTTCCCACAAGTCGCGATCCTCGGCCTGCACAAGATTCAGGAGAGGCCCGTCGCGATCGACGGGTCCGTCGAGATCCGCCCAATGATGTACGTCGCCCTGTCGTACGATCACCGCATCATCGACGGACAACAGGCCGTGCTCTTCCTCGTGCGGATCAAGGAATTGATGGAAGATCCAGCGCTGTTGGCCATCGACTGATTCTGTCGTGGCAGCGAACTCGGCGGATGTCGTCGTAATCGGAGGAGGCCCCGGCGGCTACGTCGCCGCCTTGCGCGCCGCGCAACTCGGACTCAGCACCGTTTGCGTGGAGATGGACAAAACGCTCGGCGGCACGTGCGTGAACGTCGGCTGCATTCCGTCCAAAGCCTTGCTGACGAGCTCAGAGCATTTCGAGTTCGCCAGATCCCACGCCCAGGACCACGGGATTCAGCTGCGCGACGTAGGCTTGGACCTCGCCACGATGCTCAAGCGCAAAGACGCCGTCGTCGGTCAGAATACCCGTGGGATCGAGTTCCTCTTCAAGAAGAACAAGGTCACGTGGGCCAAAGGCCGCGGAACGCTGGCGGGCGGCAATTTGGTGAACGTCACTGGGGTCGATGGCGGCGAAACGTCGTACCAGGCGCGGAACGTCATCATCGCCACGGGATCCGTACCGGTAGAGCTTCCCTTCCTCAAGTTCGATGAGGAGCGCGTGCTGTCGAACGTGGGCGCGCTGAAGATTCCGAAGGTCCCGAAGCATCTGATCGTGATCGGCGGAGGAGTCGTCGGACTCGAGCTCGGGTCCGTGTGGCGGCGCCTCGGCGCGAAGGTCACGGTGGTCGAGCTCATGCCAACTATCCTGCCCGGAATGGATGACGACCTCGTGAAAGAGGCCGACAAGGCCCTCCGCAAGCAGGGCATGGAGATCCGAACTGCCTCCCGAGTGACGTCGGGGAAGCGCAGCGGCGAAGGCGTCTCGATCGAAGTCGAGAAGGATGGAAAGCATGAGACGCTCGCGGGCGATTGTGTTCTCGTTTCCGTGGGGCGCAAGCCGTCGCTCACTGGAATCGACGCAGCAAAGCTCGGCCTCGAGTTGTCGAAACGAAACGAGATCCTGGTTGACGATCAGATGCGGACCAATGTCGCCAACATTTTCGCGATCGGTGACTGCGTTCCCGGACCAATGCTCGCGCACAAGGCGGAGGAGGAAGGAGTAGTCGCCGCCGAAGTGATCGCCGGTCAGGGCGCCCACATGCACTACAAATCGATCCCCGGAGTCGTGTACACCTGGCCCGAGATCGCGTCGGTCGGCCTGACCGAGCGAGAGGTGAAGGAGAGCGGCCGCGAGTATCGGACCGGGAAGTTTCCGTTCTCCGCGAACGGACGCGCACGATCGATGGGGGAGTCCAGCGGTTTCGTCAAATTCGTGGCGGACGCGCACACCGACGAGTTGCTGGGGTGCCACATGATCGGCCCCAATGTCTCCGAGCTGATCTCGGAGGTCGTTCTCGCCTTTGAGTACCGGGCGTCCGCCGACGACATCGGCATGACCGTCCACGCGCATCCGACCCTCGCCGAGGCCACGAAGGAAGCCGCACTCGCCACGCTCGGTCGCGCGCTGCACATCTGAGCGCCCCTCCTCCCAGTGACCGGGTATTTCAACGCCGCGCCCAGGCTCATGGCCCCTGGCGACGCCGAGCCGGTTCGTGGGCTCATCTGGGGTGCCCTCGGCATCACGCCATACGTGGATCGGGTGATGGAGCTGTTATCTGCGGCGGAGCGCGGCGATCCGGAATCGCATGCGCTCGTGACTGAGCGCGACGGAACCGTAGCCGCGCTCGCGCTGTTCGGTCCCGTGGCTGGCGCCGCGGGCGTCTGGCACCTGAGTATGGTGTTACTCGCGCCGAGCGTGGATCCCCGGGACGTCGGTCGTGTCATGGTGGAGGCCGTTGTCCACGCCGTGCGGCGAGCGGGAGGACGTCTGATCATGGCCGAATTGCCCGCTGATGCAGTGCTCGGCCGCACGTTGTCACTGTTACGCGCGAACGAATTTCGCCAGGAAGGAAAGATCGCTGACTATTACCGTGAGGGGGTGGCGCTGCTCTTCCTCAGGCGGGAGCTATGACTCACAATACCCCAACATGAGTCAACCGTCATTCGTCCGCGTGAGGCGTGCGCGGTCCGCCCGCTTACGTTGGTCATGCGTGGCGCTCTGCGTGGTCGCCGCCTGTCACGCGCGGACGCGCGGAGGGGAGGCGTCGCTCCCGCCGGGGTCGTCCGTCGAAGCCATCTCGCTGCTCGGCGACTCGCTGCGGCGTCCGACGCCTGACTCGACGGTGCTCGCGCGTATGGAGGCGCAGCTCGCCGATGCACGACGCGACGCGTTGGCCCGGCCGAACGACGCCGACGCGCTCATCTGGATCGGCCGGCGTACCGCGTATCTGGGCCGCTTTCGCGAGGCGGTCCAGATTTTCTCCGACGGCGTACGACGGTTTCCCAACGATGCGCGCATGTATCGGCATCGTGGACATCGATTTATCACCGTTCGGCGTTTCGACGACGCGATCGCCGATTTTCAGCGCGCCGCGAATCTCACGGCGGGAATGCCCGATGAAATCGAGCCGGACGGCCAGCCGAACGCCCGCAATACACCCATTGGATCGCTGCAATCCAACATCTGGTATCACCTGGCGCTCGCGCATTACCTGAAAGGTGACTTCGAGAGCGCGGCGCGCGCTGCGCGCGCGGGGATCCAGGTGTCGACCAATCCGGATCGTCTCGTGTCGCAGACCCATTGGCTTTATATGGCGCTGCGCCGAGCCGGTAGGAACGACGAGGCAGCGGCTGCCCTGATTCCGATTCGCGACGATTTCGACGTCATCGAGAATGGGAGCTATTACCGGCTGCTGCGGATGTACAAGGCCGGTGTGTCGGCGGCTGTCATGGACAGCGCGCTCAGCGCCGGCGTCCGCAGCGCGGCCGATGCGTCGCTGGCGTACGGCCTCGCCAACTGGTTCCTCTATAGCGGGGATACAGCCCGGGCCGTTCGGGCCTATGAACAGCTCATGACCGGCGGACAGTGGCCGTCATTCGGTTACATCGCCGCGGAGGCGGATCTCGCTCGTCTGCGACGCAAACAATGACGCGAAGGGTCTAGGTTGCCTTCGCTTTGCGGGTGAGGACGGACAGCGCGACTGGAACCAGTAACTTCGCCCATTGGCGGTACATCTCGGCGGACGGATGAAGCCCATCGGGCGCCGCCAGCGAAGGGACATGCTGCATCTGGCGCGTCGCCTCGGTGATGTCCACCCACCGGGCGCCAGCGGCTTCAGTCAACTCCCGCGCTCGCGCGTTGTAGGCGTCGATCTCACCCGCGATGAGCACCCGATCGCGGCCTTCTGCGAATGGGGTCGCTCCCCAGTCGGGGATGGAGAGTGCGATGAGGCGCGAGGCGTTTCGGCGCGCAAACCCTTTGGCGCGTCGCAGCAACGACTCGAACTCACTGGCGAATGAGGTCACGGGGCGGCTGCGATACTGATCGTTCACCCCAATGAGAAGCGTCACGAGATCGAACTTTTCGCGAAGGTGCTCCGCGTCGATGGCGTCGGAAAGCTCATCTGTCGTCCACGCTGTCCGAGCGATGAAGAGCGGATCCTCGATGTCTACGCCCTGTAGGCGCAACATCCGGACGAGCTGGTGCGGCCAGCGATCCTCTTCCGCTATCCCTTCACCGATCGTGTACGAGTCGCCGAGGGCGAGATACCGCACTACGCCGATTTATCGCGTCGGCGCTGCTCGCGTTTGGAAATCGATTGCGCGTCTTGAGCCGAGCCAGCCGAGCCGGAGGTAGACACGTAGCCATTCTTCCGAAGCGTGGCCAGGAATGCTGAAGGGCCCGCGCCATCGGGTAGCGAGCGAAGTGCGCGAAGCGCGTCCTCCGGGCGAAGCGCGAGCATGGCGCTGAACGTGTCGGGGTCGACCCCCACCCGACGAAACTCGCTCAGCAGAATCTCAAAGGTCTGCTCGTCCGCCAACGGCACTCCTTGTGATGTAGGTCACATTGGCCCGACAGCCATCATTATAAACAAGGCGCGCATTAATCCTATACTAGGTTCATGCCAACCCACCTCAACTGCAGCCCGTAGGACGCCTTTCTGTTTGCTAAAGGCCATTCAGGCAACGGTTTCAGCCATCGGGCCGAGCGCGGGTGGGACACAAAAAGAAAGGTCGGCCCGATTGGGCCGACCCTCACAAACGTGCCGAAGCGACGATTTACGGCGCTACGAAGAGCGCTGTGGCGACAACAGCCAACGTCACAAGCGCAGCCGCGACGCTAACCGCTGCGACCGGCGTGATCACGAACTCACGACGCCACCACGGAGTGATCAGTGCAGGCGCGTGATGCGGCAACGCAGCCATGATCTGCGCCTCCACATGCTGAGGCGTACGCATGTGCCGCGCGCGATCCATCTGATTGTTCACGCCACGCCAGAATTCCACGTCGCGAGCGGTGTCACCCTTTCGCACAGCGGCTTCGGGGAGCTCACCGTCGAGCCAGGAATGCACGGCGGGCGCAAGCACGCGGTCCTCGTGCGAGCCGAGAGGAACCTCGCGATCGACAACGGAACGCACTTCCTGCTCCTTCGACTTGCGAGGGCGCTGCGCGTCCTTGTGTCCTTCGCGACCGTCGCGAGTGGATCCGGGGTTCATATCGTCAAACATTATGCGTACTTCTCCTCCAATAGGGCTTGGAGCGCCTCTCTTGCGCGATGCACGCGCATCTTCAGCGCTCCTACCGTGGTGCCAAGTAGATCTGCCATCTCTTCGTAGGACCGACCTTCGACGTGCTTCATGATGAAGGCTTCCCGCAATGACGCTGGAAGCGCTGCCAACGCTCCGTCGAGATCCGTCCTCAATTCACTACGATCGAGCTCCTCGTCTGGTGTCGCATACGCGGAGGGTTGATCGTCTTCGTCATAACTCAAGTGCGAGCGGCGGATGTTTTTCAGCCAATCCTTACAACCATTCGCCACGATTCGAAACACCCATGCGTCGAACCGCCCGCGCACTTCCGCCAAATGCTGATACGCTTTGATGAAGGACAGTTGAAGGATGTCTTCCGCAACGTCCGGACTTCCCGTCATGCACAATGCATGTCGATACAGTGGATCACTGTAGCGACCGATCAACAAGCGAAACGCATCGCGGTTCCCGCCCAGAACACGCTGAATGATCAGCTGATCCGTGTCCTGATCGGCTGCCGGTTGCGGTTCGGTCTCCGTCATCTTCACGACGGTAGAGTAATGCCGTTTCCGCGCGTGGGACAGGGCGGGTGAGGCCGTCAGCGGTCTGAGAACGGTTGCCACGAATACAAGACGACCGGACATGTCACGCGTAACGTCGGAACGCGTCCCAGCCGAATTGATGGATCAGTGCACCATGTTCGTCGAGCCGCGGTGGCGGAATGCGCACTCGACCGCCGACCGACGAGGGCATACCAGTCCGAGGCGATGCTGCCCCCGCGTCCTGAATCGCCTCGAGCACGGTCTTCACGATGCCGCACGGCACTCGCGCGGCGTCCAGCACACGGACCCACTCCGCGGCGGGTCGCCGTGACAGCGTTTTCTGGAGAGCCGCAACGATTCGAGCACGCTGTGCGAGCCGGCCTCGGTTCGCGGCCAGCGCGGTGTCTCCCGCGAGGTCGGCGAGTTCGAGCGCGTTCACGAGCGAGATCCACTGATCGTCGCTGCCAACGGCAATGACAATGGGTCGATCCTGAGCCTGAAACATTTGGTACGGAACCAGGTTCGCGTGCGCGTTGCCCCAGCGCCGCGCGTCCGCCCCCGACACCATGGAGTTCTGCGCGACATTTATGAGCGACGCCCGGGCACTCTCGATCAGCGAGATGACGATGTGGCGCTCGATGCGAGCGCCGCGCGCCACTCCGGCCAGGGCGGCAAGAATGGCGATCGTAGCATCCTTGCCTGCTACGATATCGGCGAGTGCCACCCCGGTTTTCATCGGTGAACCGTCCGATTCACCGGTGATCGCCATCCAACCGCCTTCCGCCTGGACGACAAAGTCGTAGCCCGGCCGGGTGGATTCCCCGCCGAACCCGGTGATGGAGCACCAGACGAGATGTGAGCTCTTCTCGAGCATTTCATTCGAACGAATACCCGCGCGGTCGAGTGTCCCCGGGAGGAAGTTCTCGACGACGACATCGGCATCCGCCGCGAGCGCGACGACTCGTTCGCGATCCCGCTCGCTGCGCAAATCCGCGGCGACGCTCAACTTGTTGCGGTTGATGGCCAGGTAATACGCACTCTCGCCACGGTCATCGAAGGGCGGTCCCCACTCGCGCGTATCGTCGCCGCGATCGCGTCGCTCGACCTTGATGACATCGGCTCCGAGGTCGCCAAGCATCATCGTGCAGAGCGGTCCAGCCAGGACGCGCGTCAGGTCGAGTACCCTGATTCCCGCAAGGGGCAATGATGACATACTGTCGCTATAATGTGGTCTTATTGCTCCGAACTTCGCTCCTCAGATGTCAATTCCAGCCAGTTAGGTTGAACTTACGACGCCGACTGCGGTGCCCGTAACCTGCTCGTCTTTTCCATGAGAGGCGCTTGCTTAGCTTTCGGAGAATCATATACTTGCCGCTTGCCGACCCGGCCCCGCGCGTCTGCCGGACTCCGCCACACGGCGCCGCCGCGTTTCCATCACCGTTTGCGCACTCTGGACCCAAAATGGCCGAGAAAGCTCAAAGTAGTGCAGTGAAGCCGGGCACGAATTCTGGACCTGTTGTCGTGATGAAGCGAGGTCCTGGTCATCGCGCCGTGGATGCGCGCGATGCGATCGCGGAGCTGACCGAGCGGGCGCAGGAGATTAGCCTCGAGGCGGGAAGCAAAGTCGCGATCGCGATGAAAGACGTGATCAGCGCGGCAGCTGGGATCGCCGGCTTCGCAGTAGAGAGCGCCCGTGACCTGGTCCAGTTCATGGTGCGTCGTGGACAGATGACCACCGAAGAAGCGGAGAAGTTGCTCCGCGAGGCCGAATCGGCGCATTCGAAGCGGCCCGCCGCGGAGCGGAAGCGGCCGACGGCGTCAGAGATCACGACGAAGGAGCGAGCGGCGCAGCGTGCCAAGGCGGCCGCTGAGCGAGAGCGCGCGATGACGTATCACGTGGTACGTGCGCCGGCGGTCCAGTCGAGCGCGAAAAAGGCCGCCCCCAAAAAAGCCGCGTCCAAGTCCGCGTCGAAAGCGAAATCCAAGGCGGCGAAAAAGAGCTCGAAGCGGCGCTAAGCGCGGAGCGCGCTCGCTTCTCTGCGCGCCGCCAGCAACTCGAGTACCCTCCGCAGCTGTTCGGTGGAGCGAAGCGTGAGCTCCGCGTCCGTTGTTCCGTCGCCTCGATCCCCATCCGAGAGGAC
>Ga0070696_100003703_pt1 | contig 10197 bp, 11 predicted proteins | sample KBSK1253metaG_FD_65474 | JGI IMG/M metagenome (GOLD analysis project Ga0070696, IMG submission 65474) | Corn, switchgrass and miscanthus rhizosphere microbial communities from Kellogg Biological Station, Michigan, USA - KBS K1-25-3 metaG | ecosystem: Host-associated > Plants > Roots >... | reverse complement strand
GCAAAGTATTCGATGACCAGCGTGTTCGCATAGCGATCGACGACCAGCCCGGACAGCCCGTCGCCTTCGCTGTGTACCACGCGCCACGCATCGCTGACCTGGTCCAGTTGCAACCAGTCCCGGCGCAGCTGCACGGCGCGCGCGATGCAAGCGGCGATCCAGTCGGCATCCAGCGGGGTGTTCGCGTCGTGATCGAGCAGCCGCAGCGCAATGCGCGCATGGCCGTTCCAGAACGCGTGGCCGACAAAGTGTTCCTTGGCGTCGTGCACGGCGACCACGCTGCCCGGGGGCAGCTTCTGCTGCGGCTTGACTACCTGCGCGGACCACACCCACGGATGGCCTGGCTTGCGATCGGATTTGAGGCGGATGACGGGCAGGTCGGCGGGGGTGTTCATCGCCGCATGATAACTGGTGGCAGCTCTTCGCCTTGCTGGAGACGGTGCCGCGGATCTGTGTGGCGCCAATCAACGCAGGCGCAGCACCAACCATGACAGCAACGCCAGCAGATTGATGCCTAGCCGCGATACCGCCGGTCCGGCGGCGGCCAGCACGAAGCCCTGACTGCCGAAGTTCCAGTCCAGCGCCAGTCGTGGGCCGGCTTGCAAGGTGGCAAAGATGTTGACGAACGCGCCGCTGTGCAGGCCGTAACTGAAGACCGGCAGTGCGATCAGCGGCAGTTGCAGCAGTTGGGCCCAGCGCGACAGGCGGATGCCGCGCTCGCTGCCGCCCAGCAGTTCCACCCCCGCAAGCAGGACGAAAATGAATACGGCCAGGCCGATCACTGCGACAAGGCTGGCGTGGCTCGCGCCAAACGGCAACAGGCGCCGCAGCATGACGGCAATGCCGTACAGGCCGCCGGCCACTTCGAGGATGCCGATCAAGCGAAACAGGGTGGTGCGCATGCAGTGACTCCGTGAGGGGAATGTAGGTGGGAAGCGGTTTCAGCCCCGATGCCTGTGCGTTCAAACTGGAGGGCCGAGCAGGGACATCGCGGCGCGAGCCGCTCGCGCGGAAGCCGCTGCCGCAAGGTCGGGTGCGGACGAGCCGATCCTGTGAACTGTCGGCGGGTCATTCCAGCCCTTCGGCCAGCTCGTGCAGGTCGGTGATGTGTTGCTCCCACCAGCGTGACTCGGCGGCAAACGGAAACGCGGCGGGAAATGCCGGGTCGTCCCAACGGGCCGCAATCCAGCCGGCGTAATGGAGTTGGCGCATCGCGCGCAGCGCTGGAATCAACGCCAGTTCGACGGGGTTGAAATCGCGGAATTGCCGGTAGCCAGCAAGGATGGCGCGCAGCGCGCGTTCGTCGTGGGCAAGCATCCACAGATCCTGCACGGCCGGCCCCATGCGGGCATCGTCGAGATCGACAAAGTGCGGACCGGCGTCGGTCCACAGCACGTTGCCCGGATGACAGTCCCCGTGCAGGCGAATGTGGGTGATCGGGCCAACGGCAGCCAGCCGTCCGGCAATGGCGGCAGCCACGCGCGCGGCGGCCAAGCGGTAATGCTCATGCAGCGCCGCCGGCAGCAAGCGGGAGGCGAGCACGGCACGCAGCGGTTGCTGCACCATCGTGGTCTGGTCCAGCGTAGTGCGGTGCACGAACGGCACACGCGCACCGACCCCGTGCATGCGGGCAATCAGGCGCCCGAGCCACTGCAACTGGTCGGCGGCCTCCAGTTCCGGCGCACGTCCGCCGCGACGCGGGGTCAATGCATAACGGAAGCCGGCATGGTGCAGCAACGTGGTTCCGGCAAACGCGAATGGCGCGACCACCGGTAATTCGGCGTCTGCCAGTTCCCGGGTGAACGTGTGTTCCTCGGCGATCGCCGCGTCGCTCCAGCGCCCGGGGCGGTAGAACTTGGCGATGACCGGTTCGGCATCTTCGATGCCCACTTGCCACACGCGGTTCTCGTAACTGTTGAGGGCGAACAACCGGCCATCCGGCCACAGGCTGCAGGCACTGATGGCGTTGAGCACCACGTCCGGCGTGAGTCCGGCGTACGGCGCCAGCTCGTTCAACGTGGCGCGGCGTTGCGGGCAGCGATGACGGCCATGGTCAGGCGCGAGATGCACACCAGCGCACCGGCCTCGTTGGCAATGCGGATTTCCCACACTTGCGTACTGCGGCCGATGTGCAGCGGGCGGGCGGTACCGGTGACCACGCCGCTGCGTACGCCGCGGATGTGGTTCGCGTTGATGTCCAGGCCGACGGTCATTTCCTTGTCCGGATCCAGCGTGAGCATGGCGGCCGTGCTGCCCAGGGTTTCGGCCAGTGCCACGGATGCGCCGCCGTGCAATAACCCATAGGGTTGATGCGTACGGTGGTCCACCGGCATGGTGCCGACGAGCCAGTCGTCACCGAATGCGGTGACGCGGATGTCGAGCGTCTCCATCATGGTGTTTCTGGTCCAGTCGTTGATGCGTGCGAGGTCGGGTGCCTGGTGCCAGATGCTCATGGTCGATTCCTGCAGAATGAACGTGCATTGTCGGCGGCGGCGATCACAACGACAATGCGACAGTCGTAGTTGGCGTAACGGCGCGTTGCCGGAATCGCGGCAGAGCTCGCACCACCTTACCCGTGCCGGATCGGATCGAATTCTCTTGACGTTTACCGTGACCCTCAAGCTGTCTGGCCGCCAGTTTCCCGTGGCCGTCGGCGAGACCGTGCTGGAGGCGGCGCAGCGCGCCGGCGTGGCCTTGCCGTATTCCTGCCGGGCCGGAGTCTGCGGCAGTTGCAAGGCCACCTTGCTGGACGGTGAATGCACGTATCCGCGCAATCCGCCGGTGGGCCTGGACGCGAGCGCCATTGCGCACCATGCGGTGTTGCTGTGCCAGGCGGTGCCGGCCAGTGATCTGCTGCTGGAGGCGCGCGAGGTGCCGTCGGTAGCGGAGATGGCACGCCGCCAGCTGGACGTACTGGTAGCCGCGAAGTGGCGCCTGGCGCCCGACGTGGTCGGCTTGCGCCTGTTGCCCGGGCCCGGCGAGCGGCGTCTGCGGCGCCTGCCGGGACAATACCTCGACGTGTTGCTGGACGATGGGCGGCGCCGACCGTTTTCCATTGCCAACGGGCCGCAGCCCGATGGCGCGATCGAGTTGCATGTGCGCCACGTCACCGGGGGTGGTTTCACCTCGTACGTGAACGACAAGCTGCAGGTTGGCGACACGCTGCGCATCGACGGCCCGTTGGGCACGTTTGTACCGCGCGAGGATTCGGAGCGGCCGATGTTGTTCATGGCGGGCGGGACCGGCTTCGCGCCGATCAAGGCGATCGTCGAACACTTCATCGCGCTGGGTACGCGGCGCCCGATACATTTGTATTGGGGCGCGCGCAGCGCGGCCGACCTGTATCTGCGGGCGCTGGCCGAACGCTGGGCGCGCGATGTGCCCAATTTGAGTTTTTGCGCCGTGGTCTCGGACCAGACTCAGGCGGCCGGGCTGCGTTGTGGTCTGGTGCACGAGGCGGTGCTGGCAGACTTGCCCGACCTGTCCGGGTTTGATGTGTACATGAGCGGTCCGCCGGAAATGGTCGACGCCGGGCGCCAATGGTTTGTCGACGCCGGTGCACGGGAGTCGCGGCTGTATTTCGATTCGTTCGACTACGCGCCCGATGTGCTGGCGCAGATCATTGCCGCCCGGGCCGGGTTCACTGCCGCGTGAGCGGACGCTCGACTAACACCGACTATTTTTTGCCCTTGGCCACGGGTAGCTGGGCCTCGCGCCAGGCCAGCGTGCCGCCCGCCAGCGTGTGCACCTTGGTGAAGCCGGCCTTCACCAATCGCGCCGCCGCCTTCGGCGAATTGCCGCGACCATCGCGGTCGATCACCACCACCGGCAGTTCCTTGACCTTGAGCAGGTCCTTGCTCTCCGGGTCGAATTGGCTCATCGCCACGTGGCGGGCGCCGGGCACGTGCATCTTTTCAAAATCGGCAATCGCGGACAGGTCGATCAGCAGCGGACTCTCGCGATTGATCAGCCCGGTCAGGCCGGCCGGAGTCAGCTCGCGGGTCTTGCTGAACAAGCTGGTCAGTTGCATGACCAGCAGCGCCACCAGCAGGATCACGAACAGTACGGAGAGGGCCAGGTGGTTGCCCACGAATTCGGGCAACTTGTGCAGAAAATCGTTCATCGTCATTCCACGGACGCGGTGACCGCGCCGGCTCGGGTGAATCGGAGATTATACGGACGCCGCGCCGTGGCGTGCGGCTGCGGCGGTTTTGCATTGGCGCTCGCTCGCCGCGAGAGTGTAGCCGCGGACGTCTGGCACGCTGACTGGGAAGTGGAATGCGGCGCCGCGCCGCAAGGTTCAATCGCGGGTGATGTCCGGCAAGCCGCTGGTCAGCCACCAGTGGCTGGTTGCCGCGTCGTAATGCCAGGTTTGTTGGTCGGTGATGGTGCGCTCGGCCTGGGTGTTGACGTTGACCAGGCTGATGCGCACCGTCTGACGCACTTCGGTGTCGCTGACGGGGACTGGCCCGACGTCGTCGTTGTATTCGGTGACGCGCACTTGCCGATAACGCGCCATGTCCAGCGCACTCACCGGGTGTGTAGTGCGCGCCTCCGGGTCGACGAATTGCATGGCGCTGGCAAAGTCGCCCCAGCGCACCGTGCTGGCATAGGCCTTCAGGGTGTTGGTCAACGACTCGCTACGCGTGTGCGCGGCGCAACCGGTGACAGCCACGACCAGCAGCATGACAAGCAGGCCCAGAGTGCGACGCATGGCGATCCCCCGCGGTGATGACTGCATGCATTCTGCCTCAAGCCAGCCGTGATGGCCTCATTGCCGGCGCTTGGCGACGAAGCGCGCGCTCAGGGTGGCCGCGCCGGCACCGTTATCGCCGGGCACCAGGCACGCGACCTCGATGCGTGCCTTGCCGCGTGCCGCGAGTGTGGCGAAGAATGTGGCCCAGTCGTTGCCGGCGGCCAGTCGCGCCTCGCTGCGAAAATCCTGCCACAACGGTGCGAGGTAGCGCACGGTCGATTCGCCCACGTACAGATCGCACGTTTCCCCGCGCGCGCGCAACGCCAGCTCCACCAAGGCCCAGCCGCTGAGCGTCATCAGACTGACCAGACTGCCGCCGAATGCGCAACCCTTGTCGTTGAGGTTCGGTGCCAGCGGCGCGCGCAGGCTGAGCATGTCGGCGGTGCACTCGCCCAGCTGCACATCCATGGCGCGCGCCAACGGAATTTCTTCGCGGATGAATTGGGCCAGCGTCCGCGCCGCGACGATGCGGTCGGCCGGGTCGCAGGGGCGGTCGACGAAGGGTGGCAAGTTGGACACGGTGTGCAAAGTGACGACGACTCCGGACGGCAGGACTGCGCAGTGTAGGTCGGCGGCTACACTGGAGCCAGAGTGGCCAGTGCAAGAGGTATGCGCGTGCAGCGACAGTCAGCGGGGTCAGCCTCCAGTTCCAGTCTGGATGGTTGCTGCGTGGTGATCACGCGTCCGGTTGGCAGTGCCACGTCGTTGGTGCGACAGGTGCGTGCCGCGGGGGGCGTACCGGTGGTGCTGCCGGGGATGGCGCTGCGCGGTGCAGCGGATGCCGGTGTGGCACGGGCGGCGCTGCTGGCCGCGCTGGGTGACGAACTGCTGGTATTTACCAGCCCGACCGCAGTGCGGTTTGCCGCGCGACTGGCGCCGCTGTGCACTTCCGCCGCTGTGCTGGCGGTTGGCCAGGGCACGGCGCGCGCGCTGCGTCGGCATGGTGTTGGTGCGCCGCTGGTACCACGGCGACAGGACAGCGAGGGCCTGCTAGGTCACCCCGCGTTGGGGTCGGTACGCGACCGGCGCGTGGCGTTGATCGGGGCGCCTGGTGGTCGTGGTGTGCTGGGTCGGGAGTTGACTGCCCGTGGTGCGCACTTGCGCGAGGTGCATGTCTATCGGCGGGTACCGGCGCGACTGGATCGGCGCCACGTCGCTGCCTTGCTGGGCCTGCGGCCATCCGCGCGTGTGCTGTTGTCCAGCGCCGAGGCGTTGCACAACTTGCATGGACAGTTGCCGCCGCCAGCGCGGGCGCGTTGGCTGGCGGCAACCGCCGTGGTGAGCAGCGACCGGCTTGCGGCGGCGGCGCACGCCGCGGGATTTGCGCGCGTGGTGGTGGCGGCGTCGGCGCTGTCGACCGATTTGCTGGAAGCCGCGTTGCGCGTGGTTTGAGGGCGCCCACACGGCATCGACGCGTGGCGGTTTTCACGCGCCCTTGCTGCGGACGCGCTGGCGTGGCTGCTAGCATGCGTGCATGAGCACTGCAGACACTCCGACCCCGCCGCCCGAAGGCGCTCGCCCGCATCCTTCGTCGGCGGCAGCGGCACCTGCTCGCGTCTCGCGTGAGCCGACCTCACGGGGTGGTGGCGGCGCACTCGCACTGGCTTTGCTGTTGGCGTTGATCGCGGTACTGGCCGCTGGTTATGTCGGCTGGCGGCAATGGCAACAGATGCAGCATGCGACCGCCGACAGTGCCAGCCTGCGCAGCGTGCAGCAGCGCGTTGCCGCGCTGGAATCCGCGCTGACCGCGGTCAGCGGCGAACGCGCCAGCCTGGATCAGCGGCTTGGCGATGCCGCGCAGGTCAATCGTGCGTTGCGCGAAGAGCTGCTGGGCCAGGGCGAACGTACCCGCCGCCTGGAAGACGCCGTGGCCAAGCTGGCGGAAAAGACCCTGTCCGGTCGTGATCCGCTGCTGCTGGACGAAACCGAATCGCTGCTGCGCATGGCCGCGGAGCGCTACCGGCTGTTCAATGATGCCCAAGGTGCACAGGCCGCATATGCGCTGGCGGATCAGACCTTGGCGGCGGTGAACGACAGCGCGTTCAGCGCGGTACGCCAGAGCATCAGCGCCGAGCGTGACGCGCTGGCGAAAAGCCGGCCACCTGCCCAGGACGTCGCGTTGCAGCGCTTGCAGGAGCTGCGTGGCAGCCTGGTCACGTTGCCTTTGAAATCGCTGGATCGCCCCGCGGCGACGACGGCCAGCGGCGCGTGGTCGCACATCAGCCGGGCGCTGGCCGGGGTGATCACCGTGCAGCGGGACAACGGCGCACCACTAGCGGTGGCCGATGCCCGGTTTGCGCGCGAGCTGACCGCGCTGGACCTGGCCCAGGCGCAGGTCGCGCTGCTGGCCCATGACCGTGCTGCGTATGCGGCTTCATTGCAACGCGTGGAGGCCAGCCTGTCCGCCCAGTTCGACCCCGATGCGACGGAGGTGCAGCAGGCGCGTGCCACGCTGCAGCAGTTGCGTGCGGCGCTGCCGACCGCAGCGCCCGTTACCCTGGGTACGGCGCTGACCGAGCTGCGCAACTTGCGCGCGGTGCATGCACTGACGCCAGCGCCGGCTGGTTCGGCGACGGCACCCAAGCCGTCGGCACCGGCAGGCGAGACGCCATGAAGTTGTGGCGCGGGTTGCTGTTGCTGGTGCTGGTTGCCACGGCAGCGGCATTTGGCTGGCATTGGGTGGCGGATGATCCCGGGTATGTGTTGCTGCGTGTACGCGGCTGGCGCGTGGAGACCACGCTGGTTGCCGCTGTCGTCATCCTGGTGTTGGCCTGGGCACTGCTGACGACGTTGTGGCACCTGCTGCGTTGGCCGTTCGGGGCGTTCTCGCGGCGCCATCGCCGGGTGAGTCAGCAGCGCCTGAGCACCGGCCTGGTCGCGCTGGTGGAAGGCCGGCATGGTGATGCCGAGCGCGATCTCAATCGTGCCGCACAGCTGGACCGCCTGCGTGGGCCGGCGCTGCTGTCCAGTGCCGAAGCAGCGTTGCGTCGCGGCGAATCCGCGCGTGCACTGGAAGCCCTGAATCAGGCCGCACAATCCGCGCCGCGGGCCGCGCGCGCGCTGCGGGCCCGCGTGCTGCGCCGCGACGGCAAGCCAGCCGAAGCCCTGGCCCTGCTCACGCCCGAAGCGGACAAGGGCAGCCTTACCCCGAGTGGTTGGCGCGAGCTGGCACTTGCCGCGCTGGCTACGGGCGACCCCGTACGCGCGCGCAGCGCACTTGCCCCGCTGCAGAAGAGTGGTGCGCTCGGTACACGCGGTTACGCGATGCTGGAAACGCAAGTGCTGGTCGCGTTGATCCAGGCCACCGCCGACGGCGCTGCCCTGGACGCACTGTGGCCGCAGCTGCCGAAGGCGCAGCGTCGGATAGCTGCCGTGGTGGATGCCTACGCGCGCCGCGCGGCCGGCTTCGGCCTGACGCTGGCGGCCATGGATGAGCTGGAATCGGCATTGCGCCGGGAATGGTCGCCACTATTGACCGACACCTATGGTGCACTGGTTGGCGAGGATGTCGAGGCGCGCTTGCATCGCGCCGAAGGCTGGCTCGACGCACACGCCAATGACGCCGTCTTGCTGCTGGCATTGGGCCGCATGTGCGTGCGCCTCAAGCTGTGGGGCAAGGCGCGGCAATACCTGGAGCGCTCGCTGGCACTGGCTCCCAGCGCGGCAGCCTGGGAGGTGCTTGGCGATGCGTGGGCTGGCGACGGCGATATGGCGCGGGCACAGCGCAGCTATCACAGCGCGTTCGCGTTGAGTCGGGGCGAGGCCGTGGCGGCGCCGACCGCCGCCAACCCGCACCCGTTGTATCCCGATACGCACCCCACCGCGGTCGAGGAACGCGACCAGCACGGCGTGCCGCGGCTGCCGGAGTAACCGGGCCGCGGCGTCGTGCCGTACGCAGGTCAGCCGACGACTGCCGCCCAGACCAGCAGGACAAAACCAATGACCGCAAGCAACGCGTGGCCATACATCAAGCCCAGCGGCAGCGGTTTTTGCTGCCACTGATAGCCGAGGTTCATCACCACACCGCCAACGGCGGCAATGATGAACAGCAACAGCGCCCACGCCGCGAATGCGGGCAGGCCACTGACGAAGTAGACCAACAACAACAGCGTCAGGCCGGCCCCTGCCAGCAGCCCGTGCAGTAGTGCCAGCCATGCCGGCGGGTTGCGTTGGGCGAACGCGCGCACACCGGCCATCACCAGCCCGCCGGCTGCGGCGATCGCGAACAACGTGATGCAGATGAGCAACATGTCCTGGATGCTGATGTTCATGGCCTCTCCTCAGGTGATAGAAAGTGGCAATGCAGGCACCCGCGGTGTCCCCTTGGCGCCGCGCGACGTGGCATCGATCGCAGGTGCGATTTTGACCATACACCGCGTGCAGCGCGACCGCATCGATTCAGTGGCCGACCCAGCTTCGCTTCAGTGACCGCCTGGCGCAGGTCTTCGACACCGTAGCGGCCTTCGTGTTGGCCCCCGAACGTCGGACCGTGCCGGGTCCCCAGCGGCACCGGGCTCGACGCGTGGCGGTGACGGGTACTGCGTCAGTCGGCTTGCAGCGCCGTCAGATGCGCGTATGCCGCGACCAGCCATTTGCTGCCGGCGGCTTCAAAGTTCACCTGCAGGCGGGTGTGCGCACCGCTGCCCTCGGCGCTGATGACCACGCCTTCGCCGAAACTCGGGTGGCTCACGCGCTGGCCAAGTTTTACCGGCAGGTCTTCTTGCGCCGACTCGGTGGCGAGGTAATGCGTGGCGCCGGCGTACAGCGGGCGCACGACGTGCACGCGCGGTCGCACTTCGTCGATCAGCTCGGCCGGCATTTCGCCGAGAAAGCGGGAAGGTCGCGCCAGCATTTCGGTACCGTGCATGCGCCGCGATTCGGCGTGGCTGACGAACAACTTCTCGCGGGCGCGAGTAATGCCGACGTAAGCCAGGCGACGCTCCTCCTCAAGCCGGCCTTCGTCGTCCACCGAGCGCTGGCTGGGGAACAGGCCTTCTTCCATGCCGACCAGAAACACGACCGGAAATTCCAGTCCCTTGGCCGAATGCAGCGTCATCAGTTGCACGCAATCGTCGGTGGCTTCGGCCTGGTTTTCGCCCGACTCCAGCGAGGCATGCGCGAGAAAGGCCGACAGCTCGCCGAGGCCCAGCTCGATGTCCTCGGCCGTGCGCTCGAAACGGCTGGCCACGTTGATCAGCTCGTCCAGATTCTCCACGCGAGTCTCGGCGTGGCCCCGGCTGTCTTTTTCAAAATAGTCGCGCAGGCCGGTATGGGTGATGGTGTGGTCGATTTGCTCGGCCAGGGTGAGGCTTGCCGCCACGTCTCCCAGGCTTGCCCGGGAAAGCGGATCGGGCGCGGGGAGGCCTTGCTGGTCAGGTGACAGCGCCCGCGCACCCCAGTCCTCGCCGGCGACGGCGTCGGGGGCGAGGGGGTTGAAGGTG
>Ga0070696_100003700_pt1 | contig 10200 bp, 8 predicted proteins | sample KBSK1253metaG_FD_65474 | JGI IMG/M metagenome (GOLD analysis project Ga0070696, IMG submission 65474) | Corn, switchgrass and miscanthus rhizosphere microbial communities from Kellogg Biological Station, Michigan, USA - KBS K1-25-3 metaG | ecosystem: Host-associated > Plants > Roots >... | reverse complement strand
TGCAGAAGTTTTTCGACCATCACCTTGGATTCGCCATACGGGTTGACCGGCGCATGCGGTAAATCTTCCGTAATCGGCACCGTGGCGGGCATTCCGTAGACCGCCGCCGTCGACGAGAACACAATCTTGCGGACGCCGCTGCGCACCATCGCCGTGAGCAAGGAGAGCGAGCCTCCGGTGTTGTTGGCAAAGTAAAGCTCAGGCACGCGCATGGATTCGCCCACCGCGATATAAGCCGCGAAATGGATCACGGCATCGCAAGGTTTCTCTTGAAAGACGCGGCAGAGGCCTTCGGTATCTGCCAGATCGATGACGCGCAGCCGCTCGGAACCGACGGCATGGCGATGGCCGCGCGAAAGGTTATCGACAACCGTAACCTCGTAGCCCTGTTTCAGAAGAAGATGGACGGTGTGCGAACCGATATATCCGGCCCCGCCTGTCACGACGATGCTTCGCGTCACTCATCCGATTGTAATTCGCTGGAAGATCTTGCCGCGCTTTATTGGTTCGGACCGGCACATCCGCGCGTCAACATGGTCCGGAAGGCGACAGGTGTGGCGGCGCTTCACGGTAATCTCCCGCGAAAGCCGGTCCCGGTTGGCGCATCAGGTGGACACGAAAATGCTCCACGGGGGCAAAGCCATGCTGTGTCTGACGGCCGCCCTTCTCATGCAAGCGCTGCCGCAACCCGTGATCCGAGTTCAAGCGCCGCTTGTCATTCTTCCGACGAGCGTGCTGACGAAAGACGGCCGTGCCCTCGCGGGTCTCGAGCGCGACGACTTTCGCGTGTATGACAACGGCCGGATCCAGACAGCCCGTCTGGACGTTGAATTCCACCCGCTCTCGGTCGTGATTGCCGTCGAGACCAGTCTGGCGGTTCGGGAACATCTGCCGCATATCCGGCGCGTGGCCAGCGCTCTCGAAACATGGCTGATCGGGCAGGGTGGCGAGGCGGCAGTCGTGGCGTTCAATGATGAGATCCGGGTCTCCCAGCCTTTTACGTCAGAGAACGAACCGCTGGACAAAGCTCTCCAGGGGCTGGCGCCCTCTTCGGCGAAGAGCCGGACGATCGACGCGGTGCTGCGAAGCATCGAATTGCTACGCACGTGTCCGCCGAACCGGCGCCGGATTCTCCTGTTGATCGCGCAGGCCGGCGATGCCGGGAGTTCAGCGACACTGCGGGAGGCGCTTGCAGAAACTGAACGGAACGACGTTCGCGTTTTCGCGCTGGTGATGCCTCGCCTGGGAAAAGTGCTGATCAGCGAAGGCATGTGGATTGGCAATCCCGACTCGCTCTCCAAGCACGGCCGGCCCTCAGCTCGCGGCGGAATCGCGGGAAGCATCGATCTGGGTCGCATTGTTCCGGAGATCTACCGCGGCGCAAAAACGCTGTCCGGCCGGGATGCCGTTACCGTGCTGACCAGCTACACCGGCGGCAGGCCGCTGCCGTTTCGAAAATTGCGGAATCTCGAAGATGCAATCGCTTCGATCGGCGAGGAGATACATAGCGAATACGTCCTGAGCTATGCGCCGGATCACGCCGATCCCGGCTATCACCGGATTCTGGTCGAGGTCGCAAAGCAGAAGAACGCGGTGGTGCACACTCGCCCCGGTTACTTCGTAACGCAATGATGCAGATCGCGATGATGCAGATCGTGGAACGGCTGTCCTAACATGGACACATGCCCGCCGTTACCGAAACAACCCCCCTCACTTTCCAGCGCGAAGGCAACATCGGCGTCGTCACGCTCAACCGCCCCGAGCGGCGCAATGCGCTCTCACTCGAGCTGATGCAGGAGCTGATCCGCACGCTCGACGAGATCGGCGGCAACCCCGAGGTCCGCGCCGTGATTCTCGCCGCGGCCGGAAAAGTATTCTGCTCGGGCCACGATCTTTCGGAGATGACGGGCCGGAATATCAACCAATACCGGAACATCTTCGACGTCTGCACGCAATTGATGGAGAAGATCCAGGCCATTCCGCAACCGGTGATCGCGGAAGTACAGGGCATTGCTACCGCCGCGGGCTGCCAGTTAGTGGCAACGTGCGATCTGGTGGTGGCGTCCGGCCAAGCCGCGTTTGCCACCCCGGGTGTGAAGATCGGCCTGTTCTGCACCACCCCTATGGTCCCGCTGACGCGCGCGATCGGGCGCAAACGAGCCTTCGAGATGCTGGTGACCGGTGACATGGTGGATGCGAAGACGGCGGCCGGATGGGGCCTGGTCAATCGCGTGGTGCCGGCGGCGGAGCTCCGCGCGGAAACGCGCAAGCTTGCGGGGCGCGTCGCTGAAGCCAGTTCACTGGTGATGGCGATCGGCAAGCAGGCGTTTTACACCCAGATCGACCTGGACCAGGCGAAAGCGTACGCCTACGCCAAAGAGGTCATGAGCATGAACGCTCTCGCGTCCGACGCGCAGGAAGGTGTCACCGCCTTTCTCGAAAAACGCTCACCGTGCTGGACCGGGAAGTAACCTGTAAATCACGATCGTCCGGGTGCGCGCCACTTCGCGATAATTCGCGAGCCACGGGCGCAGTTCGGGATAGCGGTCCATCGCCAGCGCTGGATTGTAGAGGCTCAGCCCGTCCATCAGCAGCGTGGGCCGCGATTGCGCGAGCTCTTCGCGATTCGGGCGCGTGAACTCCGCCGCCACGGGCGCGGATTGCGTCAGGTGGCGGTCGGCTGGGACGCCGGTGAGCGGTTGCGAATCGAGAAATCGTGTAGCGGCGGGCAGGCGGGTGTAAACGAACAGCTCCGGGCGAAATCCCCAAACAAATAGAGTGTCGCCGGGATGCGCCGTCTCCTGAACCATGCGCGCGGCGGCGCGGCTGTCCTGATCCATGGCCACGTCGGCCCATTGATGCGGCTGGCCAGCCATCAAATCGCGGGCGAGCAGGACGTATCGCGGGCCGAAGCGGATGAGCGGAACCAGCAGCAGCGCCAGCGCCAGCGCGCGCCTGTTTTTCATGAGAACGATGCCGCGAGCGCCGGCGATCACGAGCACGGGCAGCAATTGGAAGAAGTAGCGCGGGAAAAAACGCCAGCCGACCACGGCTGCCGCGAAGGAAAGAGCGGCCCACGCGATGATTTTCCAGTGAGTGCGTTCTTTCACCGGCCAGATGGCGGCAACGACGAGCGCCGCGTGAAATCCAAGCCAGCCAGCGGTGCGCACGACGCCATTGCGGAGGGGGTGCTCGATAAAAGTGCTGCCCGCGTAAAGAAATCCCCAACGCCAGACCTGATCGAGATAGGGACCGAGCGCGCCGCTCCACAGAAGCCACAATATCGCGACCGCATTCGGAACCAGGAAGCCCGCGGCCAGCGGCGGGAGCGCCGGGAACGACCATACGGCACACGCCGCGAGCACGAACAGGGCTTTCGAGTTCACGAGGAACGCAACACCCGCCGCGACCCCGCTCCAGAAGGCGCGTCCACGGTACGCAAGCCACACCGCGGCGATATGCGGCGCGAGCATCGTGAGATCGGCGGCGAGCGGAATCACGGCGGAGGAGAAATCGAAAATCAGGAAAAATACCAGCAGCGCCGCGGCCCAGAAACCTTCCTGTCGGCTCCAGAGGTCGCGCGCCAACGCGTAAATGAGCGCACAGGCAAGAAATGCATAGAGCGCGCCCGCCAGACGAAGAATCCAGCCGGTACGCACGCCCCAGGCGAGATAGATGGACGCGAGCAGCGGCGGCTTGTCGAACCAGGCGTCGCGATAGAGTGTTTTTCCGAAGGCCATCTGGCTGGCGGCGGCCATCGGCAGATTTTCTTCCGCCCAGAGGATGTCCAGGTGGCAGAGCCGCGCGGCCAAAAGAATCAGAAAGAGCGCAGCGAAGAAAGTGCGCGCCTGCATCACGCCCTGGCGAGCAGACGCTCCAGAATCTTGCGGAACTTGGCCCCGTAGAGCGGATCGGCGAGCGCGAACTCGACGAAGCTTTCGAAGTAGCTCGGAAAATTTCCGATGTCGTAGCGTTTCTCGCCTGGCTGCAGACGAACGGCCATGACGCGCCGGCCCTCGTCACACAGAAACTGGATGGCATCCGTCAGCTGGATTTCAGAGCGCTTATCGGGCTGGACGCGGCGGATCATGTCGAAGATGAGCGGCGAAAAGACATACCGGCCGGCGATCGCCAGATTGCTTGGCGCGTCCTGCGGCTTGGGTTTCTCCACCAGGTTTACGACGCGGAACGAATCATCGACCTTCGTTTCCGGCTGCACGATCCCGTAAAGCCCCGTTTGCTCGTGCGGTACCTCTTCGACGGCGATGACGCAGCTGGCGTGTTTCTGTTCGAACACATCCGCCAGACGCGCCACCACAGTGGATTTTGCGTTCAAGCCCAGAATGGAATCGCCCAGCGCGACCAGGAAAGGTTCTTCGCCGGCGAAGTTTTCTCCGCACAGGACGGCATCGCCCAGGCCGCGCTGTTCGCGCTGCCGCGTGTAGAAAAAATTCGTGGCCATGCCCTTGAAATTCATCTCTTCCAGAAGCTCGCGCCGGTTGGTCTCGCTCAACGCGCGGAATAGCTCCGGGTCGTCGTCAAAATGGTTCTCGATCGAGGCCTTGTTGCGGCCGGTGACGAACAGAATCTGCCGGATACCGTTCGAAACCAGTTCCTCGACCACATATTGCACGATCGGCTTGCGAGCCACCGGCAACATTTCCTTTGGCTGGGACTTGGTGGCAGGCAACAGCCGGGTTCCGAGCCCGGCGACGGGAATCAGTGCGCTTTTAATCACTTCCATTGACTATAGACCAAACTTGAAAGCCAGCCGATCTCGTTCTATAGTAGGCGAAGACAAAGCGAAAATGGCGGACATACGCGAACAGCTTGCTTTCCTGCGGGAAAAAGTGGCGCACATCGACCGCAAGTATGCCGCTATGGAGAAACCGCGGGTCGCGCCCTGCCTGATCGAAGAGATTGTGTCGGGCCAGGTTGTCGAGACGTCTTTCGGCGCGCATTTTGAAACCGAGCGGTTGTACGAGCGGCACAGGCGGCACGGATCGGTGGGGATTGCGGACCTGATCGATCTGCCGGAAAGCCTGTTGGCCGCCATTTCGGAGAACGCCATCCAACAGGCGCATCCCACGCGCTGGGCGTTTCTCGACACGGAGACGACCGGACTCGCCGGAGGAACGGGCACCTACGCGTTCCTGATCGGGGTAGGCAGCATCGACGAGTCCGGATTCCGCGTGCGCCAGTTTTTCATGCGCGACTATGGCGAGGAAGCTTCCCTGCTCTCGTCGCTCGCCGATTATCTGGCATCGTTCGACGTGCTGATCACCTACAACGGAAAAGCCTTCGATCAGCCGCTGCTCGAGACGCGGTACCGGATGGTGCGCGCGCGTCACCCGTTCGCACGCATGGTGCATCTGGATCTGCTTTTCGGCGCGCGGCGATTGTGGAAGCTGCGTCTGGACAGTTGCCGGCTGGTGGATCTGGAGCATCGCATCCTGGGCGTCGAGCGGCAGGGAGATCTGCCGGGCGAACTGATTCCCTACTACTATTTCGAATACCTGCGGATGCAGCAGGCGTTCCGGCTGGTGCCGATCTTTCACCACAATGCGATGGACATCGTGTCGCTGGCGTGTCTGACGGCGATTGTCCCGGCGGCGTTCGGATCACCGGATTCGACGGCGTTCCGGCACGGAGCGGATCTGATCGGCCTGGCGCGCTGGCTGCGGGATGCGGGGCGCGATGAAGAGTCGCTGGCCCTTTATCGGCGCGCCGTCGACCTGGGGTTGCCCGATCATCTGCTTTTTCGCACGCTGGCGGATATCGGCGGCATCGAAAAACGGCTGGGCCGGACGGCCGCCGCTCTCGAAATTTTCACCGATCTCGCGGCCTCGCCGAATCCATTTCGCGGGTTCGCATTTGAAGAGCTGGCGAAATATTACGAGCATCGCGAGCGCAGTTACACGCTGGCGCTCGAGATGACGCGGAACGCGCGGGAGCTTGAGGACTCGCCGGAGCTCTTGCTTCGCGAGGATCGTCTGAAGCGGAGGATCGCCTCGCCACCGAAGCGGCAAAAATTGAGGCGAAAACCGGCCACTGCGCGGGATGAGCTGAAATCCGGCTCTCTGCGATAATAGTTTTGCCTCAATGCGAGTTCTCGTCTGCACGCTCATCGCCTCATCGGCGTTCGGCTTCCAGGCCCTGTCGATCGAGGAATACGAGCCGAAATCGACACTGGTGGTGCCGGAACATCACCCCAACCGCGCCAAATTTCCGTTCATCGACGTGCATAACCATCAATGGTCGATGGCGCCGAGCGGGGTCGATCAATTGGTTTCGGACATGGACGGCATCAACATGCGGATCATGGTCAACCTGAGCGGTGGGTACGGCGACCGGCTGGCCGAAAGCGTCCACGTTCTGAAGGACCGCTACAAGGACCGCTTCGTGGTTTTCGCCAATCTCGATTTTTCGCGCATCGACGATCCCGACTATGGGCGCAGAGCGGCGATGCAGCTCGAACAGGACGTCGGGCACGGAGCGCAAGGCTTGAAATTCTTCAAGAACTTCGGCATGGACCTCAAAGACGCCAAGGGCCAGCGCATCCACGTGGACGATCCGCGGTTCGATCCGGTTTGGGAAACATGCGCGCGGCTGAAAATCCCGGTCCTGATTCATACCGGCGAGCCGTGGTCTTTCTTTCAGCCACAGGACCGGTTCAACGAACGGTGGCTGGAGCTGAAACAGTTTCCGCAGCGCGCGCGGCCGCCTGACCGGTACCCCACGTGGGAAACCTTGATGGGCGAACAGCACCACCTGTTCGCGTCGCACCCGAAAACCATCTTCATCAACGCGCACCTTGGATGGATGGGCGGGAACCTGGGCGAGCTGGGCCGGCTCATGGACCAGATGCCGAACATGTACACCGAAATCGGAGCGGTGCTCGCGGAGTTGGGACGCCAGCCGCGTTTCGCGCGCGCCTGGTTCATCCAGCATCAGGACCGCGTGCTGTTCGGCAAAGATACCTGGGAGCCGTCCGAGTACCTCTATTACTTTCGCGTGCTCGAGACCGCGGACGAGTACTTCGATTATTACCGCAAGCGCCACGCGTTCTGGAAAATGTACGGGCTCGATCTGCCGGATGACGTGCTGAAGAAGCTGTACTACAAGAATGCGCTGCGCATTATTCCTGGCCTGAGCGCCGCGGGATTTCCGCAATAGATCACGATGGCCGCGATTCGATTCGAAAATGTTTCGAAGAGCTATCCGATTTATGAGTCGCCAGGCGACCGCCTGAAAGAACTTGTCACCTTCAACCGGCTGGAGTTTCACCGCAACTTCTGGGCCCTGCATGACGTGAGCTTCGAGGTCGGGCGCGGGGAAACATTCTGCATCGTGGGGGAGAACGGCTCGGGCAAGAGTACGCTGCTGCAACTGGTGGCCGGCATCCTTCACCCGTCCGCCGGAACCGTCGAGGTGAGCGGACGCGTCTCAGCGCTTCTCGAGCTTGGCGCCGGATTCAATCCCGAATTTACGGGACGCGACAACGTGTATCTCAACGGATCGATTCTCGGGCTTTCGACCCGTGAGATCGACGAACGCTACAAAGAGATTGAAGACTTCGCGGAAATCGGCGATTTCATTAATCGGCCCGTCAAAACCTATTCGAGCGGCATGGTGGTGCGGCTGGCGTTCGCGGTGGCGATCAGCGTCGACCCGGAAATACTGCTCGTGGATGAAGCGCTGGCGGTGGGAGATATGTATTTCCGCCAGCGATGTATGCGCAAGGTCCACGAGCTACGCACGCGCGGCGTCACCATTCTGTTCGTGTCGCATGCCGTGGCCGACGTGAAGGCGCTGGGGGATCGTACGATGTGGCTCGAGCGCGGCCGCGTGATGGAGTTGGGCGAAACCGATCGCGTGGCTGCGAAATATCTCGCCGCCATGGCGGAAAAAGACTCGGCCTATCTGGCGCACCGCAAGCGGCCCGGTGCGGAACAACCGCGGGAAAGGCTGCTGGCGCCGCAGATTGTCGAGCACATTCCGAATATCGATCACCGTTACGGGGACGGGCGCGCTGAAGTGCTCGGGATCGCGGTGCTCGATCCCATGGGCCGCGCGGTGCAATTGCTCGAACCGAATCGCGAGATCGTGGTGCGGATCAGCGTGCGCGCCAAGGCGGAAATTGCCGAACCGAATGTGGGCTTCATGCTGCGAAATCATCTGGGCATGGATTTTGCCGGCGCCAACACCACGCGCGAGGGCCGGCGCCTGGAGCCCATGATCGCCGGAGACCTTTGTACCGTTGATTTTCACCTCGAGCTGCCGGAACTTTATCCGGGGTCGTTTTCCTTTTCACCTGCAATCGCGGATGGCCCCCTCGAGGCCTATCGAATGTGCGACTGGATCGATAACGCCATTGCGCTCCAGATGGGACTCGGCAGCGCGGAGGTGTACGGGTTTCTCCACCTGCCTTGCCGTGTGGCGGTGAACGAGGTCTTATCGGCCGCGCCGATTTCCGCCACCGCAGCCGAAATAGAATAGACCGTTAAGTGACCGGCCGCGCGGCCCCCACTGATAAACTAGCTCATTCGGGAGACAGATTGGCTGAATTCACCGGCGAGCGCGTCATTCCTGGCGAGGTTGATCCGGACCTTTTCAACGAGCACCTGGCGCGTTACCTGTTTGCGACTCGGATTGCGGACGGACGCCGCGTACTCGATGCCGGTTGCGGTACAGGATACGGCGCGGCGGAGCTGGCACGCGTGGCGCGAGAAGTTGTCGGCATCGATATTTCGCAAGAAGCCGTGGATTACGCGCGGACGCACTATACCGCCGCCCACCTGCGCTTCGACCGCGCCTCTTGCCTCGAGATTCCAGCGGCCGACGGTGCGTTCGACCTCGTTGTCGCGTTCGAAATCATCGAGCACCTGGAAGACTGGCGCGCTTTTCTGAGGGAAGCAGGACGTGTCCTGGCGCCCGACGGCCGGTTTCTGGTTTCCACTCCAAACAAGGTTTACTACGGGGAAGCGCGGGCCGAGCTCGGACCGAATCCGTTTCACGTGCACGAGTTCGACTACGCGGAATTCCGAGCCGAGCTGGAATCGGTATTCCCACGCGTTACCCTGTTTTTCGAGAACCATAGCGCAGCCGTCGTTTTTGCGCCTGAAACCGTGCGGGCGATCGACGCGCAAATGGAACAGGCAGGCGAGGCGGCAGATGCACATTTTTTTCTCGCCGTATGCAGCACCGCCGGCGATACGGCCATTCCCGCATTCGCCTATGTGCCTCGCGCGGCCAACATGCTCCTCGAACGCGAGCGCCACATAGAGCTGATCAAAACAGAGCTGGCGGAGCGTATCGAGCGCGTAGTCGAGCTTCAGGATGAGCTCGCTTCCCAAAAGGCAACGGCGCGGGCGCGCATCGATGAGCTCGAAGCTATCACGAACGCGGAAGTAGCCACGTCCACGCGCCTCGCGAATGAGCTGGACGCAAAAGTCGTTGAACTCGTCCAATGCGTCGAATACCTGCACGCCGCCGAGGCCACCATCGAGGAACGTACCGCGTGGGCGCGCAGAGCGCAGGCGGAAGCGGATCTGGTGGCCGCATACCGCGCGTCGCGTTGGGTCAAGCTGGGAAAAAAACTCGGACTCGGACCGGTTCTGGATCGGCCTAAATGAAGTTCCTGTTCCGCCTGGTTCGGCTGTTGCTGCTGATTATCCTCTCGCCCGTGATTATCGTGGTGAGCGTTGCGGTTCTGGCGCTCGAAGATATGGTCTGGATGGTTTTCGGGCGGCGTCGCCGGAGCGTCGACGCCCGTCCATCCACAGGCGCGGCGAGTGTAGTGATCCCCAACTGGAACGGCCGCGACCTGCTTGAAAAATATCTGCCGTCGGTCGCGGCGGCGCTTGCCGGAAATCCTGAAAACGAGCTCATCGTGGTGGACAATGGCTCATCGGACGGCAGCGCTGAATTTGTCCAAGCCAATTTTCCCGGTGTAAAACTCATTGCGCTCGATCGCAACCTGGGGTTCGGGGGAGGATCGAACGCCGGCGTGCGCGCCGCGAGGAATGACATCGTCGTGCTGCTCAACAGCGACATGCGCGTGGATCGCGGGTTTCTCGGGCCGCTCGTTGCCGGCTTTACCGACGAGCGCGTGTTCGCGGTTTCCTGCCAGATTCTGTTCACCGATCCGGCACGCCGGCGCGAGGAGACCGGCCTCACCCAGGGCTGGTGGGAGGAGGG
>Ga0070696_100003699_pt1 | contig 10201 bp, 6 predicted proteins | sample KBSK1253metaG_FD_65474 | JGI IMG/M metagenome (GOLD analysis project Ga0070696, IMG submission 65474) | Corn, switchgrass and miscanthus rhizosphere microbial communities from Kellogg Biological Station, Michigan, USA - KBS K1-25-3 metaG | ecosystem: Host-associated > Plants > Roots >... | reverse complement strand
CCGATGCGGTGCGCTTCGTCCACGATCGCCTTCGCCTCGGCGTCGGTGAAGTTGACCCAGCTGTGCAGCACGCTGTCGGGGGCGAAGTAGTAGCGCCGATCACTGTAGTACTTGATCCAGTCGGCGCCGTGCTGCACCTGCTCGCGGACCGCGAGCCGCGCGTTGTCGACGCCGTCCACCGGCTGCACGCCGTGCGGCAGCTCGAGCTCCCAGTTGGTCGAGTTGATCGGATACATCCCCGTCGGCGCCATCGCCCGCGTCGAGGCGAAGACGCGCGGGCCCGGGATCTCGCCATTGTTGATCGCCAGCTTCACATCCACGTCCGCGTACATCGCCCCTTCCGTCTCGAGATCGCGGATCGCCGTGAAGCCGTGCTCGAGCGCGATCCGGGCGTTCCGAGCGGCGAGAATCGCGCGATAGGCAGTCGACTGCTTGAGGAGCTGGTCCTCGTAATCCTGGGACGTCACGTCCCCCTGGAGCAGCAGGTGGGTGTGCGCGTCGATAAGTCCAGGAAGCACCGTCATCTGGCTCAGGTCGATCACCCGTGCCCCGGACGCCCGCGCGGTGATCTGGGCCACGGGGCCGACGGCCAAAATCCTTTCGCCGGAAATGAGAATTCCTACATTGGTCTGCGCAGTGGCCGACCGGCCATCGATCAGGCGTCCTGCTTTGATCAGCACCTGCGGTGGCGGAGAGGCCGGCGTCTGAGCGTCGAGGGCAGGAATAACCAGGAGTACTGCGAGCAACAGCGCTGAACCGCGCATCGGAACGATCTCCAAGTCGAGGGCGCGGCAAATCTATCATCGAAGCCACGGAGGCGTACATGCCCGTCCTCGTGACCTGTGAATGCGGTACCTCTTACGATCTGAAAGACGAATTCGCCGGTAAGCTGGTCAAATGCCCCAACTGCGGCCGGCCGGCGCGAGCGCCGAGTGCGGCGACGACCGCGCCGAGCCAGGTCGATGCGGCGTTCGACCGCGACATCTTCCTGCTTCGCCAACAGATGTTGAAAATCTCCGAGAAGTACGACGTCGGCGACGAGCAGGGCAACAAGATCATCTTCGTCGAGCGGCCGGCCCACGCGCTCCGGAATATCGGTGCCGCGCTCGTCACGCTCGCCGGACTTTTCTTCGCCATGCCCGCGTTCATCGGGCTCATCGATGCCATGCCGCCCAGCACCCTCAAGACGATTGTCGGTATCGTCGGTGTGTTCGGGATTCTGTTCGGCTCGATCGCGCTGGGCATCGCGCTCTCGGTCAAGCGGCACGTCACGTTCTATCGAGATGAGACCAAGCGCGAAAAGCTGCTCGACATCCTGCAGGACAAGAAGTTCCAGCCGATCACGATGACCTACACCGTTCGCGACGCGCGCGGCCGGCGGCTCGCCAAGCTCGGCAAGAACGTGTTGTTCAACGCGTTTCGGAAACGCTGGTACGTCTGGGGACCGGATGGGCGCGTCAAGTTCCTCGCGAAGGAAGATTCCATCATTCTTTCGCTGTTGCGGCGCTTCCTGGGACCGTTGTTCGGGTTGCTGCGCACCAACTTCATCTTCCTCCCCGCGGGCACCGACGACGTGATCGGTGAATTCAAGCGCAAGTTCACGATTCTCGACCGCTACGTGCTCGACATGTCCGGGGATCCGCAGCGCATCATGGACCGGCGCATCGCGATCGCGCTGGGCGTCATGCTCGATACCGGAGAGCGCCGGTGAGACCGGACGAAGAACCGATCCTCATCACGCCCGAGATGCTGGCGCCGCGGGCTCCGGCCCGCCCGGCGGCAAAGCGGACCGACGGACGCATTGACTTTGAGAAAGGGATGCGGCGGATGCCGCCGCTCATCCTCCTGCTCATCGTCGCGAACGTCGCGGTGTTCGCGTGGGAGGTGTCGGCGGGTGTGTTCCTCGACCGCAAGACGCTGATCGAATCGGGCCTGCAGGCGGCAAATCAGCTCAATCCGATCGAAGCCGGGGCCCTCGTGCGCGCGCGTGTGCTCGCGGGCGAGTGGTGGCGCGTGTTCACCTCGATGTTCCTGCACGGCGGACCCGACCATCTCATCGGCAACATGGTGGCGCTGTACATCGTCGGCATGGCCTGCGAACACGCGTTCAGCGCGGGGCGCACGGCGCTCATCTACTTCGGCAGCGGCGTCCTGGGCGCGGCCTTCAGTCTGGCGACTGGGCCCGGCCCGTCGGTCGGGGCATCGGGTGCGATTTTCGGAGTGTTGGCGGCGGTGGCGGTCATGCTCTACAAGAACCACGACAAGTTCTACGTGCGCGACAAACGCATCGGCTTCGTACTCGCCGCGTGGGCGGGCTGGCAGCTGTTCATTGGATTCCTGTCGCCCTTCATCGACAACTTCGCGCACCTCGGTGGCATGACCGGCGGTGCGCTGGCGGCCTTGGTGCTGACGCCGACGCTGACCACGCGGGAGACGTTGGTTCGGATGGCTTAGGGCGGTCAAGAAGCAACTGCGACGGTCAAACGGCACTGCGGCGGTCGGGACGCGACCGCCGCAGTTGTTTCTTGACCGTCCGACCGCCGCAGCCTCTTACCGAGCTGCCAACGGCTTCCCATCCGCATCGAGGAATCGAATGTCCCCGTAGTTCAGCTCGCGAATCCCCGCTTCGATCTTCGCGCGATCACCCACGACCACCCACACGAGATGATCGGGGCGGATCGTCTCCTGCGCCGCGCCGTTCGCATCGGGAATCGTCAACGCCCGGACGCGCTGGGCATATGTGTCGAAGTACCGATCGTCCAGGCCGTAGGTCACCATCTGCTCGAGCGATCCCTGCACGGCGTCCATCGTCTCCCAGTTGCCGGGCAGCGTGAGCGTCAGGTTCGCCTGCGCCTTGGAGAGTTCGTCCTGCGTTACGGGCTTCGGCCCGAGAATGCCGCGCAGCTCATTGTTCACTTCGACCATGGATTCTTTGGTCTTGTCCGTCTGCACCGGCGCATACGCGATGAACGGCCGCTGCCCGCGCGCATCCCAGATGAACGTGAATGCGCCGTACGACCAGTGCTTCGCCTCGCGCAGGTTCATGTTGACGCGCGAGGTGAACTGGCCGCCGAGGAGCGACGTCATCGCCTCGATGGCGTACTCGCGCGGATTCGCCTTCGGGGCCGCCAGGTTCGCCGCCAAAATGACGGACTGCTCGGCGCCCGGACGGTCGAGGATGTAGACCAGCGGCCGCGGCTGATCGGCGACGGTGCCTACGTTCTTTTGCGGCACGTCACCGCCCTGCCAGCGGCTGAAGAGCCGCGCGATCTTCGGCTGCATCTCCGCCAGTGAAATGTCCCCGACGACCACGAGCGTCGCATGGTTCGGCTTGAACCACGTGCGATGGAAGCGCACGAGATCATCGCGCGTCATCGCGGATACCGTCGCTTCGGTCCCGGATCCCGTCAGCGGGTTGCCGTACGCGTGATTCGTTCCGTACAACAGCTGCGGGAAGACGCGCAGCGCCATCTGTACCGGCTGCACCTTCTCACGCTGAATGCGCGCCAGGCGCTGCCGCTGTTGCCGTTGGAAGTCGGCCTGCGGGAACGACGGGTTGAGGACGACATCGGCAAAGATGTCGAGCGCCGGATCGAGATTGTCCTTGAGCGTCGACAGCGACACGCTGGACACGTCGAGCTGCGACCCGGTGGTGAGCGCGGCACCCAGCTGCGACAGCGTATCGCTGATCTGCAGCGCCGTGCGCCGGGTGGTGCCTTCGTCCAGCATGTCCATCGCGAGACTGGCGGTGCCGGCCGCGGCGAACTGATCGGCCGCGTATCCCGCGTCCACCAGCAGCGTCATGTTCACCTGCGGAATCGAGTGCCGCTCGGCGAGCACGATTTTGAGCCCGTTCGGCAACGTCACGCGGGCGATGGCCGGGAACCGCGCGTCGGGCGGCGTGCCGGCGTCGGGCAGCTTGGAGCGATCTGCGCCACTCGCGACGACGTCGTACGTCGGATACGGATGGACCTCGATCACGAAGTCGCCGTCCGAGAGCCAGCGCGCGGCCGCGGCACGCAGATTCTCAGCGGTCGCGCTCGCGATTCGCTGGCGCGTGACCTGGTAGTGATCGGCGTCGCCGGCGTACACCTGGTTCATTGCCAGCACGTCCGACTTGCCGCCGAAGCCGCCGATCCGCTCGATGCCGCGGATGAAGTTCGCGCGCGACTGCGTCTTGACGCGCCGTAGCTCGCTCGCGGTGGGGCCGGTCCGGATGAATTTCGCCAGCTCCTCGTCGATCGCGCGCTCGACGCGGGCGAGATCGCCGTTGGGCTTGACCGTCGCGCGAATCACCAGCTGCCCGGCGATCTCGCGCAGATCCACATATGCGAAGACATCGGTGGCGGTCTGCTCGTCGTAGACGAGCCGCTTGTACAACCGCGACGTCTTGCCCGCGGACAGCACGTCGGTCACGAGGTCGAGATAATCCCCGTCCGCCGACCCGAATTGCGGGATGTTCCATTCCTTATAGATGCGCGCCTGCGGCACGCGATCCTGCATGATCTCGCGGTGCGTGCCGGTGCGCTTCGCGACCCAGACATCCTGCTTCGCGATCGGCGGCGTCGCGGGAATGTCGCCGAAGAACTGCTCCACTTTCTGCCGCGCCGTCTCCGGCGTGATGTCGCCGGCGAGCGCGATGACCGCGTTGTTCGGTCCGTAGTACGTCCGGAACCAGTTCTTCACGTCCTCGACCGATGCGGCATTCAAGTCTTCCATCGAGCCGATCACGGTCCACGAGTACGGGTGGCCCGGCGGATACGTTCCCTCGGCCATCAGCATGTTGACTTTGCCGTAAGGCTGATTCTCGCCCTGGCGTTTTTCGTTTTGCACCACGCCGCGCTGCTCGTTGACCTTCGCGGTGTCGATCACGCCGAGCAGGTGACCCATCCGGTCCGACTCCATCCACAACGCGACGTCGAGCGCGCTGGTCGGCACGTTCTCGAAATAGTTGGTGCGATCGTTGTTGGTGGTGCCGTTCTGATCCGTCGCGCCGATGCGCTCGAACGGCTGGAAGTAGTCGTCGTTGAAGTGCTCGCTGCCGTTGAACATCAGGTGCTCGAACAGGTGCGCGAACCCGGTGCGGCCGGGGCGTTCATTTTTGGAGCCCACGTGGTACCAGATGTTGACGGCGACGATGGGCGCCTTGTGGTCCTCGTGCACCAGGAGCGTCAATCCGTTCTTGAGCACGAACCGCTGATAGGGAATCGTGATCGCGGGAGGCATCGCCTCGGCCGCTCGCGGCCGGTTGCGGGTCGTCCGCGCGGGTCTCGCCTGCTGGGCGGGCGCAAGCGATGCCGCCGCAAACCCCAGCAGCAGGGTCGTTAACGTCATGCGCGTCATGGGGAAGCTCCTTCATCTAAGGCTGACGGCGGGCTGAACGGGCTGAAGATATTACATTTAGACACGATGGCTACCCTCGCCGAGCCCAAACGCACAGTCAGCGCTGAAGAGGCGCGTGAGGTCGCCGAGGCGGCACGCGAAGAGCAGTGGGCGTCGCCGAGTTTCGTCCGCGACCTGTTCCTGGGCAAGCTGCGGATGGATCTGATCCATCCCTACCCCGAACAAGATCCTGAGGAAGTCGCCCGCGCCAAGCCATTCCTCGACAAGCTCGCGCGCTTCCTCCGCGAAGACGTCGACTCCGATCGCATCGACCGTGAAGGGGAGATCCCCGAAGACGTCATTCAGGGTCTGCGCGACCTGGGGGCATTCGGGATCAAGATTCCCGAAGGCTACGGCGGACTCGGGCTCTCGCAGCTCTCCTACATGAAAGCGATCGAGCTCGTCTCCTCGGTCGACGGCTCGCTCACCGCGCTCCTCTCCGCGCATCAATCCATCGGCGTGCCGCAGCCGCTCAAGATGTTCGGCAGCGACGCCCAGAAGAAGAAATACTTCCCGCGCCTCGCCAAGGGCGCGATCTCCGCGTTCGCGCTGACCGAACACGGCGTCGGCTCGGATCCCGCCGCCATGGAAACCAATGCGATCCTCGATGACGACACCTGGGTCCTGAACGGTGAAAAGCTGTGGTGCACCAACGGGACCAAGGCGGAGCTCCTCGTCGTGATGGCGCGTACGCCGTCGAAAATGGTCAACGGGAAAGAGAAGAAGCAGATCACGGCGTTCATCGTCGAGACCGACTGGCCCGGCGTCGAGATCGTCCACCGTTGCCACTTCATGGGTCTCAAGGCGCTCTACAACGGCGTGATTCGCTTCACCAACGTGCGCGTGCCGAAGGAGAACGTGCTCTGGGGCGAGGGCAAAGGACTGAAGCTCGCGCTCATCACGCTGAACACCGGGCGGCTCACGCTGCCGATTTCGTCGGTCGCGGCGGGCAAGCGCTGCCTCGAAATCGCACGCCGCTGGGCGGCCGAGCGCGTGCAGTGGGGGCGGCCGATCGGCCAGCACGACGCGATTGCGCAAAAACTCGGCACCATGGCGGCGAATACGCTCGCGATGGAAGCGGTCGCGGAGCTGTGCGGCGCGATGGCCGAGCGCGGCGGCTACGACATCCGGCTCGAGGCGGCGATCGCGAAGCTGTACAACTCCGAGGCCGGCTGGCGCATCATCGACGACACGGTGCAGATCCGCGGCGGCCGCGGCTACGAAACGGCGGACTCGCTGCGCGCGCGCGGCGAAACGCCGGTGCCGGTCGAGCGCATCATGCGCGACTTCCGTATCAATCTGATTTTCGAGGGGTCCTCGGAAATCATGCATCTCTTCATCGCGCGCGAAGCGGTGGACAAACATCTCCAGGTGGCAGGCGACGTCGTCATGCCTGGCAAGACGCCCGGCGAGCGCCTGGCCGGTCTGGTGCGGTCAGCGGGATTCTACAGCTGGTGGTATCCGTCGCGGTGGATCGGCTGGAGCCTGTGGCCCCGCTATTCCGAGTTCGGGCGGCTCGCCAAGCACGTGCGCTTCGTCGAGCGCAACTGCCGCCGCCTGGCGCGCGGGGTGTTCCACTCGATGATTCGGTTCGGGCCGAAGCTCGAGCTGCGGCAATCGGTGCTGTTCCGGCTCGTGGATGTGGCCGCCGAGCTCTTCGCGATGGCGGCGACGTGCTCGCGCGCACAGGCGATCTACAAACGCGACAAGACGGCCGGTGCGCGCGCCGTGAAGCTCGCGGATTTGTTCTGCCGGCAGGCGAGGCGGCGGGTCCGTTCCATATTCAACGGCTTACGGCGAAATGAAGACGTTCCGACCTACAAATTCGCCCAAGAAATCCTGGCAGGTGAGCACCGCTGGTTGGAGAGGGACATCGTCGAAATCGACTCTTAGCCGGTTAGACGGCTAGTCGGTTAGGCACTGCCCTTCGCCCGTCGATCTTCTCGCGACGGGCAATCACTTTATAGAGTCCCATCGTCGTCCTACCTGCTTCGCCTTCAAGTCGTCCAAACTCCGCCCACTCAACGTCCGACAGCAGCTGAAGATCCCGTGCCAACCGCGCAAAGTACGCGAGTTCCGACAAGGAACCCAGCGCAATATCGAGAAACCGGCGGAACTCAAGACGTCCGCGCTTCGCGACGCCCTCCGCGATGTTCGCGGCGGCCGAGGACGCAGCCCTCCTCATCTGCGATGTGATCCCGTACAGCTCTGACTTCGGGAACTGTTGCGTGATTCGGTACGTGAACAACGTGAGTGCGTGACAATGCTGCCAGGCAATAAGTCGCTCGAATGGTTTCATTAGCCATGGGTAACACTTTCGGCGCTCAGGATCGTCGCCGAAAAAACGCAATGAACATGAGAATTGTGCGAGGGGAGGGCTAAGCCCCTAACCGTCCAACCGTCTAATCAGGCCGCCTGATGGGCGATCATGATACTCTTCAGACGTTCAGGGGCATCCGCGCCAGCATCACCATACGGCGAAGGATGCCCTTCCTGCTCCATCACCACGCTGGGACACACCAGCGGATACAGGCGCGCGCGGATTCGATCGGCGGCCGGCTGCGCCGCGACCGGTGTCGCTATCACGATCTCCCGCGGGCCCAGTGCTTCGACCGCCTTCGCCGCCGCCAAGACCTTCCACGGATACACGATCTGCCCGTCGACGATCACCGCTGTGCGGCCTTCCAGCTTTTTCACCGGCCGCTGCGTGCGATACAGCACGAGGTCCTGCTTCACGCGCGCGCGCGATTCGTCGATCGCGGCCTGCAGCTTTTCGAGCAGGTTCATCCCGGGCAGGAAGTCGGGGTCCATCTCCGCCGGCGCCGATTCCGCCATCGCCCCGATCGGCGCGAGATTGGCACCGAGCTTGATGAACGACGCCACGATCACGTCGAACTGCGCCCCCATCGCCTTGGAGGCATGGGCGGCGATCTCGACGCCCTCGGGCGTAATGCCGAGGAGCATGCAGGCCTGATAGCCGCGGGCGGCGAGCTGCTGACCCAACAATGCCCCCGCACTGGAGCGCGTGGGATACAGACTGGGACGGGATTGAGCCACGGCTGCCAAGATAGAACGACGGTAAAGGACGGTAAAGGACGGTAAGGGACGGTAGGGGTAACCTTTATCGTCCTCTACCGTCCTTTACCGCCCTCTACCGTCCGGCTTTTTCACCGTCTCTTCCCATCCGATTCGCGTTATCTTTTCCGCCTCAAACATCCAGGACACCGGAGTGCCGAAGGACACGCTCACCGTCGTCGACAACCGCACCGGCAAGAGCTACGAGCTCCCTATTCAGAACGGAACGGTCCGCGCGGCCGACTTTCGGCAGATCAAAGTGTCGGAGGACGATTTCGGATTGATGGCCTACGACCCCGCGTTCATGAATACCGCGGCGTGTCGGAGCGCGATCACCTACATCGACGGGGACAAAGGGATCCTGCAGTATCGCGGCTACCCGATCGAGCAGCTCGCCGAGAAGAGCACGTTTCTCGAAACGGCGTATCTCCTGCTGCACGGCGAGCTCCCGACGGCCGCCGAGCTCGACGCGTGGGTCTACCAGGTCACGCACCACACGATCATTCACGAGAACATCAAGAAGTTCATCGACGGGTTCCATCACGACGCCCACCCGATGGGGATGTTCGTCAGCGCCGTCGCGGCGCTGTCGACGTTCTATCCCCAGGCGAAGCAGATTTTCGACGAGAAGTCCCGGAACAACCAGATCGTCCGGCTGATCGCCAAGACGCCGACGCTGGCGGCGTTCGCGCATCGCCACTCGGTGGGCATGCCGTACGCGTACCCGGACAACGATCTGAGCTACACGGGCAACTTCCTGAACATGATGTTCAAGACGACCGAGGTGAAATACAGCCCGCATCCGGTGCTGGAGCGGGCGCTCGACGTCCTGTTCATCCTCCACGCCGACCACGAGCAGAACTGCTCGACCAGCGCGATGCGGAGTATCGGGTCCTCACATCCCGATCCCTACTCGTGCATGGCGGGAGCCGCCGCGGCCCTCTACGGACCGCTGCACGGCGGGGCGAACGAAGAAGTGTTGCGGATGCTGCGCGAGATCAGCGCGATCGAGGCGATTCCCGCCTACATCCAGCGCGTCAAGAAGGGCGAGGTCCGGCTGATGGGGTTCGGCCACCGCGTGTACAAGAACTTCGATCCACGCGCCAAGATCATCAAACAGATCGCCGAGCAGGTGTTCGACGTGACGGGCAAGAACCCGTTGATCGACATCGCGCTCGAGCTCGAGCGGATCGCGCTGCAGGAAGAGTACTTCGTATCCCGGAAACTCTACCCGAACGTCGACTTCTACTCGGGTATCATCTACGAAGCCATGAAGTTCCCGGTGGACATCTTCCCCGTGTTGTTCGCGATCGGGCGCACGCCGGGATGGCTGGCGCAGTGGCAGGAGATGCTGCTGGACAAGGAGCAGAAGATCGCCCGCCCGCGCCAGGTGTTCACGGGCGCCGCCAAGCGGGACTACGTGCCGATCGAGAAACGGAGCTGAGGGGGGCCATGCCGACCTACATCCTGCTCTCAAACCTGACCGACGAGGGCGCGAAGTCCCTCAAGAACAACCCGAAGCGGCTGCAGGAAGTGAACAAGGAGATCGAGAGGTACGGGGCCAAGGTGACGGCGCAGTACGCCGTGCTCGGCCCCTACGACTTCGTCAGCATCGTGGATTGTCCGGACAACGAGACGATCGCGAGGGTCTCGGTCGAGCTGGCATCACGGGGCAGCATTCGACTGGTCACGCTGGCCGCAACGCCGGTGGCGAATTTCATCCGGACGCTGAAAACGAAAGAAT
>Ga0070696_100003697_pt1 | contig 10202 bp, 8 predicted proteins | sample KBSK1253metaG_FD_65474 | JGI IMG/M metagenome (GOLD analysis project Ga0070696, IMG submission 65474) | Corn, switchgrass and miscanthus rhizosphere microbial communities from Kellogg Biological Station, Michigan, USA - KBS K1-25-3 metaG | ecosystem: Host-associated > Plants > Roots >... | reverse complement strand
CGCCGAGGGCCAGGCGGCGGTGGTGACCGGGCGGCCGGTGATCATCTTCCCCGAAGGCACGCGGGTGCGGCCCGGCGAGCGGCCGCCCCTGCGCCCGGGTTTTGCCGGCCTCTACCGCGCGCTCGGCCTGCCGGTCGTCCCGGTCGCGGTCGACAGCGGCCGGCTGTGGGGCCGCGGCCTCGTCCACCACGGTGGAACGGTGACGTTCAAGGTCGGAGAGACGCTCCCGCCCGGGCTCAAGCGGGACGACATCGAGCGCCGGGTCCACGCCGCGATCAACGCTCTGGAGCTAGCTCCGCAGGCGAGCGTCTAGCTTCTCGGCGGCGGCGACGATGCGCCGGGAAATCTCGCCGATCTGCTCGTCGGTGTAGCTTTTCTCGACCGGCTGGAGAGTCACCTCGAAGGCGAGCGACAACCCGTCCGGGGATTCAAACCGGTCGAACTGGCGGACTCCGGCGATGGCGCCCTTATCGGCGCCGCGGATCGCGCGCAGCAGGGTGTCCGCGGCAAGTCCGGCGGGCACGACGAAAGCGAAATCGCGGGTGATCGCCTGGAGCGCCGGCGGCGCATAGGCCGGGCGGGCGCGTCCGCCGGCCCTGGGCGCGGGAATGGCATCGAAATACAGTTCAGCGGCGACCGCACCGGGCGGCGCGTCGAGGCTCTTCTGCAGGCCGGGGTGAAGCTCGCCGAACGCGGCCAGGATCGTCTTGGGTCCCAGCCGCACGGTCGCCGAGCGTCCGGGATGCCAGGTCGGCCCCGCGTCCGGGAAGACCTGGAGGTTGTCGACCGGCGCTCCGGCCGCTTCGAGCAGCGCGAGCGTCTCGGCCTTGGCGTCGAACGCATCGAACGGGCGCGCCTTGCCCGACTGCCAGCCGCGCGCGGTCCGGTCGCCGGCGAGCAGCAGTCCGAGCGTCGCATGCTCGGTATCGCCGAGATAGCGCCGACCGATCTCGAACAGGCGGACGGAGGACGCGCCGCGGTCGAGGTTGCGGCGGGCCGCGGCGATCAGCCCCGGGAGCAGCGACGGCCGCATCACCTTCATCTCCTCGCTGATCGGATTGGCGAGGACCCACTCCGACCCGCCGAACGCCTGCGCTTCGGCTTCCGAGATGAAGCTCCAGGTGACCGCCTCGTCGAGGCCGCGCGCTGCGGCGGTGCGGCGCACTCGCCGCTCGCTAAGCTGGGCCCGGGTCGCGGTCGGGTGAGCGACGCCCGGCGCCCGCTCGAGCGGCGTCGACGGAACCTGATCATAGCCGACGATGCGCGCCACTTCCTCGACCAGGTCGGCCGGCCCTTCGGCGTCGCGGCGCCAGGTCGGAACGGTAACGTCGGACCCGTCGAGCGTGAAGCCCAGGCGGTCGAGGATGTCGCGCTGTCGCGGCTCCGGAACATCGATTCCGCCCAGCGCCCGGGTGCGCTCGAAATCAAAGCGGATGATGCGCCGTTCGACCGGGGGCTGGCCGACCCGCTCCAGCGCCGACGGCTCGCCGCCGCAGATGTCGACGATCAGCCCGGTCAAGATTTCCAGCCCGTCGTCGAGGAAGGCAGGATCGACGCCGCGCTCGAACCGCGTGCGCGCGTCGCTGGTCAGGCCGAGCGCCTGGCCGGTGCGCGCGATCCGGTCGGGAGTGAAGTAGGCGACCTCGAGCATCACGTCGGTGGTGGTTTCGCCGACGCCCGAATCCTCGCCGCCCATGATCCCGCCGATGTCGTGGACCTGCTTCTCATCGGCGATCACGGTTATGAAGGGCTCGAGCACATATTCCTTCTCGTTGAGTGCAAGCACCTTTTCGCCGGGCCTCGCGGCGCGGGCGGTGAGGCCCCCGTTGAGCTTGGCGATGTCATAGGCGTGCGCCGGGCGGCCGAGGTCGAGCATCACATAGTTGGTGATGTCGACCAGCGCCGAGATCGGCCGCTGGCCCGCGGATTTCAGGCGACGCTGCATCCACTCGGGTGACGCGCCGTTCCGTACGCCCTGCACGGCCCGGCCGAAGAAGGCGGGACAGCCCTCGGGATCGTCGATCCGCACCGGCACCGGGCAGGGGAAACTGCCCTCGATCTGGGGCACGGCGAGCGGCTTCAGCGTGCCGATTCCGGCGGCCGCGAGGTCGCGGGCGATGCCGCGCACGCCCATGCAATCCTGGCGGTTTGGGGTGACGTTCACATCGAACACTGCGTCGTCGAGCCCGGCGTACGCGGTGTAGGCGGTGCCGACCGGAGCGTCGTCCGGCAGCTCGATGATGCCGGTGTGATCCTCGCCGAGCTGCAGCTCGCGCGCCGAGCACATCATGCCGCGGCTTTCGACCCCGCGGATCGCGGCGACCTTCAGGGTCAGGTCGCTGCCGGGGATGTAGGCGCCGGGTGGCCCGAACACGCCGAGCATTCCGGCATGCGCGTTGGGTGCGCCGCACACGACCTGGATCGCCTCGCCGGTGCCGGCGTCGACGGTCAGCACCTGGAGCTTGTCGGCCTGGGGATGCTTGTCCGCCGTCAGCACCCTGGCGACCACGAACGGCGCTAGCGCGGCGGCCGGGTTGGTGACCTCCTCGACCTCGAGCCCGATCACGGTCAGCTTGTCGGCGATCTCCGCCGCCGCCGCCGCCGTGTCGAGATGCTGCTTCAGCCATTCGAGTGAGAATTTCATGCGCCGACCCCGCCCGAGAGCGTCGGCACGTCGAGCGCGCGGAAGCCGTAATGTTTCAACCAGCGGATATCGCCGTCGAAGAAGGCGCGGAGGTCCTCCATGCCGTATTTGAGCATCGCCAGCCGGTCGATCCCGCAGCCGAAGGCGAAACCCTGCCACTCGTTCGGGTCCAGCCCCATGTTGGCGATCACCCGCGGGTGAACCATCCCGCTGCCGAGAATCTCCATCCAACCCTCGGAGCCGCCGACAACCCGCCGGCCTTTCTCCATCGACCAACCCACATCCAGCTCCGCCGACGGTTCGGTGAACGGGAAGTAGGACGGCCGGAACCGCATCGCGATGTCGTCACGCTCGAAGAAGGCTTTGACGAAGGTCTCCAGGGTCCACTTCAAATGCCCAAGCGTGATGCGGCGATCGAGGACCAGGCCCTCGACCTGGTGGAACATCGGCGTGTGGGTCGCGTCGCTGTCGGAACGGTACACGCGGCCCGGCGCAATGACATAGAGCGGCGCCCCGTGATTCTCGCCGGCCCGAATCTGCACCGGCGAGGTGTGGGTGCGCAGCACGCGCGGCTCGGTCTCGTCGCCGTGCGGCTGCAGGTAGAAGGTGTCCTGCATCGCCCGCGCCGGGTGGTTCTCCGGCATGTTGAGCGCGGTGAAATTATACCATTGGGTCTCGATCTCCGGCCCCTCGGCGACGGAGAAGCCGAGGTCGGCGAAAATCTCTGCGAGCTCGTCCATCACCTGGCTGACCGGGTGGACCGTGCCGCTGACGCTTTCCGTTACCGGCAGCGACAGGTCGATCGTCTCGGTCGCCAGCCGCCGCTCCAGCTCGGCCGCCTCGAGCGCCGCCTTCCGCTCGGCGATGGCATTGGTGACCGCTTCGCGCTCGGCATGGATCTTCGGCGCTTCCGCCGCGCGCGTATCCGGATCCATCGCGCCCAGCGATTTGAGCTTTGCGGTGATTTCGCCCGACTTGCCGAGCAGCGCGACCCGCACGGAATCGAGTTCCTGCAGATCGGCGGTTGCGGCGATGCGGTCGAGCAAAGCGTCGGGCATGCGACGCGCCTTAGCCGGGGCCTCAAGCAAAATGCAAAGGCGTGCTACAGGCGATTCGTGAGCGACTGGCCCGAGCTGAACGTCGAACGCGACCACCAGACCTTTGCGCTGCTGCACCTCGCGGCGCAGATGCTCGGCAAGATCCGCGTCGCCCACGCGCCGTGGATGAACCACGGCTGGCACGTCGCTCTCCAGCCCAACGCCCGCGGCCTGTCGGCGCTGCCTACCGCGGCCAGCGGCGGGCGGACCTTCACTTTGACCCTCGACCTCTGCCGCCACGCAATCGTGCTGTGGGTCAGCGACGGCTCGCGCGAAGAAGTCCCGCTCAATGCCGGCAGCGTCGCCGCGCTCCATCGCCGGCTGATCGACATGCTCGAGCGGAACGATCTGCCCGCCACGTTCAACGGCCGTCCCAACGAGCTGCCCGACGCGGTCCCGTTCGCCGAAGACACTGCGCCGCGCGACTACGATCGCGATTCAGCGGCGGCTTTCCGCGAAACGCTGGCGGCGATGCTTCCGGCGTTCGCCCGGTTTCGCGCGGGCTTCGCGGGGAAGGCGAGCCCGGTGCAATTCTGGTGGGGCAGCTTCGACCTCGCGGTGACCCGCTACTCGGGGCGGCCGGCGCCGGAGCATCCGGGCGGGATGCCGGGCCTGCCCGACCGCATCACCCGCGAATGCTATAGCCACGAGGAATCGAGCGCCGGCTTCTGGGCCGGCGGCGCGGTCGCCGCGGAGCCGTTCTTCTACAGCTACGCTTACCCCGAGCCGGACGGCTTTCGCGCCGCCTCGGTCCTGCACGGCCGGTTCGACGAGCCTTACGGCGAGTTCGTCCTGCCCTATGCCGAGCTGCGGGCGGCGAGCGATCCCGAGCGGATGCTCGGCGAGTTCCTCCAGTCGACCTACGATCCGGCCGCGGATCTCGCCCACTGGGACCGCTCCGCGCTCGAACGCGCCCCGGTCGCGCCCTAGGCGGGCACGAACGGATAAGGCGAGATCGTCTTTCGGTTCTCTTCGACCGCCAGCATCCGCCCGGCCGGCGCGGTCGCGCGATAGGGACATTGCAGCCGCGGGCAGATCGCGCAGGCCGGCCCGACCGGGGTCGCGGGCGTGTGGACCAGGTCGAGCCCGTCGGAATAAGCAATGCGGTGGGCATGCTTGACGTCGCAACCGAGCCCGATCGCCAACAGCGCATCATCGCGCAAATCGGGCCGGATCGGCCGCTCGATCGTCCGGCTGATGGTGAAATAGCGCTGGCCGTCGGGAGTCTCGATCAGCTGGCGGATCGTCTGGCCGGGCGTCTGGAAGGCATTGTGCAGATGCCAGCGCGGGCAGGTCCCGCCGAAATGCGAGAAGGGGAAGCTCTCGCCGGCATAGCGCTTGGAGATGTTCCCGGCCGGGTCGACCCGGAGCATGAAGAAGGGGACGCCGCGCGCCCCGGAGCGGCTGAGCGTGGTCAGCCGGTGCGCGACCTGCTCGACGTTGGCGCCGAACTGCGCGGTCAGCCGGTCGAGCGCGTAGCGATGCTCCTCGGCGGCGCGGAGGAACTTGCCGTAGGGCATCATGATCGCACCCGCGGCATAATTGGCGAAGCTCATGTGGAGCAGATGGCGGCTGCCCGGCTCGGGCGGCCGCGCCGCTTCCATCATCCGCGCGATGATCGGCGCGAACTCGAGCAAAGCGAGCTGATAGGCGATGCCGAACGTGCGGTTCTCGGGTCGCAGCAGCGACGACAGCATCAGCATCCGCCGCTGCGGGTCGTAATGCTGGCTGGCGTCCTCGAGGATCTCGGGGTCGACGACGCGGACCTCGACTCCCCACGCCTCCTTGAGCCGCTGGCGCAGCGGCTCGGCCACCGACAAGGGGTGAGCAAGCGCGCCGCCAAGCGTCTCCGACGCTTCCTCGAGCTCGGGCCAGTGGTTGCGCTGGGCCTGGATATAGTCGCGGACCCAGGTCTCGGGCGTGATCAGGACGCGGGGATCAGCAGCGGCGTCTCCCGCAGGATGCCGCCGTAGTTCGCCGAGCGCGGTGTAGAGCCGGGCGATGCCCTCGGCGACCGATGGCGCATTGTCGGCGAGCTCGACCAGTTCGGAGCGGGTTACGCCGAGGTCGGCGAGCACCGGATCGGAAAAGATCTCGCTGAGCTGGCTCGCTCCACTCGCCTCTGGAGTGTCGGCAGCGAAGGCTTTGACATCGACGTCGAACGCTTCGGCCAGGCGCAGCAGGATGCCGGCGGTGACCGGCCGCTGGTTGCGCTCGAGATGGTTGAGGTAGGAGCCGGAGATGCCGAGCTGATCGGCCATCTGGCTCTGGTTGAGGCCGCGATCGCGCCGCAGCCGCTTCAGCCGGGCGCCGAGGAAGAGCTTGCGCTGCACCACCATCCCGTCGACTTGTGAACACTTTTACAAACACCACAAGTCGCAATCTGACACATTCGCACTTTTCTGTGCATCATCTGCAAATCGCTGTGGTTCTCTCCCTCTCGAGCAGGAGACAGCGGATGACGGACTTCAGCGCAGTGGTCGCGGCCCCCTCCGGACGGTTCGACGGGATCGAGCGGCCCTACGCGGTCGCGGACGTGCTGAAGCTGCGCGGCTCGATCCCGGTCGAGCATACGCTCGCCCGCCGCGGCGCGCTCAAGCTGTGGGAGCTGCTCAACCGCGACGAGCCGGTCCGGGCGCTCGGAGCGCTGTCCGGCAACCAGGCGATGCAGATGGTCCGCGCCGGGCTCGAGGCGATCTATTTGTCGGGCTGGCAGGTCGCGGCGGACTCGAACGGCGCCGGGGCGATGTACCCCGACCAGTCGCTCTACCCCGCCGATTCCGGGCCGGAGCTGGCGCGCAAGATCAACCGCACGCTGCAGCGGGCCGACCAGATCGAGCATATGGAGGGCGGCGCCAAGCGCGACTGGTTCGCGCCGATCCTCGCCGACGCCGAAGCCGGCTTCGGCGGTCCGCTGAACTGCTTCGAGATCATGAAAGCCTATATCGAAGCCGGAGCCGCCGGCGTTCACTTCGAGGACCAGCTCGCCTCGGAGAAGAAGTGCGGCCACCTCGGCGGCAAGGTGCTGATTCCCTCCCAAGCGGCGATCCGGAACCTCGACGCCGCGCGCCTTGCCGCCGACGTGAGCGGGGTCCCGACAATCCTCGTCGCGCGTACCGACGCCGAGAGCGCCAGGCTCATCACCAGCGACGTCGATGAGCGCGACCGGCCGTTTATCACCGGCGAGCGCACGCCCGAAGGCTTCTATCGGCTCAAGGATGGCACCGGGCTCGATCATTGCATCGCCCGCGGGCTCGCCTTCGCGCCGCATGCCGACTTGCTGTGGTTCGAGACCAGCCACCCGAACCTCGAGGAAGCCGGCCTGTTCGCGCAAGCGATCCACGCCCGCTTCCCGGGCAAGCTGCTCGCCTACAATTGCAGCCCCAGCTTCAACTGGCAGGCCAAGCTCGACGAGGCGACCATCGCCCGCTTCCAGACCGAGCTCGGGGCGATGGGCTACAAGTTCCAGTTCGTCACCCTCGCCGGCTTCCACAGCCTCAACCATGCGATGTTCGAGCTGGCGTCCGACTATCGCGAGCGCGGCATGGCGGCTTATTCCGAGCTGCAGCAGGCCGAGTTCGCGAGCGAGACGGCCGGCTACACCGCGACCCGCCACCAGCGCGAGGTCGGCACCGGCTATTTCGACGCGGTCGCGACGGCCGTCTCGGGCGGCCAGGCCTCGACCGTCGCGCTCACCGAATCGACCGAAGCCGCCCAGTTCGTCGCGGCACATTGAAGGAGCCAGCCATGGGACAGCGTTACTGGATCGTCGGCGGCGAATATTCCGACTGCCGCTTCAGGGACCTCAAGCCGGGCACCGAGACGGTCAGCGGCCCGTTCGCCGACGAGCTGCGGGCGCGGATGGAATGGCAGCGCCTGACCTTCCGCGACCATTGCGCCGCGACCGAACGCTATTCGATTTGCGTGGAGCCGGTGCTATTGTGAGCGAGGTGTTAGACCGTCCGCGTATCATTGCCGAACCTTCCCCAGTCCGCGGCGCCGACGAGGTCCTGTCCGAAGGCGCGCTCGATTTCCTCGCCGAGCTTCACGAGCGGTTCGATTCGCGGCGGCGGGCGCTGCTCGACGACCGGCTCGACCGCCAGGCGCGGTTCGATGCCGGCGAGCTGCCCGATTTTCCGCGGGAGACGCTGGAGATCCGCGCTTCGGACTGGACGGTCGGCTCGATCCCGTCCGACCTCCTGGACCGCCGGGTCGAGATCACCGGCCCGACCAACGCCAAGATGCTGATCAACGCGCTCAACTCGGGCGCGAAGGTGTTCATGGCCGACTTCGAGGACGCCACGTCGCCGGTGTGGGACGAGCTGGTCCAGGGCCAGGTGAACCTGCGCGACTATTGGACCAACCGGCTCGATTACACCGACCCGGACAGCGGCAAGCGCTATCAGGTCGGCGACGACCCGGCGGTGCTGATGGTTCGCCCGCGCGGCTGGCATCTGCCGGAAGATCACGTCACCGTGAACGGCGAAGTCGTTTCCGGCGGGCTGTTCGATTTCGCCGTCTACCTCTGGCACAATGCCCGGAGCGCGCTGAAACGCGGCTCGGGCCCCTATTTCTATCTGCCCAAGCTCGAAAGCCGTCACGAAGCGGCGCTGTGGAACGACGTCTTCGCTTTCGCCGAGGCCAAGCTCCGGCTCGAGCGCGGGACGATCAAGGCGACCGTCCTGATCGAGACTCTGCCCGCCGCGTTCGAGATGGACGAGATCCTCTACGCGCTGCGCGACAATATCGTCGGCCTCAACTGCGGCCGCTGGGATTATATCTTCAGCTATATCAAGCGCCTCGGCCGGGCGCCCGAGCGGCTGACGCCCGACCGGGCGCTGATGACGATGGATCGGGCGTTCCTCGCCGCTTACTCGCTGCGTCTCGTGGCGACCTGCCACCGCCGCGGCGCTTTCGCGATGGGCGGCATGTCGGCGTTCATCCCGGTCAAGAGCGACCTCGCGGCCAATGTCACGGCGCTGGAGAAGGTGCGCGCCGACAAGTTGCGCGAGGTCGGCAACGGCCACGACGGCACCTGGGTCGCCCACCCGGCGCTGGTCCCGGTAGCGCTGGAGGCGTTCTCGAGCATGACCGGGCCGAACCAGCTCGACAAGATCCCCGAGCACATCCCCGGCCGAGACGAAATGCTTGAGCTGCACCAGGGCGCCCGCACCGAAGCCGGAGCGCGGGAGAACATCCGCGTCGGGGTCCAATATCTCGCCGCCTGGCTCGGCGGGAAGGGCGCGGTGCCGCTCTACAACCTCATGGAAGATGCGGCGACGGCCGAGATCTGCCGCACCCAGCTGTGGCAATGGCTCAAATATGAAGCGCCTCTCGCCGACGGGCGCGCCTTCACCCGCGACCTGTTCGAAGCATGGTTCGGAGAGGAAGTCGGCCTCCTCGCCGAAGTGCCCAACATCGCCGAAGCCGCCGAGCTGCTGCATGACATGATCGTCGCCGACGATCTGGTCGAATTCCTGACCCTGCCGGCTTATGAATTGCTGGACTAAAGGGTGTGTCGGCTTCAGCGCGGTACGCGAGTAGTCGATTCAGCTCGTCGTTCATAAGCCGAGGGCGCTCGCACGGGATCGACAACTAGTGCTTCGTTCGAACTCCGAATAACCCTTCCAACGACGATCCCCCGATCACCCCGATAGGGGAAGCCGTCACAACTCGAAATGACCTGAGGGTCGATTCTCATTCGAGACCCACTGTAGCTGCCATGAATCATGGTGATAATCCGTGCTTCCAAAGGAGGACGTGGCAACGAACGTACGTCCGTCGTTATTTCGACCTGCGCGGCAACCAGTTCCGGTGTCAGCGCTGGAAGCTCGTCATGGAGGATCGGCGTTTGCCGATCCGATAAACGACAAGCCTGAGCCGTGCTTGAAAGACCCATTGCCGCACCGGTAATGACGGCGATGAAGGACAACCTCATGTCCATGATGATAGCTCCTGACACACGAACAAAAGGGCGCCGAGATCACTCCCCGACGCCCTTATTTGTTGATGCTGTAAGAAACCTTAAGCCGCCTTCTTCTCCAGCGCGCCTTTCGCTTGCGCGATTATCGCGCTGAACGCCTCGGCCTCGTGCATCGCGATGTCGGCGAGCACCTTGCGGTCGAGGGTCACGCCGGCGAGTTTCAGCGCGTGCATGAACTGGCCGTAGGTCAGCCCCTCGGCGCGGACCGCGGCGTTGATGCGCTGGATCCATAGAGCGCGGAAGTTGCGCTTCTTCACCTTGCGGTCGCGGTAGGCATATTGCCCGGCCTTCTCGACCGCCTGGCGGGCGATTCGGATGGTGTTCTTGCGGCGACCGTAATAGCCCCTCGCGCTATCGAGGATGCGCTTGTGCTTGGCGCGGGTGGTCACACCCCGTTTGACTCGTGCCATGTCCCGGCCTCCTTACTTCAGGCCGTACGGGGCCCAGGCCTTCACGCGCGCCGTGTCGGCGTCGGCGA
>Ga0070696_100003696_pt1 | contig 10204 bp, 8 predicted proteins | sample KBSK1253metaG_FD_65474 | JGI IMG/M metagenome (GOLD analysis project Ga0070696, IMG submission 65474) | Corn, switchgrass and miscanthus rhizosphere microbial communities from Kellogg Biological Station, Michigan, USA - KBS K1-25-3 metaG | ecosystem: Host-associated > Plants > Roots >... | reverse complement strand
GATGGCGCGTCAGGTGGCGCACGAGATCAAGAATCCACTGACGCCGATCCGCCTCGGCGTGCAACATCTGCAGCGCGTTCGCGGCAAGGGTCAGTCGACGACCTTCGATGAGACACTGAAGGAAACGTCCGAGCGGATTCTGGCGGAGATCGATCGCCTCGACGGGATCGCGCGCGCGTTCTCGCGGTTCGGCACGCCACATCCTTCCGGTGCCGAGCAGCTGCCGCTCGAGCCCGTCGATCTCGCCGCGACGGCCCGCGAGGTCGTCCGCCTCTACGATTTGGGCGCGGCGCCGCGGTTCGAGGTGCGCACCGGCAATGGGACGCCGCCCCCAGCGCTCGCGCGCAAGGATGAAGTGAAGGAAGTGCTTGTGAACCTGCTGGAGAACGCGCGCAATGCGGAGGCGAAGCGCGTGACGGTGCACGTCGCGGCCAGCGGGCGGCAGCTGGTCGTCGCCGACGACGGCCGCGGGATTCCGGCGGAGGCGTTGCCCCGGGTGTTCGAGCCGACATTTTCGACGACGTCGAGCGGCGCCGGGCTCGGACTCGCCATTGCGAGACGGCTCGTCGAGAGCTGGGGCGGCGTAATTACACTCGAAAGCGATCCCGGCAAAGGGACACGGGTCACTCTGACGCTCCAAACGGCATCCTGAAGCGTCTGTCGGGTGACCTTGCTCACACCAAACAATGGAAAAAACGGGCACAATGTGCAAAGTTGTGGCGGCTTTTCACTTTGACCGAGGTGCTCTGTGCGAACCGGAGTCGTCGCCCTTGCGGTTGCCGTGCTCGTACTCGCTCCCCTGCTGCCCGAGCAGGCCCGCGCGCAGTTCTCGTTCGATGCGCGCCGCGTCGGTATGGGAGGGGTCTCCCTCAGTCGTGACGGGAACGCCCGTCGCTACAACCCCGCGTATCGCGCGGTCAAGAACAAGGGCCTGGCCGCAGGCACCGGGGCACCCAAGTTCTCGATCCCCATCCCACTTGGACTGATCGATTTCTTCAAGGATCACCCGATCAACCATCTGGGTGATGACCCGATGTTCAATCCGGACTCGGCCGCGTTCAATCCCATTGCCTTGTTGGACATCGTCTTCAATCCGCCGATCTTCCTGGAAGTGAAAAAGGCGCCGAGGCCGACCAACGACGTCCAATTCACGATCGGCCGCAATCAGCTCATCATCGATCTCGGCGCCACCAAGGTGCTGATCCCCGAGCAAGACTTTGGGTTGGGCTCGACGAGCCGCTTGTTCGACGCGGGAGCGGGATTCGGGGGATTCAATGTCGGTGTGATGGGGTTTCTCGAATACGACGTGCGGTTCAACCTTGACAGCACGCTCCGAAACTTCCTCGTCAGTGACTCTACGGCGCGTCCCAATACGTCGTACTTCGTGAACGTCGACGGCGTGGCGCAGGCAGGACTCGCGCCCACGGTGAGCTACGCGGGCCGGATCGTTAAGGGCATCGGCGGCGATTCCACCGACGACGGCCTGTACGTGGGCGGCGCGCTTCATTACTACCTCGGTGCCACGTACGGCCGAGCCGTCGGACCGGCCGGTTTCGTCACCGGTAACCCCGTCCTGGGCGCGACCCCGACGCCGCTGCTCGATGGCAACGTGTTCAATTCCACTAAAGCCAATGGACACGGTATCGGCGGCGACATCGGCATGGTGTGGATCTCGGGACCGTTCGAAGTCGGCGTAGGCGTCGACGACATCGGCGCCGAACTCACGTGGTCACACACGAAGATTCAACGCTACCTCTACACCACCAGCACGAACTCGGTCTCGCGGACCGTGATCGCGCCCGATACCACCACGAAGACGAAGCTGCCCGTCACCTACTTGGCGAATGCTGCCATCCATATGGGCACCGGAACGACCGTCGGTGGCGACGTCATCAATTCGGGGCGGGGCACCGTGATTCACATCGGCGCCGAACAGCGGACTGGGCCGTTTGCGGTGCGCGGCGGTGTGTCGCGCGACCAGCGCAAGAAGATGCAATTCGGTGTGGGCGGCGGCGTGCGGCTCGGCGCGCTCGGGTTGGACGTCGGATTCTGGACACACAGCAATTCACTGTCGACGCAGCGGGCCATAACGATGGCCACGTCGATTTCGATCTATTAAGGGGCGACTCATGAAGGCTCTTGCTACCGCTCTCCTGATCTTTGTCGCTGCCTGCGGGGAAGGGAACGCGATCTTCAACGTCGATGTGTTGAGCTTTTTGTCCGCCAGCGACTCGGTCAAGCGGTTCAGCGTTCCCGTCGGGATCGGACAAGCGGATTCGAGCGTCGCGCGACGGTTCTTCCTTCCGCCGGGGTTCGGAAAATCGGCGGCGGATTCGGTCAGTGCTTCGGCGACCGCCTCGATCATCGACACCGCCGGCAGCGGGAGCGTTCAATTCGACGTCTTCTTCGCAAGGACGCAGGCGGCTCTCTTCACGGGGACGCCTTACCTGAGTGCAAACAGTGGTGCGATGGTGGCTGGTGACTCGGTCAGGCTGTTGCCGCCCACCACCGTTTCCCTCGCCGATACCGTTTTCCAGAAAGACACGGTATGGGTGGGCATTCGCGCCCGCATCAACAAGAACATCGCCAACACCATGGCGGGCCGCTTTCGTCTGAACGGTCTCAACGTGCGGATTGTGGTCAGAGGCAACATCCTCTAGCAGGCGCGGCTTCTCGCCGCGCTATATTTCGTCCCCGTGAGTACTCGACGTCCCACCGTGACGGTCAGCGTGGGCGGGGTGGCGGTGGGCAGCGCCCACCCGATCATCGTCCAATCGATGACCAACACCGACACCGCGGATGCCGCCGCGACGGCCGCGCAGGTGCGCGCGCTGCACGCGGCCGGCAGCGAGCTCGTGCGCGTGACGGTGAACACCGATGAGGCGGCGCAGGCGGTGCCCGCGATTGTCGCCGAGGTGGACGTGCCCGTCATCGGCGATTTCCATTACAACGGTCATCTGCTGCTGACGAAGTATCCCGCGTGCGCCCGCGCGCTCGCGAAGTACCGCATCAATCCGGGCAACGTCGGGACGAAACGGCGTGACGATAACTTCCGCACGATCATCCAGGTCGCGATCACCGCAGGGAAGGCGGTCCGCATCGGCGTCAACTGGGGCAGCCTCGATCAACAGCTGCTCACCGAAATGATGGACGCCAATGCGAAGCTCGCGGAGCCGCGCGACGCGCGCGATGTCACCATGGACGCCATGGTCGAGAGCGCGATGCGCTCCGCCGAGCTTGCCGAAGAGAGTGGCCTGCCGCACGAGCACATCATCCTGTCCGCCAAGGTTTCGGGCGTGCAGGATCTCGTCGCGGTCTACCGCATGCTCGCGCGCCGCTCTGACTACCCGCTCCATCTCGGACTCACCGAAGCGGGGATGGGGACGAAGGGCGTGGTCGCAAGTACGGCGGGCCTGTCGATTCTGCTCCAGGAAGGCATCGGAGACACGATTCGCGTGTCGCTCACGCCGCGCCCGGGGGGCGACCGCACCGAGGAGGTGCAGGTCGCGCAGCAGGTGCTGCAGTCGCTCGGCTTACGGAGCTTCACGGCGCAAGTGACCGCGTGCCCGGGATGCGGTCGCACGACGTCGACGTTCTTTCAGGAGATGGCAGAGCAAATCCAGACCTATCTGCGCGATCACCGGCCTGTCTGGCAGGCCCGTTATCCCGGCTCGGAGGAGCTTCGCGTCGCGGTGATGGGGTGCGTCGTCAACGGACCGGGCGAATCGAAGCACGCCGACATCGGCATTTCGCTGCCCGGCACCGCTGAGGAGCCGCGCGCGCCGGTGTACGTGGACGGCGCGCTCAAAGTCACGCTGAAAGGCGACTCGATCGTGGCCGATTTCCTGCGCATTCTCGACGATTACGTCGAGCGGCGGTTCGGAAAGAGCTCAGGCAATGCGGGAGCCCAGCGGCACGTCGCGGTCGGGGTGCACCAGGCAGATATCCCCCTCCCCAAGAATCACTCCTAAGGTCAGGACCTCCGAAAAAAACGTCGCGATTTGCCGGGGCGGGAAGTTGATCACGCCCAGCACGAGCTTTCCCACCAGATCTTTCGGGTCGTAGTACTTCGTGATCTGCGCGCTCGAGTTCTTCGTACCGATCTCGGGGCCGAAATCGATGCGCAGCTTGTACGCCGGTTTGCGGGCCTGCGGAAACTCTTCGGCCTGCACGATCAGGCCGACGCGGATGTTGATCTTCGCGAAATCGTCGTAGCTGATTTGTTCCATCGCCACTCCCAAATGTCCCTTTTATAGGTCACGGCAACGCGCCGTCCGAGGCGCGAAAAGCTTGGCACGTGCATTGCCTTTCCGCCACGGCGTAGACGACTTCCACTCTCACAGGACGACGATATGCGGCGCATCGGGATGGCGGTGCTGAGCCTCGGTCTGATTTCCAGTCCTCTCCTCGGCCAGCGGTCCGCGCTCCGCGAGGTTCGCGACCGCGGCTCATTTGGCGCCGACTTCGTCGTGGCAGAGCCGCTCGGCGAGTTTCGCCGCAATGGGGACGTCGCGGGCGGATTGTCGATCTTCGGCGTCACGAGCGGCGGCGCGCTGGCGCTCCGGGTCGACGCCTCCTGGATGGCCTACGATGCGCAGTATCAGAGTTACGGTGTTTCCACCACTTCACAAATCGGCACGATCGGCGCGGGACCCCAGCTGACGCTGGGCAGTGGGGGGTTCCGTGTCTACGGATTTGCGACCATGGGCGGGTCGCTGTTCTGGAGCAACGCGAGCTACTCGAGCTGCGGCTGCTCTGCGAGCGACTACCTCGACGGCCACACGACGTGGATGCGGTCCGCGGGCGCCGGCGTGCTGCTCGGGCTTACCGCCGGTCGCACTCCGATCGCGATCGATCTCGGTGCCCGCGGCGTGCGCCACGATCGTGTGACCTATGTGCCGGCCGGCGGCCTTACGCAGAATCCTGACGGGAGCTTCAGCGCCCGCCAGGTCACGACGCCGGTGGATATGCGCGTCTACCATATCGGGGTGTCGATCGGGATTCGGTAAACTCCCCTGCCGTCCCCGACGCTCACCCCTTAACCTGGCCCCGCTGTTTGGGGCCAGGATCTTTTTCCAGGATCTGGTTCAGGTAACGCGCCGGCGCGTTCAAGAAATCACGCGTGATCCGCACATGATCCAGCTCATCGTACGCCACCGCGCGGATCGGGGTGCTGTCGAAGTTGTAAATCTGTGCGTCGGGATAGGCGAGGAGCATCGGCGAGTGTGTCGCGACGATAAACTGCGCCTTCTGCGAGACCATGTCACCCATCATCGCCAGGAGCGCGAGCTGGCTCTGCGGCGAGAGCGGCGCTTCGGGTTCGTCCATGAGATACAAGCCACCCGGGACAAATCGCGACTGAAACAGCCTGAGGAAGCTCTCGCCATGTGAGTTGGCATCGAGCTCGGTGCCGTATCGTCGCTCCATTTCGGCAAGCGACGCCTGCAGCGGTTTGAGCTTCAGTCCGAGCGCGACGGCGGAGCGGTCGCTCTCCTTGTACTCGCGGGCCGCCTCGAGTTTCTCGAGCATGAGCTCGGCGCGCATGCGCGCGAGGCGCTTCGTGAAGCCGAAGAAGTCTTCGGCACGGAGGAAGAATCCGCGGGTCGTTCGCTTCGTCCAGCTGAGGCGCAACGCTTTCCCGAGCCGACGCTGCGCGTCGAGCGTACTATCGTCCTGCACCTCGGCGCTGCCAACCGTCGGCAACCGCGCGGCCGCGGCAATGCCTTCGAGCAGCGTTGATTTTCCGGAGCCGTTTTCGCCGACGAAGAACGTGACGGGCCGCTCGAGCCGCAGGTCGTCGAGGGCTCGTATCGCGGGGACGGTGAAGGGAAACTGCGCGTCGTCGCCGCCGCGGCGACTCAGCGCGGCCAGATGCACGGTGCTCACGGCGTCAACATACACCCCGCCGAAAGTGTTGCACGGCGCTTACACGTGTCAAAATCAGTGTACAACTCGCTGGTCGCGTGGGGCTTACAAGCACCATAAAACGGTATGCTACTTGCCGCTGGGAGATTACAGAAGGAGGAGATCTCTATGGCTGACCCCCATCCCGCGGCCGGGACGCGACCTGCCGGTGCGCCGCCGTACGAGCCGGCCGTCCGGCTCGGAACTCCGGCGCCGGTGATTACAGGCACGCAACTGCCAAGCCGTCACAATCCTCCCGTCCTGATGCCTCCGGACGACGTGGAGGTTGACGATGACGTCACGGCCGTGGCACCCGCACCCGCGGATACCGCGGTTCCCGTGTCGCGTCCCGCGCCGAAAGTGCGCTGGTACACGTACGTCGCTTCTGGACTCGCGGGCGCCGTCGTCGTCACCGCGATTTACGGTCTGCTGGCGGCGCGCTCGGGTTCCTCCGGCAACGGCGCCGACAAGGCGCGAGCCGGCGTTGCCGTGAGCGACACCGCGGTGCTCGACCGCCGCGCCGATACGCTCGCGCTCGCCATCTCGGCGTTCAGCATGCGCGCGACCATGTTCGATACGCGACGCATGCCGTGCACTGGCCTCGCGCGCGGGCTCACGCAGGTCGAGGATGCCTGGCTCGGCTACAACATCGCGCGCAAGGATCTGATGGCGGGCATCGATCCCGCCCGCGATGCCCGGGACAAGTCTCTGTACGCAGACGTTCGCGGCGTCGAAGTGAAGTTCGAGCGCTCAGCCTGTGCCCGGCCGTAGCGTGCGCGCGCACCTCGTTGGTGTCGCGCTCGCTGCGCTGGCGGCGCCCGTGGCGGCGCAGTCACCGCCGCCCCTCGACAAGCCCGAATTGATCCGGCTGCTCACCAATCCCCTGTTTGCGCAAACCGAGGTTGCGGACGTGGTGCGCCGCAGCTGTCTCACGTTCCGGCCGACGGAGCGCGACTGGGCCGATCTCCGCAACGCCGGTGCGAGCGGCGAGGTGATCGCCAGCGCCGCGGCGTGCGACAGCCGCCGCGCGGCCGCAGCGGCGGCGGCGAACGTGGAGGCCGTCCAGCCCATCACCGCCGTCGCCCAACCGGCTGAGATCGTGACCACCGCGGGAACGGGCGCGAGCGTGCGCGTGCGCCTGAGTCGCGGCCGTACGCCGCTGCGTCGCACCGCCCTCGCGCTGCGCGGGACCACGTCGCTTGGGATGGCGCGGGATGCCTCGGCGACCACCGACGACAGTGGTATCGCCGTGTTCCGGCTGCCGGCGGTGTCGCGCGCCGGGACGCATCATTTCGAAATCCGGACGGGTGGTGGCGCCACGTTACCCGGTCAGCCGGCTGTCCTGTACGCCATCCGGTCCGCCAAAGTCGGGCGGCTTCGCGTCACGCCGGACTACGTCGCGTTCCGGGGCGGAGACACGACCGCCGCGATCGTGGCGGCGGTGACCGATTCACTCGGCAATCCCGTCTCGGGCGAGCCGGTCGAAATGTCGGGTGGCACGGGAGGACCGCTGACATCCATCAGTGACTCCACCGGTCGCGCCACATTCGCCGTGACGCCCACGTCGGTTCCGCGCGGCGGGTCGGTACAGATCCGGGTTCGCGGTCTGGCGCCGGCGGAGTTGGAGATCGCGGCCCCGGCGGGACTGTCCGGTGTCAACACGGGATTCCAGCCGCTGCCGACGCCGTCAGGTCCGGTGGGTAGTCCACTCGGTCAGCCCCTCATCTTCAGCGTTCGCACCGTGCAGGGAGCGCCCGCGGTCGGGCGCACGGTCCGGTTCCGCACCCTGAATGCCCGCGTGACCCCCGACTCCGCCGTGTTGGACTCCACCGGTCGAGTCCGCGTGGACGTCGTGCTCGGCACGCGCGCGGGCGAGTCCGCGGTCTTCGCGAGCATCGATTCCGTGGAACGCGTCGTCACGTTGCGCGCGCAACCGGGGCCGATCGACACGCTGATCCTCGATCGCAACGGCGAAGTGGTGAATGGGCGTTCCGTCACCGTGCCGGTGTCGACGCCATTCACGCTGCGCCTGCGCGCGCGGGATATCTACGGCAATCTGACGTCGATTGACGCGCTGGGTCAGGCGCTGCGCGGCCGTTCGCGGCTCAATGTGCGGCAGCAGGACCTCCAGCTGGTCAACATCGAGTCCGCTGATTCCGCCATCGTGGTGACGCTGAAAGCGCAGCGCGTGGGCAGCTATCAGTTCGTGATCGGAAGTGGAATTACCGCCGGCGTCCGGGTCGACGCCGTGCCCAAGCAGTAGTCAGTCGGCCGCTGCCGGCTCCTCGACCGGGCGCTTCGCGCGGCGTCCGAAGCGGTGCTGCAGGGCGTCGAGATAGGTGTAGACGACGGGCGTCACGTACAGCGTGATGAGCTGAGAGAAAGCCAGCCCGCCGACCACCGCCAACCCCAGCGGCCGCCGCGACTCGCCACCCGCGCCCCAGCCGATCGCGATCGGCAGCGTGCCCATCAGCGCCGCCATCGTCGTCATCATGATCGGGCGGAAGCGCACGCTGCACGCCTCGACGATCGCGTCGCGCGGCGATTTGCCCTCACCGCGCTCCGCCTCGAGCGCGAAATCGATCATCATGATCGCGTTCTTCTTCACGAGTCCCACGAGCATGATGATGCCCACGAACGCGTAGATGCTCAGCTCGGTGCGGAAGATGAACAGCGTCAGCAAGGCGCCGAATCCCGCGAACGGCAGACCGGACAAGATCGTCAGCGGGTGGATGAAGCTCTCGTAGAGAATCCCCAGCACGATGTAGATCACGACGATCGCCAGGAGCAGCAGGAAGAGGAGCCCCTGCTGGCTCGACTGGAACGCCTGCGCCGTGCCGGAGAAGCCCGTGCTGATGGTCGAGGGCAGCGTCTGGCGCGCCGCCTTCTGAACGTCGTTGACTGCCGTGCCCAGCGACACGCCCGGCGGCAGGTTGAACGACAGCGTCACCGACGGGAGCTGCCCACTGTGGTTCACGCTCAACGGCCCGACGTCGTTGGACGCCGACGCCACGGACGTCAGCGGGATCAGCGTGCCCTTCTGCGAGCGGAGGTAGAGCAGCCCGAGCGCCGATGGATCGCGCTGGTATTCCGGCAGCAGCTCGAGGATCACCCAGTACTGGTTGTTCGGCGTGTAGATCGTCGAGACCTGGCGCGAGCCGTAGGCGTCATACAGGGCTTGCTCGATCTGCTGCACGGTCACGCCCAGGCTGGTGGCGCGATCGCGATTGATCTGGACGCTGACCTGCGGATTCTTGATCTGCAGGTCGGTGGTGACATCCTGTAGCGAGGGAATGCCGCGCAGGACGCGCTCCAGCTTGGCGGCGTTCTCGTACAGCGCGTCCATGTCGGCGCTCTGCAGCGTGAACTGATACTGCGTCTTGGTCGGCCGCCCCCCGACTCGGATGGACGCCGGCAGCTGCAGGTACGTTCTGATCCCGGTCACGGCGTTGAGCTTCACGTTGAGCTCTCGAGCCACCTGGTCGGCTGGGAGCCGCTCGCCCAGCGGTTTCAGGCGAATGCTCAGCCGTCCCTGATTCATGGTGCCGCCACCGACCGTCGACATGTAGTGGGCGACGTTGGGGTCGCGTCCGACGATGTCCGCGACCGCGAGCTGGTGGTCGCGCATGTTCTCGAACGAGGTGCCCTCGAGCGTCTCGGTGGTGCCCTGAATCTGTCCCTGGTCTTCCGTCGGGATGAACCCTTTCGGCACGAACGGATAGAGGAGCACGGTCGCCACGAGAATGCCGAGCGAGAAAAACATCGTCGCCGGCCGATGATCCATGACCCAGGCGAGCGTCCGCTCGTAGAGTGCCAGGCTGCGCTGGTACACACGCTCCGTCGCCTCGTAGAAGCGGCCGTGTTTTGCTTCCTTGGGCGGCCGGAGGAACCGGCTGCACAGCATCGGCGTGAGCGTGAGCGACACGAACCCGGAGACGAGAATCGCCACGCCGATCGTCACGGCAAATTCGTGGAACAAGCGGCCCAGGATGCCGCCCATCAGCAGGACGGGAATGAACACCGCGGTCAGCGACAGCGTCATCGACAGAATCGTGAATCCGATTTCGCGCGCGCCGTCGAGCGCGGCCTGCATCGCCGGTTTTCCTTTTTCCATGTGCCGGACGATGTTCTCGAGCATCACGATTGCGTCATCGACGACGAACCCGACGGACAGCGTGAGCGCCATCAGCGACAGGTTGTCGAGACTGTACCCCATGAGGTACATCACGGTGAACGTGCCGATGATCGAGAAGGGAAGTGCGAGGCTCGGGATGACCGTCGCCGACAGATTCTTGAGGAA
>Ga0070696_100003692_pt1 | contig 10207 bp, 8 predicted proteins | sample KBSK1253metaG_FD_65474 | JGI IMG/M metagenome (GOLD analysis project Ga0070696, IMG submission 65474) | Corn, switchgrass and miscanthus rhizosphere microbial communities from Kellogg Biological Station, Michigan, USA - KBS K1-25-3 metaG | ecosystem: Host-associated > Plants > Roots >... | reverse complement strand
CTTGCCCTTTCCATTCATGTTGACCAGACCGTGAGGATTTAATGGCGCTACATCTCCGATGTGTTCGTTATTATCCGTCCAAATCCCCTGAATTTTTTTCCATCCGCTATTAAAACCAGGATCAACCAAATTAATCTCATCACCGTAATATGGTCCATTCTCAGTGTCCCAGAGTTTGCCGGAAACAGGATCGAAAGCAAGACCAAAGCTGTTTCTTATCCCATAAGCATAGTACAAACTTAAAGGATATTCGCTCCCGAGAATTCCATTATTTACAGGTTTACCATCTTGAGTAATGTGAAGTACTCCGCCTGTTCCGTCGGGTTGTCTTGCATTTGCGATGTTTTGTAGTATAGTGCTACCGTACAGATCGCCATTGACTATATACAAGTTATGGTCAGGGCCTATTACCATCTTGCCACCATTATGCGCTGGACCGGGATTGGCTGGCAAGTCCAATAATAACTTGGGGTTGGTTAACTTGTCATCCACTAATTCGTACCTGTAAAGTCGATTACCGATAACAGTTTGTTGTTCCTTACTCTCACTTGACTTTTTACCATCGTCTTCGGTAAAATATAAAAAAACATATGTCGAACCGTTATTGGCTTGTCTGTCTGTCGCTATTCCTAGCATGCCTCTCTCAGAAACCGTGGATACTTCTACATGTAACAGAGAGTCAGGTAGAAGCCTCCCGTCTACAATCCGTTTTACAGTACCATTGTTTTTTTCTAGAACTAAGATATCATCAGGGCCTAAAAAAGTCATGCTTGTAGGGAAATTAAGACCGCTAAAGACTACATCGGCTCTTAGTCGTGGATCATTAATAGTTGCCTGACGATAAGGAAGATCGGTTAAAGCATTTGAATGAACTGTGAAAAAGATGCTTGCTAGCAAATTTACCGCTAAAACGAGAATCTTAATTTTGGGCCTGAAGTTTAAAATCATTAACAATTTTAATAACACAAATGATAACGCATTTAGATTTTTCTATTCAGTCCCACTATTATTGGTCAAATACAATAGGCCGCACGGCTCCATTCGATTCATTTTTAAAATTGTGATACATTAATACTCAGAATACATCGCCATATGACTACTGTAATTAAATCATTAAATATTCTAAACTGCAGTTCCCATCATTCAGATTTATCCTAACTTATAAGCAAAAAATCATAAAACATATAATCTTGCTCTAATGTCCTTTGTACATTGACGGTTATTCCATCGCTTACTTTTATAGCCATAATTTTAATCTTAATGTACTTACAAAATAACCTGATTTATGGTAACGGAATAAAAACAAAGGCTTTACCAATAATAAAGGATCCGAATCTTAAAGTGGAATTAGTTTACCAAGGAAAATTTCAGGTTCAAGCTAATGAATCTTCGCCAGTAAGTACCATGACATTCCAAGGAGATGACATACTAATCTTAAACAAGAACTATGGTACCATATATAGAATCATAAATGGATCTCTCATAAATATGCCTTTGCTTGATGTAAATGTGGCAAATAAATTTGAAAGAGGACTATTGGGAATTGCCACTTCAAATGAAGGAAATAACACAGAATATATTTTTTTATATTACACACAATCAAAACAAAATGATGGATCTGATGTTTGTAATACGACTTATTACTGTGTACAGGGAACAGAACCATTAGGAAATCGCCTTTACAGGTATGAACTCAAATATGTAGATAATGATGAAATTAAACTAGTAAATCCAAAACTATTACTTAATCTTCCAGCAAAGCCCGCACCGAGTCATAATGGTGGCGTATTGAAAATCGGTCCTGACAACAATCTCTACTTAACCGTTGGCGATTTAGTTGGTTCAGTCAATAAGAGCTCAAGTACGATGGCACAAAACATTCAAGACGGAATAGAACCCGATGGAAGAGCGGGAATACTCAGAATTACTCAAGAAGGAAAACCACCTTCGAGAGGGGGGTTACTAGGCAACGAATTCCCTTTGAATTTATATTATGCTTACGGAATAAGAAATAGTTTTGGAATTGATTTTGATCCGGTAACTGGTAACCTGTGGGATACAGAAAATGGTCCTGATTATGGCGACGAAATAAATTTGGTTGATCCTGGTTTTAATAGCGGATGGATGACTGTCCAGGGCCTTTGGAAACCCGTTTCGTCAAATGATTCAAATCACGATCTTAGATCTGGAGACAACGTAACATTATCTCCTACCGATCTGATTGACTTTGGCGGTAAGGGAAACTACAGTTCACCCGAATTCATTTGGAAATACACTGTGGGTCCCACAGCGATAAAATTCTTGACTTCTGACAAATTAGGTAGAGATTATCAGAATGATTTATTCATAGGAGATAATAACCTTGGAAATATATATCATTTTGATTTGAGTAAAGATAGAAGACACTTGGTCCTTAGGGGTGCCTTAGAAGACAAAGTCGCAGATAGTAATTCGGAACTTGACGATGTCATTTTTGGACAATATTTTGACGGCATAACCGACTTAGAAATTGGTCCTGATGGTTATTTGTATATCCTCACCTACAAAGAAAATAATTTTTATATCTACAGAGTAGTTTGAAGGAACGCTGATCAAACTGTTTTGTTATAATACTTCGATTTATCAAATAGGAAAATGTACTACTACCATTATCCACCTTGTATATTTGCATTGTCAAAAATACGAAATTAAATGGATGAAGTGATGAAATTGCAGAATTTCCATGGTAATTTTTGGAGTATTACCATCATTGCCACAGTAATGGTAATAGGGGTAGTAACTGCGGTTTACCTATACTATCTTGATTCACATTCATTGTATTTCTATAGCGATTCAGCACCGCATTCGTTCCTAGCAAGAAATTATGTTGATTCTACGAGACCCGGGCTGTTTGAACATCTTGGTACTGTTTGGCTTCCCTTGCCGCAACTCTTATTTTTGCCGTTTACATTAATTGATCCTCTCTTCAGGAGCGGTTTTGCTGGCTTGTTTGTGAGTCTTCCTCTCCATGCCATTACATGTGCTATTTTATACAAATTAATTAATCGCCATGTTGAAAATTCGTACATCGCTGTTGCTGGCGCCTTCTTATATGCATTCAATCCTAATTTTCTTTATTTGTCATTGGTCTCCATGACAGAAGCGCCATTCATGTTTTTTTTTGTGGCATCGGCCTACTATCTACAAAAATGGCTATTTTATTCACCAAAATATATCAATTTTAAAAAAACTACGAAAAAATTCTTCGTGCACGGTAGTTCCTTCGAATTAAAAAATCTATTTGAGTCCGGCCTGTTTGTCTCTATGGCTACACTGTGTAGATATGAGGGATGGATTCTGTCTATTTTTCTTGTATTTGTTGTTGTTTCAAATTTAATAATAAATAATTATAGGTCTAACTACAATTTGAGTAGCAAAAGAATCATTTTTACGATTTGTACGTTTTCTATTATATCTTTTTCTGGGATCATTTTTTGGTTGGTCTGGAATACCTATAGTTATGGTGACCCACTTCAATTTGCAAATGATAAAGTATATTCTGCAGCAGCACAAGCACTTCATGGGAATCGATCTTTTTTTTATTTACAGCCGTTGAATGTTTTATCCGTTTACGGAACAACTCTCCTCTACACGTTTGGTCCGCTAATATTGATAGCCGCCTTATTTGGATTTTTGTTCAGCGCACCATTTAGTAAAGATAAAAGTAAGTCAACGCGTACACTGGTGTACCTAATTCTAGTAATGCCATCAACCTTTACTGTTTTAACTATGATAAGCGGAATAGGTGAAATGAATTTGAGCAGATGGTTTAATTCAAGATTTTTGATACTATTAGGACCTTTAATGGCGCTGTTGAATTGTATGTTTATTGCTTATATTTGGAAAAAAGTAAAGAAATTAACAATAAAAAAACAGCAATTCATAACAATATCAATAGTCGCAGCACTATTCGCCTTTCCAGTAATTTCCTCATTATTTATCGTGGTAACTTTTTCGAATGCCGCAATAGAATTTTCACACAATAAGCTAGCCCATGATACTGGACAAGTTTTAGGTTCAATTTATGATGGCAATGCCACGGTATTAATTTTAACGGACGCTGGTGATATAAGTAAAATTGTTGTAGATAGTGGTGTACCGATAAAATCTTTCATTCCTATATCGGATTCAAATTTAAACTCTACGATAAATAATAAGTCCTGGCTATTCTCAAAGTATGCTGTCATATCAAAGAAACCAACATGGGACGCAGTAAAAACTGTACGATATTGGGAGAGCAGTAAAGACATTTCATCTAATTTATATAGTAAAGTTTATGAAAACAAAAAGTTCAAGATTTATGCATCTAAGAATAAACAATAGATGTTCTACATGAATTTTTGGGAATTAGAGTTGTCTCGCGTCACTATTATAATTATTAAATACAAAAATAGATGTGAATAGACTACTTAAAACGGATTAGATTCAAGTATCCAAAACATCTATCCAAGAATCAGCTTTTCTAAATGTTTTATTATAGCAAATCATCATAAACTTTGTACAATCTCTTTTGCATAGCGTTCCAGTTGTATTTTTCTAAATTCAGTAATATTACCTCCAAGTATATCAGTGCGTCCAATTGATAGAAATTAAACAACTCTTGAAGTATATGGAAGTAGAAATAATAATAATAGAACAATTATGAATTACACAGAAGGTAATTATATAATACATGATCTTCCGATCCAAGAATAAAATAAAAATTTTCGCTTAAATAACAACGTTCCGATAAATGGATTCCGGTAAACTAAATATAGAAGATCTAGTGTGAGAAAACTGTACGGTTTGAAAAAAAGATATGGATTCATTGGAAAAACCCATCATATTGTTAATGCGTTGTGCTTTGGTGATTTTACCAATTTCCGTTATAGGCATTATTCCCCAAGAATTACGCCTTTCTAACGAAGCACTTGGCCACATAGGTTCTTGCAATTGTGTCATATTTAGACTAGATGATGTTCAGGATAAATATCTAGATTCTGAACAGACAAAGATCATGGATCTATTCCTTTCTAAGAGGGAACCTCTTACTATGGGCTTGGTAATGCATAGATTTGGTAACGACACGTTAGTATTAAATAAAATTTCTGAGGGCTATAAAAAAGGATTATTTGAATTAGCTTTACATGGATGGGAACACAAGAACTACTCCGATTTGAGTGAACAGGAACAAAAAAACTCATTGTACAAGGCTAATGAAAAGATGCAAACGATATTTGGAAAGAAATCAGATATCTTCATTCCTCCCTACAACAAATTTAATAACGATACGATAAATGCAGTTAAAAAACTTGGAATTAAAATAATAAGCAGCTCAATAATGGATCAATATAGGTTCGACTTAGGGAACAGTACGTTTATGTCAAACGCAAAAAAACAGAACAGTAGTTCTGCTCAAGGTATACATTATATGCCATATACAACCGATTTTAAGGATTTTGTAGGTACCGCACAAATTAAATTTCCAATTGAAGTAATTTTTAAGAATATTAATGCCAATATAGAAAAATACGGCTATGCCATAGTACTGATTCATCCCCAGAGCTTGATAAAACTCGATGAATTAGGGCATTTCATTAGCATGGATGCAGATAAAGCGCAAATGAATATGAATGATTTGAAAGATTTAGGATATTTGATGAGCATTCTAAGGCAAAAAGGAATAGTAATTTCTTCATTTCATAACGTGTTAGATACAAAGTAATATCTAGTGTTATAAACATAGAGTATTTTTTTTGTTGATTTAGTAACTTTTCGTATTCATTTATAGTATCACTTTCAATTATACGCGTTATAGAAATTTTTTGGGATTTTAGGTAGATGATAATGATTTGTACACTCAGAATTTAATATTGCTTTGCTTGGAATCATTTGGTAATAAGTTTTCGTAAACCTTGTATAATTTTTGTTCCATTTTACTCCAGTTATATTTTTGCTTAAATGACTTACGGCCATTTGCACCTAATTTTTTGCATAGTTGTGGATTATCTCGTAGAGCAATTATTGCCTCTTTGATTTGTTTAGCATTATTATATTCCACAACCAGCCCACAATTTGTTTCATTGACTATTTCCTTTGCGACATTGGTAACAACTGGAGTGCTGCACATCATTGCTTCAAAGATTTTATTTGGCAGCGGCATATTGCCAGAAAAGAATATAGGATCATAAAATGCGACTATGATATTCGATGTTTTTTCTATTTCTAATAATGAAGAATCATCCACAAGACCGAGATACCTTACATTTTGGATATTCTTTATCTCGTTGAATAATAATTCGTCCTCAGTTCTGCCTGTGATTAGGAGCTGAATATCTTTCATATCACTTATGACTTTGGCTAGAGTTTCTAATCCTCGATGTCTCCGTATATGACCTGTAAAAGCAATTGTAAAGAAATCATTTTTTCTTAACCCTTTTGGTTCATTAATAATATTGTCCTGAGGATAGTTCAATAATATTTCACAGCGGGAAGGCTTCTTTTGGAAGCTTCTCAAGACGTCTTCTCCATTAGCCACTATCAATACATTTGAACGCTTGCTGAAAAATTCCTCAATAAAATTAATAATTCCATGCAATATCTTGAATTTTCTAGGAATAAAGGTAATGGCGTACCTGTCGAATACATCAAAAATTAGTTTCTTTCTGAATAATACCTTGTACAAGTAACATGGTGGCATACTGTCTAAATCACAGGCATGAACTAACTTTGGTCTGTACGACAGCAACTTGATAAATAGCCAAATCCAGTAGGGAGGAGCAAAAAAAATCAGTCTAATGAAAATTCGCATTAGCGAAGGCTTCCAAATTGAAGTACTCAAATTAAAAAGCTCAAGTTTCACAATATAATTTTCAATCTTTTCATCGGATACTGCATCCCTATTCCAGCCTAGGCAGGTTACTGAATATCTCTCTTTTAGGGAGCCTGCTATCTTATTTACCCGGGGATCATAAACAACTGAATTGGACGTTCTTACGATTACTATGTCCACCAAACCTATAACTCCATATAAAATATGATGATTTACAGACTAAAATACGTTTGATGTAAGTAACTCTTTCCCACGGGAAACAAAGCCTATGCAACCTAGGACTGTTAATTCAACAAATTATCATAAACTCTATACAATCTCTGTTCCATAATGTTCCAATTGTACTTTTCTAAAAATGCCTTACGGCCATTAGTGCCGAGTCTTTTTCGTAGCTCGGGGTTGTCCCTTAGCAAGATTATTGCTTCCTTGATTTGTTCACTATCATCGTAATCGACAACTACTCCGCAGTCTGTTTCATTGACTATTTCCTTCGCGACATTAGTAATTATTGGGATTCCAAACATCATAGATTCAAAAAGTTTGTTGCCCATTACATATTTATTTTGAGCTTGTAGGTTTAAGTCATACAAGGCGATCATGGCGTCGGAGCTTGCTTCTAAATCAAGCACCTGATCGTGAGCCAAAAAACCTTTGTAAATTATATTTGAAAGCCCCTCGATACTATTTAGGAGTCCTTTATCTTCAACCCTACCAGTAATGATAAGCTGCGTATCTTTTAGATTCTTTACCACATCAGGTAATAATTCTAATCCTCGACCCTTTCTTATATGTCCAGTAAACAGTAGTTTGAGTCCTTTTTGTTCTACCATTAATCTATCTTTCATGTAGTTCTCAGAACAATTCATTATGGTAATACAATGTTTTGGCCTCTTTTTATAAGTCGTTAGCATTTCATCAGAAATATTTATTAATACATCAGCACGTTTAGCAAACTCCTCTTCGATCCTGTTGACAAGTGAATATAACATCTTAAAGAAAACGTTTCTGTCTTTAGGTATATACGCCATAGCGTATCTGTCAAATACATCGAAAACTAGTCTTTTCCTAAATAGTATTTTGTAGATATATGATGGAAAAAAACTATCCAAATTGCAAGAATGTATTATTTTAGGTCTATATTTGCACAACTTGATAAATACCCACATCCAAAAGACTAGCATATATGGAATGTAACGTAATGTACCATGCGACTCAAAATTAGATACACCTTTGACATTAAAGTATTTTATATCAATATCGTTATTGCTTATTGTCATAGAAGTACCTTGTCCGCGTCTATTCCATCCAAGTCCAATGATGGAATATTTCTTTCTTAGAGATCTTAAGATTTTTTGATCTCTCAGTGTAGGAGTAGTCAGTATCGGATCAGACTTAACAATTATTATATCAATCAAAATTATATATCACAAATTTGGTCTTTAATAATGCTAATTTCGAACACACCATATAAAAATATAAATTTTATTGTCGGCACGATTCATCAAACTACTGATTTTCATCAATAAATCCTGTGACAGCTATTTTATCCATTTTATGACCGAACAATCGGCCCTCCTCCAAAAATAAGTGATCTATAATTTTATTTGCCCTAACTCTATGTATGCTGTAAAATGCTTATGCTATCCAGATAGCTACAAAGATGATTACTCAAAATTGCTTGTAAGGGAGAGTTATACTATTTAGATGTGCTTTGTCGGTTCCAAAAAAATGATGAGTGATTTCAGTCATATTGCCTAACACCCAAAAGATACGAGGCAAGCGCGCTACATTGATTCGCAGTCTATTGTCGTTAAGCAATATTAGGAATGCAGTGGAACCGACAGCAAGCAAAGCAAAAATATGGCAAATTTGTCCAAAAATTTCCATTTAGGCTGAAATTTAGTTTAGCGGTTCCAAATATTATCAGTGCGACTGAATAGAAAAGCCGTGACTTTATACTATAAATGCATTCCTGGAAATTCTTATCGTAATATATTTTAGTGAGTAAACACCAAAATTACGAGATGAATCCCAGCAAATTATTATTTGCAAGCATACTAGTGCTAGCTGTTTCGCTGACTGTCATGGTTTCTGTGTCAATGATTGAACAGATACATGCGGCGAAATATCCATACAAGGCTCAATTAAGTGGAAAAGATGAGGTTCCACCAGTGCAAACAACTGCGACAGGAGAGGCTGAATTTACATTACCTGCCAACGATAGTATGAAGTATAGAGTAAATGTAACAGGAATATCCAACGCTACAGCAGCTCATATCCATATGGGTCAGGTTGGAAAGAATGGAGATGTAATTGTAGACCTTTTGAATACCCCCTCAAGCAAAGATAAAGATACTGCCTATGGTAGTATTTTCAGAGGAAACATTACAGCCTCTAGTCTAAAGGGTCCAATGCAAGGCAAGACATTAGATGACCTGGCGGCTGCAATTGAATCGGGAGATACGTATGTAAATGTCCATACCGCAGACCATAAAGACGGCGAAATTAGAGGTCAGCTCAGCAATGCAGACAAAGCCGAAAAGTCAAGCAGTTCAGGTAGTTCAAATTCCACTGTTGGTTTCTCTACTCTAACAGAATAAGCTTAAATAGCCCAACTTCATTTTTTTAGTTTTTTTTGATCTCGTAACTTCTTTGTTTCCGAATGTAGGAATTTCTAATTTATTATAATAATTACAATTTACTGTCCTTTTTACAAAAGTGCCGCATTTAGATATAACATTGAAATGGCTCTGCCCTGTACCGTAGAAATGTGATCAGACTTCTTCACTCAAATGTAACATCTATTTCGAATGCAGATATAGTAATTTCAGGCGTTCCTGATGAATCGAAATCTCATGCCAAGAGAAAGGGAGCAAGTAAGGGGCCTGACAGTTTAAGAAAAGCATCAAATTACTATGAGTTTTTTGAAAGAGACGGTATTACAATCCCCATTTGCCCGATGTCTGGAACTCTGGAGAACAAAAATATTCTTGACTTTGGTAATGTAGATAAAGACGATCTATATAGATTGATATTTGATATAGTTTCTGCAAAAAAAGTTCCCATAACTATTGGGGGAGATCATTCGATTACAACTAATATCCTTAATGGAGTATATGATGCTCTGGAAAGTAATAAGATAGCCCTATTGTACTTTGATGCACATCCAGATTTCGTTTCCTCTGCTAGAAACTATTACGGTTCGGTCCTTGCAGATTCATCAGAGCTTATCGACTTTACAAAAAGTATGCTCATAGGCACTAGAGCGGCCGAATTAGAGGAATTAGAAAATGCTTCAAATAAAAAATTAGAAATCATTACGCCTCTAGATATTATTGAAGTAGGAATAAATGAAAT
>Ga0070696_100003690_pt1 | contig 10216 bp, 7 predicted proteins | sample KBSK1253metaG_FD_65474 | JGI IMG/M metagenome (GOLD analysis project Ga0070696, IMG submission 65474) | Corn, switchgrass and miscanthus rhizosphere microbial communities from Kellogg Biological Station, Michigan, USA - KBS K1-25-3 metaG | ecosystem: Host-associated > Plants > Roots >... | reverse complement strand
GCCGCAGAACGCGTGGATCGTCGCGATCCGCGCGAGCTCGAGCTGCTCGAGCGCGGTGTCGAGCCGCGCGCGCTCGGCGCTCTCCGCCTCGCCCTGCGCGCGCGCGGTCTCGAGCTCGGCGCGCAGGCGCAGCCGCATCTCGCCCGCGGCCTTGTCGGCGAACGTGAGCGCAACGATCTGCTTCAGAACGGCCCGTCCGCTGCGCACGAGCGCCACGATCCGGCCGACCAGCGCGGTCGTCTTGCCGGTGCCCGCGGCCGCCTCGACGAACAACGTCGTGTCGAGCTGCTCGACGATCCTCCGGCGCGCGCCGGCGTCGGTCGGGTGCGCGCTCACGGCAGCTCTCGCAATTTCTTCAGCGCGGCGAGCCCGGGCTGGTGCTTGCGCGAGACGCGCAGCTCCTCGTACGGACCGCACACCGGGCGATAGTCGCACCAGCGGCACGCGCCCTCGTCGGGCGCGGCGGGCAGAAACGGCTCTTCGAGCGCCGTGCGCAGCGCCTGGGTCATCTGCTCGGCCGCACCGCGGGCCGCGGTGTTCAGCAGGACGGTGTGTTGCGCGAAGTTGCCCGCGGACGTGCAGTAGTAGAGCCGGCCCGAGTCGACGACCGCGCCCGGGAACAGCTTCTCGACCGCGAGCGCGTAGAGCACGGGCTGGAGCGTGCGCCCGCCGTCGATCACGGCGCCGGCTTCGAAGCGCTCCTTGCCGGTCTTGTGATCCGTCACGCGCAGTCGCAATCCTGCTGGACTTCGCTCGCCTTCGGCTCGCTGCGCGAAACTTGCCTCGGCCCGCTCGACCAGATCGATCGAGCCGCGCAGCAGGAGCCCCGCGTCGAGCGCCACCGGATCCGGCTGCGACGCGGGATCCGCGTCGCGGTCGCTCGGCAGCCCGAACGAGAGCTCGAAGCGCCACGGCACGAAGCCGGAGTCGTCCTCGCTCGCGCGGCGCAGCCATTCGCGCAGATCGGCGCGCACCGACTGCACCCCGTCGCGCCACACGCGGTCGATCGCGGGCGCGAGGTCGTCCGCGAAGCGTGCAGCGACCTTCTCGAGCACGCCGTCGAGGTGATCCCACGCGGCGGCGAGCCGAGCGGGCGTCACCGGCAGGAGTCCCGCGTCGCGCAGCGCGCCGAACAGCTCGAACTGCACCGCGTGCACGAGCGAGCCGCGCTGGAGCGCGTCGAGCTCCTCGATCGCCTCGGGCTCCTCGCGCGGCGCGAGCTTCCACACCGCCTGCAGGAAGAACTTGTACGGACACGACGCGTAGTGCTGGAGTGCAGTGGGTGAATAGCTGCGCGCGCCGAGCGCGTGCGCTGCGAGCGCGCGGCGGCCGGCATCGATCGGCCGGACGAACCCGTCCGCAGACGTCCAGCCCGCCACCTCCCAGCGCCGGCCGCGGAAGCGCAGCGCGCGCGCGAGGTGCGGATTCGCGCCGAGCAAATAACGCGCCGCGCCGCGACTCGCCTCGTCGTCGCCCTCGAGCGCCGCGAGCCGCGCGAGGTCGAACTCGGCGGCGTCGATCGCGTCGGCCGCGAGCGCGGGCGCGGGCCAGCCGAGGCGCGCCGCGCCGACGGTCTCCGCCCGCCGCGACAGCTCGTCGAAGCCGGGCAGGACGCCCTCGGCCGCGCGCAGCACCTCGAGCGCGTAGAACGAGGGCACGCGCGGGCGCGATCCGTCGACGTCGAGGCGCGGGTACGAGAGCACCGCGCTCGAGCAGCCGGCGCCGACCGCGAGCCGCAGCGCGAGACGCTCCGCCTCGAGGCGCTGATCGTTGGTGGCGAGGCCCGCATCGAGCTGCGCTCGCACCGCGTCGAGCAGGATCGGCTCCTCGCCGATCTTGCGCGGGAACAGCTTCTCGGCGAGGCCCGGCACGAACACCGCGTCGAAGTCGAGCCCGCGCACCGCATCGACCGGCGCGACGAACACCTTGCCATAGCGCGCGCCCGGCGGCGGGCTCGCGATCTGCAGCAGGCGCGGCGCGAGCACGAGCTGCACCTCGCGCAGCCCGACCGGGCCGACCTGCGCCATCGGCGCGAGCTCCGCGAGCACCGACTGCACGCGCTCGGGGCTGCGCAGCGTGCGCGACGCGAGCGCGCTGAGCTTCTCGGTCCACTCGCCCCAGTTCGCCGCGGCGGGAAGCTTCGCGAGCTCGTCGATCAGCGGCAGCGCGAATGTCGACAGATGCGCGACGTCCTCGCGATCGCGCCGCAGGCGCTCCGCGATGGCTCCCTCGGGATCGTCGACCTCGGCGATCTTCCGCTCGAGCTCGCGCACATAACCGTCGATGCGCCGGCGCCAGCGGTCTCGCCCGCCGATCACCGCGGCCTCCACGAGCAGCCGCTCCCAGCGCCGCGGCGCGGGAAGGCTGCCGCTGCCCTGCGCGGGGTCGGGCTCGGCGCCGCGATCGCTCTCGGGCTCGGCGGCGGCAGCGATCGCCGGCGCGACGAGCTCCTCGTCGGGCGGCACCCAGCGCTCGCCGGGCGGGGGCGCGGCCGGCGGATCGCCGCCCGGGGCGCGCAGCGGGACCTCGCCGAGCGAGAGATATTCCGCGAAGCGGCGCGCGGAGAAGTTCTCGGCAGCGCACGCGAGCAGCGCGAGCAGCGCGCGCCCGCTCGGATCGGGGCGGCGCGCGCCGCGCGCGAAGTGCGCGGGGATGCCCGCGCGGCGCAGCGCCTCGGCGAGGAACGGGCCGTAGGCGTCCGGCGCTCGCAGCAGCACCGCGATGCGGTCGAACGGAATCCCGTCGCGCGCCGCGGCGTGGATCCGGCGCGCGATCTCGACGCACTCACGGCTCTCGCCGGGAGCGGAGAGCATCGCCACGGTCGCGTCGGGCTCGCGGCGCTCGGGCGCGCTGTCGCGGAACAGATGGCGTTGGAGATCGCGCAGCGCGCTCGCCGGCTCGTCGCGATCGACGCGCTCGGCCGCGAGACGGAGCACGGACTCGAACGCGGCGATCGCGCGCACGTCGCCCTCGGGCAGCGTCGCGAGACACGCGGGCGCGCGCGCGACTACTGCCTCGAGCAGCGCGCGCAGCGCGGCGCTCGGCGCGGGCAGGTCGAGTAGCACGACCGGCAGATCGAGCCAGGGCGAGCGCTCCGCGGAGCGCGCCGCCTCGGCCGCGAGCCGCTCGACCGCCGCGCGATCGGCGAGCCCCGCGGCCGCGAGTGCTTCGCCGTAGGCCTCCTGCACGCGCGCGAGCTCGGGTGCGATCGCCGCCACGCGCTCGGCTGCGAGCGCCTCGCCGCGCACCTCTTCGAGCACCGAGGTCAGCGCGCGCGCGAGACCCGGTCCGCGCCCGGTGCGCGCGAAGCGCCCGAGCTGGTCCGCTCGGCCGAGCTGGTGCAGCACGCGCGCGACGACCGCCTCCGAGACCAGGCGGCCGACCGGCACGCGACCGCTCGCGGCGAGCGCGCGCGCTGCGAGTGCGGCGGCGAGCCGCGCGGTGGTCGTGCGATGCCAGCCGAATGCGCCGCCCGCGTCGAGCGCGGCGCGCCGCACGAGCTCCGCGGCAGCCACCGCGTTCGCGCCGACTACGACCACCTCTTCGCTCGGACCACGCGCGCGCAGCCAGGCGCGCGCCACCGCGAGTCGATCGCCCGCGCACGAGGAGACGATCAATCGCGGGCGCTCCGTCGTCGACATGGCGGCAGAGTACACGGTCGGTAGCATCATCCCACGATGAAACGAGAGGAGATGATCGCCCGGCTCGACCGGGAGACTTTCGACGTCATCGTGATCGGCGGCGGCGCGTCCGGACTGGGCGTGGCCGTCGATGCGGCGAGCCGCGGCTACCGCACGCTGCTGCTCGAGGCGCACGACTTCGCGAAGGGAACGTCCTCCCGCAGCACCAAGCTGGTGCACGGCGGCGTGCGCTATCTCGAACAGCTCAACTTCTCGCTCGTCACCGAGGCGCTGCGCGAGCGCGGTCTGCTCTACCGCAACGCGCCGCATCTGGTCGCGAATCTCGGCTTCGTCGTGCCGCGCTACCGCTGGTGGCAGGGACCGTTCTACGGGATCGGTCTCAAGCTCTACGATGCGCTCGCGGGCGATCTGAATCTCGCGAAGAGCCGCAGCCTCGACCGCGAGGCGACGATCGCGGCGATCCCGAACATCGAGCAGGAGGACCTGGTCGGCGGGACGATGTACCACGACGCGCAGTTCGACGACGCGCGCATGGCGATCCACCTCGCGCGAACCGCGGCCGATCACGGCGCGGTGCTGATCAACTACATGGAGGTGGTCGAGATCCTCAAGGCGGGTGGCGGCGACGGACACACCTGCGGTGTGGTGGCGCGCGACGCCGAGGGCGGCGCGCTGCGCCGCCTTCTCGCGCGCGTGGTCGTGAACGCGACCGGCATCTTCTCCGACACGCTGCGCTGGCTCGACCACCCGAACGCGACGGCGATGACCACGCCGAGCCAGGGCATCCACCTCGTGCTCGATGCATCGTTCCAGCCCGGGCCCAACGCGATCATGGTGCCGCAGACCGACGACGGCCGCGTGTTGTTCCTGATCCCGTGGCACGGCCGCGTGCTGGTCGGCACGACCGATACGCCGATGCCCGCGGCGGAGATCGAGCCGCGCGCGCTCCCGGAGGAGATCGAATTCGTGCTGCGCAACGCGGGCCGCTACCTCGCCAAGGACCCGGGCCGCGGCGACGTCTTGTCGGTGTTCGCGGGCCAGCGCCCGCTCGTGCGCGGCGACGACTCCGACACCAAGAAGATCTCGCGCGAGCACGCGGTCGTGGTGAGCAACTCGGGGCTGGTCACGATCGTGGGCGGGAAGTGGACGACCTACCGGAAGATGGCGGAGGACGCGCTGGTCGACGCGATCGCGGTCGGCGGGCTGCCGGCGCGGACGTGCGTCACCGCGTCGCTACGCCTGCACGGCGCGATCGATCGAGACGACCCCACGTTCCCGGCGGACTACGCGCGGCGCGTGTACGGATCGGACCTCGCCGAGGTCGACGCGATCGCGGGCGAGGATCCGAGCCTCGCGCTGCCGCTGCATCCGCGGCTGCCGTACACGGGCGCGCAGATCGTGTTCGGCGCGCGCTGCGAGATGGCGCGCAGCGTGGAGGACGTGCTCGCGCGGCGCACGCGCGCACTGCTGCTCGACGCGCGCGCCGCGAGCGAGATCGCGCCGCGCGCGGCCGCCTTGCTCGCGCGCGAGCTCGGGCGCGACACCGCGTGGGTGGCCGACCAGGTCGGGAGGTTCCGCGCGCTCGCGCGCGGCTATCTGCTCGATGGCTGAGACGCGCGCACCGATCCATCTGCCGCTGCGCGTCGCGCGCGGCGACCTCTGGGGCGCGATCGAGCGGCGCTCTGCCGCGGCGCTCGCGACCGACGCGCTCGAGCCGATCGCGACCGAGACGATCCCCGCGCACGATGGCGGCGTCCCGTTCGTGGTGCGCTTCGCGCACGATCTCGCGGCGCGGCGGCGCCGGCTCGCGTCGCGCAGCGACCAGCGCAACCCGTTCCTGCCCGCCGATCCCGAGCTGGTCGTGGGCGCGATCAGCGAGTCTCATCTGTGCGTGCTGAACAAATTCCCGGTGATCGAGCACCACGCCTTGATCGTGACGCGCGACTACCAGGACCAGGAGGCGCCGCTCGAGCGCGGCGACTTCGAGGCGATCTGGACCTGCCTGCGCGAGGCCGGCGGGCTCGTCTTCTACAACGCGGGCGCCGCGGCGGGCGCGAGCGAGCGGCACCGCCATCTCCAGCTCGTGCCCACACCGATCGCCGATCCGCCGCTCGCGACGCCGTTCGATGCCGTGCAGGTCGACGCCCACTTCGACGCCGGGATCGGCCGCGTCGCAGGGCTGCCGTTCCTGCACGGGATCGCGCGGCTGCGCGCGATCGCGAATCAGCCGCCGGCGGAGGCCGCCTCTACCCTGCTCGGCCTGTATCGCCAGCTCGCGCGCGCGTTCGGTTGCCATCGCCACGGCCAGCCCTACAACCTGCTCGTCACCCGCGAGTGGATGCTGATCGTCCCGCGCGCGCGCGGGCAGTGGCGCGGCATCCCGGTGAACGGGCTCGGCTTCGCGGGGGCACTGTTCGTGCCCGGCCGCGAGGAGCTCGACGTGGTGCGCCGCGCGGGGCCGCTGCACGTGCTCGCGCACGTCGCGGTGCCGCTGTAGGCCGGGTTAGGCCGAAGGCCGTAACCCGCCAACTGCACCACCGCCGTGCTCAATGGCGGATTACGCTCGAGTCATCCAATCGCTCGAATGATCGACCCATCCGTAGCCGGTCGGATGGCGCCCGCCAATCCGCCCTACTGCTTGGAGAGGCGTTCGATCAGCGCGCGGAACGCGGGATCCTCGCGCAACGCGTCGCGCGCCGCGTGGCGCAGCCTCGTCACGGCCTCTTGCGGCAGCGAGAGGCTCGTGGTCAGCCCGTTCAGGTACTTGCGCTCGGCGGGATCCTTCACGTCGAGGAAGCTCGTCTCGATCACCGTGAAACGCTGCGGCGGGCTCCACTTCTCCGCGCGCGTGTTCCAGGCCTTGAAACGCTGCTTCAAGAGCTCGATCGTCTCGAAGTTGTAGCGGTTGACCTGCGCGCTGGTCACGGCGTCGAGGATCACCGCGAGCGAGGGCACGAGGTCGAACGAATCCCATTGCTCGTCGGGCGCGGTCTGTGCGTTCACGATCACCAGCACGAGCTCGCGCGTGCGGCTGCCCTCCGGCCGGCGCTTCGGCACGTCGATCGACGACCAGGTCTCGAACGGCCCGCGCACCCCGAGGTTGTCCGAGATCACGCCGTCGACGAGGCGCACGTAGCGGCGCTTCTTGGCCAGGTACCCGCCGAGGTTGCGCGCGTTCACGTAGCGGCGATCGAGCTCGTCGCTCTCCTGCTGCGCCTCGGTCACCCAGCGCGGCGGCTCGAAGCCGCAGCCGCCGTAGTTGCGCAGCGTGATCGGCGAGAGCACGATCGGCACCGCCGACGAAGACGCCACCGCGCGAGACACCGGATACGCGGACAGATCCGAGCAGAGATAGTCGAACATGTCCTGCACGAACGCGAACGGGCTGCCCGTGGTGAGGTCGGTGGCGTGGATCGCGACGAACGGGCCGTCGGCGCCCTCGAGGTCGCGGAACCGCGCGCCGTCGAAGATCGCGTGGTCGTAGTATTCGGCGGCGAGATCGCTGCGCGCCCAGTAGGGCGAGAAGAGCTTGAGCCAGTTGATCGGCCAGAGCAGGCGGAGGAGCAGCGCCGACTGCACGTCGCGCTCGAGGAAGCGCTGCGGGAAGTCGCGGAACGCATCGCGCCCGTGCAGACCGAGATAGGCGGCCGTGAAGCTGCCGCCCGAGACGCTGGAGACCTGGTCGACCTCGTCGAACAGGCTCCGCACACGCCCGTCGAAGGCGACGTGGGTGACCGCGAGCTCCTCGAGCACGCCGTACGCGAACGCGGCAGCGCGCGTGCCGCCGCCCGAGAACGCGAGCATGAGCTCGAGCTGATCGGACGCCTGCGCGCGCTCGTGCAGCCCGGCGCGATAGCCCCGCTCGGAGTCCCATATGGGGAGCGGCTTGTTCACGGGGAAGTAGGTGCCGCAGCCGAGCGCAGCAATGGCGAGCGCGAGGTACGCCCTACTCCTCGAGCGCGAGCAGCTCGGCAACCGTCTGTCTCCGGCGGATCTGCCTCACCGCGCCGCCTTCGAACAGGAACTCCGGCGCGAGCGGGCGCGTGTTGTAGTTGCTCGCCATCGAGGCTGCGTAGGCGCCCGCGTCGCGGATCACCACGAGATCGCCGACCGACGCGTCGGGGAGGTCGCGCGGCACCACGATGCCGCCGTCTTCCTGGGTGAACACGTCGCCCGACTCGCACAGGGGCCCCGCAACCACCGTCGGCTGCGTGGTGCCGTCGGCGACGCCGCCGTCGCGGCGCACGATCGAGATCGCGTGGTAGCTGCCGTACATCGCTGGACGGATCAGGTCGTTGAAGCCGGCGTTCAGCAGCAGGAAGCGGTTGGCGCCGGTGCGCTTCGCGGCGCGCACCTCCGCGACGAGCACGCCGGCCTCCGCGACGAGATAGCGCCCTGGCTCGATCTCGAGCGAGACCGGGTGCCCCACGATGTTCGCCACGCGCCGGCGCGCCGCGTCCCACAGCGCGTACAGCGCGGTGGTGTCGAAGGCGGCGTCGCCCGCGCGGTAGGGGATCGGAAGGCCGCCCCCGCCCGAGATCGCGCGCACGTCCACGCCGAGCGCGTGCACCTGCTCGACCATCGCTTCGCACACCTGCTTCAGGTGCTCGAAGTCGGTGCCCGAGCCTATGTGCATGTGCAGGCCGACCAGGTCGAGGTGGTACTTCTCGACGTGGCGCAGCGCCTCGTCGAGATAGGCGTGCCAGATGCCGTGCTTGCTCCACTCGCCGCCGGTATTGGTCTTGCGGCTGTGGCCGTGGCCGAAGCCCGGGTTCACGCGCAGCCAGACGCGATGGCCGGGGCGTCTTCGCCCGAGCTGCGCGAGCACGTCCGCGGACCCCGCATTCACCGGGATGTCGCGCTCTACGACGCGGTCGAGCGTCGCCTCGTCGATCACGTCCGCGGTGTAGACCAGGCCCGCCGGCTCGCCGCGCCCGTCGTAGCCCGCGCGCAGCGCGCGCTCGATCTCGCCGAGCGACACCGCGTCGACGAGCGCGCCCGCCTCGCGCAGCAGGCGCAGCAGATGCAGGTTCGAGTTCGCCTTCTGGGCGTAGCGGACGACGTCGAACGCGCGCAGCTCCGCGAGCCGCTCGCGGATCGTCTCGGCGTCGTACACGTAATAGGGCGTGCTGTGATCGGCGGCGAGCCGAAGCAGGAGCTCGGGCGAAAACGTGTTCATCGACGCCATTGTATACGAGTCGCCTCGCCCGACGTAACCCCGCGGCATCTTAGTGGGGGACGGACAAGGAGGATGCGATGAAGGTTGCGAAGCGCCCGGCCGAGGCGCGCGGCACGACCCGGTTCGACTGGCTCGACAGCCGCCACTCGTTCTCGTTCGGCGACTACTACGACCCCGACCAGATGGGATTTCGCGCGCTGCGCGTGATCAACGACGACTGGATCGAGCCCGGCCGCGGCTTCGGACAGCACCCGCACCGCGACGCGGAGATCCTCTCCTACGTGCTCGACGGGCGACTCCAGCACCGCGACTCGATGGGCAACGGCAGCGTGATCGAGGCGGGCGATCTCCAGTACATGAGCGCAGGCAACGGCGTCTTGCACAGCGAGTTCAACCCGTCGAATGACGAGCGGGCGCACCTGTTGCAGATCTGGATCCTGCCCGACGGTCACGGCGGCGCTCCGCGCTATGCCGAGAAGGCGCTCGGCACAGCTGCGAAGCCGAACGCGCTCACGCTGCTCTTCTCGGGCAAGCCGCGCGACGGTGCGGTCGAGATCCGCGCCGATGCTGACGTCTACGTCGGCAAGCTCGACGCGGGCGAGCGCGTGACGCACCGCACGTCGGCCCAGCGCGGCGTCTGGCTGCACCAGATCGCCGGGAAGATCGACGTCGGCGGCGAGACGCTCGGTCCCGGCGACGGCGCCGCGATCGAGGGCGCCGACGCGATCGAGATCGCGAGCCGATCGGGAGACGCCGAGTTCCTGCTCTTCGACCTCGAGTAGGGTGGGCAAACGCAAGGCGTTTGCCCACCCTACTGCTCTTGACAGGGAGGGCGGCGTCATGGAGATCCAGCGAAGCGGCTCTCAGCCGTCCGTGAAAGGGCCGGACCCGTTCTTCACCGGCTCGGTGAGGATCGATCCGCTGTTCGAGGCGCCCGAACCGGCGCGCGTGCGCGGGGCGAGCGTGACGTTCGAGCCGGGCGCCCGCACGGCCTGGCATACGCACCCGCTCGGTCAGACGTTGATCGTCACGGCGGGCTGCGGCTGGACCCAATGCTGGGGCGAGCCCAAGGTGGAGATCCGCCCGGGCGACGTGATCTGGTGTCCTCCCGGCAAGAAGCATTGGCATGGCGCAACGCCCGCCACTGCGATGACGCACATCGCGATCCAGGAGGCGCTGAACGGCAAGATGGTCGACTGGATGGAGAAGGTCACCGACGAGCAGTACCAGGGCGCATCGTGAGGTCGGGACGTGTCTGAGCTCGCGGAATGGGACAGCTTCTACGTGATCGTCGGCTCGGCGGCGGGCGCGCTGATCGGACTCCAGTTCGTCGTCATGACGCTCGTCGCGGTGCGGCCGCCGGAGCGGTCCGCGGAGGTCGGCGCGGCCTTCGCGA
>Ga0070696_100003689_pt1 | contig 10217 bp, 7 predicted proteins | sample KBSK1253metaG_FD_65474 | JGI IMG/M metagenome (GOLD analysis project Ga0070696, IMG submission 65474) | Corn, switchgrass and miscanthus rhizosphere microbial communities from Kellogg Biological Station, Michigan, USA - KBS K1-25-3 metaG | ecosystem: Host-associated > Plants > Roots >... | reverse complement strand
TGCTCGGGCGGGCGCTACGACGATCTCGCGAGCTACTTCAGCAACACGCGCCTGCCCGGCGTCGGGATCTCGATCGGCCTGAGCCGGCTCTTCGCCCGGCTGAAAGACGCGAATCTGCTGCAGCCGCTGGCGCGTACGCCAGCCGAGGCGCTGGTGACGACCCTCGATGCGCAAGCGATGCCGCGCTATCTCGCGATCGCGGCGGCGCTTCGCGCGAGCGACATCAACACCGAGGTGTATCTCGAGCGTGCGAAGATCGGCAAGCAGTTCGAATACGCGAACCGCAAGGGCTTTCGCATCGCGGTCACTGCGGGCGCCGAGGAGTTCGCCCGCGCCACCGTGAAGCTGAAGGACCTCGCGACGCAGCACGAGAGCGAGGTGCCGCTCGCCGAAGTCGCGGCCCGCGTCAGACAGTTGCTCAACCAGAAGGCGCACTGATGGCACTAGATCTCGAGGAACAGGAACAGGTCGCCGAGCTCAAGGCCTGGTGGAAGCAGCACGGCAATCTGATCGTGACCGCGATTACCGCGGCGGCGGTCGCCTTCGCCGGCTGGCAGGGCTGGCGCTGGTACGAGCGCAACCAGGCGGCGCAGGCGGGCGCGCTGTACGACACGATCGTGCGCGCTTCACGCGCAGGCGACGCCAAGGCGTTGCGCGACGCCGACGGCGCGCTGCTCGAGAACTATCCGCGCACGCTGTACGCGTCGATGGGCGCCCTGCTCGCGGCGCGCTACTACTACGAGCACAACGATGCGAAAGGCGCCAGAGCGCAGCTCGACTGGGTGCTTGAGCACGCGCGCACCGACGACTTCCGCGATCTGGCGCGGCTGCGGCTCGCCGCCATCCTGCTCGATGAGAAAGCGTACGACGAGGCGCTCAAGCTCCTGGACGAGAAGCATGGGAGCTCCTACGACTCGCAATACGCGGCGGCCAAGGGCGACGTGCTCGTCGCGAAGCAGCAGCCGAACGAGGCGCGCGCCGCCTACCGCGTCGCGCTCGACAAGGCGGGCAGCGGCAGCGCCGCGTTCCGCGAGAGCGTGCGCATGCGGCTGGAGGCGCTCGGCGGATGAGAATTCATCTCCTTCTTGCGCTGGCGGCGCTCAGCGCCTGCTCCACGCCAAGCGGCCCGCAGCCCGCGCCGCTGCCCGAGCTCAAGGAGTCGGCGCAGGTGCGACAGGCGTGGACCGCGCGAGCGGGCAACGCCGATAGCTTCGTTTTCGAGCCGGCGTTCGCCGACGGCGCGGTCTACGGCGCGGGGCGCGACGGCACCGTGATCCGGGTGGATGCGGCGAGCGGGCGTACCACCTGGCGCACCTCGCTACGCACACCGCTCTCCAGTGGTGTCGGCACCGACGGCCGCATCGTGGCGGTGGCGAACGAGCACGGCGAGCTGATCGTGCTGGATGCGGCAAAAGGCGAGCGGCTGTGGAGCGCGCGCATCTCGAGCGAGGCGATCGCACCGCCAACGGTGGCTGCGGATCTCGTGCTGGTGCGCAGCATCGACAACCGCGTGTTCGCCTTCGGCGCCAAGGACGGCAAGCGCCGCTGGCTCTATCAGCGCGCGCCCTCGTCGCTCATCATCCGCGCGCCCTCCGGCATTGCGGTCGACGGCGAGACGGCGTTCGTCGGCTTCGCCGGCGGCAAGCTCACTGCCATCGCGCTCGACAATGGCGCCGTGCGCTGGGAGGCGACCGTGGCGCTGCCCAAGGGCGGCACCGAGCTCGAGCGCGTGACCGACGTGGTCGGCGATCCGGTGGTGCAAGGCAAGGAAGTCTGCGCCGCGACTTACCAGGGGCGCGTCGGCTGCTATGAGACGGCCACCGGCCGTCAGGTGTGGGCGCGCGACATTTCCACGCTTACCGGCGTGAGCCTCGATGCACGCTATGCCTTCGTCGCGGACGACAAGGGCGCGCTGCAGGCTTTCGATCGGACGAACGGCCGCTCGGTGTGGAAGCAGGAGAAGCTCGCCAACCGCCAGCTCTCGCTGCCGCAGCCGGTGGGCGAGCTGATCGCGGTTGGCGACCTCGAGGGCTACGTGCACTTCGTCGCGCGCGAGACCGGCGCCTTCGTCGCGCGCTATGCCACGCGCGGCGGGCCGGTGAAGGCGCCGCCGCTGCCGCTGCCCGGCGGCGTGCTGGTGCAAACCCAGGACGGCGGACTGCATGCCCTTGCGCTGTGAAGCCCGTGCTCGCGCTGGTCGGGCGCCCGAACGTCGGCAAATCGACCCTCTTTAACCGCCTGACGCGCAGCCGCGAGGCGATCGTGCACGACCTGCCGGGCGTGACGCGCGATCGCCATTACGGTGAAGGCCGTGCCGGCGAGCGGCACTTCATTGCCATCGACACCGGCGGCTTCGAGCCGCGCGCGGGCGAGGGCATCGCGGTCGAGATGGCGCGCCAGGCCGAGCAGGCGATTGCCGAGGCCGACGCCGTGATCTTCGTCGTCGATGCGCGTGCCGGCCTGACGAGCGGCGACCGCGACATCGCCGAGCGCCTGCGGCGCAAGTCGAACGTCTGGCTCGCGGTGAACAAGGCCGAAGGCATGCAGCCCGACACGGCGGCCGCCGAATTCCATGAGCTCGGCATCGGCCACCCCGCGGCGATTTCGGCGGCGCACGGCGAAGGGGTGCGCGAGCTGCTCGAAGCGGTGCTCGAGCCTTTCCCGCCGCAGGCGGAGCCCGACGAGGAAGCCGAGCGCCATGCCCGCGTCGCCATCGTCGGCCGCCCGAATGTCGGCAAATCTACCCTGATCAACGCGCTCGTCGGCGAAGAGCGCGTCATCGCCTTCGACCAGCCGGGCACCACGCGCGACCCGATCGAGGTGCCGTTCGAGCGCGCCGGGCGCCGCTACACGCTGATCGATACCGCAGGCGTGCGCCGGCGCGGCAAGACCGGCACGCCGCCCGAGTATTTCTCGATCGTGAAAGCGCTGCAGGCGATCGAGGCCGCGAACGTCGCCGTCCTTCTGGTCGACGCAGCCGAAGGCATCACCGAGCAGGATGCGCACGTCGCCGGCTACATCCTCGAGCGCGGCCGCGCCGTGGTGCTCGCCGTCAACAAGTGGGACGCGGCGGACAAGGCCGCGCGCGATCGGGTAAAAGGCGAGCTGCAATGGAAGCTCGGTTTCCTCGGCTTCGCCGAAGCGCTTTTCATCTCCGCCAAGGGTGGCAAAGGCTTGGCCGAGCTGATGCGCGCGGTCGATCGCGCGCACGCTGCCGCGATGGCGCGGCTGCCCACGCCGAAACTCACGCGCGCCATGCAGGCGGCGGTGGAGCGGCAGGCGCCGCCGAGAAGCGGCCTGATCCGGCCGAAGCTGCGCTACGCGCACCAGGGCGGCATCAATCCGCCGCGCATCATCATCCACGGCAACGCGCTCGATCGCGTGCCGGCGTCCTACCAGCGCTACCTCGAGGGTTACTTCCGCGATGCGTTCGAGCTGATCGGCACGCCGCTCGCCATCGAGTTCCGCACGGGGCGCAACCCCTACGCGAAGAAAAGAAAGCGCTAGCGGAAGTCGTTCGCGCAATCGTCCGCGCGCGCATGACAGCGCAGCAGCCGGAACGCGATGCTGTCGCGCTGGCGGCGGGCGGGCGCGTATTTGCTCCAGACCTCCAGGGCGCCGGGCCGATCGCCACTCGCGATGTCGCCCGCCATCGCCGCGAGCAGCAGGTATTCGCGCGCTTCGCGCCCGGCCTCCAGCTCGGTGGCGAGCAGCGCGGTGGCGTACACACCGATGCGGCGCGCATCGCGCATCGCCACTGCACGGAACAGCGCGAGCCAGCGGCGCTGGTCGTCATCCAGCGTCGCTGCGCACGGCAGGCGCTCGATGCGTGCAAAGAGCGGCGCGAGGTCTTCCCACGCAAGATAGGGAGTCATCGTTTCCGCCACGCGCAGCGCGCTGTGCAGCCAGACATCCTCGCTACGCGGCGAGCGGCACTCCAGCAGCCGCAGCTTGAAGAGCTCCAGATCCTTCTGCAGCGTGCGCGGCACCGCCTGCGGCTCGGGCGTCCCGCCGAGCAGGTAATTGCGCGCATACCAGGCGAGCCGCGTGTTCTCCAGCCGCTCGAACGCGTATGCGCCCTGATAGAGCGGGTTCGGCGGCCGGTGCGGGCGCGACGGCTCGAGCAGATCGAGGAGCGGCAGGCCGAGCGTGCCGAGCGCCACCAGGTCGGTGGCGCTTTTCTCCATGAAGCGCTCGCGCGCGGCGTTGAGATCGAGCACCGGGTAGTAGTCGGAGTTGGATGGCATCGCGTAGCTCGCAAGCAGCGGCTCGAGCGTCGCGCGATTGCCGACGTAGCGCGCATCCAGATCGCCGGCCGTCAGCACGTGCACCGTCCAGAGCTCCTTGGCGACGCCCGGCTGCTCGAAGATGCGCGCCTGCGCCGCGGCGGGGATCGGCGCCGGTGAGGCGACGATCAGGACATCATGGTCGCTCGGCGCGTAGATGGCGTAGTGCGGAAACACCTCGCCGAGCGCGCCGAGCACCGTGGCGACGAGCGAGGCATCGATCTCGTACAACTGGAACCATTGCACGAGCAGCCCCTCGTCAGTGAGATGCGGCCGCAGGCGCCGGTAGAACTCGCGCGTGAAGAGACTGGCGACGCCGCTCACCCACGGATTGGAAGGCTCCGAGATCACGAGGTCGTAGCGCCGCCCGTGCGTCGAGAAGTAGCTCTTGGCGTCGTCGATCACCAGCGTGCCGCGCGGATCGACAAAGGCGCCGCTGTTGCGCGGCGCGAAGCCGCGCGCGGCTTCGGCCATCACCGGCTCGATCTCGATCGTGTCGACGCGCTCGATATCCAGATGCTGGAGCAGCGTATGGGTCGTCAGGCCGGTGCCGATGCCGATGACCGCAGCGCTGCGGATGTCCGGCTTCAACGCGAGCGGCAGCGCGCCGGTCAGCACCATGGTGATCTCGTCGGTCCCGCGCTGGCCGTTGCGGTCCATGTTGATGGAGCCGTCGGACTTGCCGTTGGTGCGCAGGCTGGTCGCTTCCGGGTATCTCACCAGGTGAACCGTCGCGGTCTTGCCGTCCTTGTTGAAAAGCACCGGCGCATTGCGCGACGAGCCAAGATCGCCGTGGCGGAACACCCCGGCCGTCATCTTGTTGGGATCGAGCTCGACGCCGAGCGCCAGCGCCACGAACACCGCGGCGCATAGCGCGCCGGCGTACGCGAGCGGCACACGCACCTGCGCGAGCAGCACCAGGCCGAGCGCGGCGTCGATCAGCGCCCCGCTAAGCAGCGTGCCTTTGAGGCCGAGGAGCGGCAGTCCGAGGTGCACCGCCAGCACGACGCCGGCGATCGCGCCGAGCGTGTTCGCCGCGTAAACCTGGCCGATGGCAGACTCGCCGCGGCCACGGCGCAGCAGCGCCGCGCTGATGAGAGGCAGCGTCATGCCGGCGAAGAAAGTCGCTGGCAGCATGACGAGCGCGGCGAGCCCGGCTCCCGAGATGTTGAAAAGCAGATAACCGCCTTGCGTGCGCGCGAGCGCGTGCATCAGCGCTTCCATCAGTGAAAAGCTCGCGTCGTACACGGGCAGCGTGGCCGCGGCCGCGAGTCCCATGGCGATCTGCACCCAGGCGAGGAGCTGCATGGGTTCCGCGGCTGCGTCGATGCGCCGGCGCACTGCAAGGCCGCCCACGGCCAGGCCGAAGATGAACGTCGCCAGCATCACCTCGAACGAGTGCGTCGATGCGCCGAGCACCAGCGAGAGCATGCGGATCCAGGCGATCTCGTAGATAAAGGAGGCGAGCCCGGTGAAGAACGCGACCATCAGCAGCAGATCGGTCGCCCGCGAGCGCGGCGCCGCGGCGCGCACGCTCTGCACGGGACGGGCGATAAGGGCCACGGCCAGCGCGATCGCGATGTTGACGCCGCCGGCAGTGCGCAGAGTGCCGGGCAGGCCGAGCGCGGCGATCAGGATGAAGCCGCTTGCCAGCACGCCGATCGCACCGCCCAGGCTGTTCGTGAAGTAGAGCATCGCGAGCGATTCGCCCGCCGCCCGCGGCGCGGCGCGCACCAGAGCTGCGCTCATCAGCGGGAAAGTGGCGCCGAGCAGCACGCATTGCGGCAGGATGAGAAGCGCGCAGAGAGTCACCTTCGCCGTGACCGCCAGGGGAGCGCTGGCGAGTGCCGGCAGCAGCTCGTCGTAGGACCAGTCGGTGAGCGCGACGAAGAGCGGATGGAAGACGAGCGCGGCCACCCCGACCAGCGCTTCGACGCCGGCGTAGACCAGAAGCGGATTGCCAATGCGCGTCGAAAGACGCGCGCAGCCGGCGGCACCGAGCGCCATGCCCCCCATGAACACCGCCAGCACCAGCGATTGCGCGTAAGCCGCATGTCCAAGGAAGAGCTTGAGGTACTGCGTCCAGATGGACTCGTAGATGAGCCCGGCAAACCCGGAGGCGGTGAAGACGAGGTAGAGCGCGCCGCGCGACATCGCGGCGATGCTAATTTAGCCGCCATGCCCGTGTCATTTCGCCTGGGCGCGTTCTACTTTGCGTCGTTCGCCGGCGTAGCGCTGATGGTGGCTTACTTTCCGCCATACCTCGCGAGCCGCGGTCTGACGCCGGCCGAGATCGCCGCAGTGCTGGCGCTGCCGCAGCTCGCGCGGGTCGCGGCGCCTGCCGCCTGGGGCGTGATCGCCGATCGCAGCGGCGCGCAGCGCGCGATCGTCGTCGCCGCTTGCGCAGCCAATGTCCTTTGCTATGCACTCTTGCCGGCGATGACGAGCTTCGGCGCCATCGCATGGCTGGTGGCGACGACCAGCCTGGTTTCGACCGCGGCGTTGCCGCTCGTCGAAGCGATCACGCTGAGCGTGCTCGCCGGCCAGCCCGGCCGCTACGGCCCAATCCGGCTGTGGGGTTCGATCGGCTTCATGGCGGTGGTTCTCGCCGGCGGCGCATGGCTCGACGTGCACGGCGTGCGCTTCGTGCCTTTCGCGCTTTTTGTGTTCGCCGCCGCCACGCTTGGCGCGAGCTTCGCCTTGCCCGCGACTGCGGCACACGTTGCGCCGCCCGCCGCGCGCCTGCGCGTGAGTCGCAGCGCGGCGATGTTGCTCGTTTCGGCGCTTTGCATGGCGTTCGCGCATGGCACGCTGTACGCCTTCTTCACGCTCCATCTGCAGCGCCTTGGCTATAGCGCATCGCTGATTGGCTTTTTGTGGATGCTCGGCGTGCTCGCCGAAGTCGTGGTGTTCCTTTATCTGCCGGCGCTTTTCCGCCGCTATGCGCTCTCGACGATCCTCCTCATCAGCGCGGCCTGCGGCGTGGTGCGTTTCCTCGCGATCGGCTGGATGGCCGAATGGCTGCCGGTGCTCCTGGCGGCGCAGGTGCTGCACGCTGCGACATTCGGCTCATACCACGCCGCCGCGGTCGCCGCGGTGCAGCGCGTTTTCCCCGCGCATGCGCAAGCGCTCGGGCAAACGCTTTTCTCCAGTGTGGGTTACGGCGCTGGCGGCGCGTTGGGTGCGCTCGGCGCCGGCTGGGCATGGCAGGCGGCCGGGCCGGGGCTCGCCTTTTCGCTCGCCGCCGCCGCGGCCCTAATGGGCCTCTTTTTTGCCTATCCCGTGAAACGAGCGGGGTTGTAAGCTCCTTAACGCCATTACGTGAGACAACCGATGAGCCTGAGATCTTGGGTAATTCCGGCGGCGCTGGCCGCCCTCTGCAGTGCCTGCCAGACGGTGCAGACCACCAAGGAAAGCGCGGTCGGGGTCAACCGGCCGCAGCACATGATGGTCTCGGCCGATGCCATCAACCAAAGCGCGGACAAGGCCTATCACGATGTGATCGCACAGGCACAGAAACAAAACGCCCTCGACCGCGACCCCGCTGCGGTGGAGCGCGTAAAGCGCATCGCCAGCCGCCTCATCCCCGCGACGGGCGCGCTGCGGCCTGACGCTCCGGGATGGAAATGGGAAATGCACGTGCTTTCCTCCAAGGAGGTCAACGCTTGGTGCATGCCGGGCGGCAAGATCGCCGTCTACACAGGCCTCATCGACCAGCTGAAGCCGACCGATGGCGAGCTCGCGGCGGTGATGGGCCACGAGATCGGGCACGCCTTGCGCGAGCACGGGCGCGAGCAGGCTTCGCAGCAGATGATCGAACAGCTGGGGGTGGGCATCCTGGGCGCGGTGACCGGCGTGAACACGCAGCTCGCGCAGACCGTCGCCGATGTGACGATCAGCCTGCCTCACTCGCGACAGCAGGAGACCGAAGCCGATCGCATCGGCGTCGAGCTGATGGCTCGCGCCGGTTACGACCCGCACGAAGCGGTCAACCTGTGGCAAAAAATGTCGAAGCTCGGCGGTAGCCAGCCGCCGCAATTCCTCTCCACGCACCCGTCGAACGAAAGCCGCATCGCCGACGTGAAGCAGGACGCCGACAAGGTGATGCCGCTCTATCAAGCGGCAACCAAGGGCGGCACGGCGAGCGCCGGAAAGTAAGCCTAAGTCTCCGGTTCTGATGGCATAATTCCTGGTTTCCGCATTGCGGAAACCAGGAATGCCGCAGACCCTTTACGACAAGCTCTGGGATAGCCACGTCGTGCACGTCGAGCCCGACGGCACGACGCTGCTTTACATCGACCGCCATCTGGTCCACGAAGTGACGAGCGCGCAGGCCTACGAGGGCCTGCGTGCCGCCGGACGCAAGCCCTGGCGCATCGAGTCGGTCGTCGCGACGGCCGATCACAACACGCCGACCACCAACTGGGAAGAAGGTTTGGCCGGGGTACGCGATCCGTTCGCGAAGCTGCAGATCGAGACGCTCGACGCCAACATGCGGCAGTTCGGCGCCAAGGTCTACTTTCCCTATCTCGACAAGCAGCAGGGCATCGTGCACGTCATCGGCCCGGAGCAGGGCGCGACGCTGCCCGGGATGACGGTGGTCTGCGGCGACTCGCATACGAGTACGCATGGCGCCTTTGCCTGCCTCGCGCACGGCATCGGCACCTCCGAAGTCGAGCATGTGCTCGCCACGCAGTGCCTGGTCACCAACAAGATGAAGAACATGCGCGTCAACGTCGAAGGCCCGCTTGGCCGCGGCGTGACGGCGAAGGACATCGTTCTCGCCATCATCGGGCGCATCGGCACGGCCGGCGGCACCGGGCACGCGATCGAGTTCGCCGGCAGCGCGATCCGCTCGCTGTCGATGGAAGGGCGCATGACGGTCTGCAACATGGCGATCGAAGCCGGTGCCCGCGCCGGCATGGTCGCCGTCGATGAAGTCACCATCGAGTACCTGCGTGGCCGCAGGTTCGCACCATCGGGTCCGTTGTGGGAGCCGGCCGCCGCCTATTGGCGCACGCTGAAGAGCGATCCGGGCGCGAGGTTCGATCGCGAAGTGACGATCGACGCGCGCGAGATCAAACCGCATGTCACCTGGGGCACCTCGCCGGAGATGGTCGCCACCGTGGAAGACGCGGTTCCGGATCCCGAGCGCGAGAAGGACGCTCAGCGCCGTGAGGCGATGGAACGCGCCTTGAGCTACATGGGCCTGAAGCCGCGCACGCCGATTACGGATATCGCGATCGACAAGGTCTTCATCGGCTCGTGCACCAATTCGCGCATCGAGGACCTGCGCGCCGCCGCGGCGATCGTCAAAGGCCGGCGCGTGGCGAGCAGCGTCAAGCTCGCGCTGGTCGTTCCCGGATCCGGCCTGGTGAAGCAGCAGGCCGAGCGCGAAGGCCTCGATCGCATCTTTCGCGACGCCGGCTTCGAATGGCGCGAGCCCGGCTGCTCGATGTGCCTCGGCATGAACCCCGATCGGCTCTCTGCGGGTGAGCGCTGCGCTTCCACCTCGAACCGAAATTTCGAGGGCCGCCAGGGGCCCGGCGGGCGCACGCACCTCGTCAGTCCCGCCATGGCGGCGGCCGCGGCAATTGCTGGCCACTTCGTCGACATTAGACGATGGACCTAAAAGGCAGCCGCTGGAGCTAGCGATGGAGAAATTCACCGTGCTGAACGGCGTGGTCGTTCCTCTGGACCGGGCGAACGTCGACACCGATCAGATCATTCCGAAGCAGTATCTGGCGTCGATCAAGCGGACCGGCTTCGCACAGGGCCTTTTCGCCGATTGGCGCAAGGACCCGAACTTCGTGCTGAACCAGCCGCGCTACAAGGGCGCGCAGATCCTGCTCGCCCGCAAAAACTTCGGCTGCGGCTCCTCGCGCGAGCACGCACCCTGGGCGCTGATCGATTACGGCTTTCGCAGCGTGA
>Ga0070696_100003687_pt1 | contig 10220 bp, 9 predicted proteins | sample KBSK1253metaG_FD_65474 | JGI IMG/M metagenome (GOLD analysis project Ga0070696, IMG submission 65474) | Corn, switchgrass and miscanthus rhizosphere microbial communities from Kellogg Biological Station, Michigan, USA - KBS K1-25-3 metaG | ecosystem: Host-associated > Plants > Roots >... | reverse complement strand
CTCCGAGCCCGAAGCGGAGTGGCAGGAGAGCCTGGACAAGGCGGCGTCACTGCTGAAGGGGATGGCGGCTACTTCGAGCTACCGGCGCTCGGCGGCGTCTGCAGAGTGAAGAGCGAGTCGTCCATGGGGCCGTTGAACTTGATCTCCAGGATCTCGGTCTCCAGGACCACCTCGTTGGAGCGCCAGTGCTCGACGCGAAACGGCACCATGATGCCGTCCACCGGCCGGTAGCGGTCGAACCGCTGCATCTTGTCGGTGGCTCCCCAGGGGTTCTCGTACTCGCCGGAGATCTGCAGCAGGTTGGTGTTCACGTCGAACATCAGCTCGCGCGTGTAGCCGTGCTGCCGCACCTTCACCACGTGGGCCAGCTTGCCCGGGATCTCCTGTGAGATGTTGAAGTAGGTCAGGTCGGCCGTGAGGTAGTTGGCTGGCAGATCCAGCTCCTGCAGCCCGTCCATGGTGCTGGCGGTGCCGGTGGGACCGAGCCGCCGGATCCCCTTGCCGTCGTCGGCGAAGGCGTTGGAGCCGTCCAGCACGATGGTGTGCTTCTCGTTGGGATAGGCGACTTCCTTGCGGAACTTGTCGGGCCGCTTGTACCAGATGGTGATGGTGCCTTCGCGCGGCTCGGGGGTCTCGTGGTTGATGCACTTGCGCTTGATATAGATCGTCTTGCGCCCGAGCAGGGCGCTCTCGCCGCCCAGGGCCTTGATGCCGGCCTTCAGCACCTCCAGAGCCTTGGCGTCCTGCGACGGCGGGACGTTGGGGTCGTCGTGCCACGGCGCCGGCGAGGTCGAGCTGGCCGGCGGGGGGGCCGGGGTGGGGGCGGGCACAGGCTTGCTCTCTTCTGAGAGCGCGATGCTCCCCGCCAGGAATCCGAGCAGGATCGGGGCGGCGAGCAGACCGTGGACGCGGGAGGGCGTTGTCATGAGCGGGCTAAGGATAGCTTCTGGGTACAGCCTCTTCAAGGTAGCGGGCGGCGCGCAACGGACGCTCTGGTATAATCCGCCGCGTGACCCAGGCCGGCCTGGCCCTTGTCGCCACCACGATCATCACCGCCATCGTCCATACCCTGATACCGGATCACTGGCTGCCCTTCGTGCTGGTGGCCCGCGCAGAAGGGTGGACGCCGCGCCGCACCATGATGCTGACGGCGGTCTCCGGGCTCATGCACGTGACGCTGTCGATCGCGCTGGGGCTGGCCATCGTGGTGGCGGGCCGGGGCGCGGAGCGGGCCATGGACGGCCTGCACGACCGGCTGGAGTGGCTGTCGGGATGGATGCTGGTGGCCTTCGGCCTCGCCTACACGGGATGGTTCCTGCTGCGCGGCGGTCACGTGCACTCGTTCGGGATCCATCCTCACCACGACGCCGAAGAGCACCAGCCGCCGGGCCGCCGCATGCGTCTGAAGGATCTCTCGGGCTACACTCTGACCTTCGTGGTGGGGTTCAACCCTTGCATCCTCCTCATTCCCCTGGTGCTGGGAGCGGCCCAGCTCAGCGCGCTGACGCTGGTGGCCGTCTCGGTGGCCTTCGCCTTCAGCACCATCGGCTCGATGGTGATCGTCACGCGGCTGGGTCTCCATGGCACGTCGCGGCTCACCAGTCCTTTCCTCACACGGTACGGCGAGGCGGTCAGCGGAGCGCTCATCGCGCTCACCGGCGCGGCCGTGCTGCTGATGGGAGCGTGAGGCGTCTCGCGCGTGGCGCCGGCCTCGCGCTGATCCTGGCCCTGCCGGCCATGACAGCCATGACGGGCTGCGACGCGGATCACGAGTACCAGGTGCGCGATCTGAGCGCCCCGCGCGGCGCCGTGACGGCAGGCCTGCTTTTCGTGAACGTCCGGTTCCCGGCCGGGGCGGTCCGGCTCCATGCGGCCACCGATGACTCGCTGTACCATGCCTCGGTGACCTACTGCGCGCGGCACCTGGCGCCTTCGGCGGCGCTGTCGGACGCCACGCTGGATCTGTCGCTGACCGGAAAGACCGGCGGCGTGGTCGGGTTCGGCGGCGAGGAGAACGTCATGCGTCTGGACCTGACGGACAACCTGCCGCAGGCGCTCGACCTGAACCTGGGGGAAGGAGAGTCGGTGCTGGACCTGTCGGGTCTTCCCGTGCGTCGCTTCCATCTCATGGCCGGCGCCGGCGACACGCGCGTGATCTTTGGACGCCCCAACGCCGAGCGGGCCGACGACGTGACGATCGAGGGGACGGTTGGGGACATCGGCGTCGACCTGCTGGGCAACGCCAACGCCGCCAGCACCCGGATCAGCGGTGGCGTGGGGGGCATCGAGGTCGACCTGCGGGGAGACTGGCGGCGCCACGGGTCCGTGGAGATCGACGCTTCGGTGGGGGACGTCGTCTTGTGGCTGCCCCGCGGGCCGGGCGTGCGGCTGACGGTGGGCTCTCCGTGGCGCGAGAAGCTGGCGCTGCCGGGCTATACGCGCCAGGATGACGCGTGGGTCAGTGAAGGGTACGAGACGGCCGCGCCCAGGATCGAAGTGAAGGTGCTGCCGGGCATCGGCAGGCTGAGCGTGCAGGTCGATCCATCGAGCGTCGATCCAAAGGAGAGATCCAGATGAGCCAGTACCGCATCCGCCCCCTGAGGGAGCAGGACATCGAGTCGATCATCGCGATCGACGCCGTCGTGACCGGAGCCGGCGGGCCCGAGCGGGCCGGGTTCTGGAGGGGCCTGCTGTCGATCCATTCCCCCGAGGCGCAGAATCCGGAGCCGGCCGGCGCGGGGACGCCGGCCCCCACGCCGCCGCATTTGTGCGAAGTGGCCGAGAGGGAAGCGCGGGTCGTCGGCTTCATCATCGGCGACGTGCAGTCGTGGCAGTTCGGCATCCCGCGGCACGGGAGGATCGTCACAATCGGCGTGCATCCCGAGCACCGGCGTCATGGCGTGGCCAGCCTGCTGGTGAAGGCGCTGCTCGACACTTTCCGCAAGATGGGTCTGCCCTCGGTGCAGTGCCTCACCCGTCCGGGCGATCCGCTCGGGGATTTCTTTCGGGCTTCGGGATTCGCCGGTTCCGATTTCCAGATGCTGGAGAAGAGACTCTGAGCAGGTTTTCCCCCCAGGATTCCCATTGACGGGCACAGCCCCTTCTCCTACCATTACCGGGTCATCTGATTTGGATCGCCGGTTCGGGCTCTCGAGAACGAACACCTTTCCCCTCCTGATGCATCGGCCGGCCCTCATGTGGCGGGAACCCTGATGCCCTTGAATCCCGATGCACCTTCCCGAACGGTCCAGCCCCGCCCGGCCCTGACGGCGCAGGAAGCGCCCTCCACGAAGCGCACCCGCGGAGGAACCATGCCCGTCTCCATCTTCCTGAACGGCGAGTACGTCGACAGCCGCGAGAAGGCGCTGGTGCCTCTCCACGAGCACGGGCTGCTGTACGGCGACGGCGTGTTCGAGGGAATCCGCGCCTACCACGGCCGGATCTTCCGCATGAAGGATCACATGGATCGCCTGTACCACTCGGCCCGCGCGATCATGCTCGAGGTCCCCTATCCCAAGGAGGAGCTGGGCGAGATCCTGCTCGAGACGGTGCGACGCACCGGCCTGGAAGACGCCTACATCCGTCTGATCGTCTCGCGCGGCCCCGGCGACCTCGGCATCGACCCGCGCAAGTGCCCGCGCCCGGCCGTCTACATCATCGCCAGCGCCATCCAGCTCTACCCGAAGGAGAAGCTGGTCAAGGGGCTCCGGTGCACCATCGCCTCCACCCGCCGCAACCGCCCCGACTGCCTCAACCCGCAGATCAAGACGCTGAACTACCTCAACAACATCCTCGCCAAGATCGAGGCGATCCAGTCGGGTGTGGACGAGGCGATCATGCTCAACGAGGCGGGTTACGTGGCCGAAGGGGCCGCCGACAACATCTGGGTAGTGCAGGACGGCGTTCTGTGCACGCCGCCGACCCACGTGGGGATCCTGGAAGGGATCACCCGCAAGGTGCTGATGGAGATGTGCGATGAGCACGGGATTCCGTGGCGCGAGAAGAACATGGTCGTGCACGACCTGATCAAGGCCGACGAGATCTTCCTGTGCGGCACGGGCGCCGAGCTGATCCCGGTGGTGGAGATCGACGGTCGCGTCATCGGCAACGGCCATCCGGGCCCTCTCTTCCAGAAGATGCTGGACCTTTTCCGGGAGAGGACCCGCACGGACGGAGTGCCGTTCCGCTGATCCGATGGAAACCAAGTCGCTGAAGGAATACGTCCCCGGCCTGGCCGGGGTCCCCGCGGTCCAGTCCCGCATCAGCTACGTCGACGGCTTTCAGGGCCTGCTGTCCTATCGCGGCATCCCCATCGAGCAGCTCGCCGAGCGCAGCACCTTCGCCGAGACGGCCTGGCTCCTGATCTTCGGCAACCTGCCCACCGAGGCGGAGCTGGCCCGGTGGAACCAGGAGCTGGCCGAGCACCGCAAGCTGAAGTACCAGGTGCGCGACGTGATGAAGGCCCTGCCCGAAGGGGGCCATCCCATGAAGGCGCTGCAGGCCGGCACGGCGGTGCTGGGGATGTTCTACCCGCCCGAAGGGGAAGGAGCCTACGACCTGGCGCACCAGCGCGAGGCGATCATCCGCCTGATCGCCAAGCTGCCGACGCTGGTGGCGGCCTTCCACCGCACGCGGCGGGGCGACGATCCGATCGAGCCGCGCGACGACCTCGACATCGCCTCCAACTTCCTCTGGATGCTCTCGGGCAAGGAGCCCGACCCGGTGGCGGCCCGGCTCATGGACGTCAGCCTGATCCTGCACGCCGAGCACTCCATCAACGCCTCCACCTTCAGCGCGCTGGTGACGGCGGCCACGCTGGCCGACCCCTACACGGTGGTCTCGTCAGCGGTGGGAGCGCTGGCCGGCTCGCTGCATGGCGGCGCCAACGAGCGGGTGCTGGCCATGCTGCGCGAGATCGGTTCGGTGGATCGCGTGCTGCCGTACGTCGATCAGAAGATCGCCTCGGGCGCGAAGATCATGGGTGTGGGGCACCGCGTCTACAAGACGAAGGATCCGCGTGCCAAGATCCTGCAGCAGCTCGCCGTGCGTCTGTTCGAGACGATGGGCACCACGCCGCTGTTCGACATCGCCCTGGAGGTGGAGCGCGTGGTGGCGGCGCGTCTGGGCGAGAAGGGGATCTGCCCCAACGTCGACTTCTACTCGGGGATCGTCTACGACCGGATGGGGATCCCCACCGATCTCTTCACGCCGATCTTCGCCATCTCGCGCGTGGCGGGATGGCTGGCCCACTGGGTCGAGCAGCTCGAGGACAACAAGCTCTTCCGGCCCACCCAGATCTACGTCGGCGAGCAGGGCCGCGCCTACGTCCCGCTGGCCGAGCGCACCTGAGCTTCTACTGAACCTCCCGCAGGGCGCGCGAGGCGGTGTCCAGGTGCGCCGACGCCCGATCGAAGGCGGCGGCCACCTCGGAGATCCCGGCTGACGCTCTGGCGGCATCCCCGGCCCGCCAGGCCGCCGCGATGGCGGGAAGACGCTGCGCCCCGTACCCGTCGCTCACCGACGGCGACAGCAGCAGATGCCGTCCCCGGGTGGCGCCGCCGGGCGCCGGCTCAGCGATCACGAACTCGCGGTCGGCGGCGATCTGCTCCGCGTTGGCCGAGGCCAGGGCCTGGCGCGAGACCGCGTTCCACAAAGGGATGGTGGAGGCCGCCCCCGCCGATCGCGGCAGACGGCGGCGGCGCGAGTCCAGACGCTGGGCGGCGTCGATGAAGCGCCGGGCGGCGTCACGCATCGGGTCGAGCGAGGGCAGCACGCCGCGGGTCTGCTGCGTCACCTGCGCCTCGAGATCGTCGGCCGCCACGATCGCCTGCCGGCCGATGGCCGCCTGATCGTATGGCAGCGCCGGCGCCTCGGAGAGACGCAGCGCCGCCGCGCCCCAGACCGCCGCCGAGACCTCGTGGTAGATGAAGCCGGGATCCATGAAGGTGGAGACGAACCAGAAGGTGTCGGAAGCCGAATGATAGGCGCCGCCCCCGTCGCCGGAGAAACCGTGGCTGGTGCTGGGCACTCCGAAGTCGTTGGAGAAGGGGACGAAGTCCGACCCGCCGCCCAGGTCCGACACCTTGGCGTCACGGTTGGCCGACTGCCAGGTCTCGCGGACGCTCTTGCGCGAGCCCGGGTCGGTCACATCGCCGGCGGCCTCCAGCAGCAGGTTGGCCAGCGACGGCGAGCCCGAAGGGCTGAAGCGCGGCCCGGTGGCCGCCACGTCGACGTTCAGATAGGCGGCCGCCGAGCGCGCCAGCCAGGCGGCGTGCTCCTCGGCCCACTCCGTCGAGCCGATGATGCCGAACTCCTCCGCGTCCCAGAAGGCGAACATCAGCGTGCGCGACGGCCGCTCTCCCGCCTGGGCCATCTCGCCGAACGCCCGGGCCAGCTCCAGCAGCGTGGCCGAGCCGCTGCCGTTGTCCATACCGCCCGGGCCCCACGAGTCGCGATGCGCGCCCAGCAGGATCGCCTCGTCCGGCAGCGACGCGCCGTCCAGACGGCCCACCACGTCCCAGATGGTGCGCGACGCGTACTCCACCGACACCGACATCTTCACGCGTGTCGGTCCGGGCCCCACGTGATAGGCGAAGGGCAGCCCTCCTTGCCAGCTGCGCGACCCGGCCGCCTCGTGCGGAGCCAGCGGGCCGTTGAGCTGTTCGAGCAGGGGGCGGGCGTCGCCGTAGGAGAGCGGCGTGCACGGGATGCGCGGCAGCAGCGTCACCTCGCTGGGATCCAGACGCGGCGCGCCGGTCACCGCGGCCCGTCCCGGTGTGAGCGGGTCGCCGGCGCCGCGCAGGATGCTGCCACGCTGCACGGCCCACTCGTCGCGCCACGGCCCGCGCGGCAGCACGTCGCCCTTCATGTAGCCGTCGTCGGCGGGGTCGGAGTAGAGCAGACAGCCGATGGCGCCCTTCTCGGCGGCCAGCGCCACCTTGTCGCCTCGGAATCCCCGTCCGTACCGCGCGATCACGATGCGCCCCTTCACGGGCACCTCGAGCTTCTCCAGCGCCTCGTAGTCCTCCCGCAGACCGTAGTTGACGTAGACCAGCTCCCCTTCCGCGGAGCCGGAGGGGGAGAAGGCGTTGTAGGGCATCACGACGCCGGGCATGGTGGTGTCGGGATCGATCAGGTTGCCCGCCTCGCGCAGGCGGCACTTGTAGGGCTCGGGCGCCAAGGCCTCCACGGAGATCGACACCGGGTAGGGGAGCCACACCTGGTACTCGCTGACCTCGACCTTCAGACCTGCTTCCTTGAGCTGTCCGGCCACCCAGTCGGCCATGCGGCGGTCGGTGGGCGTGCCGGCCAGTCTGGGCACCGAGGCCAGCGTCTTCAGATTCGAGGCGATCCGATCGGCACCGAGGTGCTGCAACAGGCGCTGCGCGGTCGGTGCGGGCGCGGGAACCGGCGCGATCTCGGGCGCGGGCGATGGCGCCGCCGGCGAGGCGAGCAGACCCCCCGCCAGGGCCAGCGAGAGGAAAGCGCGCGCGCGCCTCACCGGTAGAGCCCCCGCATCTGCGCCCGCTTGATCCTCAGCGCGTCGGCGAGAACGGCTGGGGCCTGGTTCACGACGTGCACGGTGCTGTCGCTGCTGAGCCAGGTGAGCTGCACGGGGATGGTCTCCACCCGCAGGCGGTGGGCGGCCGCGACCAGGAACATCTCGATGTCGGCCAGGAAGCCGCGCGTGATCAGCCGCGGCATGATCAGCGCGGCGGCTTCGCGCGTGAACCCCTTCAGGCCGCACTGGGTGTCGCGCCATGGAATGCCGTAGAAGAGCCGCACCAGCATGTTGAACAGGCGCGACAGGGACTGCCTCCGGGTGGCATGGCCGCGGGCCGCCAGCGCTTTTTCCACCCGCGAGCCGGGATGGCGCCGATCGCCCGTCACCATCTGCGCGCCCGCCTTCAGGGCGGCCGCGGCGTCCCGCACGTTGTCCAGCGCGTACGAGAGATCCACGTCGGTCACCACGATCCAGTCGCCTTGGGACGCCTCGCAGCCCGCCTTCACGGCGGCGCCCTTGCCCGCGTGCGCCAGACTCAGGACGCGCACGCGGGCGTCCTCCCCCAGGGCCCTGCCGGCGATCTCGGCCGTGCGATCCTCGCTGCCGTCGTCCACCACCACGATCTCCCAGGAATCCCAGAGCGGCGGGTCGGCCGCCGCTTCGTCCAGAAAGCGCGCCAGCCGCCGGAGCGAGCCCTCGATGGCGCGGGATTCGTTGTACGCGGGAAGGACCAATCCCATCGTCACCACGCGATCACGAAGGCATCGGACCCGTCAGGGTACTTGATGACATGCCGGACCTCAACCGCGTCGCTGTCGGGGACCTCCTCCGGCTTCCAGACGAAGATGGGCCGTTCGCGCCCCGGTCCCGGCTCCCAGCGGTCGTGGCCGAAGATGTAGGGGCGGCGCGAGAGGTGATAGGTCTGGTACTCGCCCGGCGGCACCGCCTGGTAGAAGAGGTATTGGCTGTAGGGATGGTCTTCGTAGCGCGTCACGTAGACGCTGTCGTGGGCCTGGCGATCACCCAGCGCCGGCTCGGTGATCTGGTAGACCTCTTTGAGGCCGTACTGCCACGCCGGCCCCGAGTAGGCGGGATAGTCCACGAAGTAGTCGTGGAAGTACCGCGCGACGGTCAGACCCGATACCGCGACCATCGCGGTCGCCAGCGCGGTGGCGGTGACGCGCCGCCATCCCGGGCCCGCGCGCCGGGCCAGCGCGCTCCAGATCGCGGCGGCGCCCATCCCTTCGATCATGTAGATGCCGGGAAGACCGCAGATCGCTCGCACGGCATGCCGCGGGTCCACCGTCAGCGCGGCGGCGGCGGGGTACACGGCCAGCCACCAGAGGGCGAAACGGCTGCCGGGCGTGCGCAGCAGAAGGCAGGAGGCCGCGCCGACAAGCAGCAGCGCGACGTCGTGCGGGTGCAGCGTGCCGTGGCCGCGGATCGAGTGGCGCAGGTTCGGGTCCCCCTCGGCCAGCAGGAAGCGCGGTGTGTAGTAGGACAGGTAATGCGACCAGGCCACGCCGGCCTTCTGCAGGGTGCCGGCGTCTGGAGCCCCCCGCGACGTCCGCATCGTCAAGATGGAAACATCCGAGAAGCGCTGGCGTCCGCGCTCGGTGAGCGAGAACGCGGCGATGGGGACGATCAGCGCGGCCAGGACGATGGCTGCCGGAAGCGGGGAGCGCAGGCGCTTCCGGTGGAGCCAGGCGAAGCCGGCGACCAGCAGCGGCATGGCCAGCCGCGCGATGGTGTAGGTGTAGAGCGACAGACCCAGCAGCGCGGCGCCGGCAGCCAGCATCCGTGGCCGCGGTTCCTCGGGGTGGCTCAGCGCCCGCGCCGCCAGCCAGAAGCCGGCGGCCAGCGCCAGCGGCAGCAGGCTGGCCTGGAAGGCGATGCGGCTGAGATGAAACGCCCAGGGTGAGATAGCCATCAGCGCGGCGGCGCACACGCCGGCCCGGGCGGCACGCACCGCTCCCAGGTCGCGCTTCAGCAGCGCGGCCGTCATCAGACCGGTGGCCGCCACGGCCAGCGTGCCGGCCAGCGCCGCGACCAGCCGGGCGGCGAACGGGGTGAGGCCGAGCAGCCCAACGGCCGGCACGGTGAGATAGATGTAGAGCGGCTCGCCCCATCCCTTGCCGAAGATGTCGAAGAAGAAGGGAAGCAGCACGCCGCGGCTGTCGCGCGCGGTGTGCAGCAGGCACCAGGCTTCGTAGCCCGAGAAGGACTCGTCGCAGTAGAGGGCGACCGGAACGGAGCCCAGGCTGGCCAGCCGCAGGGCGCCGGCAAGCAGCGTCGCAGCGAGGAGGCCCGGCAGGATGAATCGTCGTTCCATTGACGCGCGAGTCTAACACAGGGGTCCGATGCTATAGTGCGGCTGCCATGAGAACACTCACGCGTCCCGCCGTACTCGGCACGCTCGCCCTGCTCGCGCTGCCGATCCTCTCCGCGGAGCCGTCGCCGGTGATCAGCACGGCGCGGGATCTCTCCGACGTGGCCATCACCATCTACAACGACAATCTCGGCCTGGTGAAGGAGACGCGCACGCTCACGCTTTCCGGCGGGCGCAACGAGGTGCGCTACATGGACGTCGCCTCTCAGGTGAACCCGCGCACCGTCCACATGGTCAGCCTCAGCGCGCCTGCCGCGCTCCAGGTGCTGGAGCAGAACTACGAATACGATCTGATCTCCCCCGACAAGCTCATGGAGAAGTTCATCG
>Ga0070696_100003686_pt1 | contig 10220 bp, 3 predicted proteins | sample KBSK1253metaG_FD_65474 | JGI IMG/M metagenome (GOLD analysis project Ga0070696, IMG submission 65474) | Corn, switchgrass and miscanthus rhizosphere microbial communities from Kellogg Biological Station, Michigan, USA - KBS K1-25-3 metaG | ecosystem: Host-associated > Plants > Roots >... | reverse complement strand
GTGCCGCCGGTGGCGACCTCGGTGGCTTTCGTGCAGCAACCCACCACCACCGACGCCGGAGCGAGCATCACGCCGGCGGTGACGGTGGAGATCCGGGACCAGTTCGGGGCCCGGCTCACCACGGCGACCAACAGCGTGACCTTGGCGATCGGCACCAACCCGGGGAGCGGCACGCTGGGCGGGACCAAGACCCAGGCGGCGGTGAACGGGCTGGCCACCTTCTCGGGGCTGAGCATCGATAACCCGGGGACCGGCTACACCCTGACGGCCAGCAGCTCGGGACTCACCGGGGCCACCTCCAGCACGTTCAATATTACCGAAGTTTTAGTGGCGACCTCGGTGGCCTTCGTGCAGCAGCCGACCACCACCCAGGCGGGGAACAACATCACGCCGGCGGTGACGGTGGAGATCCAGGACCAGCACGGGGCCCGGCTCACTGGGGCCACCAACAGCGTGACCTTGGCGATCGGCACCAATCCGGGGAGCGGCACGCTGGGCGGGACCAAGACCCAGGCGGCGGTGAACGGGCTGGCCACTTTCTCCGGGCTGAGCATCGACAATGCCGGGAGCGGATACACCCTGACGGCGAGCAGTACCGGGCTGACCGGGGCGACGTCGAGCAGCTTCAATATCACGGCTCCGCCCGCGGGGATCACCCACACCCTGCTGACCTCGGGCAACACCCTGACTAATCAGAACGTCTATACCACTGCGGCGATCGCGCCGGCACCCAACAGCCTGGTCACGATTGCGGTGATGAGCCATCGCTCCACCGCCGCGATCACTCCAACCGTCTCTGGCGGCGGCATGGCGAGTTGGACCCTGGTCGCCAGCGTCGACTTCGATGACCTGACTATCCCCCACCGGCGGCTGTTGATTTACCGCGCCATGAGTGCCTCGCCCGGCAGCGGCCCGATCACCTTCAACTACTCGTCCCAGGTGTCCAATGTGGAATGGATCGTGTCCCAGTGGAGTGGGGTCGAGACCAGCGGCACCAATGGGGCGGGGGCGATCGGGCAAAGCGGCTCGAACCGGGCTGAGCTGGTGAACGGCCTGAGCGTCGCGCTCTCCCCGTTTGGCAGTTCTGCGAACGTGGCCTACGGGGTCTTCGGGGTGAATAGCCAGGTGTTGGCCGTGAATCCGGGTGCCGGCTTTACCGAGATCAACGAGCAACCCGCCAACGAGGCCGCTAAGGGAGATCTACAGGCAGAGTGGGCGGTGAATCAACCGACGATCAACGCCACGTGGACTAATCTCAGGGCCGGGGTTCTCGGCTTGGAGATCATAGCGAAACCCTGAGGAGACCGTCGGCTCGCAGTTCGAAAAACGAGTTGAAATGATACGACCGTCGCACCCGGGGACTTGACAGGCGACGGCGGTTGTAACGAATTTGTCTTCGGCGCGAGCTTCTCCGAAGACGAGATGGCGCCTATCCGGCGACCATTCCATCGCGCCCTGCGGCGCACTTTCCTAGTCGCAGCGCACACCCAACTCCCATAGCCGGGCACCCGGCGTACCGGCCGAGCGCCCCTCGCGCCAGTCTCACCTCGACGAGCCATCGTCGCGTCCGTGACGCGCGCCGGCCCCTCGTCTGGTAGCGAGCCATCGTGCATCTCCTACACCCGTGTGGGGGGAGGAACGCGTCCTCATGTCATCTAGTGTCCCATCCAATCGCCGATCGGAGAGCTGGCAGCGCTACCGGCGAGCACAGTGCGTCGGGGTGGCTCAAACCCAGACGCCCGGCGTCAAAGAGCTAGTCAGAAGGCCACAGCGAGCGCCACGAGATGTCTACTATCGCGACAGCATTTTGTTACATTCTTCACATTTATTTCAATCATTTACCTGTTGTCACAACAACTTAGATGGAGGACCTACAAGGCAAATTTTCCATAATGTCGAGTTTTTGACTATTGCGGTGAGCCGAAACAATGATACGATGGGGCAGAGGTGCAAGGGTGGGGCGGTGCAGAGCGACGGTTGCGCCTGGACATCGTTGAAGGAGGGCGCTCATGCCCGCTCGTAGCCGTCTTCCGGCCAGGGGGAGGCGCCGCGTAGCGCTCCTGACCCTGGGCCTCATCGCGTTTGGATTCGCCGGTTGCCACGATGATCCCGCCCTGGTAGAACCCGCTGAGCAACCCGTCGCCGACCCAGCAGCTCTTTCCCCTGGGAACACCAGCGTTGCTGCTGCTACCGCTCCGGTCACCTTGGTGGGCGCGGGCGACATCGCCAACTGTTCGGGCTCGGGCGACGAAGCCACCGCGGCGATGATCGACACCATGCCGGGCACAGTCTTTACCGCCGGCGATAACGCCTACAGCGATGGGTCCGCGCTCAACTTCAGCAACTGCTACCAGCCCAGTTGGGGCAAGTTCAAGGATCGCACCCGGCCGAGTCCGGGAAATCACGACTACCACATCTCCGGCGCGGCGGACTACTACGCGTATTACGGCGCCAATGCCGGCCCCAGTGGCCGGGGTTACTACAGCTACGATCTCGGCGCCTGGCACATCGTCTCGCTCAACAGCAACATCAGCATGAGCGCGGGTTCGGCGCAGGAGCAGTGGCTGCGCGCCGACCTGGCGGCCTCCTCGGCCGCCTGCGTGCTGGCCTACTGGCATCACCCGCGCTGGTCCTCCGGCACCACGCACGGCAGCTTCACTGGGGCGCAGGGAATCTGGCAGGCACTCTACGATCTCGGTGCCGATGTGGTGGTCGAAGGGCACGAGCACAACTACGAGCGGTTTGCTCCGAAGAACGGGAGCGGGGCGTTGGATAACGCCTTCGGGATCCGGTCGTTCGTCGTCGGCACGGGTGGGGTAGGGCACTACAACGACAAGGGGACGGAGGTCCTCGGCAGCGAGGTGTTCAACGGCACCGCCTGGGGGGTCATGCGGTTTACCCTATCGGACGCCAGCTATACCTGGAAGTTCATCCCGGTCCCTGGCCAGAGCTTTACCGATGCTGGGCAGGCAGACTGCCACGGCAAGCCGGGCGGCACGCCAGCGCCTCCTCCTCCATCGGGCGCTACGCTCTCGACGGTGACGCTGACACCCGCAACGGCCTCGGTGCAGGTCAATGGAACCAAGCAGTTCACCGCCAGTGATGGCATGAGCGACGGGAGCACCAAAGCGTTTACCGGAGCCTACAGCGCGACGGGCGGCACGGTGAGTGCGAACGGGCTCTACACGGCAGGGGGCACGGCGGGAACCTTCCGCGTCATCGCCTCGGAGGGCGGGAAGGCCGATACCTCCGCTGTCACTGTAACGGTGGTACCGCCCCCAGCTCCGACTCTCAAGGCAATCGGCGTGAGTCCGGTTTCGGCCACTCTCGATCAGGCCAAAACCCAGCAGTTCACGGCTGTCGATACGATGAGTGACGGCAGCACCAAGGCCTTTGCTGGAAGCTGGTCCGCGACGGGCGGTACGATCACTGGAGCGGGGATGTACACGGCTGGCACAACCGCGGGTGCCTATCGGGTCATTGCGGCCGAAGGGGCCAAGGCAGATACCGTCGCGGTGACGATCAACCCGACGTCGTCTGGCGGCACGCCGACACCCCCACCTCCACCTCCTTCGGGCGGCACTGTTGTTCCGGGTCAAGCTGATCGGGTTGTGCTCACCCCTGGCGACACAGTGCAAGCCGGCCCCTTAGGTGCAGTCCTGACTCTCACTGCGCGGGCCTTCAATGGGACACAGGAGGTGGCGGCCCCGATCAAATGGTGGATGGCGAACTCCTCCACGATCGCCGCTTTCAACTATACCTACACGCTTTGCACGTCGCCCTGTTCGATGGCGGTGGTCGCCCGCGCGCTAGGCCTTACCAAGGTCATCATCCATGAGTACCGCAAAGGCTCTACCGCGAAGACCGACACGACATGGGTCAAGGTGACAGGGTCGGGCTCTCCTCCGCCGTCGCCGCAACCTCCACCGGCCCTTGCGGAAGTGATCGTGACGCCGGGAACCGCGTCGCTCAATACCGGCGCGACCCAGCAGTTCTCCGCCTCCGAGGTGATGTCGGACGGAAGCACTTCAGCGCTGTCCGCCGCCACGTGGAGCGCGACCGGCGGTAGCATCACCAATGGCGGCCGTTATACCGCAGGCACGACCGCGGGCAATTACAAGGTGATCGGGGCATCCGGCGGCAAGGCAGACACGGCCAGCATTACCGTGACGGCCCCCCCGCCGCCGCCGACTGGGGTCACCCTTGCGCAAGTGGTTGTTACGCCGGGAAGTGCGTCGCTCAATGCCGGCGCGACCCAGCAGTTCTCCGCCTCCGGGGTGATGTCGGACGGGAGCACCTCCGCCTTGTCCGGCACCACGTGGAGCGCGACCGGCGGCAGCGTCACCAGTGGAGGCCTCTATACCGCGGGCGCTACCGGGGGAACCTTCCGGGTGATCGGGGCATCGGGCGGCAAGGCGGACACGGCAACCGTTACCGTGACGGCGCCCCTGCCGCCACCACTTCCGCCCCCGCCGCCGCCATCATCCTCTCCGCCTGCTGGCACCTGGGCGATGGGATGTCCGTCGAGCGGATATACCCGGCTGGTCAACGTGAGCACCAAGTCGCAGATGGACGCGGCCTTGTCGAACGCGCAGCCGGGTGACCAGATCCGGGTGGCCGCAGGCACCTACGAGGGCCAGACCGGGGTCTACAAGAGCGGCACGGCCGGCAACCCCATCGTCTTCTGCGGGGTCAAAGGTACCGGCCCGGTCCTGCATGGTGGGTTCAAGCTGATTGCCAGCTACGTGACCATCACGGGCTTGGTCTTCACCGGGCCGACGGGTGGGAGTCTCATGTGGTTTGCCGGCGGGGATCACACCAACTTCATCGGCAACGAGGTCCGCAACTCCGACAGCCACTGCGGCGTCTGCGCCTCGGACAATTCCAACTTCCGCATTGCCTACAACTACATCCACGACAACGGTGGTGGAGCAGAAATAGATCACGGCATCTACTATCACCAAGAGATCGGCACCGGGAACAGCATCGACAATAACCTGATTACCCGGAGCACGGGCCGCGGGATCTCGCTCCACGATACCGGTGGGGGCCTGATCCACGACATTCTCATAGCGAACAACACCATCTGGCGGAACGGCTCGACCGGGATCTTGATCGCGGCCAACGGTGGGACGGGAAACATCGTCGCCAACAACATCCTGGCCGATAACAGTGTGACCTACAGCTACAAGCAGGTCCGCATCAAGAGCGGGAGCCCGGACGCCTTGGTCTTGAACAACATCGTGTGGTCACCGGATGCCGCGAATGCTGGCATCGAGGCGATCTCGGGAACCACCATCTCGGGCAATCTGGCGGAAGACCCGAAGTTCGTCGCCCCGTATAACGACTTGCATCTCCAGGCGGGCAGCCCAGCGGTAGGCTTGGCAGACCCACGGTATGCGATGGGCCCGGACTACGAGGGCAACCCGAGAGGCACAAACCCCGACGCGGGAGCTTACCAGCGGTAGCACCGGAGGGCCGCCTCCGTGACGACCCAGCGAGTTTCGGCTCGCTGGGTCGTTTGCATCACCAAGAGAGGCCGTGGTCTTGCAGCCAGAGCTCTAGCGAGAGCGCCATGAACACGCGGAAGTGCAGTCCCCCACGGCTGATGGCTCCGCCGAACCTCCGTTGCTTCTTGGCCTGTTTCAGCGAGGTCAGCCATTGCCGGATCAGGGCGGGGTTGAGAAGCGGTCGGGTGCGGGCGGTGGGGGCCAGCAGCAGGTCCTCGAGCACAGGATAGAATCCGGCCGGAATCATGATGTCCAGCGGAATGCCGAAACCATGCTTGGGATGGGAGACGACTCGAGGCGGCAACCAACCAGACGCCAGCGCGCGAAGTACCCGCTTGCCGGTGCGTCCGTCAGTCTTGAGGCGATGGGGGAGGCTAAGTCCCAGAGCTACGACGTTCTCGTCCAATAGCGGCACGCGAACCTCGATGCTGGCCCGCATGCTCATCATGTCCACCTTCCGCAGCATGTCGGATGGCAGGCCGACGTTGAACACACCCTCGGTCATCCGAAGCGACAGGTCTTCGATGTTTGATACCCCGCGCGGCTCGTAGCTGTCGAAGTGGCGGTAGACCGGCTCCAGCCCCTCAAAGGCGATGGTCGGCGCCAGTTGCCGCTTCTGCTCCTCGGTTAAATAACTCGACAACCCGGCAAGCAGAATCGCCGAGTCGTGCCGTCCCAACTGGGCCAGCTGGACCGCCTTCCAGAGCTGCCGGCCCCAGTTCCGAGTCTGTGCAGCGGCACCAGCACCCACCCGCTCCATGGCGCTACATGCCCAGCCCGGCAGTTGCATGATCTGGATCAAACGATTCGCCCGCGAGAACCTCGCATAGCCGCCGAAGGCTTCGTCTCCGCCGTCGCCAGAGAGGGTGCAAATGATGCCCCGCTCCCGCACCGACTTCGAGATCCAATACATGGGGATGAAGCTGGTGTCGGCGAAGGGCTGATCGAAGTGTCGCACTAAGTCGAGAATCGCATCTGAGGTCAAGGCATGGTCGCCAAGATCGATGGTGTGGTGCCGAGTGCCCAACTGGCCGGCCACGGCCAGCGCCAGCTCGGTTTCGTCGTGGTCCTTATCGGGAAAGCGCACGTTGAATGTCTCTATGGGGCCTCCGCCTGAACGGCTGTGGGCGGCCACGACGAGCGAAGAATCGATCCCGCCACTCAGCAGGGCGGCCACTGGCACATCGGCGACGACCTGGGCCTTCACCGATTGGAGCAACGCCTCCCCAACGGCTTTGGCGGTATCGGACAAAAGAGCAGCACGGTTGGGGCGGCTTTCGATCCGGTGAAATCCGGTGATCCGGCAACCACCACCATTGGCGAGAAGGGTAGTGCCCTTTGGAAGTGCCTGAATATTCACGAATCCGGTCGCTGGCTCTGGCACATAGCCCAGGCCGAGAAAGTCATACGCGGCCTGACGGTCGAGCCGGGGCTGAAATCCCGGGAGTGCCAGGATCGCCTTCATTTCGCTGGCGAACACCAATTGCCCTTCGAGCACCGTGTAAAAGAGTGGTTTGACCCCAAAGCGATCTCGGCCCACCAGGAGGAGGGACCGCCGGCGATCGTAGATGGCGAAGGCGAAGATCCCCCGGAGATGGCTGACCATCTGTTCGCCATAGTCCTCATAGAGGTGGACCAGAACCTCCGTATCCGACGAGCTGCGGAAGACATGCCCCCGGGCTTCCAGCCCCGAGCGCAGCGACCGGTGGTTGTAGATCTCCCCATTGTAGATCACCTGGACGTCGCCGTCTTCGTTGCCCATGGGTTGTCGCCCGCTGGGGGAGAGGTCGATCAGCGCCAACCGGCGATGCACCAGCTCGCACCGCTCGTCGCGATAGTGACCCTGACCATCCGGCCCCCGGTGCGCCAGGAGTGCATCGGCTTGTTGGTGCCATCCCGGCGCGACTGGTAATACGACCGGATGAAACCGCCCGGCTATGCCGCACATTGATGGGTCTCCCCTATGCGGGTGTTCATCGGGTTCACGCTGCTCCGATTCCCCTGAGGTTCAGCGGGGTGAGAGGGTCTGAAAGGAAACGCCGAGAGGCCCGTGATCGAGAGCGGCGGCCTTAGTCTACCTAGCCGAGAGCGTCCACACGATTACGGGACGAGAGGCTGCCTCTGGGCGGACCTCTTCCTGACATCGAAGTAACCTGCCAGCGCGCAAAATCCGTGCGGACAACCGCCAACGGTGGTCCGCTTCGGGCCGAGCCACTCTGATCGACCCGGGGGCCTGTTTCCCGTGGCTCGGATGTGACCGATCCTTCCACGCCGGGTGGGCTCAGCCGCGTGGTCGCGGGGACGGATCAAGTTCTGGCTTGTCAGAGCCTGAGCATCCGATCGTGCCTCTTGGAGCGTACCAAAGCCAGACTCGAGAACACGATAGCGCCCCGCGTCAAGCCAGCATCGAACCGGTTCCTTCACTCCCCTCACCGGCCATCGAGAGACTCGAGTGGCTTTGGCGGCATCATTCCGGCCCGGCTATAACGTGGGCAGAAATGTTCCCCGGGATCGACGGAGGTCCGCCGCCCAGCCGTAACGGTTCCGTGACTGTCTTGTAGCACAATCGCAGCAAAGTGGCGCATGACCGATCCCACAGGTCAAGGCGATCTGTACTGCGGCGCCGGCTCTTGTCGAACTCCTCGGAGCCGGGAAAGAGATTTGGACCGAAGGACTTAATGGCACTCGTCTTAGCCCGGGTGGAATCAGAGCGTAAACGGTCCACGATTTGCTTCGCGAGAGCCTGATCAACTGCCCGTTACACAATAGTGTCCGTCTGTGCGTCGCATCGCGAGCACCCGCCAACCCCCTGGCCCGGTACTCTCCATGGTGCGCTTAGGACTGGCGAGCGTCTCGTCGCCACCAGCGCTGACCCTTGAGCTCCCCGCCGGCCCTGAAGAATCTGGGACTCGACGGTCTGACTCCTCCCCACCGGACCGGCCTCCCCCCTCGAAGGGAGTGCCGAGGTACCTTTGGCGCGCGACTGCACGCCTCGGCTTTCTCCTCGCCGTTGACGCCACCGTCCTGCTCTTCCTGGCGCTTCTAATCCGTGGCGGGTCCAAGGGCTGGCTCGGCCCGTGGAGCGCTAAGTGGTTGGTGCACCTGCTTCCCCCGCATGGGCTGCAGGTGGCCCAGTTCGTGAGCGCAATTCTCCTCTGTCTCCTCGTCTTAGGCCGCTACGGCGTTACCGGTCGTCACCGAGATGTCGCGCGCTCGATCGTCGCCGTCTGCCTCGGCCTGGGTTTACCCGCCTGGGGCTATTTCGGGACCAACATCACGATTCCGGCAGTCTTCGGCCTCCTCTTGCTCGCGTGGATGACGGCGGTCTGCCTAATCCTTGCCCGGCGGTTCATCTACAGCTGGGTGCGCCGTGTCGCGCCAGCCGCCCTGCATGCAGTCCGCGTTCTGCTCGTGGTCCAGCCAATTGAAGCATCCCAGGTGCTCAAGCATCCGGCGCTGGCCGACCGGAAGAAGTACGTAATCGGGGGCATCTTCGATCCCGAGAAACTGCGGCGTCGATCGGGCACGCGCCAGGCAGTGCGCGACGCGGTTCTCCGCAGCCGGGCGGACGTGATCATGCTGGGCTGTGGGCCGATCGGCGACGAAGCCTTCGAAGTGCTCATGGAGACCGCGGTCTCCACCGGATGCGAGCTGGTTGCCCTCGCGCGACGGATGAGAGTGCCCCAGGCCGAGATGCGGATGGTCTGGTCGGATGGTGCGCCGCTGGTCGTGCTCACCCATTCGGCTCTCCGAGCGGGCGGGCTAGTGGCCAAGCGGGTGTTCGACCTGGTCGGAGCCGGGGTGGGTTTAACTCTGCTGCTTCCCCTGCTGGCCCTAGTGGCCCTGGCCATTCGCCTCGGGGGACCCGGTCCGATCATCTACGGCCACACGCGCATCGGCGCAGGGGGCCGCCCCTTCCGGTGCCTGAAGTTTCGTTCGATGCGAGTCGACGCCGAGGAGCGCCTTCGCCGCGATCCGGAACTCTACGCGAAATATCTTCGGAACAACTTCAAGCTGCCGGAGGGAGAGGACCCCCGCATTACTCGGGTGGGTCGATTCCTCCGGAAGAGCAGCCTGGATGAACTGCCACAGCTCTGGAATGTCATTCGCGGTGAGATGTCGTTGGTCGGTCCCCGGCCGGTGGTGCCGGACGAGCTCAACGAGTACGGCGAAGGAGCGCCCATGTTGCTCTCGCTCAAGCCGGGGTTGGCGGGTGCCTGGGCAGTAAACGGAAGGAGTCACGTGGGCTACCCTGACCGTGCCGATATCGAGTTGGCATATGTGCGGGATTGGCAATTCCAGCTCGACCTGCGGATTCTGGCGCGCGCGGTCCCGGCGGTTCTGCGGGGTTCCCACTGAACTCTCCCGAGATCGCGGCCCTCTCGTTTCACGAGGTAACGGACAATCCCGCATTACGGAACTCCAGCGCCCGCGCGCAGTGCCCTTCAAGCTTGGCCGAGGATTTCGAGCGAACTCTCCAAGTGATTGCGGCAGCAGTTGGCCGCCGGACCTTCCCGGGGCGGGATGGTTATCGTTTCCCTGCCGGAAAGAAGCGCGCTTGAGTGGTGGTATCTCTGTTCGATAACCCGCACCCGGGAACGGGCACGGCCAACATGACCTGATGACACGGCGCGGCTGTCAGCCGCGTGCCACAACAGCACTCGATTTCATGATCCAGACGGGTGCCAGCCGGAGCCCGGTATCGTCGGG
>Ga0070696_100003685_pt1 | contig 10220 bp, 15 predicted proteins | sample KBSK1253metaG_FD_65474 | JGI IMG/M metagenome (GOLD analysis project Ga0070696, IMG submission 65474) | Corn, switchgrass and miscanthus rhizosphere microbial communities from Kellogg Biological Station, Michigan, USA - KBS K1-25-3 metaG | ecosystem: Host-associated > Plants > Roots >... | reverse complement strand
GGCCGCCCGCTCTTCAGCACGTGAAAAGCGAAGCAGAACTGGATCAGAATGACGACTGCCCCGATCAGCGGCATGGCCTCTCCCAGCCCCGTTTTTATGGTTTGTTTTTGCCCCGCTAGAGTATAGCGAAAGCCCCAGCCGGGTCTGGGTGACTTCTGCCGCAAATCAGCGGTCGATGTGCGCCAGCGCTTTGCGGATGGCGCCGGCGGCGGCCGGCCGGACCAGGCGCGCGCTCTCCTTGCCGTCGCGCAGGAACACCAGCGTCGGCCAGAGCTTCACGCCGAAGGAGCGCCCGAGGCGCCGGCCGCTCGCGTCGGCGATCTTGATATGGCGCACGGCCGGATGCGCGGCAAGGGCCTCCTCGATGAGCGGCTGCGCGCGCCGGCACCAGCCGCACCAGGGACTGCCGAATTCCAGCAGCGCGGCGCCTTGCAAAGCGTCGATTTCCTCGCGCTTGGGCTCGCTCGCCGCGTACTCTGTATTCAAAACCGATTACTGCGACCGGCGCGGCGCGTTGTGCAGCACCTCGGCCAGTACCGACGCCAGCACCGACATCGCCCGGATGAGCTTCATGACCTTCATGTCATTCTCCTCTCAGTAGCGCAAGCCGAGCATCGGGCCCAGGGCGGCGGTGCCGTCCCCGAGGAGCGCCAGTGCGACGAGACCCACGGTCCAGAAGGCCGGGTATTCCCAGCCGCCGTCCTTGTTGGTGAAGAGCCACCCGTTCTTGCCGTGCACCAGCACGATGGTACCGAGCATCAGCGGCACCAGCGCGAGGGCGACCCAGCGCGTGCCGATGCCCAGGAGCAACAGCAGGCCGCCGCCGATCTCGGCCGCCATCGTCAGATAGGCGAAGAAGCCGGGCACGCCGAGGGACTGGAAATACTTGGCGGCACCGGCCGGCTTGAAAACCGCGATCTTCAGCCAGGCGTGGGCAAAGAACATCAGCGCCAGGGCAAGGCGCAGGAGCAGCGCGGCAGCGTCGGCCATTTCCGGATTGCTCATTTTCGACCCCCTTGGTCAAGAACAAAGCCTGGCGAGCGCCTGGCTGCCCCTGGGCGTGATGCTGACGGCGCGCGAGCGCCGCATGCGCAGGATCCAGCCGCGCGCGAGGTACATCTCCAGCAGCGCCGCCCCGAGCGCCCCGCCGATGTGGGGCCGCCTCTGGGTCAGGTCGACGCAAGTGCGCGCAAAGGCACGCCGCGAGCTGCGCGCGGCCGAGAGGTCGACCTCGAGCGCCGCGAGCCGGTCGTGTCCCAGCCGCGTCAGCTGAAAATCCCGGCCCTCTCACTTGGGAAGCGCCGGGTTGCGCGGCGGGCGCGGCGCCAGCGCCATGCTGAGCGAGCCGAGGCTCTCGACCGCGCTCGCCACCTCGGGGCTGGAGATCCGGAAGTAGCGATGCCGCCCTTGCGCTTGCAGCGCGAGCAGGCCGCCCTCCACGAGCTTGGCGAGATGCGCGCTCGCCGATTGCGCCGAGATGTTGGCCGCGAAGGCGAGCTCGCCGGCCGGGCGCATGCTGCCGTCGATCAGGGTCCGCAGGATGCGCGCGCGGGCAGGGTCGGCCAGCAGGCCGGCGACACGGGCGACGTCGGGCTCGTCCATAATTCAGCTCCGCGTGAAACGTAAAAGCTACACCGCGCGGACAATCGGTGTCCAGCGCGAATCGCGCCGCGCATCGAGGGAGGTTGCATGGAACGCCGAGCGATCCGGGTGGAGCCCATTTCGACCTACCTCGAGCGTCGCCGCAAGGGACCGATCTTTCCCGTCACGGTCGCGGGCGGCTTCGTGTTCGTCTCGGGCCTGCCGCCGTTCGACCCGGTCAGCGGCGAGGCGAGCCGGCGTCCGTTCGAAGAGCAGGCCGAGATCGTGCTGGAGCAGATGAAGCGCTGCCTCGAAGCCGCGGGGTCGTCGCTCGAGCGCGTGGTCAAGTGCAACGTGTACTGCACCGATGCGTCCCAGTTCGGCACGTTCAACGAGATCTACGCGGTGCTCTGACCAGAAGCATGAGGATGCCTGCCGTGATGGCCATGTCGGCGACGTTGAAGATGCCGGTGCGAAGCGAGCCTACGCCGACATTGATGAAATCCACCACGTAGCCGTCGTACAGGAAGCGGTCGGCGAGATTGCTCGCACCGCCGGCGAAGATCAGGCTCGCGCCAGCGACCGGCCAGGGACTCGAGGGAGCAAAGAAGACGGCATACGCGAGCAGGCCTGCAAGCATGCAGGCGACAGCGCCCCGAAAGATCGCCTCGCGCCACGGCTCCGGCAACGACGCGCCGAGGCTCAGGAACGCCCCTTCGTTATGGCTCAGCTGCAGGCGTACCGAGCCGGCGAGGAACGACACGGCTTGCGTCCTCGAAAGCCGGCCTTCGGCGTAATTCTTCGACACACGATCGCAGCCGGCGCAGCACACCAGCACGCAAACGATCAGGAGCAGCCGCTTCGCCAGGCTCACGCCGTCCTACTAGCGCGGCGGGCCGTAGATGCGCTCGGCGTTGCGCCACGCAAGCGACTGTGCGAGCGGGTCGGGTAGCTGCCCCAGGATGAGGCGCCACTGCTCCACGATCTCCTCATACTGCGCCCAGCGGAAATCCTTGTGCGCGTCGGTGGCGAACATGAAGCGCTCCGGATACTTCGTGAAGAGATCGCGCCACTCGGGCCGGAGCTTGCCGCACTGGTCCACGGCGTCCTCGCCCAGCAGCTCGCGCTTTTCTTCGCTGGAGGCAGCGGGCCGGTGCATCTCCTTCTTCGACAGCGTCACCATCACGTTGGCATGGGACGACAGGACTGCCGCGACCTGCTCGTGCGAGCCAGAGCCGGCATGCGGCCAGATGAAGGTGACGCCGGGGAAGCGCGAGTAGAGCGCGTCGAAGGCGGGCCAATCCCGGTTCCAGTCGTAGACCTCCCAGTGGATCATCACGGGTACGTGCCGCTCGCCCGCTGCGGACAGCAGCTTCGCCACGTTCTTTCCGTCCGGCGCGACGTAGCGCTCTCCCTCGAGGGTCTGCTCGCCATGGTCCTTGTCCGCATGGGTGAACAGCATCTCGCCGATGAACTGATAGCGCTCGTCCTTGAGAAAAGAGCGCGTCTGATCTACGAAGCCGTCGCTGAGGTCGCCGCGCTCGGAAAACGATTTCGGCGTTCCCATGACAAAGCGCTGCGGAGAGCGCTTTTTCAGGTACAGCACCGCGGCCTCGCCGTTGCGCTTGTGGTGCTGGCGCGCGAACAGCGCCATGCGCGTGACGCCCGAGCGCTCCATCGCGTCGGTCACGGTGCGATCCATTCCCGACTCGATCTGGGCCATGGCATCGGTCAGCGGCCCGGTGTATCGCGTGCCGGGGGCCTCCGAACACGCCTGGTCCGCGCCCCACGCGCCGCTGGCGAAGGCGAGAACGAGGAGGGCTAGAGCGCGCCGCATTCGCACCGTTGTCCGCTGTCAGAACATCGTATTGCTGTTGGCGGAGGTGGCCGGCACCACCTGCAGCACGTCCCAGTGCTCGACGATCTTGCCGGCGTCGTCGAGCCGGAAGATGTCGATTCCCGCCCAGTCCCGGTCCTGCTCGCCCGGCCATTGCTGGTGGCAATGCAGCACCACGTAGTTCCCTTCGGCGATGGCGCGCTTGAACGTCACCCGCTTGCCGGGATACTCGCGTGCCATCTTCTCGAAGTAGGCGACGAACGCCTCCTTGCCGTCGGCCACGTGCGGGTTGTGCTGGATGTAGGTCGCCCCCGTGTAGCGCTCGATCGCCTCGCGCGGCCGGCGCTGGTTGAACATGAGGTCGTAGAAATCCTTCGCCGTCTGCTTGTTGCGCTCCAGCCGTTCCATTGCGCGCTCCGATAAAGACAGGGCAACCAGTCAGCCCTCGCCATTCTGCACGCGCTTGAGGGCGTGCGCCAACGCGTCTCCCCAGGCGCGCCTGAAGGCATCGAGGTCCTTCTTCAGACCCGGATCGGCCGCCAGCGCCGATTGCGCCTCGTCGCCGACGGCGGCGAGGGCCGCCAGCGCGTACTCGAGCCAGAGCGAGAAATCCCTGCGGTCCACGCGCGTCAGTTGCTGCAGGAGCCTGCGGGTATTGGACAATCGCAGATTCTGAACGAAGGCCCGGTGCGGGCTCTCGGGCTCGCATTCCAGGTAGTCGTCCAGGATCTGCACCGCCTCGGTAAATCCCTTCGCCGCGTGCAGATCGTTGATGGCGCGCTCCCAGGCCTCGAACAGCGCAACCGCCTCCCGGATCTCGGGCACGTCGCGCGGGCTGGCGGCCGGGCTCACCATCCAGGCATCAGCGGCGCGCCACGAGGAGCATCACGGTCGATCAATTCCGCTCGGGCCTGGTCTCGCGCTTGTACGAGTCGTACGTGGCGCCCGCCTTGCTCATGCAGCGGTCGTATTCCGCCTTGTCCGGAATCCTGCCGCACTGGTTCTGCTGCCACGCCTGGCCAGAGCCGTAGACCTGCTCCGCCGTACAGGCGGGCAGAGACGATATGCCGAGTGCGACCACCACGACGAACAGGACTCTCAAGCCGGCCCTCCATGCATGCGCTACATCCTAGAGGCGACTTCGGATGGATGCAAACGACTGCGGGCGGCCGAGCCGCCCGCAGTCTTGGTGCAGGATACCTCAGCTCTAGCGGTACAGATCCTGCGGAACGTTCGCCGCAGCGAAGATGTGGTCGCGCGACGCCTCGAGCTGCCGGCGCAGGTGGCGCAGGTCGACGTCGAGGAGCTTTCCTTTCCACTTGCGCACCTTGCCCGCGACGATCACGGTCTCGACGTTGGTGCGCTCCATCAGCGACACGACCGCTCCCGGCACGTTGTTGAGAGGCGCCACGTTGATCGCCTCGGCGTCGAGGATGATGATGTCGGCCTCCTTCCCCGGCGTGAGCGAACCGGTCTTCGAGGCGAGCCGCAGGTGCTTGGCGCCGTTGATGGTGGCGAAGCGCAGCGCGTCGCGCGTCGTCAGCGGGGCCGGGATGCCGGCGGGCGGCTTGGGCCAATAGGGAAAGAACGGGACGTCGTCCGATGTTGCCGCGGTTTGCGGGAGCTCCCAGTTTCGCGGGTCGGGCAGGTTCTGGTTGCCGTTGGGGCTGTCGAGGATCATCTGGTTCACGACGACCCGCTGCAGGTTCATGGCCGAGCGCATCTGAGTGAAGAAATCCGCCGTCAGCGTGACTTCGACGTCGGTGCTGAGCGAGGGCTCCAGCCCCATCATTTGCATGCGCACGATCGGCGGCATGCCGTGGCGCATGTTCATCTCGATCGGAAAGGCGATCGACACCTGCGCGCCGACGTCCTTGACCCTCTGCCAGGCGGCGTCGGACATCCCGGTCATGTGGATGAACAGGTTGTCCGCGCCGATGCCGATCTTGCCGAGGCCGCCTGTTCCGGCGGCGAGCCGGTCGAAAGTCGGCCGGATGCCGAACGGCGAAAGGATGTGCGCGGCAATCTGGAGACCGAGCTTCCGCCCGATCGTCCAGGACGCGTCGGCCGTCGCATCCCCGAGGTAGACCTCGCCGCCCATGATCATGTGGACCAGCTGATCGCTCGAGGAGAACCATTGCTTCACGATGCGCTCGGCGTCGGCCGGATACTGGTTGCCGGGAACGTTGCCGGCGCTCTCGAAATAACCGAAGGCGGCACGACGCCCGGTGTCGAACAACGCCTGGATCGCGGCGTCGGAGTGCGCCGGCGAGTGATGGATCTGCGAGACGTCGTGCACCGTAGTCACGCCGTCGTCGAGCTGCGCCAGTCCGCCGAACAGCTCGCTGATGTACACGTCCTCCGGACGGTACACGGGGGCGAACGTGGACAGGATGAACTCGAAATACGAGGGATTCGCGGCCGCTGAGCCCGAGGTGTCGTTGATCAGGATGCCATTGGCGAGAAAGCTGCGCAGCGCAGTCTCGAACTGGTGGTGGTGCGTGTCGATGAAGCCCGGCATGACGACCTTGCCGTGGGCGTCGATCTCGCTCGCGCCACCGGTTTTCAAATTCGGCCCGACGGCGACGATCTTCTTGCCCTCGACCAGCACGTCGGCACTGACGAACTCGCCCTTGTTGGGCATGCTCGGGTCCATCGTCATCACGTGGCCGCCGCGGATTGCATAGCGCCGACCCGGTTTACCGTGGTCGCGCGGCGGATCATCGTCGCGCTCGTCGTCGCGCGCCCGCGCGGCCGGCGCGTTGAACAGGCTCATCCCGGCCGCCGCAGCCGCGGTCGCCGTCGAAGCCTTCAGGAAATCGCGCCGCCCGAGCTGCGAACCGGCGTGGTTCTGCGGCCGTCCTGCGTCGCACAGCATGCACATGTCGTCCCCTCCTCTAGGGCGGAGTCGTGCGATATGACGACCCCTCGGCCATTCTGGCGCCGAAATCGTGCCGCTGTAAACGTGACCGCAAGAATGCGGCCCATCTTGGCGCGATGGGACGGAAGTGGGCAGCCGTTTCCGGCTTGGAGCCTACCTGGCGAAGAAGTAGTAGTCCGCCGTGTACGGTACGCGCTGGACGCTCGTGATCGCTCGTGATCTTGCTGAACGACCCTTGCGGGCCATCGGACTTTGCGGCGAGCAGCAGCCAGGGGATCGCGCCCGCGCCCGGGGCGTCGGCGCGGCGGCCAGAAGGGCGAGCAGGGAGCTTACGCTCAGAGATCGCTTGGTCATACCGACCAGTCAATCGCCGCTGCGTTACTTCCGGATGTCCTGCCGGTTGCCGTCTTGTAACTACCAGGACGAAAAGAATGCGCCGATGCGCTCGCCGAGCTCGCCAAGCGCGAACGTGAAGGCCAGAAACCCGGCCGCGAACAGCGTCGCCACGCTGCCGCGCCTCCAACCGCGCGAGCGGATGAAATAGACCGGGAACGCGAGCACGCTCACCGCGACGATTCCGACGTTCATGAGCGGGCCGGCCTCGTAGTTGCACTGGCGCTTGTCGACGTGATACCACCAGAAGAGGAGCGGGATCGAGACCAGCGCGTCTGCGAGGTCGAACGTGCCGAGCGGCTCGACGCGACCCGTCCACCACCGTTCGATGAGCGGGCCCGCGAGCGAGACCAGCGCGAGGAGGGCGAGCGCCGTAGTCTTGGGTGCCATCGTCAATGGCTCCGCTCAAGCCCGTTGACGGGCGACGAAGATCAGATCGCCCGGATAGCGCGACCCGTACGGGGAGCGATCGAAGTCGGAATAGACATGATCCACGGCAAAGCCGGCCCGCGCCAGCAGGTGCTCGGCCTCGAAGCGAAAGAGGCAGCGCATCTGGAAGGCATGGACGAGGCGCTCCTGCCGGCCATCGGGATGGGTGACGTAATAGACGAGCTCCCCGCTATTGATCTGCCGGATGAGATCGCGCTCGAGCATGCGGTGGCGCCGGACGATGGACCTGCCGTCGGGCAGCGTGAAGGGCGGCTCCTCATCGGTCTCCGCGCTGTCGGCGGGCTTGGCGAGGTTGGGGATCGACGGGTTGAAGACATCGAACACGAGCCGGCCGTCGGGGGCAAGATGGCGGCGGATCGCGCCAAGGCAGGCGAGCTGGTCCGCCACCGTGAGGAGGTGCTGAAAGGGGCGGAACGGAATCGTCACCAGGCGGAAGGTTCGCCTGAGCTCGAACTCGCGCATGTCCGCGCGATGCATGCTCGCGCGGGCGCGCACCACGGACGGCTCGGCGGCGAGCCTGCGCCGGCAGGCTTCGAGCATGCCGGACGATGTATCGACCCCGACGATCTCGATGCCCGCACGCGCGGTGGGAATGAGTACCCGCCCGCTGCCGCAGCCCAGCTCGAGCACCGGTCCGCCGCACTCTGCAGCCGTCTCCACATAGAAGGCCACGTCCGCGCGCGTCGCGTACGGCACGACGTGGTCGTAGAACTCCGGGATGAAAGCCGCTTGATCGTAGCCGCCGGTCTGCATTGGTACGAGATTAGCCCACGCCTGCGCCGGCGCGTTCGGCGAGCTCGACTAGTAGCCGAGCTTCAATTCACCTTCGGAGGTGCCATTCACCTTGCCATCCTTCAGCCATTCAAGCGAGCCCTGGAACAGGAGCAGGCGGTTCCTTTCCCACATGGCATTGTGGGACGAGCGGGCAAGGTCGATGACGACCTTCTGCTTCGACCCCAGATCCGCGTAAAGCTCCCGAACGCGCTCGGGCACGACCTGCTTGTGGTGTGCGCCTGTGCCCGCGAGCACCACCTCGCGGACGTAGATCTGGGCATCCTGACCGGTCAAGGCCGGCGCAGTGGACTTCACCCGGACGTAGTGATCCACCGTCACCAGCCGCGAGCTGTCGTCGCCGATTGTGGCGCACCCTGCCATGAGCACAGCCAGAGGGCTGAGTAGCCAGAAATATCGGTGCATAGATCCTCCCTTGTGTAGGTTCATTCCCCGATCAGCCGATCCACCTTGTTGGTCTTGATCCAGGAAATGATCGACCTGACGACCAGCTCCTCGCGCCCCTGGTGGGAGTGCAGGTGCCCGGCGCCGCAGGGATCGCCCTCGGCCACGCCGCCATGCACCGTCACCAGATTTTCGCCGGCATAGTCCTTCACGATCGAGTAGGGCGTGTGCGGGCAGGCGTCGTTCTCATTGTGAATGTGAAGAACGGGAGCGGCGATGCTGGCGTAGGAGAATCCGGAAAGCGAATTTGCGTAGCCGAAGGGATTGTTGCCGTTCATCGAGGAAGAATGAATGCTGCCGCTGATTTCGCTGCCGAGGTTCTTCGCGAGCCACCTCGAGCTGATGGTCCCCATGCTGTGCCCCATCACGAATATCTTCGAGAAGCCATACTCGTTCCTGAGCCTGGCGATGACGCTTCTCACGTCGTCTGCGTGCTCTTTCGACGAGCGGTAGTCGTCGAGGCAGCTGGTCACGCGTCGTCCGGCGAGCGCACCCCACTGGTCGGTGGGGCAATCCATGACCACCAGCGCAATGCCCTCGTCGGCGAAAAGCTGCTGGTTCATTCTCATGAAAGGCTGCAGGTTGCGCGCCTTGTCCGCCACGGATTGAATCCTGGCAATGCCCGGGTAACCGCGAAAATACAGAAGCGCCGTGTCGGTAGGTTTGGCCGGTCTCGCCAGAATGGCACGCTGGAACACGGGGGATTTCTTGAAAACTCCCTCCGTTCGTCCCCGGTCGATCTCGATCAGCACGTCGGTCGTCTGCGCGCGCGCCAGCGGAACACACAACAAAGCCGCCGCAACGGCCACCCATGCCTTTCTCATCTGTCTAATATATGCCGAAGGAAGATGCGGAGCGAACCATGAAATGGCAGGTATGGATCCTGATGGGGCTGGTGGCGCTGGCGCCGGCGGTGAAGGCGCAGCAGGCGAGCCAGTTCACCTTCGCCTGGCCGCTCGAGGAGAAGGCGCTCAAGCCGCGCGGAGGCAGCACGCAAGGGGCGCCGGTCGCGCTCGAGAGCGCGCCGCGCGAGGCCTGGCGGCGCCTGCAGGAGCCCGGGCTGAGCGCGCTCGAGCGCGACCGGCGCGCGATCCTCGCGATGGCGGGGCCTTACCGGGTGAGCTTCGATTTCCTGGAAGTGGTGCGCTTCGATCCGCGCCTGAAGCCCGACGCGCCCTACCAGAGCTGGGGCACCGAGTACGTGTTCGTCGCCGAGGACCGGCCGGACTTCATCGCGCTCCAGCACGTCCTGGTGATGCGCATGCGGCTTCCCGGCGGCGAGCTGTCGGAGCCCGCGGTGGTGCGGCACTGGCGCCAGGAATGGCGCTACGAGGCCGAATCGCTGCTCGCGTACGAGGGCGCCAACACCTGGGCGCGGCGCGAGGTGCCGGCGGCGGAGCGCCGCGGCGCCTGGGTGCAGAGCGTGCTCCAGGTGGACGATTCGCCGCGCTACGCGGCGCGCGGGCGCTGGCGGCACGAAGACGGCGTTTCCACCTGGGCGAGCGACGAGACCTGGCGGCCGCTGCCGCGGCGCGAGTTCAGCGTGCGCAAGGACTACGACGTGCTGGTCGGCACCAATCGCCACACCATCACGCCGCAGGGCTGGGTGCAGGAGGAGAACAATCTCAAGCTCGCGCTCGGAGAGCGCCGCTACCTCGCGAGAGAGTACGGCGTGGCGCGCTACGAGCGCATCCGCGAGCACGACTTCAGCGAAGGCGAGAAGTACTACGCGCGCACCGAGCCGTTCTGGAACGAGGTGCGCGCCACCTGGCGCGAGCTCGAGCAGGGCGCCGGCCGCTTCACCATGAAGGCGCCGGTCGACCAGGGACAGCTCTTCGTGCC
>Ga0070696_100003684_pt1 | contig 10221 bp, 3 predicted proteins | sample KBSK1253metaG_FD_65474 | JGI IMG/M metagenome (GOLD analysis project Ga0070696, IMG submission 65474) | Corn, switchgrass and miscanthus rhizosphere microbial communities from Kellogg Biological Station, Michigan, USA - KBS K1-25-3 metaG | ecosystem: Host-associated > Plants > Roots >... | reverse complement strand
GCAGTATCAACGCGAGGCGGAGAGACACATCGCGCCGCGGTTGTCCCAGGCGAAACGCCGCCGCCTGAGCCACATATTCGAGCGACACCTGGACGATCCCGTCAACTTTGCCAAGCCGCCCTGCATTCTCCATTGCGATCTGAGCGCCGAGCACGTGCTGTGCGAGGGTGACTCGGTCACCGGCATTCTGGACTGGGGGGACGTCTGCCTGGGCGATCCGGACTACGACTTCGGCTACTTGTACGAAGATTTCGGCGAGGACTTCGTGCGAGAGATGGCGGCGCACTACGGGCACGCGGATCCCGACCGGCTGGTGCGAAAGGCGCTGTACTTCAGCGTTGCGGATCAGATCGGGACGATCGTCCACGGTGGCGATGAGGCGCTTCCCGGCGACGTCGCCGCGTCCTGGCAGCGACTGAGCGCTCTTCTGGCGGACAATCGGCGCTGACGACGCGATGACTCGGAGACGTCCGCGACGCGGATTTATCATCGCGTAATGCTGCTGCCCGCGGGCACCGCGACCGCGCAATTTCGCGTCGAGTGCTACATCGTGTCGCGGGCTACATATTGTAGGCTTCCGCCTGCCGGTTTTTCGATTTTAGAAACTTCTTGACAACTCTGTCTGGGGACCATAATACAGGTCGTCTTCCCAGCCGCCTCTGCGGTGATGCGTGGCGGGCTACGCGGTGTGAAGTAGGCAACCCTGACTTCCCTTCCCAGGGAGGCTCGTACGCGGCTGCTTCGTTCCTTCGCTCTGCTGCTCAGTGGTCCCTTGTGGTCCGGGTCGCCGGCTGACGTTTTACGTCAGGCCGACGCGTCGAGACTCATGCGCACCCCCGAACCGGTCTACTTGATCATCCGCAGCGACGATGCGGGAATGAGTCACAGCGTCAACATGGGGCTGCAGCGACTCATCGAGTCCGGCCTTCCCGTGTCCGTGTCGGTGATGTTTCCGACGCCGTGGTACCAGGAGACGGTGGAGCTCCTCAAGCGCCATCCTGAGGTCTCGGTGGGCATTCACCTGACGCTCAATTCGGAATGGAAGAACTATCGCTGGGGCCCGGTCCTGGGTCGCACCGCCGTCCCCACGCTTGTGGACGGGGATGGGTACTTCTTCCCGTCTTCCGCTGACTTGATCCAGAATCACGCCGATGTGCAGGAAGTCGAGAAGGAGCTCCGCGCGCAAATCGAGCGCGCGCTCAAATCGGGGCTCAGGATCGACTACGTGGATTACCACATGGGGACCGTGATGAAGTACCCCGAGTTCCGGGATGTGACGGAGCGACTCGCCAAGGAGTTTCGTTTGGGGATGTCAGAGTATTTCGGCGAGACGAGTGAGGATCCGCAATACTCGGCGGCGCCGCCAAACAAAACCGACAGCCTGGTGACGATGGTCGATCGTCTGAAGGCGCAATTCACGCTGTTAGTCACCCACGTGGGGATAGACGGTCCCGAGCTGGGCGCACTGCTGGACATGAATACCAGCGGCCCGCTCGCCGAAATGAGCAAAAACCGCCAGGGAGAGCTGGATGCGCTCACGTCACCGCGCTTCAGAGACGCGATCAAGAAACGCAATGTGCAGCTCATCACGTACCGCCAGTTGATCCAAATGCAGGGCCTGCAGTCGATGCGACGACCCATAGGATGAAAACCGCACGTCGTGCTACCGGGAGGATTGTCATGGTGAAGATGCTGTCGGGGAGGCACCTGTTCAGAAGTACCCACTTTCACCGCCTATTGGCTGTGGGAGTGAGTTTGCTCTTGACGGTGCTGTTGACGGGAACGGCTTGGGGACAGCAGGTCTCCGGAACGGTTACCTCGGTGACCGGCGGTCCACTTCGCGGCGTCTCGGTGCGAGTTCAGGGAACCGAGCTTCGCACGCTGACAGACGCGAACGGGAAATTCAGCCTAACGGCACCCCCGGATGCTCTGCTGAACTTCTCACTCATCGGGCGTCGCGCCGTGCAGGTAGGGGTCCTCAATCGCACTGAGGTCAACGTCGCGATGGAGCCGGTAGCCTACCTCGAAGAGATCACGGTCACCGGCTACACGGAACAGCGCCGAGCGGACATCACCGGCGCGGTCGCCAGCGTCAACATCGAAAGCGCATCACGCCAGACGACGGCGAGCGTGCTTCAGCGGCTCGATGCAACGGTGCCCGGCATCACCGTCGAGGCGAGCGGTTCCCCCGGTTCGCGCAGCACCGTGAGAATTCGCGGGATCAGCTCCTTCCAGAACAACGATCCCCTGTACATCGTCGACGGCACGCCCGTTCAGGACACGTACATCAACTTCTTGAACCCCAACGACATCACTTCCGTCCAGGTTCTGAAGGATGCGTCGGCGGCCTCGATCTACGGCTCGCGCGCCAGCAACGGCGTGATCGTCATCGAGACGACCAAACGGGGAATCGAAGGACCACCGCGGGCTACGCTCCGCGTGAGAACCGGCCTCGCCCAGCCGACCCGCGGCTATGACGATTTTCTGATCGGTAGCGCGCTGGATTATTTCCAGATTGTCAAGCAGAGCTATCAGAATGCGGGGCAGACGGTCCCGACGAACATTTACGGAAGCGCCACCAACCCGACGGTTCCGGCGTACATCTGGCCGAACGACTGCGGCCCCATAGTCGCCGGCGCGCCAACACCGGGCCCCTGCACGACGGTCAACCTGGCCAACTATTCCTTCCCGAACAACCTGATCATGCCCGGAAGCGCGGGCACGAACTGGTGGAAGACCGTGTTCGGCACGGGAAAGATCGGGGACGTCAATCTCGACGTTTCTGGCGGCGGGGACGACAACCACTATGGGTTGTCCTTCAACTACTTCACGCAGGACGGAACCGCGGCGTACAACAACTACAAGCGCGGAAGCATTCGCGTGAACACGGCCTTCGTCCGTAACAAACTGCAATTCGGTGAGAATCTCGCCATCTCGGCCGATCGCGCATACGGCGGAGTCGGCGATGACAACTTTGGCGAAGGCTTCATCCTCGGCAAGAACATCTTGTCGCAGCCGGTGGTGCCAGTGTACGACGTCCAGGGCAACTTTGCTTCGGGGAAAGCAGTCGGCTTGGGGAACAACACCAATCCGCTCAAGGCCGCTTTCTTCGCCAAAGACAACGTCAACAAGAACAGCCGCATCTTCGGCAACGTGTTCGGAGGGGTCGACTTCAACCCGCAGCTCCAATTCAGATCCCGCCTCGGGTTCAACCTCGGAGAGAACTCATTCGCCGGCTTCAATCCGATGAATCCTGAGAACTCCGAGCCGACCTTCACCACTTCGATCAACGAGAACTCCAATCAGTCCACCGATTGGACATGGAGCAACACGGTGAGGTACGACCGCAAGCTCTTCGGGGATCACGGACTAAACGTGTTGCTGGGTCAGGAAGCGCACGCGGGCAACAACCGGTTCATCTCCGCGGCCATGAGTAACCTGATCAACGACGATCTCAATTCCAGATATTTGCAGGACGCGCTCGGCGACGCGGCCACCAAAACCGTGTTCAGTACGGGCGGGAAGAACGCCTTGCTGTCGTTCTTTGGTAAGGCCGACTACAACTACGGCGACAAATACGTCGCCAGCTTCACGCTGCGACAGGACGGCTCCTCCAACCTCGGGCCCAGCCACCGCTGGGGCACCTTCCCGGCATTCGGTCTCGGTTGGAGAATCAGCAGAGAGCCATTCCTGGCGAACAACCGCATCTTCTCGGACGTGATGCTCCGCTACGGATGGGGGGTCACGGGCAACCAGCAGATCCCATCGGGACGCATCGTCTCGCAGTTCGGCGGCGGCCGTGGAGACACTTTCTACGACGTCGGCGGAACCAACACCAGCCTGGTGGCGGGGTACAGGCAGACCTCACTGGGTAATGCGGACCTGAAGTGGGAGGAGAACAGATCGCAGAATGTCGGCGCGGACCTGGCGCTGTATGGCGGCAAGGTCAACGTGGTCCTCGACGTGTATCAGCGGAACACGAATAACCTGCTGTTCGATCCGCCCACCCCTGCGACCGCCGGAGTCGCCAATCCCCCGATCGTCAACATCGGGAAGATGAAGAACACCGGCATCGACTTCTCAATCGGCCATCAAAGCGCTACGTGGAGCGCGACGTTCCAGGGAAGCCACTACAAGAACAGCGTCGTGTCGATCGACGGTGTGCAGGACTTCTTCTATGGACCGACGGGAATTCGCTTCGGTACGGTCAACATCAACAAAGTTGGCTCTCCGATCGGTTCGTTCTACGGCCTGCAGGCTGATGGATTCTTCAGGGACGCGGCCGACGTCACGGCCCATGCGACCCAGGACGGAGCTGCTCCGGGCCGGCTCAAGTTCCGCGATATCAATGGCGACGGAGTCATCACCCTTGCCGACCGCACGATCATCGGCAGCCCCCATCCGGATTTCACCGCGGGTCTCGATCTCGGGTATCGCTGGAAGAACTGGGATGTGAGCGGCACGGTGTTCGGCACCTTCGGGAACGACATCTTCGACGGGCAGAAGCAGTGGTACGTGTTCCGCAACTTCTCCACGAATGTGCGGAAGGACCTGCTCACGGATTCGTGGACGCCGACGAACTTGGACGCCAAGTATCCACGGCTGGATCAGAATGACACCTACAGCCACCAGATCAGCAGCTACTACGTCGAGGATGGCTCGTACGTGCGCATGCGCAATCTGCAGATCGGCTACAACGTTCCGCCGAATATCGTGCGGTGGATTTCCGCGACGAGAGTCTACCTCCAGGCGGAAAACCTGTTCACCATCACCGGGTATCCGGGTCTCGATCCGGCGTTGCCAGCGTTGAATACGTTTGGACCCGCTGGTGACATCCGCGATCAGGCTCGCGGCGTTGACTATGGCACGTATCCCAGCAACCGGGTGTTCAGTCTCGGTCTGGTCACCTCGTTCTGAGCAATCGTCTTTTTCCAAAGGATATTGAGACGATGAAAATCGTATCGAAGCATCCGGTGCTCGTCGGGTCGGTCTCGCTGATTCTTGCGTCCGTTGCCCTCTACGGCTGCAAGAACTTTCTCTCCGACGCCGCCGCACCACAGGGCACACTCGACGAACACACACTCGCGACCGCCGCTGGGGTCGAGGGCAACCTCATCGCCGCGTACCGCACGTTGGATTGCACGACGGCCACCAACGCCAATTGGGGGTGCGCCGCGAGCAACTGGGTCTGGGGCAGTGCGGCAAGCGACGACGCCTACAAGGGGTCGGAAGCCAGTGACCAGCCCCCCATCGACCAGGTGGAGGAATACCACTGGTCCGCGGGCGACGTTGAGGACTACTTGAACACGAAGTGGCGCAACGTTTACGAGGGGGTCGTCCGGGCGAACGCAACACTCCGCCTGCTGGCTGAAGTACAGACAGCCTCGCCCGGCTCTTTCTCCGTCGCGGATGCAAAGGGGATCGCTGGCGAAGCGATCTTCCTCAGGGCGCATTACCACTTCGAGGCATGGCGGATGTGGGGCAACATTCCGTACTACCGCGAAGACGAAACGGATTTCCGCAAGGCGAACGAGACGAGCGCGCAGGCGATCACGGACATCCTGCTCGACTTGGACTCGGCCATCAAGCTGCTGCCTGCCACTCCTCGGAAGGCGCAGAAAGGACGGGCGACGTCCTGGACCGCGAAGGCGTACAAAGGACGCGTTCAGGTCTACTCGGGACAGTTTGCAGCCGCTTTGACCACCCTGCATGATGTTCAGTTGAATGGCCCGTATGCCCTGGAAACCAGCTTCGATCGCGTTTGGTCCGGGTATGCCGACACTCAGAACGGCCCGGAGACGATCCTGGCGTATCAGGCCTCCTCGAATGACGGAGAGCCGAACGGGGACAACGCCAACTGGGGCGAACGACTCAATTTCCCGCATTCGGGCAGTCACTTTGGTTGCTGTGGTTTTCACCAGCCGTCGCAGAACCTGGTGAACTTCTTCCAGGTCGACGCGGCCGGCCTTCCGCTGGCGACGAGCTCCCCGGCGACGTGGAATGCCAGTAGCGCCAATTTCACCGCGGCTGGCACCGCGGCGGTCGATCCCAGGCTGGACTGGACCGTCGGTCGGGATGGCGTGCCCTACAAGGACTGGGGAGCCCACCAGTCGGGTTGGATAAGAGCCCCGGCATACGGCGGTACGTACAGTCCCAAGAAAAACATTCATGAAAAGGGTAGCGGAGCCGAGCAAACCGGCGGCGGCTGGGCGCCGACGCAACAGAACTCGGTGAACATCCACATCTTCCGCTACGCCGACATGCTCTTGCTTCTGGCCGAGGCTGAGGTTGAAGCCGGATCGGTGGCCAACGCGGTAGCGATCGTGAATCAGATCAGAACGAGGGCTGGTCAGAGAGCTCAGGGGCCGGGGACGGATCGGGCCACCACCGCGGTTCCTATCAACAGTCCCACGATCACCTGGGCCACGTACCGGATAGGCTTATACGGCGCTTTGACTCAGGCGCAGGCTCGTGAAGCTGTGCGGAATGAGCGCCGGCTCGAGTTGGCGATGGAAGGACAGCGGTTCTTTGATTTGCGCCGCTGGGGAATCGCACACACGGTCCTTAACGGGTACTTGGACGGTGTCGGCGGAGGAAACGAGAAGACTCGACGCCAGCAGCTCGATGCGTCCGAGCGGTGGGGCTCAGCTACGGACCGTCACTACTTGTTCCCACTCCCGGCGATTCAGATCGAATTGAGCAAAGTTGGAGGTCAGAACAGACTGGTTCAGAATACCGGCTGGTAAGCTGTCTTACGGAGTAACGCGAAGGGTCTGCCGCAATCGCGGCAGACCTTTCGTGCTTTACCGGGGATTCCGGATACGGAATGTCTGAAGGGAATCGCCGGTATTGGCGACAAGGAGCGCAATGCCGGTTGGCGTGTGGATCAACGCAAGTCCGGAAACATTCAACGGCGTAAGAAGACCACTGACGCTCGTAGGGACGGCAGTGAAAGGGCTTCCTTGCTTCTCGCCTCCGCCTCCGTCCCCCTTCAGCCAGAGTCCATTGCCGGCGTCTGCCCTCGCCGTGTTGGGCTCCGCGTCATACAAGTTGCCCGCCAGGATCACGTCGACGTGACCGTCGCCATCCACGTCGTGGGCGACCATCGACTTGATCGGCGCGATCTGGGCGAGGTTCGGCAGGGAGGCCGAGCTGAACCTTCCCCCTCCGTGGTTGTGGAGATAGACGCTCGCGAAGGTGTCAGCCTGGTAGTGAATGGCCTGGCGCAGCTCAGCGGAACTGAACATCTGACCGAGAGGCGCTTGGGCGAACGCGCCGTAGGTTCGGAATCGCACGCCAAGCGTGTAGATCTCCCGCCCGAGCGGAACGTAGCCAGCGAAAGGGAACGCGGTTCCATCAATCTCCTGGGTGAGAATGACATCCGTAGTCTGGCGAGCGGCGAAATCAGCGGCGTAAATCCCGAAGAGGGTGTCTCTGGACGTCGTGTAGGTGTAGTTCAACCCGAGGTTCCCGGCGACGATGTCGGGGCGGCCGTCGTTGTCGAAATCTCCCGCCGCAACGCTGAACCACAGACCGCGCAACCGCGGTAGCCCAGTGGACTTGGTGACGTCGCGAAGTCGCTTGCCATCGTTGCGGTAGAATTGGATGGGCATCCATTCTCCGACCGTCACCAGATCGACGCGCTTGTCGCCATCAAAGTCGGTCCAGATCGCGTCGGTGATCATCCCGCCGGGAAATGCCAGCTCCGGCGCGATCTGTTCGGTCACGTCGGTGAACCGCCCTCCATCATTGCGCAGGACGTAGCTCCTGGTGGGGTACGGATATTTTCGCGGCGTCAGCCGGCCACCGACGAAGAGATCGGGACGGCCGTCGCCGTTGAAATCCCCCGCTCGGACCGTCGCGGTGCTTGTGAGCATCACCGGCAGCGCCTGGACATCCCTCGCGAACCTGCCACCTCCCTGATTGATGTAGAGCCGATCCTGCAGCAACGGAGAATTGGGCAAGAGGGAATAGCCCCCACTCGCGACGTAGAGGTCAGGTCGCCCGTCGCCATTGGCGTCGAAGAACAGGGCACCCCAATCCTCGAATGCCTTGTCGGCCTCAAAAGGTTGGCCCTGGCTGGAGACGACATAGCTGCCATCTTTCTGCTGCATGAACAGTTTCCCAGGGACCCCTGATCCGCCGCCGACGAATAGGTCTTCGATGCCGTCGCCATCCACGTCGGCCACCGCGAGCGCAGGGCCGCGCCTGGAGATCATGTAGGGCAGAAGTGGCTGGACGACGTAATCGATCTGGGCGGATGCTGGATGTTTGTACGCCGGCGATCGAAGCGGATCCATCGGCTCGAAGGCCTGTCCGCCATTCGCAGTGCTCGCGTCCTTCGCGCCATTCGCGTTTTTCGCGATCCCGTTTTTCGCGACGGCATTCTTTTTTTCGACGATGAGCAGGCGATCGACGTTGAGATCCGTCAGGACTTGCTGGCTTCCGTCCGGCCACGTGATCCCGAGAGTGTCCACGCGGCTCGCGCGCCCCAATCCGAAATGCGCGCGGCCATCCATCGTGGACATATAGCCCCGATAGGGCGAGTAGTAGAGGTATTGTTTCTGTGCGCCGACCGTGACGACCAACCTTGCTCCGATGCCGGCGTCCCATCTGTGCGCGGAGTCTCCTTCCAGCTTGATCTGCAGGTAGTGGTGCGCATCGTCGTTAGTGCCGCCGACGTTGTGATAAACGAACGCCGGAGCGTCGATGTTGTTCACCACCAGATCCAGCCGGCCGTCATTATCCAGGTCGGCGTAGGCCGCGCCGTAAGAGAAGCTCGGCTGATCCAACCCCCAGGCTTTGGTCTGATCGGAAAAAGTCAGGTCCCCCTTGTTCCGGAAGACGTAATTGGGGAGATCGTACGTGTGCAGGTGGCTCAGCATTTCCGACGCTGCCCGGCGTGAGACATTCCGTCGCAAGGCGAATATCGCGGTCTGGTAATCGAGATCATTCACCGCTTTCGGATAACCGTTGGTGATCAGAATGTCCTTGTATCCGTCATTGTCGAAGTCGGCGAAGAGGGGACTCCAACTCCAATCTGTGGCTGCCACGCCGGCGAGTCGTGCCACATCGCTGAAGATCACGTCACCGGTCCTCGTGACGCCGCTGCTCAACTGCAGGGTGTTCTCGCTGTAGTCATCGCGAAATCCGCGCTGGCGCGTGTCGAGCAGACCATCGTACGTCATGTAGCCGCTCATGCGTTTGCGGCGGATGAGGTCGCGCGGCATCATGTCCATCTGGAGGATGTCGGCCCAGCCGTCGTTGTTGAAATCGGCGATGTCCACCCCCATCCCCGCCATGCTGGCGTGCTTGAGCCACCGCCCGGCCCTGTTGGTGAACGTTCCGTTCCCGTTGTTCACGTACAAGACGTCGTTCGGCGTGGCGTCGTTGGAGACATAGATATCGGGCCAACCGTCCTCGTTCAGGTCCGCCACGGCGACGCCGAGTCCATAGCCCGCGTCTCGCAGGATGCCCGCCTCTTTCGAGACGTTTGTGAATTGTCCCCGGCAGGAGTTGCGATATAGCTCGTTGTAGCCGCCTGGGGTCTCCGTGCGGATGCCAGCCGGGTGACTGATGTCGGCGGCACGCGAGAAATCCTTGGGCGAGTTGTTGAGCACGAAAAGGTCGAGGCATCCGTCGCCGTTGTAATCCAGAAACACCGCGTGGGTGGAGAATCCGGTGTCGGCGACGCCGTATCGTGCGGCGGCCTCCGTGAAAGTCCCGTCCTTGTTGTTGACGAACAGCAGATTCGCGCGCTCCTCCGGTTTGGACCACTCGGGTCCGGAGACGGAGACGTAGATATCCAGGTATCCGTCGTCGTTGATATCCATCATCGTGGCGCCGGTGGCCCATCGCCGCGTGCCGACCCCGGCGCGCTCGGTGATGTCGTCGAACCGCATCTGTCCTTTGTTCAGGTACAGGCGACTCGAGACCATGTTGCCGGCGAAGAAGATGTCCGGCAGTCCGTCGTTGTCGATGTCACCGACGGCTACCCCGGCGCCGTTGTACACGTAGACGTCCCTCTGAACGTTCAGCGAATCGCTGGTGGTGATGGTGTTCGCGAACGTGATTCCCGTCTGCTGCGGGCTCAGAAGTTGGAACAGAGGGCGATCGCTCGTTCCTCTGCAGCCGGCGAGGCAGACAAAAGGGATTGCGATTGCCCGTAGACGCGAGAATGGCATCAAAGACTTACGGCGGACGTAGGAGCGGACGTAGGGG
>Ga0070696_100003683_pt1 | contig 10222 bp, 10 predicted proteins | sample KBSK1253metaG_FD_65474 | JGI IMG/M metagenome (GOLD analysis project Ga0070696, IMG submission 65474) | Corn, switchgrass and miscanthus rhizosphere microbial communities from Kellogg Biological Station, Michigan, USA - KBS K1-25-3 metaG | ecosystem: Host-associated > Plants > Roots >... | reverse complement strand
GGCAACATCATCCAGCGCAAGTTCCTGGATAGCCTCGACTACCCGTCTGCCGCCGCCCTCGGGTTCGTCCTCGTCGCGGTGGTCATGGTGCTTGTCGTCGTGTACACCCGCCTGATCGGAAGCGACAGGCTGGCAGGGTGATCGTGCAATGACGACTGTGGCCGCCGCGAGGACTCATCGACCGAGACTGGGAGCGCGCCTCGCGAACCTGGTCCTGCCCGCCTTCACCGGCCTGCTGCTCCTCTTCCTGTTCTCGCCGATCGGCGTCATGATCGCGTTCAGCTTCAACGACCCCGCAGGCCGGCAGAACATCACCTGGCAGGGCTTCACCTTCCGCAACTACGTTGACCTTTGGGGCAGGTCCCAGATCACCACGCCGATGCTGGTAAGCCTTGCGGTCGCTGCGAGTTCGACCCTGGTTGCCACGACGTTTGGAACCATGATCGGGCTGGCGCTGACGCGATTCGCATTCCGCGGGCGCTGGATCATGAACCTGCTCATCTTCATTCCCATGACCGCCCCCGAGATCATCCTGGGTGCGTCCCTGCTGACGCTGTGGGTCAGCCTGGATATCGAGCGCGGCTTCCTGACCATCCTGGCGGCGCACATCATGTTCAATATCAGCTTCGTGGTGGTCACCGTGAGGGCTCGCCTGGCGGGCATGAACCAATCCCTGGAGGAGGCCGGCATGGACCTCTATGCCAACGGCCGCACTACCTTCTGGAAGGTGACCTTCCCGATCATCTTCCCCGGCATCCTGTCGGCGGCCCTGCTGGCCTTTGCGTTGTCGATCGATGACTACGTGATCACCCTCTTCTCGGCCGGCCACACCGTGACCTTCCCGCTCTGGGTCTACGGGGTCAGCCGGCTGGGGATCCCGCCGGAGGTGAACGTGCTGGGCACCCTGATCTTCCTGACCGCGTTCGCGTTCATCGCCGTCCAGCTCTGGGGGCAGCGACGCCAGGGTCGGGCGGCGCCGATCACCCTGGTCGGCAGGTAAGGTCCGATGGACGAAAGCACCTCCTGGCAGGAGATGCGAGCCGGCGTGCCACCGGTCTGGGCCCGCTACACGGACCTGGTGGTCGAACGTGGCATCGGCTCGTGGATCGAGACGATCGAGGGCGAGCGCTACCTCGACTACACCTGCGGGATCGGCGTGACGAACACCGGTCACGCGCATCCCCGCGTTGCCGCGGCGATCGCGGAGCAGGCGGGCAGGATCATCCACGCCCAGCAGAACATCCTCTATCACAAGCCCGGGCTCGAGCTGCATGCGCGCCTGCCGCGCACCTTCCCAGGGCTCTCAGACGGTGAGGAGGCCGGGCTCTTCCTCTCGAACTCGGGGGCGGAGGCGATCGAGGCGTCCGTCAAGCTGGCCAAGTACGCGACGCGACGACCCGGGATCATCGCCTTCCGTGGTGGCTTCCACGGCCGCACCCACGGGACCATGGCGCTGACCAGCTCCGGGGTCAAGCTCCGCGGCCACTTCGAGCCGCTCCTCGGCGGCGTGCATTTCGCCCCTTACCCCTACGTGCTGCGCAACCCGACCGGCCGCGATGCCGAGGCGGCCGTGGCCTTCAGCCTGGCCGGGATCGAGGAGCTCTTCGCGACCGTCATCTATCCCGATGACGTGGCCGCCTTCCTGGTCGAGCCGATCCTGGGTGAGGGGGGCTACGTCGTCCCGCCCGACGGCTTCCTTCCCGCCCTGCGCGAGGTCGCCGACCGGCACGGCATCCTCCTCATCGCCGATGAGGTGCAGACGGGGATGGGACGCACCGGCCGGATGTGGGCGACCGACTGGTACGACGCCCGCCCGGATATCGTTGTCGTCGCCAAGGGGATCGCGTCGGGGATGCCGCTCTCCGGCATCATGGCCCGCCGCGAGCTGCTCGATCGGTTCGCCCCGGGCTCACACGGCGGAACGTACGGTGGCAACGCGGTCGCCTGCGCGGCGGCGGTGGCCACGCTGGACGTGATCGAGTCGGAGGGGCTGCTGGCCAACGCGGCGCGTCAAGGAGAACGGCTGCTGGCCGGTCTCCGCCAGGCGGCCGAGGGACACGGCTGCGTCGCCGAGGTCCGGGGACGAGGGCTGATGATCGGGATCGAGCTCGCCCAGGGACCGGAGCTGACGCCACGCCCGGACCTGGCGAAGGGGATCCTGCACGAGGCATTCGATCGCAAGCTGCTCCTGCTCACCTGCGGCACCTACGGGCAGGTGGTGCGCGTCATCCCGCCGCTGGTCACGACCGATGACGAGGTCGAGACTGCCATCGGCGTGATCTCAGAGTCTCTGGCGGCGGTCGGCGCCTAGCCCTCTATCGGCTCCGCGGCCATGCGGCGATAGCGCGACCCGAACCACAGGAGCGGCTCGCCGCCCTCCTCGTGGCCGGCGGCCACGACCTCGCCGATGAAGATGGTGTGCGTGCCGGCGGCGTGCGATTCGTGCAGACGGCAATCGAAGAAGGCGATCGCTCCGTCGAGGATCGGCGACCCCGTCTCCGCCTCATGCCATGGCGCGTCGCAGAATTGCTGGAGCTTTCCCGCCGTGGTCGGCAGCGCAAAGCAGTCCGCGATCGGGAGCTGGTCGGCGCCAAGGACGCTGACCGCAAAGGAGTGGCTGCCGACGATGGCGACGTGCGTCTCGCTCTCCCGGTTGATGCTGGCCATCAGCAGCGGCGGGTCGAGGCTGATCGACGCGATGGCATTGGCGGTCATCCCCGCCAGCAACGGCCCGTGCCGTGCGGCGACCACCGTCACCCCCGTGGCGAAGCGGCCCATCATCGCCCGCAGCCAGAGGCTGCGATCCTCGTCCATCGGCTCAGCGGTAGCGCTCAAGCCGCTCGACGATCGCATTGGCGACGGCCCAATCCTCCTCGGTCGGCTGCTGGCCACGGTGCAGGTGCACCAGCGGGACCGTGTTCCACGACGGACCGTCGACCTGCGGGATGTGGGTCGCCAGGTCGCCGAGATCCAGGACCGCCACGATCGTTGCTCCCCGCTCGCCACCGCGTTCGATGGCGCGCTCGAGCGAGCGCTCGAACTCGTCGGGCGAGCCGAACTCCTGGTTGATGCGCATCGCGATCAGCCCCGAGGTGGGTGGGGTCAGAGCCATCCGAGCGTCCGGAACAGCCAGCCGAAGAACGTGACGCTGCCGAGCAGGGTGAAGCCGACCGCCGCGATCACCAGGGCAAAGCCGATGGCGTTGGCCCACGGCGGAACGTTGGAGGGCGCCGGGCCGATCGAGCCCTGCGACAGCCAGATCGCCAGCGCGTCACCGTCGACGCGCATCTCGACGTCGTTGTCGAGCGGCACGATGATCACGCGCCCTCGCTCAGGGCTCCCTGGTTCGACGGTGACGAGCGCCCTGGGCTGCCCGCCCTCGCGGACCAGCACGGCGTGGTTGCCAACCGCGTTGGTGAGTGGCTCTGCCTCGATGCGGCCATCCGGGCCGAGCGGAAACGGGGCCGGGGATCCCTCCATGCGCCGAGCATACCGCCCCGTGCCGGGTCTAGGCGTGAAGCTCCCTCAGCGCTGGCGCGAGGCCGGCGATCGTCTCGACATTGATCGGGTCGAGCACCAGCTGGACATGCCCAACGCCCTCGGCTTCGAAGGCGCGCAGGGTCGCGGCCAGGGTCGCGGGATCGCTCGGGATCGGCGTCACCTCGGCGTCCTTCCGATCGCCCAGCGACCTGCCCCCCGCACCCGGGAAGCCAACCAGCAGGGCAAGGGTCCGCTCCACCTCGGCCGGTTCCCGGCCCGCCGCTCGGCACGCGGCGTCGATCTTGTCGCGCAGCGGGCGATAGCCCTCGACGCTGTTGCCGAACCAGCTGAACCATGCGTTCCAGGCCTGCACCCATGGCAGCGTGATGCCCAGCATGCGCTCCCCCATCGAGCCGACCAGGAGCGGCGGTCCCTCGCCGTGAGCATGGCGCGGGCCGCGTGGCAGCAGCTCGCAGTCCTGCACGTCGAAGTACGTGCCGTGGTAGTCGCAGCGCCCCTCCGCGAGCAACGTGCGAATGATGGTGAAGGCCTCGTCGAAGCGGCTGACCCGGTGGTCGAACGGGAAGCCGTACGCGAGGTATTCGGCCTCGTTCCAGCCGGCGCCCAAGCCCAGGATCAGCCGCCCGCCGCTGATCTCGTCGAGCGTGGCGGCCTGCTTGGCGAGCACGGCGGGATTGTGGAAGCTGGCCGACGCCACCAGCGGCCCGATCTCGACTCGTTCCGTCACCGCGGCGATGGCGGCGAGGCTGGTCCACGCCTCCCACGGTCCCCGTGGCGGCAGGCCGTCATCGCGATAGAGAAGGTGGTCTCCGACCCAGATCGAGTCGAGGCCGATCTTCTCGGCTGTGCGAGCCATCTCGCGCACCTGCGGCCAGCGGGCCACCCACTCGACCTCGGGCAGCTGGACGCCAACCTTCATCAGGCGACGCGCTTGCGCTTCTTGCTGACGTAGTCGACCAGCACGTACTCGCCCAGGTGCTCGGGCTCGACGTAGAAGGCGCGGCCGCGATTGATGCGGCTCATCAGGTCGACGAACTCCGAGAGGTACCGCGACCGCTCCAGCATGAAGGTGTTGATCACGATCCCCTCACGGGTCGCCCGTCCCACCTCGCGCAGGGTCGACTGCATGGTGCGCATGGTGGGCGGGTAGGCGAACTCGACCTGGCCGTTGGCGATGTGCGCGGTCGGCTCTCCGTCAGTGATCACCACGATCTCCTTGTTGCCGCCGCTGCGGCGGCCGAGCAGCTGGCGGGCGATGATCAGGGCGTGCTGGAGGTTGGTGCCGTACTCGAACTCGTACGGTGACAGGGTGGCGATCGCCTCCGGCTTGATCTGGCGCGCGTAGTACGCGAAGCCGACCACGTACAGCCGGTCGCGCGGGTACTTGGTGTGAATCAGGGTGTGGAGCGCCATCGCCACCCGCTTCGCGGCCGTCGAGCAGCCGCGCAGCAGCATCGATCGGCTCATGTCCAGCAGCAGGACGGTTGAGCTGACCGTGGTCTCTTCCGACCGATGCACCTCGAAGTCGGCCGGCGCGATGTGGACCGGGGTGCCGGGCCCGTTGCGCGCCATCGCGTTGAACAGGGTCCGATTGAGGTCGACCGCGAACGCGTCGCCGTGCTCGAACGGCTTGGTCTCGTCGGTCTGCTCGCCACCGCTCCCCGAGGTTGGCAGCGCGTGCCCGCCGAGCGACTCGCGGCGCAATCTGCTGAAGATGTCGGTGAGCGCCCGCATCCCGAGCTTCCGTGCCGCGCGCGGCGTCAGCTCGAGGCGATCGTCCCCACGCTCAAGGTAGCCCGCCTCCTCGAGGGCGCGGGTCAGCGCCCGAAGCTGCTCGAGGTCCGCGCCGGCCTCATCACCGCCGAGTGCCTGGAGGGCGTCGGCGTCGATCTGCTCGAGCGAGTCGGGGTCGCGGGCACCGAGCAGCTCCTCCTCCATGGCGTCGAATCGCTGCTGGCGGTCGATGGCCGCCAGCGCCTCCGGCAGCCCCAGCGGCTCGTCACCGCTGAACGGATACGGCTCGCCAAAGGGAGAGTCCGGACGGAGGGCCTGCAGGGCACCGGCCAGGCGCGCCATGTCCCAGCGCAGGCGATCGTCGCGCAGCAGCTCGTCCATCATCTCCTGAAGTTCGGCCCGCATCTCGGGGCTCAGGGAGGCCATCAGCGATGCCATCTGCGAAGCCTGCTGGTGCAGGTGATCGATCAGCTGGTCGACCGTCTCGATCCCCGGCGGGAAGTAGTGTCCGTGGCGGACCATGAAGCTCGCGAAGTCGGCGCTCGTGTCGGCCCCCGCGGCGTGCTTCTCCAGCAGCTTGTTGAGGTCACGCACCATTGCCCGCACGCCGTCGAGGTCCTCGGGAGAGATGCCCGCCACGCCCTCTTTCAGCCCCTGGAAATAGGTCTGGAGGAGCTGCTGGCGAAGCTCGTCGGTGAGGGCGTTGAACGCGTCGCGGGCGTCGGCATCCATGAATTCGTAATCGCGCAGGGAGGCCAGCCGCCCGGCCAGGTCGTCCGGCAGCGCGTCCAGGCGGTCACGGCGCTGTTGGGCGGTTCGACGCAGCACCTGCTCTGCCATCCGTGCCTGGTCCTGCGCCGGCCCGGGCGGCGCGTCGAGTGCTCGCTGCTCCGCTTCGTGGACACGCCGCTCGATCCCGGCTCGCTCCTGCTCGACGATCTGCTCGAGCCGCTCGGCAACGCCGTCGAGCATGCCGTCGAGGTTCGCCCGCGAGAGCTCCTCGGCCCGGCGCGCGCGCAGCTGCTCGACGATGCGGCGCAGGCCGGGGACGTCGCCTCCTCGCGTTCCGCGCATGCCGCGCTGCATCAACCGTTGCAGGGCGCGGCGGATGTCTCCCTCGGCCAGGATGTCGTCGGAGAGCGCCTCCAGCACGTCGTCCGCGTCAAACGGCGGCAGGCTCTGGCTGCCGTCCCAGTGTGAGTAGCGGTACAGCGTCATCGGTCGCGCCTGCGGGCTGGTCGGCTACCGTGCGTAGCGCACGCCGCCGCCACGCCGCTCCTTGTTCAGGCGCCGGTTGAGGTGGAGCCCCTCCAGCACGAACTCGACGCCGCTGGCGACACCGGCCGGCGACTCGCCGAGGTCGAGCCGTCCCACTGCCCGGCTCAGCTCAGGCAGCTCCCCGACGGTTCGCTGCAGCACGTCCGAGGCAACTGCGTCGCCGACCTCGACCTCTGCCCCGGCCTCGAAGCGCTCGACCAGGCCGACCAGCTCCGAGAGGGAGAAGTGGCGGTTGAAGACGTTGACCACGGCGCGCTGCACGAGCTTCTCGATCACCTTCTCCTCGCGCGTCTCGTCGCCGAGCGTCTCGAGCTCGATCTTGCCCGCCGTCGATGCCACGATCGCGCCGAGGTCGCTGACTCGCGGCGCGCCGATCGGCTCGCCCAGGCGCACCGCCCGCTTCAGCGCGGCGGCCACCAGCGTCTCGTGGTTGGCGATGGTGACGCGGACGCTCACTCCGGATCGCTGGCTCACCTCGGACGAGCGTCGGGCGAGCTGCGACAGCTCGGCCACGATCTCCTTCATGAACGAGGGGACCTGCACCGGAATCGATCTCGCCGTCTCGTCGTCGAAGGCCAGCCACTCGGCCTCCATGATGGCGATCTCGGTCTCGGGGTCCTCGGGATAATGGGTGCGGATCTGCGCGCCGAATCGGTCCTTGAGGGGCGTGATGATGCGCCCCCGGCTGGTGTAGTCCTCCGGGTTGGCCGAGGCGACCACGAACAGGTCCAGGCTGAGGCGCACCTTGTAGCCACGGATCTGGACGTCACGCTCCTCCATCAGGTTGAGGAGGCCGACCTGGATCCGCTCGGCCAGGTCCGGCAGCTCGTTGAGCGCGAAGATGCCGCGGTTGGTGCGCGGCAACAGGCCGTAGTGGATCGTCAGCTCGTCGGAGAGGTAGCGCCCCTCCGCCACCTTGACCGGGTCGACCTCCCCCACCAGGTCCGCGATCGTGATGTCCGGCGTGGCGAGCTTCTCGCCGTAGCGATCCGCGGCGGCGACCCAGGCAATCGGGGTCGCGTCACCGAGCTCCGCCACCAGGGCACGCGCAAACGGGCTGGTCGGCCGCAACGGGTCGTCGTGCAGCTCCGCCCCGGCCACGACCGGCAGCCACTCGTCGAGAAGGCCTACCAGCGAGCGGGCGATGCGGCTCTTGGCCTGGCCGCGCTCGCCCAGCAGGATGATGTCCTGTCCGGCCAGGATGGCGTTCTCGACCTGCGGCAGGACGCTCTCGTCGTAGCCGATGATCCCCGGCAGCAGCGACTCGCCGCGACGCAGCCGATCCACGAGGTTGGCGCGCATCTCCTCCTTGACGCTCCGCGAGCGGTACCCGCCGGCCCGCAGCTCTCCGAGGGTGCCGATGGTCGGTCGGTCGGTCATGCGGTGGCTCCTTCGGGCAGCGACGGGTACTCGGTGAGGGCGGCGGCCACAGAGGCAGGATCGCAGATCCCGCGTTCAGCCAGGGCGGTGAGGTATTCGGAACGCGCCGCTAGCTCCGCCTCAAGCGCATCCGCCTTGAGGCCGAGGCTCGCGGCCAGCACAGCGTACGCCCCAGCGTCGTGGATCAGCGGCCGGCTGGAGCGCCCGCCATCGCCGGCCAGCAGCGGCGGCTCCGGGTCGCGCTGCGCACCGGTCAGGCTCGGCGACCGCCCGCCCTCGAGGGCCGCCAGGCGGACGGGAGCAAGCGCTCCGTCATCGTCCAGTCGAAGGTGCCACGCCTCCTCGACTCGACGGTACATGCCCGCCGGCGTGCGGTAGGCCGAGTACTGCAGGTAGATCGTCAGGCCGCCAAGGTCGGCATCGGCCGCACCCAGCTGACCCCGCAGGAGGGTGATCGCCTCGCCCAGCGAGTCGGCGTGCATCGTGGCGCCCATGCCAAAGCCGCGGCCGGCCATCTCCAGGGCTCCGCGCGCGTTGCGACCCCAGACGTAGACCGGCAGGTGATCGCTCATCTCGTTGACCAGCAGGTAGCCGCGATCCGGGCCGATCTCATCGGTCCAGTCGAAGTCCCCACGCCAGCCCCGCAGGAAGACTCCGACCGTGCCGGGCGGCAGGAAGTCGACCAGTGCCGAGAGGGTCGTGGTCTTGCCGGCCATCGGCGCCTCGGAGGCGAGCATCACGCTGCGTTTGCGACCGGTCACCGCCCAGAGGGTCGCCATCAGCCGAACGTCGAGGCTGCCGCTGCCGACGATCTCGACCGCGCTCATCGGTCGCGGCGGGCTCCAGTGGTAGCCCCACCAGCCCTCCGGGAAGCGGCTGTACCACGCTTCCAGGCTGGCGTCGGACGAGGGCTCCATGGTGGCGGCCACGGTACGCGGGGGAGGCCGGGGGCGCAACCAGCCCCCTGGAGCGGCTGGGCGTCCGGCGGGAGGACCTTCGTACCGGTCGCGGATAGGCCCCAGCCGTTGACAGGGTGCACCGCTTGGGACGACCGCCACGGTCTGGTGCGGTTTGCCGTAGTTGCCAAGTCCTGGCCGATGGTGGTCCATGGAAGGATGACCCGACCAGCGGTGCGACCCTCGGACCAGGGCGGAGACGTCTACCGCTCGTTTTCGATTGCCGTCGAGCAGATGCGCCGCGGTGAGCAGGTGGTCGCGCTCCTCGACCCGGAGGCTCCACGCCCGGACGCGACCTCATCCAGCATGTGGCTGAGCGCCCGCCTCTCGATCAGCGAGCTGCCGCGCGTGCTCCTGCCGCGCTGCGACGACCGCTGCCGGGAAGTGCCGCACAACGCGGGCGCCTTCGTGCTGCTGGGCAACCTGGCGCTCGACGTCGCCGAGCCGCGGCGAACCTCGTGGTGGGAGTCGTGGAACGACACCCTGCAGCGCGATCTGCGGGCGGAACGCGTCTGGTACGCCGGCTCACCAACCCTGCCCGAGACCCCGATGGCGTCCCAGCTGGAGGCCGGGACGCGCCTGAAGCGAGTGACGGCGACCGACCCGTACTGGGTCCACTACGACACCATGGACCAGGAGGTCCTGTATCGGATCGAGTCTGGCGCCCGCCAGGGAGAGATGCTGATCGCCGTCTCGTTTGGCCTGTCGCCCCTCCTCCCGGGCCTCGCTGGCGCGCTGATCGCCCCCGACCACCCGCCCGTCCGCGATCCGGCGGTGGCAAAGCGGCTCCTGGCCGTTGGCTGGTCAACGGTGGAGCGGGGCCTTCCGTTCGAGGGCTGACGCCCCGGTATCATGCGGCCCATGGCAGATGTCGAGGCGCCCGCGCCCCGTCCCATGATCCGTGGCGAGCGGGTCTGGCTCCGACCCACCGAACCGTCGGACATCATCCACGACGCGGCCTACGCCGGTGACTCCGAGGTCGGGCATTTCCTGGGGGCGAAGACGCCGATGTCGAAGGCCGGCGCTGAACGCTTCAGTGCCGAGATCTTCTCTGACAACCAGCATGATCCAAGCGGCTACGGCTACGCGATCTGTCTTCTGGGCACCGAGGAGAGCATCGGCACCGTCTTCCTGCGAAATGTCGACAAGGTCAACGGGAGCGGGGTGGTCGGCATCTTCATCGGCGACCGGCGCTACCTCGGCCAGGGGTACGGGACCGATGCGCTGAACGCGCTGGTGGACTTCGGCTTCGGGGAGTTGCGCCTGGAGCGCATTGAGCTCGAGGTGTTCGACTTCAACGAACGCGCCATCCGCTCGTACCAGAAGGCGGGCTTCCAGACCGATGCCGTGCAGCGGCACTCCCGCTTCCATCG
>Ga0070696_100003680_pt1 | contig 10224 bp, 7 predicted proteins | sample KBSK1253metaG_FD_65474 | JGI IMG/M metagenome (GOLD analysis project Ga0070696, IMG submission 65474) | Corn, switchgrass and miscanthus rhizosphere microbial communities from Kellogg Biological Station, Michigan, USA - KBS K1-25-3 metaG | ecosystem: Host-associated > Plants > Roots >... | reverse complement strand
TCGGCGCTGACCCGTTCTCGGCGCGCCTTCGGCGCGGTGAGTGCTCGGCGTCGCGCTGACGCGCGCCGGTGAGGTCAGCGACGCTTCAGAGCTAATATGTGATTAGTTCGTATAAGAAGGGTTATGTAAACTACAGCAGTGGGAATTATGTGGAGAATCCACATAGGGTTGTCCACACCTTCTCTTCCGGTAGCCTACCGGGCTTTAACGGCCTTGGTGTGCACGCCGGCATCGGATGGCGCGGTTTGAAGGCCTGGAAGCTCGCCGAACTGCGCTCGGTAGACCAACCGAGCCTCGCCGGATAACGACGGCGTCCGCGACGACGAGGAACCACTCAATCGGACTCCCAGCTCCTTCCCCGATCGCGTCCGGATTCGGACCGGACCCGTGGCCAGCCCCCAATCCGTCAACAGGACCGCCGTCGCAACGGCGCCAGTTCCACAGGCCAAGGTCTCGGCTTCGACGCCACGCTCGTACGTCCGATAGCTGAACGTTCCGTCGCCATTGGGCTTCACGAAGTTGACGTTCGCGCCCGATTTCAGCGATGAGTGGCGCCTCAGGGGCCGGCCACGTCCCACCACGTCCACGGTCTCCAGATCGTCCACGACGATGACGAGGTGCGGGACCCCCGCGAGGGCGAATCCCATTCGCCGCTCACCGTTCTCGAGGCCGATCCCGGCATCAGGTCGCACTTCGGTAACCGGCAAAAGGTCTATCTCAGCGCCGTTTCCCTTGAATCGGGCAGCGAGGACGCCGCTGTCGGTTTCGATGGTGAATCCTTGTTGACCGTCAACGATGCCCAACTCGCGCGCCAGCCTGGCTGTACACAGCGTCGCGTTGCCGCAGAGATCTGCCCGAGAGCCATCGGCATTGAGGTAGATCAGGCCAACTGTCGCACGATTCGAGTCTTCAAGGAATACAATGCCGTCCGCGCCTATCCCGGTGCCTCTGCGACAGATAGCTTCGATAACCTCAGGCGACGCGAGAGGTCCAGGAGGAACTTTGCGGGTGTCGACGAACACAAAGTCGTTCCCCGACCCGCTCATTTTGAAAAACTCACGACCGAACGGAATCATTGGCTACAGGCGCCCCGAGATCGCCCAGAAACGCAGGCGCCAGACCATCCAGACGGCTTCACGCACGATCGATTTCGACATCTTGCTCGTTCCTTCGGTCCGGTCGACGAACACAATCGGGATCTCGACGATCCGGAAGTTCTTCTTCCAGGCGCGAAAGCTCATCTCGATCTGGAAGGCATATCCATTCGATTTGACGCGCGACAGGTCGATCGCCTCGAGCACACTCCGCCGGTAACACTTGAAGCCGCCCGTCGCGTCCCACAGGGGCAGTCCCGTCACCACCCTGGCGTAAACGTTGGCGAAATAGCTCAACAGGAGTCGGTTGATGGGCCAGTTGACGACAGTGACCTTCCCGTCGCGATATCGCGAGCCAAGCACCAGGTCCGCCGTGTCGATCTCGCGAAGAAACTGTGGGAGATGCGCCGGGTCGTGGGAGAAATCGGCGTCCATCTCGAACGTGTACTCGTACTTGCGCTCGAGGGACCACTGAAAGCCGGCGATGTACGCCGTACCCAGGCCCATCTTCCTGGGTCGACGCAGGATATGCACGCGCTTGTTGGTCGCGCCCATGGCCTCGACGATGTCACCCGTGCCATCGGGCGAGCCGTCATCGACCACGAGCACCTCGAGCCGCGCATCCTTTTCGAGCACGGCCTCGATGAGGCGAGCGATGTTCTCGCACTCGTTGTACGTCGGCACGATGACCAGCGCGCGTTCAGGGGCCACTTCTGATCAGGCCGCGGGAACCAGCCGTCGCCGATCGATCACGGCGCCCGCCGCGATGGCCGCGACGGCGACGATCAGCGCGATGACAGTGAGCGTCTTTCCCTTCCCGTAAGCGGGATCCGTGAATCTCAGCTGCACCGCGCGCGCCCCCAGGGGCAGCGCGACACCAATGAGGTTGAAGTTGGCGCGCGCCGTCGGCGCGCTCTTGCCGTCCACGACGCTGCTCCAACCGGGGAAGTAGTTCTCCGATACCACGAGCGCCGCGCCAGCGGGAGCGGGCTTGTCGAGCTGGATGTCTATTCGGCCTGGCTCAAAGCGAGTCACGTTCGCTTTGACACCAGCAGGCGGGGGAGGCGTTGTCAGCTCGCTCGATGGGACATTGGCAGCGGTGTCGAAAATCGCGGCGCGCGTGGGGTCGAATCGCGAATCCAGCACGGTTGCCATCGCCTGATCATCGGCACCTTTGACGATCGCGGTCGATACCCAGGCTGCTGGGTTCTCGCCTGGCAGCTTGTACAGGTAGACCATGCTGCCGCCGGCGTTGCGCACCGGCCCCGCGAGTTTGGTCGGAGGCTCGGACCAGCGTAGCGGAGCCTGGATTTGCGAGATCATCGAGTCCGGCACCGTCGTGTACAGGTACTGCACGTTCTCATGTCGCAAGAACTCCGGGCTGAGCGGCGCCTGTAGCGCTGAGCGAGCTGACTCCGCCTGAACCAACTGTTGATACCGACCGAGCTCGTTGCCGTGATACCCTTCGACCACACGCTGTCGATGCACCATAAGGGCATCGCGAAAGGCGGGGTCGCGAGACGCCGCTGCTCGCAGTGGATCCCAGGTGAGCACGCGGCCGGGCGCTGTCGCGCGGCGCAGCACGGCGATCGCCGAATCGCTTGCGAACGCGACCTTCGCTGGAGGTGAGAAGATCCAGTAATGGCGCTCGATGGTCCACAGATCGAGCGCGACCAGTGCCGCGATGGCCCACGCCGCGTGACTGCGCGCCAGCCGTCCGGCCGCGGCTGCCCAGATGACGCTCAGCGCGAGGAACACGAAGAGTATCGAGCGCAGCGAACCGGCGAGCACGCTCGACTGATTGGCGCGCGCGCGATCGACCGTGGCGGCGATCGCCTGCTCGCGCATTTGCGGAGGATAGAACGTATCCGCCACTCCAGGAGCGATGGCGTTCGCCACGGCTTCCGGCAGACCAGCGGCGAAGATGACGCCGACCGCAACGATCGCGGCGGCCCAAGCGATCAAGAATCGGCGAGGAATCGTCCGCGCTGCATCGATGACGCGTTCGGCGCCAAGAGACGCGAGGACGGCAACGGCGAACATCGTCACGAACATCATCGTGCTGGGAGCGCGGAAGAATTTCGTTCCGGGCACAATCGCGTAGATGAGCTGATAGAAGGGTGTCGAACCACCGAGCGCCCAGAGAAGCGATACGACGAACGTCCCGATCCAGAACCAGCGAAACCGGCGGCGAGGCGCGCCGCCGGCGAACAGACCAGCCCCGGCAAGCACTAGTACGACGACGCCGGGATATTCGCTGTGGAAATGAATGCCGTTTCTGCCCCAGTAGCTCTCGAGGATGCCGCTGAATTGCGGCACGATGGTATTGAAGAGCTCCTCCGCGGGAAGCGAATACGACACGGCATGCGCGTAATCCTTGCCTCCAGCTCGCGGCGACCAATCCACGTACTCGCGTACCGGCAGGTATTGAATCGCGCCGATCAGGCCTCCAAGAACGACGGCACCGAACGCCAGACCGAGACGTTTGAACGCGACCTCGCGCGGGAGTTTGCCGCTTCCCTGCCCCCCGAATGCCAGGAAAAGTGCGAACGCGCCGCTCGCGAGCAGCATGTACTGCAGCAGTTGCGGGTGTGGGCTCAGCACTGCCAATCCCACCGTTACGGCGAGCGCGCCCCACGCCCACGCGCGTCCGTCGCGAACTCCGCGCACCAGTATCCACAACACCAGCGGAAACAGGGCGCTCACGAAGAGCTTTCCATCGTGGCCCGGAGACGCGTATGCCGCGATCGGTCCGCTCAGCATGTACGCGAGACCGCCGATCAGCGATCCGTAGAATCCCACGCCCCAGGCGCGGAGGAAGCCGTAGGTGAAAAACCCGGCGAGAATCAGATGGATGATGAACGACCACGTCATCGCCTGGTCGGTGGGCATGATCATCCGCAGCAGAAACGTGGGATAGAAAATGTCCCCGTGCATCGCGGCGATGTAGGGCAAACCACCAAAGAGGAACGGGTTCCATTGCGGGAATCCGCCGCCGGAACGAAGCGATGCGGCAGCGTATTCGCGGAACGCGTAGCCCGCGATGTACTGGTCGCTATGCTGCGCTACGAGCCACGCGCCGCTGAGCGCTGGATACGCCAACGCGAGCGTCGCGAGCAGGTAGACGAGCAACGCCCATCCCGCTGCGAATGGCGGCGCCGGGAGCTGCGGCGCGGCGTCCGCGTCGGTCACGCCCTTGCTCGATGATCGCCGCACCGTAGCGGGAGGGGGCGCACCTACATCAGCCGTTCGAGGAGGAGGTGGTGGTGGTGGGGGGGCCATCTAATGTCGCGTGTTGGAGCGTCGTCTCGAAATATCGCGGGCGAGGAACAATATGCCTGGTACGATCTCGAGAATGGTCAACCAGACTCGCGAAGCCCCGGCAATGAGCAGCGCCTGCTTTGGCGTCGCCAACCCAAGCGAAGGCATCAATAAAACGATGACGCCTTCGCGCACGCCGATCCCGCCCGGCGCGATCAAGATCAAGTAGCCAACTACATACGAGGCGCAGTAAACTGCGACGTACTGCCAGGTCGCGCCAGGCGCGTCGCCGATCACGCCGCGCACCAGCCACAGAAACGCGACGCCGTACATCGTCCACGCGATCACGTTGCCAATGGTGGCAACGGCGATCGTGCGCACCGGCGGCGCGGTGAGTTGCACCTCGCGACCCGAGAGGCGCACGACCCACGCGCTGAAACGGGTGAGCACGAAGGGCAGAAACGCGAGACCGGCGACGGCGGCGACCATGAGCACGATGGCCGCCACGCGCGCATTGGGATTGATCAGGTCGAGCCACCGCCATCCGAGCACCAGTACGATGGCGAGACCGGTGGCGATGTTGAGCACCGTATTGAGGACCGCCGATCCCGCCGCCGCCGCCGCCGAGACGTTCTCTCGTCGCGCCAGCTCGCTCATGGCCGGGATCTGCCACACTTTTCCCGGCACGTACCGCCAGAGGTTCGAGATGCTCCAGATCCGAGCGGCGCGCCAGAACGAGAGCGATTCGTTGGATTCGACCAGCAGGACGCGCCACGTCTGCACCAGGAGCGCGTAGACGCCGAGCACGATCGCGCTCGACACACCGACAGCCCACCAGCGCGGGTGCGCTTCCAGCGGCGTGGCGCGGAGCGTCGCCCACTGCGCGGCGAGCGTGCGCCCGACGAAGTACAACACGATCGCGGCCGCGACCCATTGCGCGGCGACGAGGACTCTACGCGGGGGCGCTCGCAATCGCCGCGCGATAGATGTCGACGTAGCGGCGCGCCACCGACTCTGGCGCAAACGTGGCCAACGCGTGCAGGCGGCCCGCGGCGCCGAGCGCGCGGCGACGATCCTCAGCGGCGAGCAATTCGACGATCGCCGCGGCGAGCGCGTCGGACGATCGTTCGCTGACCAGCAGACCGGTACGCTCGTGTTGCACGACGTCGGGAAGTCCACCCGACTCGAAGGCGACCACGGGGGTCTCGCACAGCATCGCTTCCACGGCGACGAGTCCGAGGCCCTCGTCGGCGGATGGCACGACGAGCGCCGTCGCGGACCGATAGAAGGCCACCAGCGCCGTCTGCGCCTGCGTGCCATGCCACCGCACGCGTCCCGCGAGTCCGAGCTCCACCGCGCGCTTTTCCATCGGCGGGCGTTCCGGGCCGTCGCCGACGACGTCCAGCGTCACAGTCGCCGGAAGCTTCGCGATGGTCTCCAACAGGAGATCGAGTCCCTTTTGCTTCGTGAGCCGGCCGACGAACAGGAGCGCGCTCGGCTTGCGCGTACCCCCGGGTGAGAAAAGCTCCGCGGCGACCGGCATCGGCGCGACCACCGGTGGAGGCGACGATACGATGGATTGGGCTTCGTGGGCGAGCCAGCGCGACACGGCCGTGATGGCCGCGGAGTTCTGGAGCACGTGTCTGAACGCGGGGCGGCTCATGGACACCGATCGGGCGATGCGGACGTCGGTCCCGTGCATCGTCGTCACCAGCGGCGTGTGCGACAGCTTGCTCAGCCACGTGCCGACGAGCCCACTCGGGAACCACCAGTGCGCGTGGATGAGGTCCGGCTGATATGCGCGGCGGGCGCGAACGGCGGCACGGAACTCGGCGCCGAGAAAACCGATGAGCGTGAACTTGGCGCTCCACGAGTCGCGGACCTGCTCCGCCATGTTGCCGCCATAGGCCAACGTCTCGAAGCGTCGGGGCGCATAATGAAACCGCTCGATCCCCGTTCCGTTGAGTCGGGCGTTCTGCACCAGACCGGGCTCGGATGGGGCGACGACCCTGACGTCCACCCCCTCCTTGCCCAGCGCGGACGCCAAGCGAAGGAGAAAATTGCCCGCCACATCACCCTCGTACCGGGGGAAGGCGTGCGTGAGAAAGAGAACTCTCATTGTCTCAATGGCGTGCGCCGGTATCCCGCTCCGCCATCTCGTCCAGCCGTCGTCGCACCTCGCGCAGCTCGGCGCGCTGCCCAGCGACCTGCTCCCCCAGCAGTCCGGTCGCGAAGAAAATGCTGCCGAGCACGAGGCAGGTTTGGATGAGCGTCCACGCCCACCGCACGCCGACGCCTTGAGTGAGGAGAATGACCAAAGCGACCAGACCGGCCAGTGTCCCGAGGCCGAACAACCCCGCGCCCATCATCCCGAAGAGCAGCAACGGCTTTTTCGCGAACCGCAACTCGAACCACACGGCGAGCATGTCGAGCACGCCGATCGGGATGCGGCGCCAGGTCGAGAACTTCGACTTGCCCGCGCGCCTGGGATACAGCGGCACTGGGATTTCGGTGACGGTGAAACCACGTGCCGCCGCAATCACGACCATGTAGCGATGCCAGTCCGGACGAACGGGAAGCTCCTCCATGATCTCCCGGCGATACGCTTTCACGGAATTCAGATCGCGCACGCGTACGTCGAAGAGACTCCGGCTCAAGCGATTGTAGATCCCGGACACGAACTGCTTCTCGTACTCTCCCTGCTTGAAGCCAGTCACCATATCGGAGTCGTCCGCGAGAATCGGTGCCACGAGACGCGGAATGTCCTCCGGCTTGAACTGCAAGTCGGCGGGATAGAACACCAGCACGTCGCCGCGTGCGTGGAGGTAGCCCGTGCGCAGCGCGTCCGCGATGCCCCGCTGGCTGCGGTGGGTCGCGACTCGCAAAAACGCGTAGCGCTTCTCGAGGTCGCGCAGCACGCGCGGAGTCTGGTCCACCGAACCATCGTCGATGACGACCACTTCGTACGTCGTTTTCGGGTCGGCGCCAAACGCGATCGCCGCTTGTTCCATGAACTCCGGCAGATTGTCGGCCTCGTCCTTTGCGGGGACGAGCACCGACACCTGGATATCGGACGTCTGCGACCCATTTGTTCTGGGAGACGTCCGCGCGCTCGTCACAGTCATGCCCACGGGTGAATCAAGGTTCTCCTCTGTGACCTCTGCGTCCTCTGTGGTAAAACCTTGGTGCTCTGCTCATACGCGCTTGCGCATCCGCGCCGACAGCACCCCCAGCTGGTCCCGGTACTTCGCCACCGTACGCCGAGCGATCTGCACGCCGTTCTGCTTGAGGATGTTCACGATCGCCTGGTCGGTGAGCGGATGCTTCGCGTCCTCGTCGGCGACCAGCTTCTGGATCTGCGCCTTGATGCCTCGGGCGGAGACGTCCTCGCCCGCCGTCGTCGACAGTCCGGACGAAAAGAAGAACTTGAGCGGCAACACACCGCGGGGGGTCTGCACAAACTTCTCGTTCGTCACGCGACTCACGGTCGACTCGTGCATGTTGATCACTTCGGCGACTTCCCGAAGGGTCAACGGCTTGAGATACTGCACACCCTTCTCGAAGAACTCGCGCTGCCGATCGACGATGTAGTTCATGACTTTGAGCATCGTCTGCCGCCGTTGCTCGATGGCCTGAATCATCCAGTTCGCGGAGTTGAGCTTGTTGGAGATGAACTCCTTGCTCTCCCCTTCGAACTTCTTCTTGTCTCGCGCGATCTCCTGATACGTCTTGCTCAGCTTGAGTCGGGGAAGGTTCGCGTCGTTCAGGAAGACGTGATACTTGGCGTCGATCTTGTCGACGATCAGATCCGGGATGATGTAGTTGTCGCTCAGATCGCTGTACTTGATCCCGGGTTTGGGATCCAGCTTCTGGATCTCGTCGGCGGCTTTCTGGACGTCGGAGGGGCTGATGCCGAACCGCTTCGAAATTTCGCTCCAGCGGTGGTTGATCAGCTCATCGAAACAGTCGCGCACCAGCCGGTACGGAACGGACTGCTCGAGCCCCGCTTCCTTGAGCTGGAGCATCAGGCATTCACGCAGATCACGCGCGCCGACGCCGGGTGGATCCAGGTTCTGGATCGTCGCGAGCATCTCGGCTGCTTCCTCTATGGTGTAGAGCGGCAGGTCGTCGGTGTTGCGGTCCTCCGCGTCGGCGGCGCTCTTGACCATGTCATTCACGCCGAGGACGATCTCCTCGATCGAGGCCTTGAGATACCCGTCCTCGTCGATGTTGCCGATGAACTCTTCCGCGAGGACGACCTGCCGGGGAGAGAGATCGAGCAGGGTGATCTGATCGCGCAGATGATCGGAGAGGTCGCGTGAGTCCACCGTGACCGGCTCGTAGTACTCGCGCTCTTCATGCTCTTCCTTCCGGCCGCCGGTGTCGAACCCGTCGAGCAGGATCTCTTCCCAGTCGATCTCGTCGCTGTGCTGCTTCTCCGTTTCCTCGGCGGAGCCCTCGACGGCAACTTCGCTCTCCGCTTCGTTCTCGCCCTCTTCCTCCTCTTCCTCGGGCTCCACCATCTCGAGGAACGGATTGTTCAGCAGCTCCTGTTTCAGGTGCTGCTGCAGATCGAGCAACGGCATGTACAGGAGATCCATCGCCTGATACAGGCGTGGATTGATCTTGAGCTCCTGCTTGAGCTGCGTGGTTTGTGAGAGACCCGCCTTCATGCCGCCCGCTCCGGGCCGCCATGCGACGCGGCAAAGCGCGACCGCAAGCGCGCGGTCAAGGTCGGGCCAAGGTAGATGTCCGCCACGGTATCGTCGAAGACGAGGTCACGCACTGAGCCGGAGACCTTCACATTGCCGTCGAACATGATGTAGGCGCGATCCACGATGTCGAGGGTTTGCTCCACGTTGTGGTCGCTGATCAACACTCCGATCTTGCGCGTGCGAAGGTTGGCGACGATCTGCTGAATGTCATGGACGGCGATTGGATCGACGCCGGCGAAGGGCTCGTCCAACATCATGAACTTCGGTTGTGTAACCAGGGCGCGCGTGATTTCGAGCCGACGTCGCTCGCCACCCGACAGCGAATATGCCTTACTCTGGCGCAGATGCTTGATGCTGAGCTCATCCAGGAGCTGCTCGAGTCGCATCCGCCGCTCCGCCGCAGAGATCGGTAAAGTCTCGAGAATCGCCAAAATGTTGTCTTCGACTGAGAGCTTGCGGAACACCGAGGGCTCTTGGGACAGGTAGCCAATGCCGAGCCTCGCTCGGCGGTACATCGGCATGGTGGTGATGTCCTGTCCATCGAGCGATATCCGGCCGCTCATGGGCGGTATGAGACCGACGATCATGTAAAACGTCGTCGTCTTCCCCGCTCCATTCGGGCCCAGCAGTCCGACAATCTCCCCCTGTTGCAATCGTAGGGCCACGTCATTCACGACCTTTCGCCGGCGGTACATCTTGACCAATCCCGACGCTTCGAGAACGCTCCCCTGGACCGGAAGCTCTTCCGTAACTGGTTCTGGTATCAGGGGATGCTCGCCGGTCTCGCGCAGTGCAGCCGCGACCTGCTGCCGGCTCGCCTGAACATAGCGCCAGAAGTCCTCGGTGAATTTTACCGCGGCATCCGGGGCCAAAAGCCCTTCCGGCGGGAGGATGATGAGCCCGAGCCCGGCCAGTCTCGGAAAGACACTTCGCGCGAGGTGGTCGCGCACCTGATCGAGGCCGAGTCGGCCGGCTTCGCGCTCGGCGTCGCGCCCGGACGCTCGCAAAGCGGCGAGGTGGTCCTCGCGATAGACCTTCGATGCCTCGTTGAAAGTGGCGACCCCCTCCTCGTTGGTCACGATGAGGAGTGCGTGGAGCGCCAGCGCCGGCGAACGATCGGCCTTCCCGAGCTGCTCGAGGATCGAACGAACTTG
>Ga0070696_100003675_pt1 | contig 10227 bp, 9 predicted proteins | sample KBSK1253metaG_FD_65474 | JGI IMG/M metagenome (GOLD analysis project Ga0070696, IMG submission 65474) | Corn, switchgrass and miscanthus rhizosphere microbial communities from Kellogg Biological Station, Michigan, USA - KBS K1-25-3 metaG | ecosystem: Host-associated > Plants > Roots >... | reverse complement strand
AGGCCCGTACAAGCCGGATCATTACCGCTACTGATGGTTGCCGGGAATGGGAACCGGGAATTAGAGCCCGGTTCTCCCGCATGACGGGGCGCAGCGATGCGCCCCGTTTTTTTGCCAAAGTCAAAAGCCAACCCCTTCCCAACCTCCTCCTGCCATGCAGGGGGAGGAGCCAAATCGGAACTGCGCGCCCCGCTCCCTCCCCTGCCATGCAGGGGAGGAGCCGAATCGGAGCTGCGCGCCCTGCTCCCTTCCGTGCTTGCAGGGGAGGGTCGGGTGGAGTCGCTTTTGGTCTATCGCTTCATCGCGACACAAAGATATATACTCGCCAGCACCGCCACCAGGAACCCGTGCGATGCCGTCGATCAGCTTCGAATTCTTCCCGCCCAAGACCGACGAGCAGCGCGCGCAGCTGGACCGGGCGGCACAGGTGCTGAAGGCGCACCAGCCGGAATATGCCTCGGTCACCTTTGGTGCCGGCGGCTCCACCCTCAGCTACACCGGGGACACCGTGGCGCGGCTGCATACCCAGCATGGCTTCAACGTGGCGCCGCACCTGTCGTGCATGGGCGGCACCCGAGCCGAGATCGCCGCCCTGCTGGACGGCTACCGCGCCGCCGGCTACCGGCGCATCGTGGCGCTGCGTGGCGACATGCCTTCGGGCATGGCCAGCGCTGGCGACTTCCGCTACGCCGCCGAGCTGGTGCGCTTCATCCGAGAGCACTGCGGCGACCACTTCCACATCGAGGTGGCGGCGTATCCGGAAACCCACCCGCAGGCCGACGACGCGCTGTGCGACCTCAAGCACTTCAAGGCGAAGGTCGACGCCGGCGCGAACGGCGCGATCACCCAGTACTTCTTCAATCCCGACGCCTATTTCCGCTTCGTCGACGACGTGCGCCGGCTCGGCGTGAACGTGCCGATCGTGCCGGGCATCATGCCGATCGCGAATTACAGCCAGCTCAAGCGTTTCTCCGACCTGTGCGGCGCCGAGATCCCGCGCTGGATCGCCAAGCGCATGCAGGCGCACGGCGACGACGCCGACTCGATCCGCGCACTCGGCGCCGAGGTGGTGGCGCAGCTGTGCCGGCGCCTGCTCGACGGCGGCGCGCCCGGGCTGCACTTCTACACGCTGAACCGGGCCAAGGCGACCCAGGCGGTATTGCAGCAACTTTCCTGATCGGCGTGGCGGGTATGCTGGCGCGATGTACCGGTTCGCCATCCCGCCCTGCCTGATCCTGCTCGCCTGCGCCGCGCCTGCCGCGGCGCAGGCGCCGATCCATCGCTGCATCGGCACAAACGGCGGTGCGGTGTTCACCGACCAGCCCTGCGCGGCTCTGCAGGCCACCCCGGTCAGTCCCGGCACCCAGCCCGGCAATGTCACTGCCCCGCCGGCCGCGCCGCCGCCGATCCTGTGCGCCGCCAGTCCCGGCGAACTTCGTCGGAGCGTGATCGACGCCTTTGCCAGTCGCGACGCCAACCGCCTGGCCGGCCTGATGCTGTGGGATGGCTACGGCCACGGCGCGGCGATCGCGGACATCCGTTCGCTGGCCGAACTGATGAAGCAGCCGCTGCTGGACGTGGACATCCCGGGCGGCAGCGCGCCGGCGCAAACCGCCGGCATCGACGCTCCGCTCGCCACGGACACCTCGCCCGCCCCGCCGCCGGCCGGCGACCGGCTGGTGCTGCATATCGCCAGCAACGACGGCAGCGGGAGCCCGCGCGAATTGCATTTCGACATCGTGCACCAGGCCGGCTGCCTGTGGCTGCGCGACGCGAATTGACGCCGACCCGGCAGCCAGCAGTTATCATGGGCGGTCCCCAATGGAGAACCGACATGGCCCAGCAATACCCTGAGTGGATCTGGCAGAACGGCAGCATCAAGCCCTGGGCCGAGGCGACCACCCATGTGATGTCGCATGCGCTGCACTACGGTTCGTCGGTGTTCGAAGGCATCCGCAGCTACGCCACGCCCGACGGCGCGGCGATCTTCCGCCTCACCGACCATCTGAATCGACTGTACATGTCCGCCAAGATCTACGACATGGCGCTGCCGTACACGGCCGATGAACTGGCCGCGGCCTGTCGCGAGGTGATCAAGCGCAACGGCCTCGGGGCCGCCTACCTGCGTCCGGTCGCCTGGCGCGGTCTGGGCGGTTTCGGGCTCTCCGCCGAGACCCCGATCGACATGGCCGTGGCCGCCTGGCCGATGGGCCCGTACCTCGGCCCGGAGGCACTGCAGAACGGTATCGACGCCTGCGTGTCGAGCTGGCAGCGCTTCGCGCCGAACACCATCCCGGCCGGCGCCAAGGCCGGCGGCAATTACCTGTCCGGCCAGCTGATCGCGCGCGAGGCGCGCCGCCTGGGCTTCGGCGAGGGCATCGCGCTGGCCTCCACCGGCCTGCTCAGCGAAGGCGCCGGCGAGAACCTGTTCCTGGTCTTCGACGGCGTGCTGCACACCCCGCCGGCCAGCGCCTCGCTGCTCACCGGCATCACCCGCAACACGCTGATGACGCTGGCCCGCGAGGATGGCATCGAGGTGGTCGAGCGCGACATCCCGCGCGAGTACCTCTACCTCGCCGAGGAAGTGCTGATGTGCGGCACCGCCGCCGAGATCACTCCGATCCGCTCGGTCGACGGCAAGCAGGTCGGCACTGGCAAGGCCGGCCGCGTGACCCTGCGCCTGCAGGAACTGTTCTTCGGCCTGTTCGACGGCCGCACCCACGACAAGTGGGGCTGGCTGGAGCAGGTGTGATGGACTCCCTCCCCTGCATCGCAGGGGAGGGTTGGAGTAGGGAAGGCATCAACCGAACTTGATGCTGGCGATCGCGCCGTTGGCGTCGGTGCGCGGCCGCATCGAAACGTTCCACCCGTAGAGTTCGCACAGGCGCCGCACGATCGCCAGGCCAAGGCCGGCGCCGTTGCCGCCGGCGCCTTCGCCGCGTACGCCGCGCTGGAACAGGCGCTCGGCGTCTTCCGGCTTGATCCCGGGGCCGGTGTCGATCACCTCGATGCGGCCGGCGCCCACTTCGACGCGCACGCTGCCTTCCAGCGTGTACTTGATCGCATTGCCGACCAGGTTGGTCAACGCCACCGACAGCACCGAGGCCGGTGCGTTGACGCTGACCGGAGCACTGACGGCAAGGTCGATGGTCAACGGCTTGCCGCGCATCTGCGGGCGCTGGCTCTCGATCACGTCGGCGGCGACCTTGCCCACCTCGGTGGTCTCGCCGCGGGTGGGCCCGCGCCGTTCGGCGCGCGACAGCAACAGCAGCGCTTCGATCAGTTCGGTGGCCTGGCGCGAGGCGCGCTCGATGCGCTTGAGCCGTTCGGCGAGCTTGGGCGTGAGGTCGGGCGAGCCCTGCAGCAGTTCGGTGGTGCTGGCGATCACCGCCAGCGGCGTGCGCAGCTCGTGGCTGACGTCGGAGTTGAACTCGCGGTCGCGCTCGACCATCGCGGTGAGCCGCGCCGAGTACTCGTCCAGCGCATGCGCCAGCTCGCCCACCTCGTCGTCGGCGAAATGCGGCGCCAGCGGTTCGGCCTTGCCGGCCTTGCGGAAATCGCGCAGGCGATTGGCCAGCTCGCTGACCGGCTTGAGTACCTTGCGCGACAGCCACAGTCCGATCGCCAGCGACAACAGGCTGAACAGCAGCACGGCGCCCACCAGCGACAGGATCAGCTGCTGCTTGCCCAGGTCCTCGCGGCTGATGTCATAGATGACGAACGCGATCAGGCCGTATTTGCGGCTGACCGCCAGCTTGTAATGGCGCGGGCGGCCCGACTCGTCCACGTCCTTCATGTCGTAGACGCCGGTCGCCAGGTTCTGCCAGGCCAGCGGCGCCTTGTAGATCGTGCGGTCGCTCCACAGCCACGCATCGATCAGGTCGGATTTCAGCGGCAGGTCGGGGTGCAGGTGCTTGTTCTCGACCGCCTGGTCGACGTCGTGCTGCAACGCCGACACCACCAGCTGATCCTCCACTTTGGCGCGCACGTACAGCGCGGCCACGGCGAACAGCGCGCTGAGGCCGAAGCCGAACAGCGCGAACGAGACGATGAGGCGGAACCGCAGCTTACGCCTGGACTGCATCCGGCTCGACCATCCGATAGCCAATGCCGTGCCGCGTGTGGATCAGCGGCTTGTCGAACGGTTTGTCGATCGCCGCGCGCAGGCCATGGATGTGCACGCGCAAGCTGTCGCTGTCGGGCAGTTCCTCGCCCCACACGCGTTGTTCCAGGTCCTGCCGGGTGACCACCGACGGGCTCGCTTCCATCAGCGCCTGCAGCAGCTTCAGGCCGATCGGGTTCAACTGGATCGACTTGCCCTCGCGGTTCACCGTCAGCGTGTCGAGGTTGAAGGTGAGGTCGGCCACCTTCAGCACGCGGCTCTGCGGACCCTTGCCGCGGCGCGCCAGCACTTCCAGCCGCGCGGCCAGTTCCTGCAGCGCGAACGGCTTGGTCATGTAGTCGTCGGCGCCGGATTCGAAACCGGTCAGCTTCTGCTCCAGCGCGTCGCGCGCGGTCAGCATCAGGATCGGCGTCTGCTTGTGCGCCTCATGACGCAGCTTGCGGGCCACCTCCAGCCCATCCATGCCGGGCAGGGTGAGGTCGAGCACGATCACGTCGAAATCGTGCACCACCGCCAGGTGCAGGCCGGTCACGCCGTCGCCCGCGAAATCCACCACGTGGCCGCGGTCTTCCAGATAATCGCCGATGTTGGTCGCGATATCGCTGTTGTCTTCGATTACCAGTACGCGCATGGGTCACTCCTGCGCAGCCGGCGCACGGGCCGGCTGTGGTTGCAAGCTTAACAATCTTGGGTGAAACCGGCGCGCCGGCCGCGCCATGAAACTGAATGGGATGCCGCGCAGGCAAGAAAAAGGCCCAGATGTGCGACTCGCCGTCGCCCACCTGGGCCCAAGCTACTGCCCCGATACCATCGTCTGCCGTCACCGGGCCGTTCAGGCCACCGTGCTGCAAAAAACAGTGAGTGCTTTATAGGGGGTCCGGGGTTACGGTGCGGTTAACCCATCCTCATTTGGCCGTGATGCCTCTCCGCAGAGGCGTTCCACAGAGCTGCGCCGCCCGAAACGGGGTCGCGGAGCGATCAGGCCTTGACGGGCTTGCGGCGCGGGCGGGCCTCGGCAGGGAAATCGCGGGTCTGCGCTTCCAGCAGTTCCATGATCGCGCCGGCCACGTCGACGCCGGTGGCGGCCTCGATGCCTTCCAGCCCGGGCGAGGCATTCACTTCCAGCAGCAACGGGCCACGGTTCGAGCGCAGCAGGTCGACGCCTGCGATGCCCAGCCCCAACGCAGCGGCCGCGCGCACGGCGATGCGTTTCTCCTCGACGCTCAGGGTAGCCGCCAGCGCGGTGCCGCCGCGGTGCAGGTTCGCGCGAAAATCGCCCGGGGTAGCGTCGCGCTGCATCGCCGCCACTACCTTCCTGCCGACCACGAAGCAGCGCAGGTCGCTGCCTTTTGCCTCGGCCACGAACTCCTGCACCAGGAAGTTCGCGTACAGGCCGCGGAACGCCTCGATCACGCTCTGCGACGCGGCGCGCTTCTCGGCCAGCACCACGCCGGTGCCCTGGCTGCCCTCGTTGAGCTTGATCACGTGCGGCGGATCGCCGAGGAGGGCCAGCACGTCGTCGGCGTCGTCCGGGTTGTCGCCGAACACCGTCACCGGCATGTCGATGCCCTGCGCGGCGAGGATCTGCAGACAACGCAGCTTGTCGCGCGCGCGCAGCACCGCGTCGGACGGGTTCGGCGTGTACACGCCCATCATCTCCAGCTGGCGCAGCACCGCGGTGCCGTAGAACGTGCTGGTGGTGCCGATGCGCGGAATCACCGCGTCGATGTCGCGCACCTCCCTGCCCTTGTAGCGGATCGACGATGCCCCCGGCGCGATGCGCACGTAGCAGCGCAGCGGATCGAGCACGCGCACCACGTGCCCGCGCACGCGCGCGGCCTCGACCAGACGCTTGGTCGAATAGAGTCGGGTATTGCGCGACAGGATCGCGATCTTCATGGGCTGGCCGTCATCGAAGGCCCGCGGCCGCCGTCAGTGGCCGCGGGGCTGGATATAGGAACGCGCCGGATCCACCACAAAGCGCCCGTTCAGCGCACTGCGGCCCAGCAACATCGGAAACAGCATATGCCGGCGATCGGTCAGATTGATGTCGACGCTGAACTGTTGCCCGGCCAGTTGTACTTCACTGCGGATGAACCAGCGTTCAGTACGCCGCCCGCCGGTGTCGGTTACCGCGCGGCGATCCAGTGCCGGCGCCTCGCAGCGGATTTCCACCGGCTGGCGCCGCCCGGCATGGATGGTGAAGCGCAACCAGGTCGCGCCGTGGCGCAAAAAGGTCTCGAGAGTGTCCACGTGCAGCGAACTGCTGCGCGCGCCGGTATCGAGCTTGGCCTTGAGCACGCCGATACCCAGCTGCGGCAACGCCAGTCGCTCCCGCCAACCGAGTGTGATCAGATCCGCCATGGGGTTCGGGCTTGCTCGGAGGATCGATGGATCGGGGAGTGGAGCGGGTGAAGGGAATCGAACCCTCGTCAGTAGCTTGGGAAGCTACAGCTCTACCATTGAGCTACACCCGCCTGGGTCGGCGGATGGTAACCCGGGATTCGCGTGGTTGAAAAGCTCGACCTCGCCAGTTCCCGCTGGCGAATGCACGTTCGCTCCCTTCCCCCAGCGCAACCTCGGTTCACTCCCTCCCCCTGCGATGCATGGGAGGGAGCAGAGCGCGCGGCTCCGGCGCTGGTCCCTCCCCCTGCGCAGCAGGGGGAGGTCAGGAGGGGGTCGCTCTTGATCTCGCTTCACTGCGAAGAGCGACCCCACCCCGGCCCTCCCCTGCACGCAGGGGAGGGAGCAAGGCACGCAGCTCCGGGCTGGCCCCTCCCTCTGCGCAGCAGGGAGAGGGACAGAGCCGCGGTGGCCCAACGCGTGCTGAACAGCCGCCTGCGCATACTTCGGCAACGGTCATCGCCGACCTGACAATGCACGTTGAGGCTGGGGTGTCGGACGGAAGCCCCGTGCCACCTGCAGCGCGCACTCCCAAGGAGAGCAGCATGTCCAGCTTTGCCGAGTTGTCCATCTCGTGGCGCCACCGCTGGCAGGTGCTGGCGATCATGCTGCTGTGCGTGGTTGCGGGCCTGGCCCGGGCGCAGACCGGTACCGACGACAGCGCCGATCCGCCGAGCCGGGTGGCGCGGCTGTCGTACATCGCCGGCGACCTCGGCTTCCTGCCATCCGGCGCGAAGGACTGGAGCGACGCCAACATCAACCGCCCGCTGACCCGCGGCGACAAGCTGTCCACCGCCGCCGGCGCGCGCGCCGAGCTGGAGTTCGGCGGCGGCACGCTGCGCATCGACGGGCGCACCGACGTCGGCCTGCTCGACCTCGACGACGAGCTGGCCCAGATCGAGTTGACCCAGGGCACGCTCAGCCTTACCGTGCGCCGCCTCGACGACGGCCAGAGCTACGAGATCGACACCCCGTCGGTAGCGCTGGTGGTCGACCAGCCCGGCACCTTCCGCGTCGATGTCGACGACCGCGACGGCAGCACCCGCATCACCGCATTCGACGGCGGCGCCACCGTGTTCGGCGAGAACAACGCGCAACGCACGATCAACCCCGGCCGCAGCTACCGCTTCACCGACGCCAGCCTGGCCATGGTGACGATCACCGACATCGACGGCGGCGACGCATTCGACGACTGGGCCAGCCAGCGCGACCGCCGCTACGCGCAGTCCGACAGCGTCCGCTACGTCTCCGACGAGGTCGTCGGCTACCAGGATCTCGACCAGTACGGCGCCTGGCAGGACACCAGCGAGTACGGCGCGGTGTGGTTCCCGCGCGACGTCGGCCCCGGCTGGGCGCCGTACCGCACCGGCCACTGGGCCTACATCGCGCCGTGGGGCTGGACCTGGGTGGACGACGCGCCGTGGGGCTTCGCGCCGTACCACTATGGCCGCTGGGCGTACGTGCGCGGTGGCTGGGGCTGGATCCCGGGGCCGCGCAGCGTGCGCCCGGTCTACGCGCCGGCGCTGGTCGCCTTCGTCGGCGGCGGTGGCTGGTCGGTCGGCATCGGTAGCACGCCGGTGGGCTGGTTCCCGCTCGGTCCGGGCGAGTTCTACAACCCGTGGTACCGCTGCGGCCGCCGCTATTACGCCAACGTCAACATCCGCAATATCCGCGGTCGCCACGGCTACGACCCGCGCCGCGACCTCGACGACCACTACAACCGCTATCGCCGCGGCGAATCCGGCCGCGGCGACCACTACGCCAATCGCGACGCGCCGCGCGGCTTCACCGCCGTGCCCGGCAAGAGCTTCGCCAGCGGCGGCCGCGTGCAGCGCGACCTGCTCAGGGTCGATCCGCGCAAGCTCGCCAGTGCCCCGGTGCCGGCACGCGGCATCGACCGGTTGCGCCCGGACCGCGACGGCGGCCGGCCGCCACGCAGCACCCACGCGCGCAGCCTGCCGGCCAGCGGCTTCGACCGCCAGGTGGTGGCGCGTCGCGCGCCGCCGGTGGTCCGCGACGACGCCCTGCCCGGCCGCGGTAGCCGCTTCACCGCCACGCCGCGCAGCAACGTGCGGGTACTGGACGACCGGGGCAACCTCGACCGTGGCCGGCGCCCGTCCATGGCGGACCGCAACGACGGCACTCCGCGTCGGCCGGCCGCCGCGACCGGCCAGCTTCCCGCCGTCCCGCGCATCACTCCGGCTACGCCCGACAGCAGGCCCAACGTGGTGCGCGACGACGGCGAACCGCGTTCCGCCCGCTTCGCCCACCCGCGCGGCCGCGCCGATGCGGATCGCCGCGAGGCAATGCCACGCCCGGGCGTCAGCTATATCGCCCCCGCCGCCGAAGAGCGGCCGCGCGTGAGCCCCGGCAACCGCCCGATGCCGTCGGAGGTGCCGCAGATCCGGCGCGCCGAGCCTCGCCGTTTGCCGGCCGACAACGACCGCTTCCAGCAGCGCTACCCGTCCGACCGCGCCGTGCAACGGGAACGGCCGCAGCCGACGGCGCCGGTGCGCGAGCTGGCCGAACCGCGATTCCAGCGGCCCGAACCCGCGCCACGCGAGTATGTGCGCGAACAGCCACGCCCGATGCCCAGCCCGAACCGCAGCGAACCGACGCCGCAGCGCTACCAGCCGCCACAGCGCGTCATGCCGGAGCCTCGCGCCATGCAACAGCCGCGCGCCGAAACGCCGCGGCCGCAACGCAGCGAAGCACGACCGCACAACCGCAAGCAGCAGGTGCGCGAGGATCAGGCGCAGCACTGAGGCAAGAGCTTGACGCCCCGCCTGAAGGACTCCCTTCGGCCGCCCGCCTCCCCGGCGACCGAAGGAGGCTCCTTTTTCGGGACAGGCAGCAGAGGGCCGGGCGGGGTCAGGCTCTACAATGCGCGGATGCCCACGACCGACTTCCCCGACCACCCCGAATACATGCGCCGCATCCGCAGCTTCGTGCTGCGCGAAGGACGCATGACGCCGGCGCAGCAACGCGCGTTCGACACGCTGTGGTCGCGCTTCGGCATCGACTACCAGGGCAGCGTGCATGATTTCGCCGCCGGCTTCGGCCGCAGCGCACCGCTGGTGCTGGAGATCGGCTTCGGCAACGGCGAGGCGCTGGCCTGGGCCAGCGAACACGACCTCGCGCGCGACTTCATCGGCGTGGAAGTGCACGGCCCCGGCGTGGGCCGGCTGATGAACGCGCTGGCCGCGCGCGACGCGAACAACGTGCGGCTGTACAAGCACGATGCGGTGGAAGTGCTGCAGCACGAGATCGCGCCGGGTGCACTGGCCGAGGCACGCATCTGGTTCCCCGATCCTTGGCACAAGAAACGCCACAACAAGCGCCGCCTGATCCAGCCCGAGTTCGTCGCCTTGCTCGCCACGCGCATGGAAAGTGGCGGCCTGCTGCACCTGGCCACCGACTGGCAGCCCTACGCCGAACACATGCTCGAGGTGATGGAAGCCGCGCCCGCGTGGCGCAACGCGCTCGGCCCGGGGCAGTACGCCGAGAAGCCGGAGTGGCGCATCGAGACGCACTTCGAGCGGCGAGGACTGAAGTTGGGGCATGGGGTTCGGGATCTGCTTTACCGCAAGACCTGAACGAAGAGCCTCACCCCCTCACCTGAAGGACTCCCTGCGGTCGCCGGCCTCCCCCTGCAAGCAGGGGGAGGAGCAGAGCGCGTGGCTTGGCGAGCAGGGAGGGAG
>Ga0070696_100003674_pt1 | contig 10227 bp, 10 predicted proteins | sample KBSK1253metaG_FD_65474 | JGI IMG/M metagenome (GOLD analysis project Ga0070696, IMG submission 65474) | Corn, switchgrass and miscanthus rhizosphere microbial communities from Kellogg Biological Station, Michigan, USA - KBS K1-25-3 metaG | ecosystem: Host-associated > Plants > Roots >... | reverse complement strand
TCACCGGGGAAGCCGGCGTCAGCGAACTGGACGGACAACTGCGTCTGCTGCGCAGTGCACTGTCAGCCATGAATCGCAACCAGAACATGCTGGCCGAGCAAGTTGCACAGATCCGCAAACTCACGAGCGCCGTACAGGAGATTGCCCATCAAACCAATCTGGTGGCGTTGAATGCCGCCATCGAGGCCGCGCGTGCCGGGGAGGCCGGCCGCGGTTTTGCCGTGGTGGCCGACGAGGTCAAGCAGCTGGCGGAAAAGACCACGGCTGCCACCACCGAAATCGAAACCGTCACCGGGTCCATCGGCGAATTCTCCCTGCAGCTGGATGGCGATGTGCAACACGGGCTGGCCCAACTCCAGCGCGCGCAGAGCCGCATCGGCGAAGCCGGCATTGCCCTGCGCGCGGGCAGCGCGGCGTTGCGCACTGCCACCGAACGCGTCGTCAGCGTGCAGCATGAACACGATATCCAGCACACCTGTGCCGCCGCCGCGCAAGCTACCGTGGGCGCGTTGCAACGGCGCAGCGCGGAAGCACGGCGACAGGCGGAGGCACTGAACCGCGACGCCCTGCTCACCCATCGGCTTGGCCTGGATTGGCTCGACAGCGAAAGCGGCAACGACGCGACCAGCCTCAGCGTAAGCGTACGCGAAGGTGCCTTGAGTTTGCGTCAGGCCATGGATTTGGCGGTACTGGAACCCGGCGCGCTCGACCGTCGCTGGTTCGACACGCATGCCTTGAACAGCACCATCGCGCGGCTCACCGCGCTGCAGGATGAGCCAACTGGTGCCGCACTCGCGGCAACGGGACAGCGCCTGCGCGAACACAGCAGCCATTTCGTCGAAGCCCTCGGCGAAGGCAAGCTGGAAGAGGCCGACGAATTTTCCCGGCTGCTGGAAAGCGAACGTAAGGCCTTGCTCACGCAGCTTGGCAGCTTGCTGGCGGATGCATGAAGCCATACGCGCGCCACGGTCTGGCTACCGCGACATGCCTGGTCGGCATGGTGTGGTGCGCAAACGCGGGCGCCGCCACCCCAACTGTCGCCAACACCCCGGCCACCAACGCACAGGCCGCCGCCGAGCAGGCGGTGCACGAACGTTTCAGCCTGCCCGGTAGTCGCCTCGAGGCGACGGCGATGGCGCTGGATCCCCGCCTGCAACTGACCGCCTGCGCCGTGCCATTGCGTGCGGTCGTCGCCAAATCCATCAAGCCGGCACCGCGCCTGGCCGTGTCGGTACTGTGCCCGCAGGCCGGTGGCTGGAGCACGCGGGTCACCGTCAAGTTGCAGTTGTTTCGCCGCGTGCTGGTAACCAGCCATCCCTTGTTGCGCGGGGACGGTCTGGCCGTCGCCGACGTCCAGGCGGAGGAACGCGATGTCACCCACCTGGGTTACGGCTACCTTGAGAATATTGAGCAAGTGGCCGGGCGAACGCTGAGTCGCGCGCTACCGGCCGGCAGTGTGCTCACGCCGGCCGCCCTCGGTGGGCGACGCATGGTGCGTGCCGGCGACCACGTGCAGATGATTGCACGCGTGGGCGGCATCGAAGTGCGTGCCGACGGTGTGGCGCTGGGCAGCGGCGACAATGGGGCTCGATTGCGCGTGCGCAACGCCGGTTCCGGCAAGGTCGTCGATGGCATGGTCAGCGCACCGGGTGAGGTCATCGCACTGCCATGAATCAATTTCACGCCACACTCGGCTGCAACTCACCCTGCAATCACCCTAAAGTTTCTCTGCGCTATGCCGATCTGACACCCACAGGGCCACACCTCGCAACGAGAACAGATCCATGAACGCCACAATTTCAAACAACGGGTTACCGCCGTTCACGCCACCGGCAAGTGGCTCGGGCAGCGGGTCGACAGCAACCGCCGGTGCTCCGGCGAGCAGTGCCGGAACCAGCAGCAAGGTTGGCGATGAGGTCAAGCTGACCGATTCGGCACGCGCGCTGCAGGAAGCCGCACGTCCCACCGACGGTGCGGTGGTAGACCAGACGCGGGTCGAGCAAATTCGCCAGGCACTGGCCGATGGCAGTTACACCATCAACCCGGCACGCATTGCCGAACAGATGCTGGCACTCGACCAGCAAATCGGCGGCACGGGCAAGGCATGAGCCGGTTGCCGCCAGGCGGGGTGGACGATGCGCTGCAGGCCGTGTTGAGCGACATGCAGCACGCCCTGAGCCAGCTTGCGCAGGTGCTCGAGGCCGAACGTGCGGCAGTGCATGCGCTCGACAGCGCGGCACTGGACAGCGCCGGCGCCGACAAGCAAGCGTTGCTGCAGCGCCTGGAGCAGCTGGACCTGGAGCGACAGCAATTGCTGCGTGAAGCGCCACCGGCGGCACCTGCATGCGCTGCAACGTGGCCGCAAATCGTGCAATCCCTGCGCGCCTGTCAACAGCTCAACCAGCGTAACGGCAGTGTGGTCAGCCAACGGCTGGCGCAGGTGCGCGAAGCGCTCTCGATCCTGACCGGACACGTTGGCGAAGGCGGCCTGTACGGCCGTGGCGGGAAGCTTCGCGCCAGCTTGCGCTCACAAGTGCTGGCCGAGGTATGACCCACTGCCACGTTCCGGACCACCCTCCCCACTGATCGCGTGCATATCCCCAGTTACGCGCACTTTCGCAGACCAAGACTCATGAGCAATCTCAACGCCCCGGTGAATGTGTTCCCTGCAACTCCCGCACCAGCCAGTCTCCAGGTGGGTGCACCGCTGCCGGTGCTGCGCGTGCCCATGCTGGATCGCGAACATCAATTGTTCGCCTACGAAATCTTGTTCCACCGCCAGGCCGACGACGCCCAGGATATGCAGCAGCGCGTGTTGTCGACGATCACCGACGGCGCGCTTACCCGGCTGGTTCGCGGCAACCGCGCGTTTATCAACTTGCCGATCGAGCTGTTGCTTGAGGAATCGGACGTGTTGCTCCACCAGCCCCGGCTGGGCGTGATGCTGCAGCCGCAGATGGCCAATGACCAGACGTTGATGAAGCGCCTGCAGCAAATGTCACAGCGGGGTTGCCCACTCATGGTCGACGCCGGCGACGCGGCGCTGGATGACAGCCTGGCGACCGAAGCGTTGCTGCAGCTGGCGCAATTTGTCCGTCTGGACGCGACTCGCTTGTCACCCGAGGTCATGCGCGAACGCAGCGAACACATGCATGCGCGCGGGCTGGGCGTGATCGCCGGGCAAGTCCACGACCACACCTTGTACCAGCGCTGCCTGGAACTGCCGGTGCAGGCCGTTCAGGGACGTTATCTGCTCACACCGCAACCAGTGCAGGTGCCGGTGCTCACGGCAAGTCGTTTGAGCATGCTGCGCTTGATGGGCGCACTGCAAAAGGACAACCCGGGGCCGGTGGAACTCGGACGGATTGTGCGTGACGACGCAGTGCTCAGCTACAAGTTGCTTAGCTGCGTCAACTCCGCCTACTTCGCCCTGCCCCGGCAGATGAAGTCAGTCGAACAGGCGGCAGTTTTTTTCGGCGTCACGCGCATGCGCAACTGGATCGACACCATGGCGCTGTGCGGCATGGACGACCGGCCACCGGAATTGCTGCGGGCGGCACTGATACGCGCCCACATGTGTGAAAAGCTGGCCGCGGGCATGCCGCGCGGCGGCCCGGAGATGGCGTTCACCGTCGGCCTGTTCTCACTGCTGGATACCTTGATGTGCGCACCGATGGAATTCCTGCTCACCCATTTGCGTCTGGTACCGGAGATCAGCGACGCGCTGACTGGCCGTGGCGGCCCGTTCGCACCGTTGTTGCAGCAAGTGCTGGTCTGGGAGGCTGGTGGCCTGAGCAGCGAGCACGCGCAGCCGCAACTTATCCGGCGCATGGCAACGGTTTACCTGGAAGCCACCCAATGGGCTGACCAGGTATTCAGCCAGGCCAACGGCAGCAAACTGGCGAGCTGAGTCGCGCGAGATCGCCCGGCAACTGCTCCTCGTATGGCACCGGGTCGACGTCCGTCAGTGCCTGCACCGCCATTGCCATACGGCCAGCGCCCCGCCCGCCAATGCCAGCGCAAGCCAGAACATCGCGTACTGATTATCGGTCCCCAGCCATACCGCACCGGCCACGCCGCTCGCAGACAATACGCCCAGGCCAAGCGCCAGCAACAGGTCATTCCACCTCGACGTACGCAGCGGTGTCTGCGCCGTGACAGCCAGCACACGTCGGCGCACCGAGAGCAATGCAAACGCCCCCAGCACAGTTAACAGCACGCCCCACACACGCGAAGCCATCACGGCGCGCGGTGGCGTCGGCAAGTCGGGAAACAGCTCCAGCACTCCGACATCGCCCATCGCCACTTGATAGCCTTGTCCGTCGGCAGCGTCCGGCGCCGGCAGCAGACGATCACCATCAAGGCGCGCAACGATGGTCGTCGTGCGCAGCGGTATCTCGTCCCAACTGACGCGGATATCACCCAGCTGGGGATTGTCCGCCCGTGCACTGGTTTGCAGATAATTACCGTGACGACTGAAGCTGGCTGCCAGGTTCGCCGGCAATGCCGCCAGGTCCGGCGCCACCGGGGCCAGACCTGGCAACGCATGCTGCAATGCTGAAGACAGGCGAAAACCACCCATCTGCACCCGTCCGGCGTCAAAGCGCTGGCTGGACAAGGGAAACTGTGCGGGGTTGGCATGGCCATGCGGATCGTCGAAACGGCTGGCATCGATCCAGTGGTCGACCCAGTCCAGCTCGTAATGCGTGCTGTTGCCGATGCGCACTTCCCGCCACTGGAACATCTCCACCTTGCGCGTCAACACCGGCGTGTTCGCACTCAGGTTGAATTCCGGATCACGCGGAGCTTCCACCACCGTGGGCACCGCCACCACGCGCACCATGTGTCCGTGTTGGCCGGCTTGCGGGGTGGCGTCATGGCCCAGATCAGTCACCCGGCCGCCGTGATGCGCAGCCACCGCATTGAAATCAAGGACGGATTGCGCGTTCACTGCCACCAGCGCCACGCCGGCCAGCATCAGGGTGGCGCCAAGGATGTTCCACAGCGAACCGCGCAGGGTCGACCATAGCCGCAAGCCGCTCACTCCAGTCCACCGGCGTGCGTAGCCACGGTTGCGCGCAGCACAGCATGCTCGTCGGTAGTGCCGAAGCGACCGCGCGCGTCGCAGGTCACCTGCGCCACTGCGCACGCATGGTCGTGGGTGAAGAACAGGCGCACGTTGCGCGCCAGCTTGTCTTCGAGGAACACGCGCTTCTCGTCGATGAGCTTTTCCGGATAACGGTCATAACCCATCGTTATCGGCAAATGCACCCAGGATCGCCCGGGGATCAGATCGGCGCAAAACACCACACCACCCACTTCGGCCAACATCAACCCCGGCGTATGGCCATCCGAATAATGGAAGCGGACCGCTGCCCCCAGCGTTTGCGCATGTTCGCCCTCCACCAGCTCCAGGCGACCACTGTCACGCAGCAGTTGCGGGACCTCGGGAATGAATGACGCCCGATCACGCGGATGCGGCTGCAGCGCGCGCTGCCAGTGTGCCGCCCCAACCACGAAACGCGCGCGGGGAAACAGCAGGCGCGGGGCCTGATCCGCTGCCCACGCCGCCAGCAGGCCGCCAGCGTGATCAAAGTGCAGGTGCGACAACACCACGACATCGATGTCTTCGTGCGTCATGCCGATTTCGGCCAACGAATCAAGCAACACATGCCGGGGCTCAACCACCCCGTAGCGTTCACGTAATGCGGGCGCGAAGAACGCGCCGATGCCGGTCTCGAACAGCACGTTGCGGCCGCCCAGGTCCCTCACCAGCAGACAGCGGCACGCCAGCGGAATGCGGTTTTGCGCATCGGGTTCAATCCAGCGCGACCACACCGCCCTGGGAGCGTTGCCAAACATGGCCCCGCCGTCGAGTTGCTGGGAGTTGCCGAGCAGCGAACAAAGTTCCATGACGAATCAAGCCTCCGCCACCATGGATTCGTCCGGAACGAATCCGGACGCCGCAGGCGACCCTGCGCGCAGCACAACATGAGGTCCATGGGTGGGCCGGGCAACCATGGCGCCGCCAGCCAGTTGCTGCGAATTACCCGACAACGACAACAATTCCATCTCGACCTCAGCCACGGTTTGCACTGAGCGTACGCGCATCCCGGCCCAATGTTTCATCCCGGCCCCCGCATACGCGCGTGTCGACCCACTCCGCTCACTGCACCTTGCCCAGTCCGGATGGCCGACGTGGATCGCTCGCCGCATCCAGTCGATTGGTCCGGTGGTCCCAGGTGACCACGTTCATGAAGCCCCAACTGTCACGTTGCTTGAGCGTGTAGCCCATGTGCACCAGCGCCTCGGTCGTGGCCGGCGCAAACGTGCCCGGTTCGACCATCAACACATCGGGCAGGTACTGATGATGAAAGCGCTTGTGCGCCACGATCTGCTGCGCACTTTCGCCATCGATGAAATGCAGGATGCCTTCGAGGACCTGGGTGATGATGGTGGAGCCGCCGGGCGAGCCGATCACGGCGGTGCGATCGGTACCGATCACGATGCTGGGTGACATCGACGACAACATGCGTTTGCCCGGCGCTGGCGCATTCGCCGCGCTGCCCAGCAAGCCATAGGCATTGGGCTTGTTCGCCACCAGCGCAAAGTCGTCCATCTCGTTGTTCAGCAGCACCCCGGTACCAGCGGCCACGAACTTCGAGCCCAGCGTGGTATTTACCGTCGCCGTCACCGCCGCCATGTTGCCGTCGGCATCGATGATGGAAAAATGCGTGGTGTGCGGACCTGGTTCGTTGGCTTCGGCACGTGGCAGCATGGACGACGGTGTCGCCCGGTCCGGCAGGATGCTCTGGCGCAAACCGTCGGCGTAATACGGCGACAGCAGCATGTCCAGCGGCATCGTCACGAAATCCGGATCACCCAGATAGTCGTTGTGATCACGGAACGCACGACGCATCGCTTCCACGACCAGATGCACGCGCTGTGCCTGGTCGATCTTGTCCAGCTCAAACCCACGCAGGATGTTGAGGATCTCGGCGATCGCCACCCCGCCGGATGACGGCGGCGGCGCGGTCACGATGCGATAACCGCGGTAGTCGATGCTGAGCGGCGTGCGCTCCTTGGCGCTGTACCCCGCCAGGTCAGCCAGCGTCCAGTTGCCACCGGCGGCGCGCACGGCAGCAACCAGCTTCGCCGCCACTTCACCACGATAGAAGCCATCGGCGCCATGCGCGCCGAGCAACTCCAGCGTGCGCGCCTGTTCCGGGTCGCGCCACACCGCGCCTTCCGCCGGGGCCTTGCCATCCTGCAGATATTTGGCTGCCGACGCCGGCCAGCGCCGCAGTTGGTCTGCCTGCTCCACGACGGCTGCGTGCAAACGCGGGTCCGGCACAAACCCGTTACGCGCAATGCGAATGGCCGGTGCCAGCGCTGTCGCCAGCGGCAACTTGCCGTAGGTACGGGAGATCAGCGCCAGCCCGGCAGGTGCGCCGGGAATGCCGGCCGACAGCGGTCCCCGCAGCGACGTGTCGCGATTGGGCGTGCCATCGGCATTGAGGTAATTCCCGGCCTCAACGGCCGCAGGCGCCACTTCCCGCGCGTCAATGAAGGTGTCGTGCCGATCGCTCGCCCGATGCAGCACGGCCATGAAGCCACCGCCAATACCGGAACTCTGTGGCTCCACCACGGATAGCGTGGCAGCCACCGCCACGGCCGCATCAAACGCATTACCACCCTTGCGCAGCACTTCCAACCCGGCGTTGGTGGCCAGAAAGTTGGCGCTGGCAATGGCTGCGTGGCCGGGCCGCTGCCCCGTGGACGAAGCAGGTGCCGGCGCAGCTGCCGACGCTGCCCCACACACCAGCAACAAACTCAGTACACCAGCACGCCAATCCATAGCAAGTTTCATGCGGCAGCTCCGATCATGGGGAAGCACAGGTATTGCCCCACACCACGTACAAATGTGGATCCGGGCCTGTGCAAGGTATCGCGCGCGCTACACGCACGTTTGACTACACGCACGTTTGACGCGACGGCGGCCGCGTCGCAACGGGCCGGCAACTCAGGCGTCAGCGCGCGTCAAGCGCAAAGTCATCGCCCCCGCAGCCGCCGACAGCCACTGCTACATCGCCACAAAGCGGACGGTCGCACCCGAGGGCTTGAGCGCTTCCTCCACCCGCTGCTGGTCCACCGCATCGCCGATGAACAACACAATGACACCCTTGAACGAGCCAGCGCTGGAATCCTTGAACGCGGCAATCACCAGGTCGGCAGTCGTGGCTGAATCGGGGCCGGCAAACACCAGCATGTTCCCCGGCAACACGCCGCGCGCCACCGTTTCCTGGACATTTTGCAACTGCCGCCCGTTCTGTGCCTTGGCGTCGTCGTCCACGGGCGCCTTCACCAGATACGCGTACGGCTGGTTGGCAGTCATGCCCGCCATGTTCTTCTGCACGATCTCGCCCAGGTAGGCGTTCCACGCCTTGGCGTCGTTGGGATCAGTCGGCTTGGGCACCTGTTGTGCAGTCTGCGGTCCGGATTCCTGCCCGGCTTGCTTGTTGCACGCCGTCAAGGCAAGGCTGGCGGCCAACGCCACAGCAGCAACGAGAATGAGCTTACGCATGATGATCACCTTCCGTTTGGAGTTGTTTGTGGATTCCGCACCGGCCGCCCTGCCAGCGTTGCCGCATGGCTTGTTGCACCGCCGGATGGACGAAGCCGGAGATATCGCCGCCCAGGCGACCGATTTCCCGTACCAATGATGACGAGATGAAGCTGTATTGCTCTGCCGGAGTCAGGAACAGGGTCTCGGCCAGCGGAATCAAATGCCGATTCATGCTGGCCAGCTGAAATTCGTATTCAAAATCGGACACCGCACGCAAACCGCGCAGGATCACGCCAGCACCGACTTGCTCGACAAACGTGGCCAGCAGGCAATCAAAGCCGCACACCTCCACATTCGGCAGATCGGCCAATGCCATCCGGGCCAGGGTGACGCGCTCACCGACGCTGAAGTGCGGGCCCTTGCTGGAACTGTCGGCCACCGCGACGATCACCTTGTCGAACAGCGGCGCGGCGCGTGCCACCAGATCCGCGTGACCATTGGTGATCGGATCGAAGGTACCCGGATAAACAGCGATACGTGGATTGCTCAAGGCGTGACTCTCACGACGACGTTGTGCCTGTCGCTTAGCTTAACGGAAGCCGCCGCGTTGCAGTGCAATCCGCCGATCCGCATGTGGTCAGCCATCGGTCAGTACACGCCGATACAACGCATAGCGCACGGCGCCCGCCGTCGCCTCACGGTGCACCTGCCACCGCGCCGGCAGTACCGGCACCGCGGCGCGTGGTGATTCCACATAGATCAACGCCGCCGGCGCCAGCCAGCCGCCCACTTCCAGCTGCTGCGCCAGCGCCGACCACAAATCGAGCGCAAACGGCGGATCGAGAAACACCACGTCGAATGGCTGTGCGGCGCCACGCAGATAGTCCTGCGCACTGATGGGGTCAACCGTGCCGCCGGATGTCTTGAGGCGAACCAGGTTGCTGCCCAGCGCACGTGCCACTTGCGCGTCACGTTCGACAAACTTCACGCTGACCGCACCGCGCGACAGCGCCTCGATACCCAGCGCACCGGTACCCGCGCATACATCCAGACAACGCGCCCCGGTAATCAGCGGCGCCAGCCAGTTGAACACGGTTTCCCGTACGCGCTCGGGGGTCGGCCGCAGGCCCGCCAGGGCCGGCACCTCCAGCCGCGAGTTGCGCAGCGCACCGCCAATGATGCGCACTTGTCCGGACGGTGCGTCGGGGCGGGTTGCACGACGCATCACCAGCGCCTGCCGGGCGCGTCAGCGAGGGGTACGGGTTGGAGTGTTAGCATCCTGCGCATTGTCATTGAATACCCGCGCAATGCTCAAGTTCTGGAAAAAGAAACCCGCCGACGCAGAGCGGGAAACCTCGGCCGCCGACCCCGCGGCGGCGGACAGCAGCGTGCATGCGCTGCATGAAGTCCTGGCGCAGGTTCCAGCCCCCGCGCCACCGGCCGCCAGCGAGCATCGCTTTGTCGCGCCGGATCTTGCCGCGGAACCAGCCACGGACCCAGCCGCGACGACCGCGCCCACCGCCACGCCAGCCACGCCGGACACCGGTGCGAGCCATCGCAGTTGGCGCGAGCGACTGGCGGGCAATGCCTTCGCACGCACCCTGGCCACGTTGTTTGTCCGCCACGCACCACTGGACGACGATCTGCTCGACGAGCTGGAA
>Ga0070696_100003672_pt1 | contig 10234 bp, 11 predicted proteins | sample KBSK1253metaG_FD_65474 | JGI IMG/M metagenome (GOLD analysis project Ga0070696, IMG submission 65474) | Corn, switchgrass and miscanthus rhizosphere microbial communities from Kellogg Biological Station, Michigan, USA - KBS K1-25-3 metaG | ecosystem: Host-associated > Plants > Roots >... | reverse complement strand
GATCTCGCCGCGCTCCGCGGCTACTGGGACGCGGTCACGCGCCGCACGCCGGAAGTCGTGGCGAGCCTGCGCGGCGCCGATCTCGACGCGCTCGTGCCCAAGGAGCGGGTCGAGCGCGTGGCCTCGGCCGAGGGCGCGGTGGCGCCCGGCGCCGAGTGGCTCACCGAGTTCTGGGCCGGCGGCCGCACCCGCGCCTGGGTGCTGGCGCAGACGCCGCTCCTGCACGTCTACGGTCACTACTTCGAGGCCCGCGCGGTCGCCGGTCTCTGGGGCGCCCGCAGTCTCTGAACGTCTTCACACGGAGGAGATCGACGATGACCACGACCGTTCGCTTCGATCCGAGCGCACCTTACGACGTGGACGAAACCGACGTGGCCTACGCCCGGCCCGACGGCCAGGATCTGCTGGCGCGCGTCTACCGTCCGAAGGGCACGCCCGAGGTCCCGCTGATCGGCGTCGTGGACGTGCACGGCGGCGCGTGGAACCGTGGCGACCGCACGGTGGGCGTCCAGATCGGCCGCGGGCTGGCCGCGGCCGGCGTGGTGGTCGCGTCGCTCGACTTCCGCCAGGGTCCGAGCCACAAGCACCCGGCCGCCGCCGCCGACGTGGCGGCCGGCCTGCGCTGGATGCGCGCGCACGCGCCCCGCCTCGGCGTCGATCCCGCCCGCGTGGGTCTCTCGGGCCAGTCGAGCGGTGGGCACCTGGCGCTGCTGGTCGCGGTCCGGCCCGGCTTCCCCGCCTACGCCGGCACCCCGATCGTCGGGCCGGACGGCTCGCTCGACTCGGCACCCGGCAACGACGCGGTCGCCTTCGTGCTCGCCGGCTACCCCGTGTGCGATCCGATCGCGCGCTTCCGCTATGTGCAGGGACGCGCCCAGGAGCCGGGGCTCGACGCAAGCCGCTTCATCGCCTCCCACCACGGCTACTTCACCGACGAGGCCGCCATGGCCGAGGCCAGCGTCACCCGCGTGGTGGCCTCCGGCGAGGCGCGCGCGCTGCCGCCTGTCTGGGTCGCCCACCCCGAGCTGGACGACAACGTCCCCCCCGAGATCACCGAGGCCTTCGTGCGTGCCTACGAGCAGCGCGGCAAGCTCGAGCGCACGTTCTTCCCCGGCGCCCGCCACGGCTTTCTCCAGCAGGCCAGCGCCGACACCGACAAGGCCCTCGCCCTCATGCGGGACTTCATCGGCCGGAACTGACCGATTTGGGGGGCCTCGCCGCGGGCCCCCCGAGCCCCCCGGCGCTCGTCGCGCCCCGGCAAACCCGGGGCGCGCCTCGATCTTCTACTCTCGAAAGAACTGCTCGAGCGCCGTGCGGGTCTGGTCGGGGGCTTCTTCCGCGAGGAAGTGGCCGCACGGGAGGCCTTCGCCGCGGACGTCGGTGGCCCAGCGGCGCCACGTCTCCAGCACCTGGCGGCGCTTGTGGGAGCGGCCGCGGTCGCCCCAGATGGCCAGGAGGGGACAGGTGATCTTCCGGCCGGCCTTCAGGTCCTCCTCGTCGAGCTGACAGTCGACGAACGCGCCGGCGCGATAGTCCTCGCAGCTGGCGCGGATGACCTCCGGGTCCTTGAAGCACCGGATGTACTCGTCCAGCGCCTCGTCGCTGAAGCAGCTCTTCGTGCCCGCCCAGGCGCCGAGCATGTGGCGGATGAAGTACTCGGGGTCGGCGCCGATCAGGCGCTCGGGGAACGGCGGCGGCTGGGCCAGGAAGTACCAGTGGAAGCTGCCGAGGGCGGCCTGGCGGTCGACGGCGGCGAACTGCTCGTAGGTCGGCACGATGTCGAGCACGGCGAGCTTGGTCACCTGCTCCGGATGATCGAGGGCCATGCGGTAGGCGACGCGCCCGCCCCGGTCGTGGCCGGCCACCGCGAACCGCGGAAAGCCGAGCGCGCCCATCACCTCGACGAGGTCGGCGGCCATGCGCCGCTTGGCGTACCCGGCGTGGTCGTCGCCGGCCGGCGGCCGGCTGCTCGCCCCGTAGCCGCGTGAGTCCGTGGCCACCACCGTGAAGCGCTCGGCGAGGCCGGGGGCAATCTTGTGCCACATGGCCTTCGTCTGGGGATAGCCGTGGATCAGCAGCAGCGGCGGGCCGTTCCCCTTCTTCACGGTGTCGATCTCCGCTTCCTTCGTCGAGATGCGCAAGCGCTCGAAGCCCTCGAACATGGCCTGTCCCCCCCGCCGTCCGATTCGTGATCGGTCGTGGCTTACACTACTCCATCGACCGCGAACGAGGAGGACAGGCGATGCGCTTCCGGGCGGGCGGGAAATGACGCGGCTGCGGCTGGGCGTGCTGATCCCGACCCGCGGCGTGGTGATGGCCTCCGACCGCCGCCCCGACGTCGAGACGTGCTGGACGATGGCCCGGCACGCCGACCAGGCCGGCTACGACGCGGTGTGGGTCGGCGACAGCATCGTGGCCAAGCCCCGGCTCGAAGCCCTCACCACGCTCGCCTACATCGCCGGCATCGCGCCCCGGGTGCGCCTGGGCACGGCGGTGCTGCTGCCCGCCCTCCGTCAACCGGTCGTGCTCGCGCACCAGATCGCCAACCTCGACCAGGTCTCGCGGGGGCGCGTGGTCCTCGGGCTCGGGGTGGGCTGGAGCCTGCCCTCGGCCGAGCGCGAGTGGGCCGCCTGCGGCGCCCATCACAAGCGCCGCGTGCGCCGCCTGGAGGAGCACGTCGAGACCTGGCGGACGCTGTGGCGGGGCGAGCCCGTGACGCATCGGGGCAGCGACTTCGAGCTGACCGACCACACGATCGGCCCGCTGCCGTGGAATCCAGAAGGGCCGCCGGTGCTGATCACGGCGGGCAACCGGGGCGAGATGCTGCCCGCCCAGTTCGACCGCTTCGCGCGCCTCGGCGACGGCATCATCACGACCTACCTGCACGCCGAGGAGTGCCGGCAGGTCCGCGAGCGGGCCGAGGAGGCCATGGCCAAGCATGGCCGCGCGCTCCCCGACTTCCCGCTGTGCGTCTACACGACCGTGCGCATGGAGGACGACGTGCCCACGGCCGAGCGCGCCACCGCCCGCTTCCTCAAGGCGTACTACGGGGGCGACGTCCACGAGCGTGGGACCATGGCCCTTGGCCCCGCCGACGCGGTGATCGCCACGCTCCGCCGCTATGCCGAGGCCGGCGTCACCGACCTCTGCCTCCGCTTCGTCGGCGACGACCAGCTCGCCCAGCTCGAGCGCCTCACCCAAGAAGTCCTGCCTCAGATCCCTCACTAAAAATCCTGCCTCAGCTCATCTGGGACCCCTCCCCCGAAGCGGGGAGGGGCCAGGGGTGGGGGCGGCCACGGGCACTTCACTGGCACAGCCTTCGCACTGTCTGGGGGTCATGCCTCGACCCATGTGGAAGGGCGCGATCACGTTCGGGCTGGTGACGGTCCCGGTGAGCCTGCACTCGGCCACCGAGCGGGGGGCCGAGGTCAAGTTCCGGCTCCTGCACAAGAAGGACGCGAGCCCGATCGACTACCGGCGGTATTGCAGCGCGGAAGACGTCCAGGTCGACTGGAACGACATCGTCAAGGGCTACGAGCACGAGAAGGGCCAGTTCGTGGTCATGACCGACGCCGACTTCGAGAAGGCCAGGACGCCGGCCACCCAGACCATCGACATCCAGGACTTCGTGCCCGCCTGCGACATCGACTTCGCCCACTTCGACGCCCCGTACTGGCTCACGCCGGAGCGCGCGGGCCGCAAGGGCTACGCGCTGCTGCGCGAGGCGCTCGAGGAGAGCGGGCGGGTGGGCATCGGCACGCTCGTGCTCCGCCAGCGCGAGCACCTGGTGGCGATCCGTCCGTCCGGCCACGCGCTCATGCTCACCAGCATGCGCTTCGCCGACGAGATCCGCGGAAGCGAAGGACTCGACGTCCCCGGCGACGCCAAGATCGATCCCCGGGAGAAGAAGCTGGCGGCCCAGCTCGTCGAGACGCTCGCCGCTCCCTGGCAGCCCGACAAGTACCACGACACCTACACGGAGGCGCTGAAGCAGGCGATCGAGCAGAAGCTCGAGGGCAAGGAGATCCGCGCGCCCGCCCCCGGCAAGCCCCCGAAGGTCATCGACCTGATGGAGGCCCTCCAGCAGAGCCTCAAGGAGGGCCGCCGCCCGCCCGCCAAGGTCAACGGCCGCCGCGCCGCCGAGCGGCCCGCCGCCGCCCGCGCCCGCCGCCCCAGGCGCAAGGCGAGCTAGCGCCGGTCAAGCCTCGCGGATGGTCTTGAGGGGCGCTACCACCTCGGCGACGTCCATGGCCAGCGCGGACAGCGCCAGCTCGCGCTCGTAGAGCGCGGGATCGAACTGGTCGGCGATCTCGGCCTCCAGCACGTGGTAGGACGGGATGCCGAGAGCGATGCCGGTGAGCGGGCCCGCGTAGCTCGGGTCGCCGCTCTTGAGCGTGAGCGCGGTCATCTCGACCGCGGTCGGTGAGTTGGCGCCGAGGACCGCGACCACGCCGTCGGCGCCCGCCTGCTCGATGACCTGCCGGATTCGACCTTGACCCTCAAGGTCCATGGCTCCCGCGGCGGTTCAGACGAAGCAGAGCGTCTCCGCGTACAGCACCTGGGCCCCTGCGCTCTTCACGCAGGCCTCGATGGCCGGCCCGTTCACGCCGTCGCGCTCGCCGATCACCAGCACCCGCTTGCCCTTGAGATCGATCATTCGACCCTCCATCACGCATCTTCGAGGGGCATCACGGCTTCGCCGGGGTGCCCCGAACGTCAGGGGGTATGGGGGGCCCTTTCGAGGCCCCCCGTGCAGTCGACGAGGAAGGATACACCGTCCGATGCCTCGGTCATGCGGCCGAGGAAGAGGCTGCCCTTGGCCATGAACAGCGCGCGCCGCATCGTGCCCGCGCGCATGGCCCGGAGCGCGTGCGCGAGGTAACACACGGCGGAGGCAATATGGCCCTGGGTCGGCGCGTAGCCGGGCATCCCGTGGCGGGCGATGAAGTCGTTGATGCCGTCTCGGGGGATCTCGCCCCGCATGGCGCCCAGCGCCGCGATCAGACGGTAGTTGCCCCGGGGCACGTCGCCGCTGCCCGACGGCTCGGTGACCTCGGGGTTGTGCATCTCGGTCGCGTAGCGGTCGACGTCGCCCAGCCGATACCCCGCCCTGGCGAGCGGCTCGATCACGAGGGCCTCGACGATCGCCTGCTGGGCCGAGCCGGTGGCGACCGTGTGCAGCCCCACCGTGTCGAGCCGGATCATCGGATCGCCGGGACGCGGGCGCTCGACGAGAATGGCGATGCCGGCCAGCACGTCCTCGAGGACCGGCATCGACTTGGCCACGTGGGCCCGGTACTTCATGCCGAGCTTGGCCAGCGAGCCGCCGGCCACCACCGCCACCCGCGAGAACACGCCGGCCTGGACGAGCGCGGCCGCGTTGAAGACCGCGTAGAGCGTGGAGGCGCAGAACGCCTTGACGTCGAAGCCGGTCGCGCTGGCGAGACCCGCGCCCTCGGCGATGGCCTTGGCCAGGTTGCCACCACCCCGCTGGTAGCGGTCGCCCACCGCTTCCTCGGATCCGGCCAGCACGAAGTCGATGTCGCCGGGCCCCACCCGATCCTCGACCATCCGCAGCAGCCGGCGGAGCGCCAGCACGCCGGTGGCCTTGCCGGCGAGGTTCTCGAGCAGCACGTTGGCGGTCAGCGCCTCGTCCTCCTCGTGGCCGCGTCCCATTGCGCCGGCCACGCGCCCGTCGAGGAAGAGCGGGATCGCCTCGCCGCTCCGGCAGAGCGCGTCGATGGCCGGCGCGTCGGCCGTCGTCAGCGCGTCCATCTCGGCCGGCGTGACGATCCCGCGCTTGGCCAGCCGCGCGCCCGCGTCGGCCAGGGTGGCGGCGTCGAGGTGCACGAGCCGGGCGCGGTCGCAGAGCTTCAGCAGGCCGAGCAGCTCGCCCTCGGAGATCAGATCACCGAACGCGCCCGTGGACGACGCGCTCCGATCGAGCGCCTCGAACCACGGCCGCGGAAGGGAGGCGAGCGCCTCCGGCTCGAGGTTCCCGATGAAGGCCTGGTTGGGACCGTAAGCGACCGCGTCGTCGTACGACCGAAGCCGCGCGCCGATGGCTTCCAGCGTGACTGGCGCGTGAGCGATGTCGCGCAGCGGCTTGGACCCGTAGCGCACGAGCCCCGGCGCATGAGCCAGCACATTGGCAACCGCCGTGATCGCGGGAAACGTCATGCACGCTCCTCCATGATGGCGGATAGCTTACAGGCTCACGTCACGCTATTCGAGCACCCGCTGCTGTAGCATCGGCGCCGCCTTTCGGTCGCCGACCGGCGCTGGTACCAGGCGCGACGTGCCTCGTCCACAGGCAGGTGGCGTCGGACCAGCAGCCAGCCACATTTTCACCGATATCGACTTCAGTCAGGCTTTCGAGATCTGACGCAAGCGCTACCGGAACTCGAGAGGCGTCTGACCAACGCTCCGTTCGACACCAGGCTCCCTGCTTGCCTGCGTTCCTCACGCCACCAGCGCCAGCTTGTCCCTCCGCGCGCTGCTTTTTGTGCTTATCGTGCCGTGGCGTGGTCCCATGTGTGCCGCAAGTGTTGACTTACCTTTTATGCTTGACGTTATCTCTACACGAATATATTAGTCCTATCGCTCTCACAAGGCTACATCAGCGAGCTCATCACCGAAGGGTGGTAATAGTCTAGAGCGGTGGTCCGACATGGCGAAGACCCGAACGGGCCGAAGTGCAAGGAATGCCGCCGCCATGCCCGAGGGAAGGCGGCATCAACGCGTGCCCATCGGTGCTACGGATTCGGGCGGAAGGGCGAGTGTCGACATGGCTGATGGCGCCAATCCGACAATCCGAGTAGAGGCGCAGAGACGGCTCAACGAGCCAAGATGTTCCCTCGCGCGATCCCTGTACGGCGTCTGGCATGTGGCCGCGATCAGTGTGATCGTCGTGTTGTCGATTGCAGGGCCCGTCGCGGGAGACCATACCACCATCCCGCTGGAGAAAGTGGCGGACGTGATCGTTGTCATCAAGCCGCACGAACGGCATTCTCTGCATATGCCGGCGACCGTCGACCGTATGATCGTGGGCGACATCATCGGCATCGAGAAGGGCATCACGCCGATCATGATCATACACACGCGCAATACATTCACTGCACCGCTCGAGGCTGACGTACCAGTTCGGCTCTACCTCAAGGCGTTCAAGGATGGCCATGCGCACTACATCATCGGGGTATCGACCGATCCTACCAAGAGTCAGCCATGAAGAGGGGTAGCGGCTCTGGCGATCATCATCGTCGCATGCCTCGCACATGCACGGCTGGCATCGGCACAATGTGCCCTCGTTAACTTCACTCCGCTTTCGGGCGCCGGGATATCGCTGAGCCAGCTCATGTACAGTCTCCTCATCAGCCCTGACCCCGCCGTCAACCCTGGCCTCATGAACGCGGTTGTCGGTGCGCATGATGCTTGGAATGTGACGAACGCGAGAGGCCGACTCGGCAACTATACGGGCGTCCATGATGGAGCTGAATGCCCAGCTGGGCAGACGCCATTCCAGCTTGGCGCGTTTGACTTCACCAACACGAATCTGTTTCTCAACTGCCCGACCACGCTGGCGTACCAGCGGGGAGGCCTGCTTAACCCACTGACGACCGTTGCCTTCACCGACTATCATGCAAACAATTTCTTCTTGACGAACCATGGATTCACATGCCCCGAATGTGGCACTAAATCGATAACATTCAATCTACATTTCGCGTTCTCGATCGGCCCAAGCCCGGGACTGGGATATTGGGATGTCCAGTCTGTCCTTGCACACGAGTTCGGTCACATGCTGGGGTTGGGGCACTCGGTCGGAGCTACGTGTAGTGACCAGATTCAAGCACCGCGTTGTAGCCAAGACGCGAACCGAAACACGATGGGGAATCCCGTCTGGGACGGAGACACGTGCGAGCGCGAGATAAACGGCTTCGATAAGTTGAGTGCCGATCTTCTCTACCCTGCTCCTCTACTGCCTGCCGACATCGTCGTGTACCGGCCAAGCTTCGGGGCATGGCTCATCCGCCGCTCTTTTGACGGCGCTCTGACTCAGGTGAACTGGGGCTGTGCAACGTGCGCCGACAAGCCGGTGGCTGCCGACTATGACGGCGACGGGTTCAAGTGATGTCGCGGTGTATCGGAGCGGGCAGTGGTTGATCCAGCGATCTTCCGACGGTATGACGATCAACACCTGGTGGGGCTGCGTATCATGCGGGGATATCCCGGTGCCGGGTGATTACGACGGGGACGGTCGGGTCGACATCGCGGTCTACCGTTCTACGACAGGGCAGTGGTTTATCCTGCGGTCCTCGGATGGCGGCGTGTCCGCGCCGTACTGGGGTTGTTCATCATGCGGAGATATTCCAGTGCCCGCCGACTATGATCACGATGGCCGGGCGGACACTGCAGTGTACCGGTCGAGTACCGGCCAGTGGTTCATCCTGCGGTCATCGGATGGTGGCGTGGTCCAGCCGTACTTTGGCTGCGTATCCTGCGGCGATACTCCCGTGCCCGCCGACTACGATGGTGACCATCGAGCTGATATTGCCGTTTACCGCCCGAGTACGGGCGACTGGTTCGTTTTGCGGTCCTCAGATGGCGGTGTGACGCAGACGATCTGGGGCTGTGCATCGTGCGGCGACGTCCCAGTGCCCGCCGACTACGATGGCGACGGCCGGGCCGACATCGCTGTTTATCGACCAGGCACTGCGGAGTGGTTCATGCTGGGGTCCTCGAGTGGGTACCGGTATGTGGTGTGGAACACGCCCGGCCAGCAGGATCAGCCGGTCAAGTTCCTGAAGCGGTGAACTGCCGCGCGCAATGGCGGCCCGAGCCGGCACCGATCTGAGTGCATAGGCGGGTTGCGCGCCAAAGGGTCGTCAATGCCTTTGTTCGCTGGGCTCGGTCGAGGTTCACACCTCCAAGCCGTGACCTGGACGAGTCTTAGCCAGTGCTTCCAGATGACACGGCCCGAACGCGCGTTCAGCGCGATTCGGACCGACGTGCGGAGTACGACAAACTCGCGCCGGGCACCCGTGGTACCGTTCAGCCGGCCCACTCGGGCGCAGGCGCCGGCGATTCGTGGGTCGGGACGAGCTGCTCCGCCCGGTGCATCCGGTACGACACAAGTCGAGTGGGCTGCGGCGCACGGCCCACTCAACTGAACACGAGAGGAGCTTGCGACATGACGATGACGGTCGGGCGCGCATCATGTCTCAGCATGGCCATCGGCGCGATGGTGGTGATCTTGGCGGTGGGTATCGCCTCTCCGGCGTTGGCCGACAATTGTTCGGCCGTGGGGAATTTCACGTTCACCCTGGCCGGAGGCAGCGGTTCCTTGTTCTTGTTCCCCGACGGCACAGTCGAGATGGACTTCGTTCCCGGGCACAGCATCTGCGACGTCTGCCTCACGGCCGGCCGCGTGTTTCAGGGTACGTATCGGACGATCGCGACAGATCGCGGATGCTATTTCGAGATCAGGCTCTCGACGCCCCCTCCGATCACCCACACCGACACGATCGGGGGAGTCATAGCGTTCGAGGGGCGGCAACTCCTGTTCATGGCCGCGACATCGCCGGACTTTGGGATCGGGATCGCGGTGCGCAACGACGCCCTCACTGGCCGTTAGCTGGGGGGGGCGAAGCCCCCCTCAGCGTCATACCTCCTTCGAGGCGATCTCGTACTTGAAGGCGGCGGGCTCCAGCGGATCCTTCCGCCCTTCGGCCGTCTCCGCCTGCGGGTACATCAGGAAGGCGACGGGGTCGCCGGTGGACCCCGGCAGCTTCACGTCGTGGGCGAAGTTGTACGGGAGGTAGTTCATCTCCCACTGGCCGAACAGCTTGGCCCGGGCGCGCTTGGCGATCGGGTCGTCCAGGGTGAGGCCGGGCTTCTCCTCGAGGATCACCTTGCGGACGTCGGCGGGGTCGACCGGCACCCAGCCGTGACTCTGCACGTAGAACTCCGCGCGGCAGTGCTGGGCCTTGGTGATGTCGCCGGATTTACCCAGGCTCTTGAACTCCTTGGAGTCGGCCGCGCGGACACCGTAGAGGTCGCGGGCGGGAACGCCGGCGGCCCGGGTCAGCCCCACGAACAGCGCGTTCAGGTCGGCGCACTTGCCGCCGAGGTTCCTGGTCTCCAGCATGCCGCGGATGTCGCCGATGCCGCAGCCGGGCACCTTGGGATCGCGGAACGTGTTCTCCACGATCCACTCGTAGATCGCGCGCGCCTTGTC
>Ga0070696_100003667_pt1 | contig 10245 bp, 8 predicted proteins | sample KBSK1253metaG_FD_65474 | JGI IMG/M metagenome (GOLD analysis project Ga0070696, IMG submission 65474) | Corn, switchgrass and miscanthus rhizosphere microbial communities from Kellogg Biological Station, Michigan, USA - KBS K1-25-3 metaG | ecosystem: Host-associated > Plants > Roots >... | reverse complement strand
GTTCCAATAGCAGGGGTGGGATTCGAACCCACGACCCCGGCATTATGAGTGCCGTGCTCTCACCAGGCTGAGCTACCCTGCCACATGTCCTAGTTGACGCCGACCCTGCCCTGCACGGAGGCAATCAACTTGGCAGAATCGTAGCCGACCCCATCCTTAAAAACAATCGTGGGGCTCCGGATCACCGCTGGATCGGTCGTCAAGTTGCCGCGCAGCACCACCAGGTCCGCCAGCTTGCCGGGCTCGACGGTCCCCAACGTCTGCGCGACGCCAAGAATCTTCGCGCCGTTCGCGGTCATGATCTGGATCGCCTGCGCGGGCGCGAACCCCGCCTCGATGAACAGCTCGTAGTTGCGCTGGTCGCCGTATCCGGCGAGCGCGCCGCCGATGCCCGTCGGATCCACGCCGGCCGCCATGAGGCCGCCCGCGGCGACAAACTCGCGCTCGAACGCCATCGCTTTCTTGAACGCCTCTTGCGAGACCCAACCGGTGCCGCTCGAGTCGATCTGCTGGCGCATCTTCAGGTAGCTGTCGCGCACTTCGGGATCCATCGCCTGCAGCGTGCGCTCATCCTTGGTCGGACGGTTCGCGACGAACGGTTCGTAGACGGCCAGGGTGGACGTCATCGACACGTGGTGCTGCACGAGCGACTGAATCGTGGCCTGCCCGGCGTTCCCCTTGGGATCGGACGCGCTGATCTGCGTCATCAGGTTGACCGGACAGACGTCCGCCGGTCTCCCGGTCGTGAAGTCGGACGCGGTCAGCATGCCATGCTCCAGGTTGTCGATGCCGAGCGACACCGCCTCCTGGAAACTCACGGAGCAGAGATGCCCGGTGACTTTGATGCCCCGCCGGTGCGCCTCTTGAATCGCCGCACCCAGCTCGGCGCGACGGATATCGGTATACGCCTTGATCCACGTCGCGCCTTCGGCCGCCCAATACGCGACAAAGCGGCGCGCCGCCTCCGGAGAGTTCAGAATCGCCATCGCGCCGCCGCCGTTTTCGCCCGTGATGTAGGGCGCGGTGAGATGGATGCGTGGCCCCGGCGCCAAACCATGGTCGATCGCGTCTTTCAGATTGATCTCGGCGTACGGCGACCGGCTGCCCGTGGTACGGATCGTCGTGACACCGGAACCCAGATACAGCCGCGGTCCGGTGTACGACATCTGCACCGCGCGGCCACCGGCGGCGGTATAGAACAGGTGGTCGTGCATGCCGATGATGCCGGGGATGACGGTGGAGCCATTCATATCCATGACGCGCGCGCCCGCAGGAATCGCCACCGACGCCGCCGGGCCGACGGTCGCGATCCGGCCGGCGCGGATGACGATCGTCTGATCGGATTTGGGCGCGCCGCCCGTGCCATCGACCAGCAGCACGTGCGTCAACGCGAGTAACGACGTATCCACGGCGACGTATTCGCGCACTTGCGCGGCGAGCGAATCGGGTCGTTGTGCAATGAGGGCTAGCAACAAGGGAATCACGTGCATAGGCGCCTCGCTAGTCGACGGTGAAGTGCAGCATCATCCCGGACGAGAGATGCTCGGCGATGTGGCAGTGCAGCATCCATTCGCCGGGGTTCTGTGTGTCGAGCAGAATATCCACCACCGCACCGGCGGGCACCAGCACGGTGTCCTTCCACGCTAGATCCTCGTTGGGCACGCCGTTCACCGCCAGGACGAGAAAGCGCTGGCCGTGCAGATGAATCGGGTGCTGCATGCCGTGAAACGCGCGGCGCTCGTTGACGAGACGAATCTTTGCCGGCTCACCGCGCCGGAAGTGCCACGCGATATCCATGTTCTCGAGGCCCGTCGCCGCGTCCTTCAGGACCCAGCGGACCTGCCGGCCCGTGGACGCCCAGTTCATCATCGGCATCGTGCCGCCCCACTCGACGGGTGCAAAGTAGATCGAGTCGAGCTGCATCAGACGCTCCGTCACGAACGGCAAGCCGTGCGTCTGGAGCGTGAGGACAAGGGTGTGATCCGGTGGGCGGCTCAGGGAGTGGCGGCGGTCGAGGGCGGTCAAGGGCGGTCGACGGCGGTCGAGGATTGCAAAGACTCGGCCCAGGTCGCGCTGAACGGGTTGCGAAGCCACACTGACGACGCCGAGCGTGTCGACCATCGGGAAAAACTTTCCGAACAGGTGGTCGAGCCCGATGACTTTGTTGACCAGTGCGACCTTCCCCGGCTTATCGAAGCGCACGTGCACGACGTAGCGCTCAGCCGGAGCGATCACGACGCTTTCGACCCACGCCTCGCGCTCGAACGGTCCCGCATCGGTCGCGACGACCTTCATGCGCGCGCCCGGAAATGAGACGTTCAGTGTGCGTGTGCTCGACGCGTTGGTGAGATAGAAGCGCACCACTTCACCACGCCGCACGGCCAGGCGATACCCGGGCTCACCGTTCACGAGAAAGACGTTGCCAAACCGTCCCATCAGCGCGTGGGTCGGGGATTCCCGGCCGAATGGAATGAGGCCAGGATCGCCGACCAGCAGATCCTGCAGCATCAGGATCTGTTCGCGATTGGCGGCGACCTTCGCGCCGGGCTCGCGCACGAGGATGTTGCCGTACAGGCCGAGGGCTTGCTGGATGTCCTCACGAATGTGCGGATGGTACCAGAAGATCCCCGCATCCGGGAACCGCAGCTTGTAGGTGAACGCGTCGCTGACTCCCTGCACGCCGTCGAACGCATTCTCCAGCCGAATGCCATGCCAATGAATGCTGGTCGAGTCCGACAAATGATTCGTGAACCGGACCATGATCTCGGATCCACGCGAGACCTCGAGCAATGGGCCCGGATACTGGCCGTTGTAGCTGTACATCGTGAAGCTCTGGCCGGCGATCGTGCGGCGGACGAGCTCGGCATCGAGATCGACGATGTCGCCGTCTTTGAGATGAAGCACTTCGTTCGGCTCCGCGTTGGGGAGCGGTGCATCTGTCGCCGGCAGAAACGGCGTCACCTCAGGTCGCAGCGCCATCTCCGACGGCAGCATCATCAACCCCGGCGGCGTCGGCACCATCGGCCACGCGGAGCTGTCGTGGCCGGCGTGATCCATTGCAGGAGGCGACCCCGCAGCGCCGAGCGAGAATTCCATCAAGTCAGGCGGGAACGGCCGCGTGCTCGGCGATTGGCCACGCAGGATGATGCGACCGGTTGGCTCGCGCACGCGCGCACTGCGCTCAGCGGAAATGAGGATGTTGAACTTGTCGAACTCGATCGGCCGCAGCGTGACGCGCCCGTTCCTCACGACGCCGAGGTTGAGCCACGAATCCATCTGCGGCGTGGTGGCCCATGCGACATAAACGGTACGTGGTGCGTGGTGCGGGGTGCGTGGGAGCCCACTCACCGTCGCGATCGGAACGAACCGCGCGTGGCCGTCGGCGGTGACGGACACCGTGAACGGCCCGGGAGAATTTGCGAGCTCGACGCGCCCCGAGACCCCCTTGATCCCGGGAGCGGCGACGAGCTCGATGCAGTAGAGGTCGTGACTGGGACCGAAGGGGGTGGGAGGGTCGCAGGGTCGCGCCCCTCCCCCTCCCACCCCCTGGCCTTCACAGATCCCCGCCGCGAAGGCGAGGAGTACTAGTGCTTCGCGCGCCTTGGCAATCCGAGCACGCTCCCGTTCCACGCCTCACGTCCACGCGAGATCGGGACCACCGGTCGAGGGCTGGTCGTGGCCGATGAGACATCGAACGTGTACGCGCCCGTTTCGCCGGGCGCGCTGCTGCCGATCAGAATGTCGTACGGCCCGGTGAGCGCGACGGTGAATTTGATGAACGCGCTCGGATTGCCCGCCGAGCTGTCGTCGTTCTGGGCCACCAGCGAGCGCGGATAGGTATTCAGGTCCGTAATACGATAGAGCGCGAGGCTTGGATTGATCGCGGTCGAATGCGCCGAGATGGTCAATACCGAGCCCTGGACCAGCTCGATGCGCGCCACGTCGTAGTAATGCGGGGTTGGTACCGTGCTGTCGGCACAGTCGGTGGCGGCGGTCAACGAGTCGTTGATCGTCACGCCCCGCGCGACCCAGACTTGCCGGCAGCCGTTCATGCCGGCGGGCCGTGCGACCGCCGAGACCGAGTACGCGCCCGTGGTGAACTGGTTGAACGAGTTCGCCCCGATCACGTAGCTGCCGCCGGGAAAAATGATGTCGAGCTGCGAGTTCTGCACCTGCCCCAGGGTGACGTCGTCGTCGAATCCCACCAACGGACCGTCACTGCTCCAGAAGTCCACCCAGGTGTCGAAAACCGTCGAGTTCATCGAGATCCGAACGCTCTGCTGCCCGACGGGCAGGTCGAGCTGGTAGAAATCGTAGAACCATCCCGCGTTCCGGTAATTGCAGTCCGAGGTCTTGAGGGCGGCGTTGACGGTGTCCCCCAGCGAAACGGGCGCGATGTACATGCAGGGATCGAGCGCGGTCGCGTGATATACGACATCGGACACGCCCGATACCGCCGCGTGGATGGTGATGCTTCCGACAACCGTGCCCAGTGTTGCGGTGGTCGTAGCGACGCCGTTGACGTCCGTCGTCTCGGTCGCGGGGTTGAACGACGCACCCGCGCTCGGAGTCGCGCTCCAGGTCACGTGCACGCCCTGCGCCGGCTGCCCGTTCGAGCCGAGCGCCACAAAGCTCAGCGGAAACGAGAGCACCGCGCCGGTCGCCGCGGTCTGGCTGTCGCCGGCAATGCCGGTGACCGAGGCCGCTTGCGGGCCGGTCCCGGTGCTGTCTCCACCGCACGCCGCGGCGGCCGCAATCATCGCGGCGGCTGCAACGGGCGCGACCCTACGAAACGTGTTCATGGTCCCTCCTCATTTGGGCACGACGCGGTAGAGTACCTCGCCGTCTCGGATCATTCCGAATTGCTCCCGCGCGACGCGCTCCTGCACCGCGGGATTCGTTTCCAGGTCGTGCGCCAACTTGGCCAGCGAATCCAGCTCGATCCGCAGCGCGGCCACTCGGGTGCGTTCGTCCGCCAGCTGCCGCCGAATCGTGATCCAGTCGGCGGTGCCGTATTCCCCGCCCCACACGGCCAACGCGAGCAAGCCCACTCCGCCCGCGATTCCGGCTATGCGGGTTCGCGTCACAAGCCGTACAGATGCCGGCCGGGATAGTGCGCCACGTCGCCGAGCTCTTCGGCGATGCGGAGCAGCTGATTGTATTTCGCGACGCGCTCGGTCCGGGACGCGCTGCCGGTCTTGATCTGGCCGACGCCGGTCGCCACCGCGAGGTCCGCGATGAACGTGTCCTCGGTTTCACCGGAGCGGTGGGAGATCACCGAGCCGTAGCCGTTGCCGCGCGCCAGCTCGATACACTGCAGCGTCTCCGTGAGTGTGCCGATCTGATTCACCTTGATGAGGATGGCGTTCGCGACGCTCTCCTCGATGCCACGCGCCAGCCGTTCGACGTTGGTACAGAAGAGATCGTCTCCTACAAGTTGCACGCGTTCCTGCAGCGCCGCTGTGAGCTTTGCCCACCCGGTCCAGTCGTCCTCTGCCAGACCATCTTCGATGGACACGATCGGGTAGCGGTCGATCCACCCCTTGTACAGCGCAATCATCTCTTCGGCGCTCTTCTGACCGCCTTTGCTCTTCTTGAACGTATACGTCCCGTCGGCGTAGAGCTCGGAGGCCGCGACGTCGAGCGCGATCGCGATATCCTTGCCGGCCTCGAAGCCGGCCGCCTCGATCGCCGCCATGATCGCCTCGAGCGCCGCTTCGTCGTTCGGCAGGTCGGGCGCAAAGCCGCCCTCATCTCCGACCGCGGTCGAGAGTCCCCGCTTGGACAGGACTTTCTTCAGCGCATGAAACGTCTCCACACCCATGCGCAGCCCGTCCGGAAACGTCTCGGCGCCGATCGGCACCACCATGAATTCCTGGCAGTCAACGGTGTTCGCGGCGTGCGCGCCGCCGTTCAGGATGTTCATCATCGGCACCGGCAACACGTGCGCGACCGGGCCGCCGAGGTACCGGTACAACGGGAGACCGGCATCCTGGGCCGCCGCGCGCGCGACGGCGAGTGAGACGGAGAGGATGGCGTTCGCGCCCAGGTGACTCTTGTTCGGCGTGCCGTCGAGGTCGAGCATCGCGTAGTCCACGGCGATCTGATCCTCTCCCGACAGGCCTTCGAGCCGCGGGCCGATCACTTCGTTCACGTTCTTCACGGCTTCGAGCACGCCTTTGCCGCCGTACCGTTTGCCGTCGCCGTCGCGCAGCTCGACGGCCTCGTGCTCTCCGGTAGAGGCGCCGCTCGGAACGGCCGCCGTGCCGCTCGCGCCGCTGGCCAGGGTGACGTCGGTCTCGACGGTGGGGTTGCCGCGGCTGTCGAGAATCTCGCGCGCGTGTACTGAGATGACTGTGCTCATTGTGGACCGAACCCTACCGCGCCTTTGACTGAAGGGCAACCATCGCGGCGCGCACTTCGTCCCGCAGCCGCTCGCGATCCTCGGGCCGCAGTCCGGTCGTCATGATCGGACGCCCGGCGAGCAGACGGATCGGACGCGGACGCAACCGCCAGGCGCCCTTGGGCAGGATCTCGAACGTGTGATGGACGTAGACCGGGATGATCGGCACCTGGGCGGCGATCGCCAACCCAAACGGCGCGTTCTTGAAGGGCAACAGCTCCCCGGTGCGGCTGCGCGTGCCTTCCGGGAAGACGACAATCGACGACGTGCCGTCGCGAATCGTGCGCGCCGCCTCGTCGTACGCCTCGAACGCCTTTTTGCGGGCGGCGCGATCGATGGGAATGTGTCCTGCGGCGAGCATCGCGGGGCCGAGGAGCGGAATCTTGAACAGCTCCTGCTTGGCAACGAACCGCACCGAGCCGGGGAGCGTCGCGAACAGCGCCCAGATGTCGAACATCGACGAGTGGTTCGAGGCGTAGATCACCGGACGGTCGCCCGGGACGTGCTCCAGGCCTTCGGCGATGACCGGCGTCCCGGCCGCACGGAGAATGTCCCGCGCCCAATCGGTGCCCGCCCAGTCGTAGACACCACCGCGGCGATTGCGCACGCGGAAGATGCCGGCGATGGCGGCGCCCGATGCATGGATGAGGGTTGAAGCGAGGAGAACTACGTAGTACCAGAGGGTGCGAATCACCGCGAAAAGTGATCGTATCCGGCAGGCAGCGGGACGGGCGTGCTGTGGTCGAGGAGCCGCACGCCGCCGCGGCGTCCGCCCGCGCCACGCAGGCAGGAGCCGATCCGGCTCAGCTGCAACCCGGTTTCGGAGCGGAAGGCGGAAACGCTGGCGTCACCAAACTTCGGCGGCATGGTGCATAGTAACTCGAATTCTTCCCCGCTGGCGACCGCGGCCAACGCGGTCACGTCCTCCCAACACGGGATATGCTCGAGGTTGATCTCGATCCCGACCTCGGACGCCGCGGCGAGGTGCTGGGCGTCGGCGGCGAGACCATCCGAGATGTCGATCATCGCGGTGGCACCGTGATCGGCGAGCCAGAGGCCGGCCTGGATCCGGGGCTCCGGGCACGCATAGCGATTGCGGAGCGCGGTCGACATTTTCTTGCCGGCGCGGAACTGCTCGAGCGCCAGTCCCGCCCCGCCGAGATATCCCGTCACCCATACGCCGTCGCCTTCGCGCGCACCCGAGCGACGTACCGGCCGCGCGGCCTCACCAATGACGCACACATCGATGCTGTACTGCGGGGCGCGGGTGAGATCCCCCCCCAGCACTTTCGCATCGACGTTGCGCAACATACTGGCCACACCGGCCATGATGTCGGCAGCCGCATCCGCGGTGCTCTTCCCGTCGCCCGGGATACCCAGGGATACGAGCGCACCGAGCGGCCTGGCGCCCTCCGCCGCGAGATCGGACAACGCGGACCCCGCGGCGCGAAACCCGATTTCCTTGAGGTCGAGCCAGTCGGTCCGGAAGTGGACGTTCTCGAGCGAGTTGTCGATGCTGAGCGCGAGCGTGGTGGAGCCGACCGGAAGCAGCGCGCAGTCGTCACCCAGGTCCGTACCGTCGCCAGTGACCTCCGCGATCCGCTCGATGATGCCGCGGATGCGATCGAATTCCTTACCCGGACCGAGGTTCATAAAAAGATCTTCTTGGTAACCGGGGTCATCACCTCAGGTTCCAAACCGAGGCGCTCACACGTCCGGAGCTTCAAGTTCCACGAGAACTGGTGGTCGGCCGGGCGGGACATCGCGCCAGGCTCGCCACACATCCGGGAGGGCTGCCAGCACGTCGGCGGGACGGAGGCTGCGGGCAGTCCACTGCCGCGCTCCCAACTCGGCGGCTCGACCCAGCGCGTGCGCACCCAGCGCCGCGGCTTCCGCCGGCACGGTTCCCCGGGCGAGGAATGCACCGATGAACCCGGCCAGCAGATCACCGCTCCCGCCAGTCGCCAGGCCGGGATTGCCGCTCGCCACGACATGCTCGGGGCCGCGGAGATCGGCGATGACGGTGGGGACGCCCTTCAGCAGCACGGTGCACTTGAGCTTCGCCGCCGCGCGCGCCGCCGCCGACCAGCGATCGTTGGCTGCTTCGTCGGCGAGTGTGTCGCCGGCGAGGGCCCGGAACTCTCCGACATGAGGGGTGAGTACGACGGGTCGGGGGCTCGGGCCTAGGGCCTCGGGAAAATGCAATGCGTCGGCATCGATCACCGTTGGGATTGGTCGACGTGAAAGCAGAGCGGCCAAGAAGTTCTTTCGACTCGTGCGCGGCTCGCGTCCTAGTCCCGGGCCTATAACGAGCGCATCCGCCCAATCGAGGGCTTCCGCCACGGCCGGTTCGAGTGTCTCGCCGAGCGCCGACTCGACGGTTAAGACGTCCGGCAAGCTCGCCTGCGCCGCGGCGATCGTCTCGCCGGCGGCGATGAGCTTTACCAATCCGGCACCGGCGGCAAGGGCGGCACGGGCGGCATGGAGTGCAGCACCGGTCATTCCATTCGAGCCGCCGACAATGCAGACGCGTCCGCGATCGCCTTTGTGCATCTGCGGCGCGAGGCGCGGGAGTCGCTCCGCCGCCCAGCGGTCGGTCACCAGGAGCGGCCAGGCGCTATCGGGCGGCGGGAATCCGATATCGACGACGACGACCTTGCCGCACCACTCACGCGCCAGCAGATGCCCGCGGCGCGGTGCGCCGAACGTCACGGTGAGTTTCGCGTGCACCGGCCCATGGGCTTCGCCGCTCGTGAGATCGAGACCGGTCGGCCCGTCCACGGCGAGAATCGGCGCGCCGTAATCCACGAGGCGCTGCGCCAGGGCGCGCACGTCGCCCTTGGCGGGCCCGGCGGCGCCGGTGCCGAGCAAAGCATCGACGGCAACGGCGGCCTTCGGCCACGCTTCTTCGCGACCCAGCTCGCGGACGCCGTCGAGGCGTGCGAGCGCACGATTGTCGATCGCGTCGTCGGTCTTGGGATCGACAGATGCCACCGAGACCGGAACGCCGGCGGCGTGCAGCGCGCGCGCGATGACCCAACCGTCACCGCCGTTGTTCCCCGCTCCGGCGGCGACGAGCACACCGCCGCCGGCTGCATCGGACAGCTCGGCAACCAGGACCTGGACGATGGCGCGGCCCGCCGTTTCCATCAGCACGCGGCTCGGCACGCGGTACTGGGTGCGCGCCGCCGCGTCCCACGCTGCCGCCTCGCTCGCCGAGAGCACCGGAATTGGATTCACGGAATCACCACCCCCGCGTAACCCACCACGCGCGCGTTATCGCCGGACACCCATCCAGAGTGGCGGTAGTCTACCACTTCGGCTCGGGTCGCGCCCAGCGCTTTGGCGGCGGCGATGACGGTCGCCGCAGGCCCGCGCCCGCACATCGAGATCCGCGCGCGCTTGCAGCGCGCGAGCAGCTCGGCGCCATCCAGGGCGCGGATCGCATCGAGCGCCTGGCCATCCTTCTGCTCCGTCACGCCCGCAGGCTCATAGTGATTCATGTCGCTCGACGCCAGCAGCAACACCGGCTCGCGGGCGGCTTTGACCAGCTGGGCGAGCATCTCTCCCAGGATGCGCGCGGCGTCCCAGGCGTCCCACGCAATCACGAGCGGGACGATGCGCGCGTCGGGGCGCAGCAGTTGCAGAAATGGCAGCTCGACTTCGACGGCATGCTCGGCGCGATGGGCGTCGTGATCCACTCCCACCACACCGCGAGAGATCTCGAGGAGCGCCTCCGCCGTTTGTGCATCGACCGGAACATCGCCCAGCGGGGTGCGAAACGCCCCGGCCTCCCACAGCGACACACCACCCTCGGCCGCGGAAATCCCGGTGTGGTTGGG
>Ga0070696_100003666_pt1 | contig 10247 bp, 7 predicted proteins | sample KBSK1253metaG_FD_65474 | JGI IMG/M metagenome (GOLD analysis project Ga0070696, IMG submission 65474) | Corn, switchgrass and miscanthus rhizosphere microbial communities from Kellogg Biological Station, Michigan, USA - KBS K1-25-3 metaG | ecosystem: Host-associated > Plants > Roots >... | reverse complement strand
ATCAGAGCGCGGATGTCTTCTGCATGCCCTCGCGCTTCGAGCCATTTGGCGTCGTGTTCGTAGAGGCCATGTTGCACGGGCTGCCATGTGTCGGCAGCGACCGCTGTGCCATTCCCGAAATCATCGCGCACGGCGAAACCGGCTGGGTCGTGCCGGGCGACGACGTGACCCGCCTCGGCGATACGCTCGTCGCGGCGCTGGCGCGGTCGGACACCCTGGCGCCGATGCGTTTCCGCTGTCGCGAGCGCGCGCTCCGGCTCTTCACCTGGGAGCGGGTGGCCGACCGCATCGCGACGACGATCGAAGCCCAGGTCGAGCAGGCTCCTGTTCTCTCTCCTCATCGAGGCGACTGATGTGCGGATTCGTGGGCGGGATCTTCCGGACAACGGTCGAGTCCCGAGATGTCGAGGCAGTGCGGACCGCGGTCCGCACGCTGACGCATCGCGGCCCTGACGCGGAGGGCGTGGAGGTCGTGGCGTCTGCCGGGGCGGTGCTGGCGTTCCGGCGCCTGGCGATCATCGACCTCGCCACCGGCGACCAACCGATGAACGTCGATGACACGCATCACCTCGTTTTTAATGGTGAGATCTACAACTATCGGGAGGTGCGGCAGTCTCTGGAAAAGGGCGGCGTGAAGTTCCGCACCGCGTCCGACACGGAGGTCTTGCTGCGATCGTTGATCCGGTCCGGGCCGGCCGGACTCGACGCCTTACGCGGCATGTTCGCGTTCGCCTTCCTCGACGTGCCGGGTCGCCGCCTGTTGCTCGGCCGAGACCGGCTGGGCGTCAAGCAGCTGTACTTCGCCGATGTACCGGCTGGTCTGTTCTTCGCCTCCGAGCCCAAGGGCTTGCTCGCGCTCCCCTGGATTCGCGCGGAGTTCGCCGAGGAGCAGCTCGCCGCCTACTTCACGTTTCGGTGCGTGCCCGCGCCGCAGACGCTGTTCCGCGGCATCCAGAAACTGCCGCCGGGGTCGCTTCTCACCTATGACCTCGACACGCGCCGCTCGCGCATGGAGCGGTACTGGGCGCTCCCCGCGGAGCGCGAGGATCCCGGGCCCCCCATTCGTCCCGCGGAAGCGCTCGACGCCTTCGAGGCGGCGTTTCTCCAAGCGGTGCGTCGCCGGTTGGTGGCGGACGTGCCCGTCGGGGCGTTCCTGAGCGGCGGGCTGGACTCGAGCACCGTCGTGGCCGCGATGCGCCGCTTGGGTCATCCGGAAATCCGCACCTTCACCGCCGCCTTCCCGGGCTCGCGCGACGACGAGGGCGCCTTCGCTCGCCGAGTGGCCAGTCGCTTCGGGAGTGACCACCACGAGCACGTCGCGGGAGACGAGCAGTTCGTGTCCGCGTTGCCGCGGTGGGTCGAGTTGAACGACGATCTCGTTGCCGACGCGTCGAGCCTCCCGTTGTACCGGGTGAGTCAGCTCGCCCGCGATCGTGGCTGCATCGTGTTGTTGTCGGGCGAGGGGTCGGACGAGTTGTTCGGTGGCTATGGGTCCTACCACAAATTCCTGCTGCTGCGGGCATTCGCGCGCTGCGTACCCACGGCGGCGGCGCGTCGCGCCGTCGCCCGTGGGCTCGAGGTGGCCGGCCTCGTGGGACCCGCCGACCGCCCTCGGGTCGACGAGTACTTCGTGCGGCGCCAGGCCTACATGGGCACCGCGGCCGTGTTCGGGTCTGCCGAGCTGGCCCAGCTGCTCGCGCCGGCCGCGAGGGCGACGGCCTTGCCGCGCGCGGCAGGCGTCGGCCTCGCGGCGCTCGGCGCTTTCGACTTCGTGCGTCGCATCCCAGACGACCTGTTGGTCCGCACCGATCGGGCGACGATGGGGGCGTCGGTCGAGGCGCGCGTACCGTTCCTGGACCACGACCTCGTGGATCTGTGTTTCCGGCTGCCGGCGACGGCGCGCGCCGTCCCGGGAGTCAGCAAGGTTGTGTTGCGCCGTCTCGCGCACCGCTGGGGCGTGCCCTATCAAACGATCGTGCACAGGAAGATTGGCTTCCAACTCCCCATCGGCGCCTGGTTCCGCGGCCCGCTGCGACCCCTGTGGACGATGATCCTGGCGGAGCGCGTGGTGCCGGGCATCAACTACGCCTTTGTCGAGCAGCTCCTCCAGGCGCATGAGCGCCGCGCGGGCCATTTCGAGGAACCGTTGTGGCGCGTGGCCGCCCTCGAGCTGTGGTACCGGCGCTGGATCATTGGCGAGCCTGTCGTGCCGCCCCGCCCCCCGCGCGCTTCCTCTCGGCCGCAGTCTGCCGGCGCCGCCCATGCGCTCCACCACCGCTAGGCCGTCCGGCGGCGCGGTTCGCGTCACGCCGGACGCCGCGCGGCCCCTGACGATTTGTAAAGTCTGGGACGCGGAGTACCCGTGGGACGTGCGGGTGGAGAAGATTTCCCGGTCGCTCACCGAGGCCGGACATGCGGTCCACCTGGTGGCGCGCAATCGTCGCGGCGACCCGCTCACCGAGCGTCGCTCGGAGGGGACGGTGCACCGGTTGCGGCCCTGGCGCTGGGCGCCGTCGTGGCTCAATGCCGCATCGATGTTTCCCGCCTTCTTCAATCCGCGGTGGATTCGGGCGATCAGTCAAACGGCGCGCCGCGAACACGCGGACGTGATCCTGTGCCGCGATCTGCCGCTCGCGATTCCCGCGATTCTCGCCGGACGGCGCGTGGGGATTCCGGTCGTCCTGGACCTCGCGGAGAACTACCCGGCCATGCTGCGGTCCCGCTGGGCCGCGGGGCGCATGCGGCTCTTTGATGCCCTGGTGCGAAATCCCGCGCTGGCCCGCCTGGTCGAGCGTTGGGCCCTGCCACGCGCCGACCACATCCTGGTCGTCGTCGAGGAGGCGGGCGCGCGGCTGGTCGCAGCGGGCGTGGCGCCGGAGCGCATCACGGTGGTCTCGAACACGCCGCCCGTCGAGCGGCTGGGATTCTTCACGCGCGCCCCGCGCCCCCCCAATACGCCGCTCAGCATCGTGTACCTCGGGCTGATGGAGGAGTCTCGAGGCGTCAGGGGCCTGCTCGACGCGGCGAGTCTGCTCGCGCGGCGCGCCATTCCGTTCCGGCTCACGTTGTACGGCGGCGGGAAGGAGTTCCAGGACTTCCGCGCGCACGCGCGCAGCCTCGGATTGACGGGCGCGCAGGCGGACTTTCGGGGGCAGGTGCCGAACGGGGAAGCGCTCGCCGAGCTACCGGCGGCGGACGTGGGGGTGATCCCCCACTACGCCGACGAGAGCTGGCACACCACGGTGCCCAACAAACTCTTCGACTACATGGCCGCCGGGCTCGCGATCGTGACGTCGGACGCCCGCCCCGCCGCCCGGATCGTCCGCGAGACGGGCGCGGGTCTCGTCTATCGCCACGGCGACGCGGCGGGGCTCGCGCGCGCCATCGCCACGCTCGCCGATCCCGAGCTGCGCCACGCCTGCGCGCAGCACGGACAGGTGGCGGTACGCGAGCGCTTCCACTGGGAGCGCGACGTCGAGCGGTTGCTCGCCGCATTGCAGGACGTGGTTTCGAACGCGGGGCGGGGACGGTGAAGGCGCTCAGTCGCTTCCTGCACCGGCACCTTGTCTATCCCGCGGTCGTGGGGCTGCGCGGGGAGTACGGTGTGTTTCGAGCGCTGCGCGAGCTCGAAGCGGGGCAGTGGAGACGCACCGACGACCTGGTGCAACGACAGGGTATCGCGCTGGCAGAGACCCTCCGCTACGCTGGTCAACATGTGCCGTACTATCGTCGCCAATGGGACACGTCGCCCGATGTCGCACCGGACAAGGCGCGCGAGGTCCTGGCGAAGTTGCCGTTCCTCACGAAACAGGATCTGCAAGCATCAGCCCGCGAGCTGGTCTCCGACCGGCGGCCCCGGCGGGTGACGGGCAAGACCACGGGTGGATCCACGGGACAGGCGGTCACACTCCTCAAGGATCGCGGCGCTACAGCGCGCGAGATGGCGGCGTCCTGGTTGGCGTACGGGTGGTTCGGCGTGCGCATCGGGGATCGGGCGGTGCGGTTTTGGGGACAGCCCTTCACGCGTAGTCGCCGGTTGCGGTTCGCGGCGGCCGACTTTGCGATGCACCGCATCCGCTTTTCCGCGTTCGCGTTCGATGCCGCCGACCTGAACGCCTACTGGCGGCGCTGCGTGGACTACGGACCCGACTACCTCTACGGCTACGTGTCGATGCTGGATGCTTTCGCGCAGCACCTGATCGAGGCGGGGATCGACGGGCGCTGCCTGGGCCTCAAGCTCGTGGTGACTACCGCCGAGGTGCTCTCGACGCCGCAGCGCGAACGCATCCAACAAGCGTTCGGGTGTCCGGTGCAAAACGAGTACGGCTGCGGTGAAGTGGGACCGATCGCCTACGAGTGTCCTCGCGGCGCGCTGCATCTCATGACCGACCACCTGTACGTCGAGCTGCTCGGCCCCGGCGGCGCGCCCGTCGCGCCGGGCGAAGGCGGGGAAGTGGTCGTCACCGACCTCGCGAATCGCGCTATGCCGCTCGTGCGCTATCGCCTGGGTGATTTCGCGGTCGCGGGCACGCGGATCTGTCCGTGCGGGCGTGGCTTCCCGACGCTGCAACGAATCTGGGGGCGGGAGTACGACTTCATCGAGTCGGGCGACGGTCGGCGCTTCCACGGCGAGTTCTTCATGTATCTCTTCGAGGAGCTGCAACAGCAGGGGATCGGCGTGCCCCAGTTCCAGGTGGTTCAGGAAGGGCCGGCCGACCTTGCCATCGCCTTGCTCACGGCGACGGAGCCGAGTGCGGAACAGGTCGCGCATCTGCGCGGCCGCATCGCGCACTACCTCGGGCCGATGCGGGTGGCCGTGCGGCGCGTGGATCGCATCGAGCGTGCGCGGTCGGGCAAGATGGCCGTCATCGTGAATCGCTGGCGCAATCCGGCCGCTACGCGCTGACCTGCCGCGCGGCCTCGAGGCGCACGGCCTTCAAGAGCGCGATCACGAATCCCATCAGCATGTACAGCATGTCCGCGTAGGCCAGCGACAGGAACACGGCGCCCACGGCAAAGCCGACGAGCGCCGCCATGAGGCTTTGCGCGAGACGCGAGACTTCGCTGCCCGCCGGCCGTACCCGCAAGGCGTTGCGCGCCACGCGCCGCAGCGACGCGAACGCCGTCGCAAACATGCCCAGGAAGAACAGCAGGCCGGGAATGCCCAGCTCTGCCCCTGCCTGCACGTAGCTATTGTGCGCGGCACCCCACCACACGCCCACGCCGCGCTCCTGCAACCTGGCCCGAGGGGAGATGGTGCCTTCGGCCACCTGGAAATTCCGTATGCCGACCCCGAACATCGGCTGCCCCAGCATGTAGCCGACGCCACGCTTCCAGATCTGAATCCGGCCCGCGTCGTCCGTCACGTTGTAGTCTTGCTTGGGGTGGAAGATCGTCTGCATCTGGCTCCAATACTTGTCGCTCGCCGTCCCGAAGACGACGGCGAGGATGACGACGAGGCCCGCCAGGCGAGATCGCGCCGGTATGGTGGTGACGCGAAGCAGGACGAACGCCGTGACGGCCAGGAACGCGAGGAATCCGCCGCGCGAACCGGAACGGATCAACCCCACCGCCAGGATCGCCAAGCCCGCCCCGGCGAGCACCCGCACCCACGGCCGCCGCCGCTGACCGACGACGAAGTACAGGCCCAGCGGCATCGCGGTGGCGATCAACGTGGCGAGGTCGTTCGCATCGTAGGTGTAGAGATTGTCGAGTCGCCAGTGGCTGCCGCTGCCGAGTTGGAACCGCGACAGCACAACCCCCGTGTACACGGCGGTCGCACCGAAGTAGACGAGGAGCAGGCGCTCGACGTCGGGCGTGCCGCGCACGCTGGCGGCGACGACGAGGCACATCACGACCGTGCGGGCGAAATCGGTCCACGTTTGGAAGGCGAGCCCGCGGTTCAGCGCCAGGGGGACGGTGAGCGCTCCCCAAAATGCCAACGCCAGCACGCACGTCGTCGTCGAGGAGCGGAGCAGGCCGAGACGCCAGCGGTTGGACGGCTGCAGCAGATACAGCCCCATCGCCAGCATCGCCGACAGCAGCGCGGGCTTCAGGGGCAGCAGGATCGGGAACAGCTCGTGGACGCGCCCGACGGCCGTCGCCACATACACCGCAACGCACACGCGCAGGAGATCCCACCGGGGAGCGCGTGTTTCCTGGGGTGGCGCCTCGCCGGTCCGATCCTCGTCAAAAGGGGCGCGCTGCCAGCGCGCCGTACTGGCCATACCGGCCCTTCACGCAAGACCGACGCCACCGCTGGACAGTGCCCCAACCGCTGCGAGACCCCTCCGGCTGTGGCGTCGACGCCACGCTCGCCGCTTTGACGTGCTCGTTTCCGGCCGCCGCTGAGAGGCCCGCATGTTGCGTTGGAAGGGGGGATCATGCGCGTACTCATTACCGACGCCAACGAGCGGGCGGCCTTGGCCGCCGCGCGGTCACTCGTTCGGGCGGGGCACACCGTGTCGGTGTGCGCGCCGACGCGGCTCTCGCTCGCCGGCGTTTCCCGTGGCGTGCGGTCGCATCGCGTCGCGATCGATCCCCTCGTGAACCCGGCAGGTTACGTCGCCGAGTTGGGGAGCCTCGTCCGGCGCGGCAGGACGACCGTGCTCCTGCCGATGACCGATCCCTCGGTCGAGGCGGTCCTGGAGCACCGGGACAAGCTGCCGGCGGCCGTGATCGTTCCGTTCCCCGACCTGGAGACGTATCGCGCGGGGTCCGACAAGGCGCACGTGATGGCGTTGGCGGAGCGGAGCGGCTTCGGCGTACCCAGAACACGTCTGATGAACGAGGCGTCCGACCCGCTGCCGAGTGCGAGTTTCTTTCCCGCCGTCGTCAAGCCACATCGCTCCGTCGTCGGCGTGGGCCGAGGACGGCGCAAGGTGGGCGTGACGCCGGTCGCCGACGCCGACGCGTGCCGGCGCGCGTTGGCAGCGCTGCCGCCGGCGGCGTTCCCGGTGCTGCTGCAGCAGCACGTGTCGGGTGCAGGCGAGGGGTTCTTTGCGCTGCGGTGGGACGGGCAGATCGTCGCGATGTTCGCGCACCGCCGCCTGCGCGAGAAGCCACCGAGTGGCGGCGTCAGCGTCTACCGGGAGAGCATCCCGCTCGATCCGGCGCTCGCCGGTCCCGGCATCCGACTGCTCGAAGCACTCGACTGGCAAGGCGTCGCGATGGTCGAATGCAAGCGCGACGCGACGACGGGTCGTCAGGTCATCATGGAGGTCAACGGCCGCTTTTGGGGTTCGCTGCAGTTGGCGATCGACGCCGGCGTGGACTTTCCCTCGTTGCTGGTTCGCTGCGCGACGGGCGACCCCGTGGCACCGTGCCCAACATATCGCGAGGGCATCCGGAGTCGCTGGTTCTGGGGTGACGTGGATCACTTGTACCTGCGACTCCGCGACGGGTCGGCGCGGTCGCGCGTCAGCGCGGTGCTCGACTTCCTTCGCGTACGCCCCGGGCGCGACCGCTCGGAAGTCTGGCGCTGGCGTGATCCGGCGCCATTCGTGGTGGAGACGCTGCAGTGGCTTCAGCGTGCCGCGTCCGTGCCACGACCGAAGCGCGGCGTGGCTCTTGCACGAGCCCCTCGCGCGGAGCAACTGGAGGAAACACGGGTTTCGTAGCGATGGAACGCCCGCCGGCCGCGTCGCGGGCCGGCGTGACGCGCATGACGTTGTCGGACGCGCTCGCCCTGGGGCCCACGGCCTGGGACGCGGTGCTCGGGCGCGCCCGCGTGCCATCACCGTTCATGCGCTGGGCGTGGCACCGCGCGTGGGCAGACGTCGCGCCCGCGGCCGAGCTGCGGGCCAGTGAGGTCCTGGCGGTTCACGGCGCCGACGGGACGCTCCACAGTCTGCTGCCGGTTCGCCTGAGTCACGCGCGCTTCCGGCGAGTCTCCACGCCGGCGCTCACGTGGGCGATCGGCGACGTCGGCTGTCCCGACGAGCTCGATGTGGCCGCCGTTCCCGAGGCAGACCTGAGCGCACTCGCGGCGGCGGTCGAGGAGTTGCCGTGGCAGGTGCTCATTCTGAGCAACCTGGCGGAGGGAGCGCCGAATGCCGAACGGATGTGCGCCGCCCTCGCCGCACGCGGCCACGTGACGCGACGTCGGTCGCTGTGGCGCTGCCCCCAGCTCGACCTTCCCGCGTCGTGGGACGGCTATCTGGCGACGCTCAGCTCGAACCGGCGCCAGATCCTGCGTCGCAAGGAGCGGAGTCTGCTGCGGGACCGGGCGCTCACGCTCACCGACTATGGCGCCGATCGGCTGGACGAGGGGTGGGCGCATCTCCTGGCACTGCACGCGCAGCGGTGGGATGACGCGGGGGAGGGCGGTGCGTTCCGCGACCCGCGCAGCGAGCGCCTCCAGCGGGGTTTCGCGGGCGCGATGGCGCAGGAGCGTCGCCTTTGGCTCACCACCCTCGACCTCGAGGGACAGCCGGCGGCAGCGTGGTACGGCTTTACGTCGGGCGACACTGTGTACTTCTACCAGGGCGGACGCGATCCACGCTGGGATCGGGAGAGCGTGGGGCTCGTGCTGATGGGGATGATGATCCGGCGGGCGATCGAGCAAGGATACCGGGCATTCAACTTCTTGCGAGGCGATGACGCCTACAAGCAGCAGTGGACGTCGTCGCGGCGCATGGCGATGGAAAGCGTGGTGTTTCGGTCGGGATGGAGAGGATGGGGCCTGCGCACCTTGGATTGGGTGGCGACGCTGCGACCGCGGGACGGCAAGCCATGATTGACCGGCTCCAACGTCGTCCCGAGGACGTCCTCCTCGTGGTGTCGATCGACACCGAGGAAGACAACTGGGACCGCAGCCGGCACGACGTCCGGATCGAAAATATCGGCGCGCTGCCGCGCATGGCCGCGTTCTTCGATCGTTTTGGGGTGCGACCGACGTACTTCACGACGTATCAGGTCGCCATCGATCCGGGAGCCGCCGCCGTGATGCGCGAGGTGGGGTGCGACGGCCGCGGTGAGATCGGGGCGCATTTGCATCCGTGGAACACGCCGCCGCTCACCGAGGCGTTCGAGCCCCGCAACTCGATGCTCAAGAACCTCCCGGCCGACCTGCAGCTGGAGAAGATCCAGGCGCTCACGGCGGCGTTGAAAAAGGCATTTCACTTCTCGCCTACCGTCTTCCGCACCGGCAGGTACGGCATCGGCCGCGACACCGTCGGCGCGCTGCTGCGTTGCGGGTACCGCGTAGACAGCAGCGTCAGCCCATTCGTCAGTCTGAAGCGAATGGACGACGGGCCGTCATTCGTCGGCGCGCCCATGGTCCCGTACCGTCTGGCCGCGGGCCGTGACGTACGGGAGCCCGCGCCCGACGGGGAGCTCGTCGAAATCCCCCTTTCCTATGGGTTCAACCGCGGGCCTTTCCGTGTCTGGGATCCGGCCCGTCGGCTCCTCGAGGCCCGTCCGCTCCGCTGGTTCCGGCTCGCGGGCCTCGCGGAGCGCACGGGTCTGATCAGGCGTCTGACGTTGTGCCCGGAGCTGGCGTCCGCCGAGGACATGCTGACGTTGTCGCGGCGCCTGCTGGAGCACGGCGTGCGCCATCTGCATCTCACCTGGCACAGTCCGAGTTTCATGCCCGGCCTGAGCCCCTTCGCGGCGACCGTACGCGATGTCGAGCGGCTCTACGCGTCCATTGAGACGTACTTCGAAGGTCTGTCGCGGTTGACGCGCTTCCGGTTCGCCACCGTAAGCGAGGCGGCCGCGCAACATACCCAAACGGCCCGCTGAGCCTCTGCCGCGTGGCACGCCCCGTGCTTTAATCGGTTCGCGTATCGATTCATGACGCTCGCGCGCCACGAAGGGGGACGGTAATTCGTGTTCAAGAACGTCGGCAGCAATTGGCTCGTGACCGTTGTGAGCGTGGTCGCTGCCTACGTCCTCACGCCGTTCACGATCCACAAGCTCGGCGGCGACGCGTACGGGACGTGGAATCTGATCAATGCCATCACCGGGTACCTCGGCCTGCTCGTGCTGGGCGTGCCGATGGCATCGGTGCGTTACTTCGCCCAGCACGTGGCGAAGGGCGACGTACGCAAACTGAACGAGGCGATCGGTAGTTGCACGGCGTTGTATCTGCTCCTCGGCGCGATCGCGCTCGTCGTCGGCGCCGGCGGGTTCTTCTTCTTCCGGGCGTACACCATCCCGAGGATCCTCGAGGGCGACGCGCAGGTGGCGTTCGTGTTGATGGTGGTGTTCGTGTCTCTGGGTTTCCTGGCGCTCCTGCCGAATGG
>Ga0070696_100003665_pt1 | contig 10248 bp, 7 predicted proteins | sample KBSK1253metaG_FD_65474 | JGI IMG/M metagenome (GOLD analysis project Ga0070696, IMG submission 65474) | Corn, switchgrass and miscanthus rhizosphere microbial communities from Kellogg Biological Station, Michigan, USA - KBS K1-25-3 metaG | ecosystem: Host-associated > Plants > Roots >... | reverse complement strand
TCGATCCCCTGACGCTCTCGATCGCACCGGTCACCCTCATGGCCGTCGCGTTCCTCGGCTCCTACCTACCTGCGCGGCGAGCGGCGAGAATCGATCCCGCCATCGCGATGCGGAACGACTAGAAGCCCGGCATCTTCTCGTCGGCCGTTGGCCCGTAAATGGACGGGATGGAAACGTCGACGAGGCGGAGATAGACGGTGAGTTGGCCTCGGTGGTGAATCAGGTGATTGATGTTCTGACGCACTATTGCGGCCTTCGGAAGGGTGAAAATCACCCTGTCGCCGAACTTGAGTGACCACGGCGCCGCGAAATCGGCGTCCTTGGCTGAACTGATCGCCGCGCGAGCCTCCTTGACGTTCTTGTCGAACATCTGGAGCAGCGTCTCTGTCTTTTCGTAGCTGTATTTGCCGCCGCGCTGCAGGTCGAGGGCGGGTTCCTTCACCGCATTGGTGATCCAACCAGGCATCCAGGCAACGAGCTGGGCGAGATGGCCCAGCGAGAATGATTTCTCGTGCGGCTTCCACTCACCTTTGTCGGTCGGCACGCGCTCCAGCAACTTCCGCGTAGTGGCCATCTCCTGATCGAACTCGGGCAGCAGCGTTTCGGCGATCGTCATGGCTTGGTCGTCGCGCGGGAGGGGGGACCAAAGTTCTCATGTCTCGCCTCGGAGCGCCAGCATCGGATCTGCCTTGGTAGCCCGACGCGCCGGGATGAGACTCGCGAGCGCCGCGGTCGCCGTCAGCAACACACTCACGGCGGCAAAAGTTGCGACATCCGTCGGGCTGACCCCGAAGAGCAGGCTCGAGATCAGCCGCGTCAGCGCCAACGCCCCAGCGATTCCGATTATCACGCCGGGCAGCGCTACGCGCAACGCACTGGCGACGACCGAGGCCACAAGCGTGTTCGACGACGCTCCGAGTGCTATGCGAATTCCCAACTCGTGTGTCCGCTGGCGAACAAGATATGAAAGCACGCCGTAGATGCCGATGGCGGCCAGTAACAACGCAGTGAGAGCAAAAAGCGCGAACAGCATCAGCGCAAACCGCTGTGTCGCGAGCGCCAGCGTGACGAGCTCCTCCATCGACTGGATCGCGCCCACCGGTAGCAAAGGATCGATCTGGCGAACCAGCTCACGCAGCTTTGACGCGAGCAGCTCGGCGCTCGGCCCCGCGACAACCAGTGACATTCCTGGTGGGAGGCTCGCGAGGGCTGAGAAGTACATCATCGGCCGGACGTCGGGAGTCTGAAGGCTCTGATACCGCGCATCGTTTACCATGCCGACAATGTTGTAGCGCGTTGCGCGCTCGCCTGTGCCGATCTGGATCTGGCGGCCGATGGGATCCTCGCTCGGCCAGTACAGACGCCGCGCTGATTCGCTGATGATCACGACGTTGTCCGCACCACGGCGGTCCGCCTCGGTGAAATCGCGTCCGCGAACGAGACCGATTCGCAGCGTTTTGAAATAGCCCGGGCTGACCACCCGAGAATCCGCGTCGGGATTGGGGTCGCCGGGGGCCGGTGGGCGCTCCGGCACGGTGAACACGAATCCGGAATTCACCCCGAAGAATGGCGCACTGCTGACGAGCGCGGCGCTGCGCACTCCGGGCATCGCTCGGGCTCGAGCGAGCAACGTGGAATAGAATTCTCCGGCCTGATCGGGAATGGGATATCGCGCCTGCGGGAGACGAAAGTTCGCAACCTGAACCTCTGTCGGATCGAAGCCGATATCCACCTGCTGGAGCCGCACGAAACTCCGCATCAGAAGTCCGGCACCCACCAGCAAAACGAGGGAGAGAGCGATCTGCGCAACGACCAAGGCGTCACGCGCTCGCGGGGCGACCGCTCCACGATCGACGCCGCGCCCGCCTTCCTTGAGGGCCGATCCGAGATCCGCTCGTGACGCGCCAAGTGCCGGAATGATCCCGAACAGCAGTCCGCTGGCGATTGTGACGAGCAATGTGAATCCCAGCACGACCGCGTTGATGTTCACCTCGTCGAGTCGCGGAACGCTTTGGGCGCCGACGGAACGAAGCGCGGCTACCCCGGCGTACGCGAGGGCGAGTCCAGCCAGCCCGCCGACCAGTGCGAGCACGGTGCTCTCCGAGAGCATTTGGGTCACGAGTCGGCCACGTCCGGCGCCAAGTGCGGCGCGCACGGCGATCTCTCGGCGACGCGACGCTCCCCGCGCCAGCTGCAGGTTCGCCGCGTTGGCGCATGCGATGAGGAGCACGAAGCCGACGACGCCGCTGAGCACGATGACCGCGCGCCGCCATTGACGGCCGACGACGAACTCCGGGATGCTCATCATGTTGACGCGCCAGTCGCGATTCGACTCGCTGAATTCGACGCCGATCTGCGCCGCGATCTTGTCCATTTCCACGCGCGCGGTCGCGAGCTCGACACCCGGACGCAGTCGCGCCAGAACCCGGAGGTAGCGGTTTGAATGATCGGGTGACGTCCCCACGAGCGACAGCGGCGTCCAGATCTGCGCCGGCGTTCCCGGCACGCTGAAACGATCCGGCATCACGCCGATTACGGTCAGCTTTCGCCCGTCGAGCGTGACGTCGCTGCCGAGGATCGAGCTGTCGCCGCCGAATCTGCTCGCCCACAGTTCATACGCGAGGAGTGCCACCGGGGGCGCGACAGCCTGTGCGTCACTGTCGGTGATCCGACGGCCCAGCAATGCGGACGTTCCCAGCACAGAGAACACGTCCGGCATCACCGCGGCGACCGACACCGATTGCGGCTCGTTGCCACGTGTCAGCGTCGCGTCTCGCTGCCGGTCGAAGGCACCCATGGCCGAGAACACGCGGTTGCGCTCGCGCCACACGGCAAAGTCCGCTGGCGAGACGGAGAAGAACTCGAGCTGCCGGGAGTCGTTCCGTGTCCAGAGCCGCACCAGCTCGTCGGCGTTTCTGTAGGGCAGGGGACGCAGGAGCACCCCGTAGGCGACACTGAACACCGCGACGTTTGCTCCGATGCCCAACATCATCGTGAGGCCGACAATGAGAGCGAAGGCCTTGTTCTTACTCAGCGTGCGGATGGCGTACGTGACGTCCTGCCGCAGGTTTGTGAAGAAACTCGCTCGGTTCATGGCACGCACTCGCTCGTTGTCCAGGGTGACGCAGGATTCCTTGATGACGTCGACCGCGCCGAATTGCCGGAGTGCCTCCCGGCGAGCGTCCTCCTCCGGCATCCCGCGCTCCATCAGGCGCTCGACGCGAAGCTCGATGTGGAACGTCAGCTCGTCGTCGACGTCCTCCTCGATCCGCTGCTGTTGAAAGGGAATTCGAAAGACCCGCCGCATCTCGCTACGCCGGCTGTGGACTCGCGGCGCTCAACGCCTTTCCGACAGCCCGTGCGTATCGTTCCCACGCCGAGACTTCCGCTCGGAGCTGCAGGCGTCCGGCTCGACTGAGCTCGTAGTACTTGGCGCGGCGATTGTTCTCGGAATAACCCCACTCGCCCACGAGCCAACCTCTCTTCTCGAGCCGATGCAGGGCGGTATAGAGGGGTCCTTCCTCGACGAGCAAATCCGAGTCGGTCACCGCCTTGATCCATTCGGCGATGGCGTAGCCATGGCGCGGTCCCCATGTCACCGCCTTGAGAATCAGCACATCGACTGTGCCCCGCAGCAATCCACCATCAGCGTCCATCGTGATCTCCGTAAGTCACGCGTGAGTTGGTTCCGTAACTAGTCCGCGCGCAGTGCCGCCAACGGATCGAGGCGAGCGGCCCTCCGCGCGGGAAGCATCGCCGCGACGATTGCGCTCATCGTCAGAACCAGCAGGGCGAAGAGGAGCGACGCCGGGTCAGCCGGGCGAATGTCGTGCAGTTGGCTTCGCAGCATCCGCGTCGCCGCGATCGCCAGTGGCGCGCCGATGACCATGCCGATCAGCACCAGTTTCAGGGCGTCGCCGAGCACCATGCGAATGACGTCCTGTCGCTGAGCTCCGAGGGCGACACGCAAGCCGATTTCATTCGTGCGTCGGTTGACCGCATAGGTGAGAACGCCGTAGAGACCGATGGCTGCGAGCAACAGAGCGAGCGCCCCGAACGCCGTGGCGAGTCGGGCGACCAGACGCTCCTGACTGATCGACTCCATCATGAGCGACGACAGTGGGTTGATATAGTCGGTCGCGAGCTGCGGGTCCGTCGCCTTCAGAGCGTCCCGAACCGCGGCGATCGCCTTCGCGGGATCGCCGGCGGTGCGAATGGCCACGTTCAGCGTGGCGGGCTCACCGCCGATCTGGAACTGCAAGAAGGGCCGATAGAATCGGCGCTCGGGAGGCGCGGTGAGCGCATGGTCGCGGACATCAGCCAAAACGCCGATGATCTCCAGCGAAGTATCGCTGATCAGGATCCGTTTGCCGATCGCGCTTTGTCCCGGGAAATAGAACTTCGCCATCGCTGCATTCACGAGAGCGACTCCTGGCGAGCGCTGGTCGTCCTGCGGCGTGAATTCGCGCCCTTCCAACAGATGCGCGCCAATGGCGCGCACGTACCCTGGACCCACGTTATCCTCGGCCGTGGTCGTGTCGTCCGTCGTCCGCGCCGTGAATCCGGGGATCTGGAAGGAGCTGAACGACTCGGTTCCGCTGAAAATGCCGTTTTCCGAGAAGGTCATCGCCACGACGCCCGGAATCCGAGCGGTGCGCTGCTCGAGCTCCCGGATGAGCGCCCGCAGACGCTCCCCCCGATAGCCACGGTCGAGCGCATCGACGCTGACCATGAGCAGGTGATCCCGATCGAGCCCCGCGTCGGCGTTCTGCATGCCGCGCAGGCTTCGCACGAGCAGCGCGGCTCCGACGAGCAGCACCAACGACACTGCCACCTGACCGGCAATCAGAAGCTTGCCGCCGCCAAAGCGCTGCCGCCGTCCTCCGCCATTCACTACAGACCTGCCCTGCGCTCTGAGCGTGGTAGCGAGAGTCACCCGCGAGGCGCGCAGTGCCGGGAACAACCCGAAGAACCCCACCGCCAGGATGGTGATGGCTGCTGTAAAGCCGAGTACCGGCAGGTCGATGCGGAGGTCCAGCGGAATGACAGTTGGGCCGTCGGATGCCAGTCGAAGAAGCAGTTTACTGCCCCACCAGGCCAAGAGGAGACCAGCGCTGGCACTCAGGAAAGCGAGGAGCGCGCACTCGGTCAGAAGCTGCCGAACGATTCGCGAGCGAGCAGCGCCGATCGCCAACCGAATTCCCATCTCCCTGCCGCGCGCGATGGCGCGCGCGAGCAGCAGATTCGCCACGTTGGAGCAGATGATGACCAACAGGAGCGCGACGCCAGCCATGAGCGTATACAGCGGAACCGAGTAGACTTGACGCACTCGCGAGAATCCTCGCGCTCCGGACGAGATGAAGACCTCGCTCTCTCGCGCCACGCTCGCGGGAAAGTCCTTGGTCGCGTTGTCCTCGAGAATCTGCCGAATCGACGTGCCAAGCTCGGTCCGTGCGCCATCGAGGGTCACCCCCGGTTTCATGCGTCCGATCAGCAACAGAAAGCTCGTGAGGCGATCGTCGAGCATCATCTGATGCGGCATCAGCACGTGCTGCATGGAGAGCGGCACCCACACGTCGGTGTTTTGACCGACGATCTCTCCTTGGTAGCCTGGCCGGGTAACCCCGATGATGGTGAACCCGGCGCCATTGATGGTGACTGTCTGTCCGAGGACGCGTGGATCGCGGTCGAAGCGGCGCGTCCAGTAGCCATCGCTGATCACCATCACGGGAGCCCCGCCGATCGCGGCATCCGCGTTGACGTCAAAGGTGCGTCCCGCACCGGCGGTCACCCCGAGCACCTCGAAGTAGTTGCTCGAGACGAAACGCGCACGCGGGTGATACAGCTCGCCACCGCCGACGCGCATATCGAGTCGCGGCGTCCGCCCCGACGCTGCCAGGCCGGTGAGCACCGTGTTGCGCTCGCGCAGGTCGCGATACAGCGGATACGAAAAGAGATCGGTCCTGGGAGAACCCTGCGAGAGGGAACCGGTCCGCGCCGTGTTGCCGATCGCGACCAGCTGCTCCGGATGCGCAACCGGAATGTTCCGGAGGATGACCGCGTCGATCAGCGTGAAGATCGCGGTATTCGCGCCGATGCCGAGGGCTAGCGTCAGGACGACGACGGCGGTGAATCCAGGATTGCGCCGCAACATTCGCAGCGCATAGCGAAGGTCTTGCCATATCGCATCCAGGTGATTGGCCCGGACGGCGGTGCGCTCGCGATCCTCGTCGAGCGTGACGCACGAATCCCGAACCGCAGGGAAATCGCCGAACTGCCGTAGCGCTTCCGCGCGTGCCGCGTCGGGATCCATTCCCTCGGCGACGAGCTTTCGCTCTCGCATCTGCAGATGGAACGACAGCTCTTCATCCACTTCACGTTGCACATGGCCGCGGCCGAACCCCAGACGAAATACCCGACGCATCATGTCCCCTCTTGTTCAGAGGGGAAGATGCCACCATGACTTCCTGCGCGCAATGGCTGCGATCGACATGTAGAGCTTTCCGCGAATAAATGACATATTCGCGAGGCGTTATTCGTTGGGGACTCCATGACCACCAGGCGGGAAGCGATCGGGCTCGGCTTAGGGACGTTGGCGGGACTTTTGGCGGGTCCCGAGGCCCTGCGCGCGCTCGGCACTCTCCCTCGCTCGATTGGACCGAGTCCCGGCCTCGATGTCGCTCTCAAGGCCGCCCGCTGGATAGCAGCGTCGCGGATCGAGACCAAGGACGGGATTGCCTGGCCCGCGGATCCCGCCAAGCCCGAAAGTGTCGGTACGGATCTCTATAATGGAATGCCGGGGGTCGTGCTCTTTCATCTGGAGCTCTACCGAGCAAGCGGCGACAAGCATTGGCTCGACGAGGCACGGCTGGGCGCGAATGAGCTCATCTCCAGGTTGCCCGCGATGGCGGCGGCTGGGGACGCTGGCCTCTACACGGGGTTGGCTGGCGCCGCATGGGTGATCGAGGAAGTGCACCGCGCCACCGGCGACGGCCGCTACCGGGATCACGCGGTGCGCGCGCTCACCCTGATTCACACCAAGTCGGAGAGGACGGGCAACGGCGTTGCGTGGACGGGCAGCAGCGCCACGAGCGACATCATCAGTGGGAGCGCGGGGATCGGGCTGTTCCTGCTCTGGGCAGATGCGGAGATCAGACCGGGCGCGAGCCGAGATCTCGCGCTCGCGACGGGGAAGCGACTGCTCGAGTTGGGTCAGCCTTCCAATGGGGGGCTGAAGTGGGCCGTGGCGCCGACGGTGAAGAACCTCTACCCCAACTTCTCGCACGGCACCGCTGGCGTCAGCTACTTCCTGGCGTCCTTGTATCAAGTATCTGCCGATCGCGCCTTTCTCGACGGCGCCCTCGCTGGTGCCCGCTACCTCACCGCTGTCGCGAATACCGACGGCGACGGTCTCAAAGTCTTCCACCATGAGCCGGGCGGCGAATCGCTCTTCTATCTGTCCTGGTGTCACGGGCCCGCCGGCACGTCACGTCTCTTCCACAAGTTCGCTCAGGTGACGCAGGATGACCGCTGGTTGGAGATGATCCGCCGCGGAGCCCGCGCGACGATCGATAGTGGTATCCCCGAGCAGCGAACGCCTGGTTTCTGGAACAACATCAGCCAGTGCTGTGGCAACTGCGGCGTCGGCGAGTACTTCCTCTGGCTGCAGCGCATCATGCCCAACGGCGAGTACGCGAGCATGGTGCAACGCGTGGCGGAAGACACGATGCGTCGTTCAACCGCGGAGCGCGACGGGCTGAAATGGATTCAGGCGGAGAACCGCGTGTCGCCGGACGATGTCGTCGCGCAGACGGGCTACATGCAGGGTGCGTCCGGTGTGGGCGCCTTCTTCCTGCACATGGACTCGCAGGCGGTGAAAAAACCGCGCGCCATCGTGTGGCCAGACGCTCCGTCAGCCTAAGTCATCAGCGCGCGGCCGGGACGATGAACTGGTCCATGATGTCGTACAGCGCATCGAGGTGATCGCCTTCCCGCGACCTGGATTCGGGGTCCGACGTCATCACCACGGTCAGTGAAAGGCTGGGAACCACGAAGATCATCTGTCCGCCGTACCCCCACGCAAAATGGGCGTCGTGTCCGCCGAGTCGCCGGCTCCACCAACCATAGCCGTACTCGTTCCCGCTCCACCCGGACCGCGTTCTGGAGACGAAGGAGCTGTCGACCCACCAGGCTGGCACGAGCTGTCGTCCATCGGCTGCGCGTCCCCGGCGCAGGTAGAGGTTGCCGAACGCGAGCATCGCGCGCGACGTGAGAAGCATGTCGTTTCCGCCGAAGTAGATGCCCTGGGGATCACGTTGCCATTGCGGCAGCGTGATGCCGAGTGGCTGAGCGAGATATCTCGTCGCGTACTGCCAGGTGCTCATGTTGCTGACACGCGTGAGGATCGCGGACAGCAGGTGTGAGCTGCCCGTGCTATAGATCATCTCGCCACCAGGCTCGCCGATCATCGGCTGGGCGAGCGCAAAGCGCACCCAGTTCCGACTGTTGACCCACTGGCCGTAGTTGTAGAAACTCGTGGTCTCGAGGCCCGAGCGCATGGTCAACAGGTCTTCGATGGTGATGGCTCGTTTGGCTCTATTCTCCGCGGTGGCCAGCTCGTTGGGGAAGAACGGCGAGATCGGTTGACGCACGCTCCCGATGAGCCGCTGCTCGATGGCGATGCCGACGAGCGCGGAGATGATGCTCTTCGAGGCCGACTTGATGTTGTGCGGCGCTTCGCGGGACGCCCCGTGGTAATAACGCTCCCGGACGAGGCGTCCGTCGCGCGCGACCAGCAGGCTTCGCATGCGCGGGAGCGCCGCCGCCCGCCGAAAGGCGGAGTCGAGAAGCGGGCGATCGAGGCCGGTGGACTGCGCGCCACCGGCGTGGCTGGCGGCGAGCAGCGTCGCGATCCCAGCAAGCGTGACGTTGATCCGCATGCCGCAAGTTACCGGCGCGTCGGCTCCGGGATTGTGCGTGTGATCACGCCCGTCGAGTCCATGAACTCGATGCGCGCATCTCCCAGCGAATCGACGACCAGGCGGAGTCGCGGCTTCCCGTCGCGCGCGGACAGGTTGAGGATCGCCGATTTGGCCGCGTCTCGCCCGATGAACACGCGTCGGGCCGCCAATGGAACACCATTGCGCGGAGCACTCCAGCGTCGTAACGCGGCCGCTCGCGCCACCGTGTCGGCCATCTTCATGATCGAGTCGCGTTCCAGCACCATGTCGTAGATGTTGGCGTCCGTTCGATCATCGATGGACATGCCGATGCGGCGTTGTCCGTTGCCCTCGGCGTAGTCGAGATTCAGCACCTGATCCTGATCGAATTGATCGAAGGACATGTGCGTCGACGCCGAGACGGAGCCATCCGGTGCGCGTTTCCCGACGAACGTGAGCCCGCCGTTTTCGGTGCCTTCGTCGTTGAAGAAGATGATGCCCGGCCTGCCGCCGCCGGGGTATCCGAACGGCTTGCTCTTGTATATGGGCCCGATGGAGCGCGGCCGGTTCGAGATCACCATACGATACTTGCCGTCCGGCTCCTTGATGTTGATGCGCTCGACGTCGATCTCATCGAACTTCGTGGGGGCTCTCTGCGGACGGAACGCGGCCAACGTCAGTGCGCAGAAGCCGAGGGTCGAAACCATCGCGTAGCGCTTCAGGAAGCGCACGTCGCGCTCCAGGTTGTCGCTCATAGTCCGCTCCGTTGCAGGTTGGGTGGGGACGGCTTTGACGTCGACGTTGCCTTGAGACAGCGCTCGACCAGACGGCTTGCGCCCATCTTCTCGGCGTAGGCCGCGAACTGACTCGTCGGGCCGCGCCATCGCAGCTCGTCGACGTCGCGGAACAGTGGCGCGTCCGTTCGCAGCGTCGCAAGGTTCTTGAAGAGCAGCGCGAGCTCCCGGCGCTCGCCCAGTTCCGCTCGCGGAAACTGCTCGATGGTGCCGTATTTGTTGATCAACCGCGCCGCGGTGGTCGGACCGATTCCGGCAATTCCTGGATATCCGTCGGACGTGTCGCCCACGAGCGCCAGAAAATCGGGTATGAGCTCGGGATCAACGCCAAACTTCTCGCGCACTGCCTTGGCGTCCCGAATCTGCGGGCCTTTGCGGTCGACCTGCACGACGCGGTCACCACGAACGCACTGCGCCAGATCCTTGTCCGGGGTCCAAATACACACGCGATCGACGTCCGCGTCGGCCGCCGCGAGATGCGCCGCCGAGGCCTGGCCGTCGTCAGCCTCCAGCTC
>Ga0070696_100003664_pt1 | contig 10248 bp, 10 predicted proteins | sample KBSK1253metaG_FD_65474 | JGI IMG/M metagenome (GOLD analysis project Ga0070696, IMG submission 65474) | Corn, switchgrass and miscanthus rhizosphere microbial communities from Kellogg Biological Station, Michigan, USA - KBS K1-25-3 metaG | ecosystem: Host-associated > Plants > Roots >... | reverse complement strand
GTGGCGGTCCGAAGGTGTCACTGCCGAGCTCATCCGCTGCACGCATCCGGTTGCCGGTGCCACGGTGAGCCACGGTTCTCAATCGATTCATCCTGTTGCGACGGAGTTATCATGAGCGTCACACTGCAACTGCCGACCGTACTGGCGAAGCTCGCCGACGGGCGGCGTTCTCTCGAGGTCAGCGGCGCGACGCTGGGCGATGTCGTCGCCGATGTGGCCGCGCGGTTTCCGGGTCTTGCGCCGCGGCTGCGCGACGAGGCGGGGAAGCCGTATCCGTTTGTCACGTTCTACGTCAATGACGACGACGCGCGGCTGCAGGGCGGCTTCGCGGCGACGGTGCGCGACGGCGACGAGATCATCGTCGTGCCCGCGATCGCGGGAGGCTGATCATGGGCACGCTCGCACAAGCCGAGCTGGTTCGCTACAGCCGGCATCTCATTCTTCCCGACGTGGGCGTCGCCGGGCAAGAGAAGCTCAAGGCCGCGCGTGTCCTGCTCATCGGCGCCGGCGGGCTCGGTTCACCGGCGGCGCTCTATCTGGCGGCTGCGGGCGTCGGCACGCTCGGTCTCGTGGACTTCGACAACGTGGATGTCACGAACCTGCAGCGGCAGATCCTCCACGGGACCAAGGACGTCGGGCGCCCCAAGCTCCTGTCCGCGCGCGAGCGAATCGCCGACGTGAACCCGCACGTGCGGCTCGAGACCTACGAGACCGCGCTGACGTCGAAGAACGCGCTCGACATTCTGAGCGGCTACGACATCGTCGTGGATGGCACGGACAACTTCGCGACGCGGTACCTCGTGAACGATGCCTGTGTGCTGCAGGGAAAACCGAACGTGTACGGCAGCATCTTCCGGTTCGAAGGGCAGGCGTCGGTGTTCGCCCTGTCTGACGGTCCGTGCTATCGCTGTCTCTTCCCGGAGCCACCGCCTCCCGGGCTCGTGCCGAGCTGCGCTGAAGGAGGAGTCTTGGGCGTGTTGCCGGGATTGGTGGGAACGATCCAGGCGACGGAGGCGATCAAGCTGATCGTCGGTGCTGGCGAGCCCCTCAAGGGCCGCCTGTTACTCATCGACACTCTGGGGATGCAGTTCCGCACCGTCAACGTGCGCAAGGATCCTGCCTGTCCCGCTTGCGGCACGCGCGAGATCCAGGCGTTGATCGATTACGAGCAATTCTGCGGCGTCCGCGCCGCCGACGCGGAGCCGCGGGCGGTCGCCGGATTCGTGGAGGTGTCGCCGCGGGAGCTGCAGAGCCGGCTGGCGCGTGGCGAGGAGCTGCAGTTGATCGACGTGCGCGAGCAGTTCGAATGGGACATCGCCCGCATTGAGGGTGCCCGGCTCGTGCCACTGGCGACGCTGCCCGACGTCCTCGACACGCTGGATCGCGAAAGCGAAATCATCCTCTACTGCAAAGGCGGAAGTCGCAGCCGAGCTGCCGCCTCACACCTCGTCGACGCGGGATTTGCTCGCGTGGCGAATCTCTCGGGCGGGATTCTACGGTGGCAGGCGGAGGTGGACCCGACGCTATCGCGTTATTGAGGACTCGCAGCGTTGCCGGCCTGGCCAACCACTCGGACGGGAGTACTGCTGTCGTTGGTTGTGCCGTCGCCGAGATTACCCCACGTGTTACGTCCCCAGCAGTAGGCCACACCGGCCGTCGTGAGCGCACACGTGTGATCGCCGGATCCTAGAGCGAAGGCGTTGAAGCGGAGCCCCCCGTCGACCGCGACGGGGGCTGGGCTGTTCGTCGTTGAGCGGTTGCCGAGTTGGCCCCACGTATTGAGCCCCCAGCAGTAGCCCGCGTTGTCGCTCGTGAGCCCACACGTGTGGAGTCCCGCTGCGGCGAGTACGCCGAAGCTCAAGCCTCCCGTGATTGCGACGGGCGTGAGACTGCATGGCCTCGAACCACACAGATCAGGTCCACTCGAGGAACCGAGGCCGAGCTGCCCATCACGGTTCCATCCCCAGCAGTAGGCGGCCCCAGAACTCGTGAGGGCGCAGGTGTGATATCCCCCCGCCGTGAGGGCGCTGAAACTCAGGCCAGTGGATACGGGGGCCGGCCGTATGCTGCATGAGCCGGCATTGGGGCACAGGTCAGGTCCGCTCGTAGAACCGAGGCCGAGCTCCGACTCGAGGTTCCTGCCCCAGCAGTGAGCGCCCCCAGAACTGGTGAGCCCGCAGGTGTGCGAGAATCCGGCGACGAGCGCGGTGAACTTCAAGCCCCCGGCGACCGGAACAGGGGTTGTGCTCATTGATGTTGAGCCGTTGCCGAGTTGGCCCCACATGTTGAGCCCCCAGCAATAGGCCGCGCTGTCGCTGGTGAGCCCGCACGTGTGACCTTCGCCCCCGGTGAGGGCGCTGAACGTCAAGCCCCCGGCGACAGCGACCGGAGTTGTGCTGTTCGTCCTCGAGCCGTCGCCGAGTTCGCCAAGGAGGTTGTGGCCCCAGCAGTATCCCACCCCAGCGCTGGTGAGTCCGCACGTGTGACCCAAACCTTCGCCGCGTCCGGCGGTGAACGCACTGAAACTCAACGCCCCGGCGACAGCGACCGGAGTCTTGCTGTCCGCGGTGGAGCCGTCTCCGAGTTGGCCGAGCCAGTTCGAGCCCCAACAATAGATCGCTCCGCTGCCGGTGAGGCCGCACGTGTGCCGTCCTCCAGCGGCGAGAGCCACCGCGCCGCGCGGAAGTCCGGGTGACACGGTGATGAGCGCCGATCCGCTTACACCTTCGCTGGTCGCGGTAATCGTTGCCGGCTGCGCATCTCCCCGCATGCCGCTGACGAGTCCCGTGGTCGAGACCGCAGCGACCGCGGGGTTGCTGCTCGCCCATGTGACCAACCGATCGTTGAGCACGTAGCCAGCACCATCCTTGACGGTCGCGATCAGCCGCGTCGTGTCGCCGATTATCAGAGTGGTGGAGGTCGGAGCCACGACCACGGACGCGACCATTGCCGGCTCGGTCGAGTCCGAGCCGCAGCCTGCGAGGAGGGCACAGGCAGTCAGAGAGACCGTGCCGATCGTGAGATCTTCGCGAAAACTCTCGCACAGGCAGACGAACACGTCCATCGTCCCTCGGTCCGACCAACACGCCCGATATAGCGTTGGGGACGGTAGGGGTCAACCGCATGCGACCGAATGTGCCGGGCCGCGCCGAAATGGTGACGCTTGTCACCCATCATGCCTCACCTTGTGGGATGTCCTACGAGTCGGTCGTTGTCGTTCTTGCGACCCGGGGAGCGCCGCTCGAGGGTGACGCGCTCGACGCGTTGCCGGAGACGTCCGTCACATGGTGTCGTATCGAACGCGAGGGGCGGGTCGCCTGTCTCGCGGCGCGGGTGCGCCATACCGACCCCGTCGGCGAATTCCGAGTCAGAGTTCGGCAATGGGGTGCGGCTCGGGGATGGGGTGTCACTGTTGCGCCGTGCGGGCGGGATTACTAAGATAAGTCACATGCATGACTTGGGAGCCCCGTTGCCCGGCACAGGCGCTACCGCGCCGAGTCCGCGGGTCCCCCCCTCGTCAGGCCCGCCGCGCCGCTCGGTATTGGCGCGCTGGTTCGACAGTTGGATGCGATCGCTCGGCATGGCGCTCGTCCTCTTCCTCATCATTCGCACCTTCCTCCTCGAAGCATTTCAAATCCCCTCTGGCAGCATGGAACGCACGCTCCTCGCGGGGGATTTTTTGTTCGTGAACAAGGCGGTATACGGCGCGCAGATCCCCGGCACGACCGCGCGCCTGCCGGCCTTCGAATCGCCGCACCGCGGTGACGTGGTGGTGTTCGCGTATCCCAAAGACCCGACGATCACGTACGTGAAGCGCGTGATCGGCGTGGGCAACGACGTGGTGGAGATGCGCGACGGCCAGGCCTACGTCAACGGGCGGGCGCTGGTGGAGTCGTACGTGCAACGGATCGATCCCCTGCACGACGGATACGATCCGGACTTCAACTGGCAACGGCAGTACCTGGTGCAGCGCAACGAGGAGCTGCGGCGCCGCTATCATCCCACGCGCGATACGTGGGGGCCGCTGCGGGTACCTGTCGGCAAGTACTTCGTGTTGGGTGACAATCGCGACAATTCGGCCGATTCACGCTACTGGGGTTTTGTCGATGCGAGTGCCATCAAAGGGCGCCCGCTCGTCGTGTATTTCAGCTACGACCGGGGCACGCGCGACGCGTTGCCATGGCTGACGGATATTCGTTGGAGCCGACTCGGTTCGCTGATTCACTAAAGTGGTAGCTACCCCGAGAGGAGTGGCCATTCCATGCATTTGAATACGGCGAAGCGCGCATCATTCGACGAGGGATCTCTGGATCAGTATCTGCGGGAAATCAGCCAGTATCCGCTGATCACGCGCGAGGAAGAAGTCACTCTCGCGCAGCGGATCAAGCAACAAGATCCGGAGGCGCTCGACAAACTGGTGCGCTCCAATCTGCGTTTCGTCGTGTCGGTCGCGAAGAAGTATCAAAACCAGGGTGTGTCGCTCTCCGACCTGATCAACGAGGGCAACCTCGGCCTGATCCGCGCGGCGCACAAGTTCGACGAGACCAAAGGCATCAAGTTCATCTCGTACGCCGTGTGGTGGATCCGCCAGGCGATCCTCCAGGCGCTCGCGGAGCAGTCCCGCATCGTGCGCGTGCCGCTGAATCGCGCCGGCACGTTGCACCGGATCGGCAAACGTTCGGCGTCCCTGCTCCAAGAGCTCGGGCGCGAACCGACGGTCCAAGAAATCTCGGAGGGGATGGACATCTCCGAGGAGGAAGTCGCCAAGACGCTGTCGATCTCCCAGGCGCATCTGTCGCTCGACGCGCCGCTCACGCCGGGCGAAGACAACAAGCTGCTCGACTATCTGCCCGACACGACGAACCCGGGGCCCGACGACGAGATCTTCGAGCACGCGCTGACCGAATCGATCGAGTCGGTCCTCGCCACGCTGAAAGAGCGCGAAGCCCGAATCCTCCGGCTGTACTTCGGGCTCGAAGGCCAGGAGCCGATGACGCTCGAGGAGATCGGCTCGCAGCTCGGGATCACGCGCGAACGCGTCCGCCAGCTCAAGGAGAAGGCGCTCGCGCGGCTGCGTCACGTCTCCAGAGCACGCGCGCTGGAAAGCTTCCTGTCCTAGGGTCGGGGCGGGTAGATTACCCGCCCTATGGCCTCCACCGCATCGTTTGACGTTTCCACCGGCGCCGACCTCCAGGAGGTCGACAACGCCGTCAATCAGGCACAGAAAGAGATCATCCAGCGCTACGACTTCAAAGGCTCGAAGGCGTCGCTCGCGTTCGATCGCGCCAAGGCGACGCTGACGCTGGTCGCCGACGACGACTTCAAGATGAAAGCGCTGTTCGACGTGCTCCAATCGAAAATGATCAAGCGCGGCGTGCCCGTGAAAAACATGGAGCTCGGCGCGATTACGCCGGCGGCGAACGACACGGTGCGCCGCGAGATCAAGCTCACGCAGGGCATCCCCCAGGAGAAAGCCAAAGCGATCGTGAAGGCCATCAAGGACAAGAAGTTCAAGAAGGCCCAGGCGTCGATTCAAGGCGAAGAGATCCGCGTGCAGGCGCCCTCGAAAGACGAGCTGCAGGAAGTCATCGCGTTCCTGCGGTCTCAGGACTTCGGCATCGAGCTCCGGTTCGGGAACTATCGCGGATGAAGCTCGGCGTCATCTCCCTCGGCTGCGACAAGGCGACGGTCGACTCCGAGCGGCTCGTCGGGGAGCTGGTGGGGCACGGCGCCGTCGTCACGCCGGAGCTCGCGTCGTCGGACGTGATCCTCGTGAACACGTGCGGCTTCATCGACGCCGCGAAGCAGGAATCGATCGACGCAATGCTCGAAGCTGCAAAACTGAAAACAACTGCGGCGGTCAAGGCGGTCGTGGCGGTCGGTTGTCTCATACAGCGATACAAGCATGAGCTGCAAACTGAGATTCCCGAAGTCGATCTATTTCTCGGGTTCTCGGAGTTGCATCATCTCGTTCCCGAGCTGGCGAAGCGCGGGCTCATCGAGGATCCGGTGGCCTCGCATCCCGGTGTCCGCCAATTCCTCGGCGAGCAGTCACACGTGCGCTACCTGAAGATCTCCGAAGGCTGCGACCACACGTGCGCGTTCTGCGCGATCCCGCTGATGCGCGGCAAACATCGCTCCGAGCCGCTGACCCGGCTGATTCAGGAAGCGCAACAGCTCGAAGCCCAGGGCGCCAAGGAGATCAACCTCGTGGCGCAGGACCTTGGTCATTGGGGTCGGGATCTAGGAGTCGGGAGTCCGAAACTGCCCGATTTGCTGGAGGCGTTGCTACGCGAGACCACCGTCCCGTGGTTCCGGCTGCTGTACGTCTACTCTGCCGGGATCAGCGAGCGCCTGGTCGAGCTGATGGCGCGCGAGTCGCGCATCGTGCCATACATCGACATGCCGATCCAGCACGCCACCGATCGGATGCTGGAACGGATGCGGCGACCGGAGCGCCTGCGCACGTTGCGGGAGAAGCTCACCTGGCTGCGCGGCGCCGTCCCTGACCTCGCGATCCGCACGACATGCCTCGTGGGATTCCCGGGCGAGACAGACGAAGACTTCCAGGCGTTGCTCGCGTTCCTCGAGGAAGCGCAGTTCGACCGCATGGGCGCGTTTGCGTACTCGCCGCAGGAAGGCACTCGCGCGATGCAATTCGAAGACGACGTCGAAGACGGCGTCAAGCGAGATCGTCTGGAAGAAATCGTCGAGGTACAGCGTGCGATTTCTGGTGAACGGTTGGCGCGGTTCGTGGGCCGCGACGTGGACGTCCTCGTGGACCGGCTGGAAGAAGAGGAAGGGATCAAGGTCGGACGAGTCCAGTGGCAGGCGGATGATGTCGACGGCGTCACGTATCTGGAGCAGGGTGGCTGGGCGCAGCCCGGCGGCTTTGTGCGGGCACGGATCACGGCCAGCGAGGACTACGATTTCCAGGCGGCCGCGCTGACGTGACACGATCGAGCGAGCTGTTCGACCGGGCGAAACGGGTGTTGCCCGGTGGCGTGAACTCACCCGTGCGGGCGTTCCGGGCTGTCGGCGGGACGCCTTTTTTTGTCGCGCACGGTCACGGGTCGAGCCTCGCAGACGTCGACGGGGAAGAGTACCTGGACTACGTCTGCTCCTGGGGAGCGCTGATCCTCGGCCACGCGCATCCGGCTGTGCTCGAGGCCGTCCAGAAGGCCGCCGCACGGGGCTGGACGTACGGCACGCCGTGCGAGGCGGAGGTCGAGCTCGCCGAAGAGGTCCGGCGCCGCGTGCCGAGTCTCGAGATGATGCGGTTCGTGAACAGCGGGACGGAGGCCACGATGGCCGCCGTCCGGCTCGCCCGCGCTGCCACAGGCCGGGACCTCATCGTCAAGTTCGAGGGCTGCTATCACGGGCACGCCGATGGCTTTTTGGTGAAAGCAGGTTCCGGCGTTGCCACGCTGGGGTTGCCCGACAGCCCTGGTGTCCCCGCGGCGTTGGCTAGCCTCACGCTCACCGCGCCCTTCAACGACGCCCGCGCCGTCGCCGATCTGTTCCGCGCGCACGCGGGTCGCATCGCGGCGGTCATCGTCGAGCCGTATGTGGGCAATGTTGGATTCATCAGCCCCGAATCCGATTTTCATCCGGCGCTCCGAGAGCTGTGTGACCAATTCGGCGCGCTGTTGATCTTCGATGAAGTGATGACCGGGTTTCGCGTCGCCGCGGGAGGTGCACAGGAGCGTCTTGGGGTAAAACCCGACCTCACGACGCTGGGCAAGATCGTGGGCGGCGGGTTCCCGGTTGGCGTGTACGGTGGCCGAGCCGACCTGATGAAGCGGATCGCACCGGAGGGACCGGTTTATCAGGCAGGCACGCTCTCCGGCAATCCGGTGGCGATGGCCGCAGGTCTCGCGACGCTGCGAGAGACGAACGCACGAGGCTTCTACGAGGAGCTCGAGCAAAAGACCGCACGGCTGACGGCTGGGCTGCAGCGCGCCGCGGAGCGCCACGGTGTGGCGATCTCGCTTGGACACGCGGGATCGATGTGGGGCGCCTACTTCACGGAAGGCCCGGTTCGCAATTACGCCGACGCAAAGCGCACCGACACCGCGTTGTTCGCGCGGTGGCACAAGGCGGCGCTCGCTCGGGGGATTTTCTTGGCGCCGTCCGCGTTCGAGGCGGGGTTTGTCTCGGCGGCGCACACGGAGGCAGACATCGACTTCACCATCGAGCAGCTTGATGCGGCGCTCGCCGAAGCGCGCGCTCGCTAGCGCCCTTCTGATCGCGACGGCCGCCTGTCCGCGGCCATCCGGAGCCCCGCAGCCCACCGCGGCCGGCGAGCCCGAGTTACGCATCGGTCTCGCGGTGGGACTGCCCAATGCCTCGATTGGCGGGGCCGAGAGCGGCGAGCTGTTCGTGAGCGACGCGGCGAGCGGTGCCGCGGTGGGATCGGTCCCGGCCGGCGTGCGGTGGGTGGTCCGCCCTGATTCTGCCGATCCCTCACGGCTTCGGCTCATGAAGCCCGACAGCACGCGCACTGAGGCGCTGCGCGGCATTACGGTCGTGAACGTCACCGAGAACCGGTTCGTGGTGGCGAACGGCCGGCGCTACCGTGGGCGGATCAGCATCTGGTCGGGCCGCGGTGGTCTCAGCGTGGTGAACCGGGTCAACGTCGAGAGCTACATCGCGGGCGTCGTGCCGCCGGAAATCGGAGCCCGCCGGCCCGACGAGGTGGCAGCCGTCCTCGCCCAGGCCGTCGTCTCCCGCACGTTCGCGCTGAAGAACCGGGGTCGCTGGGAAGCCTTTGGGTTCGACGCCTACGCCGACACGCGCGATCAGGTCTACCTCGGTGTCGCGGTGGAAACCGCACAGGCCTGGGATGCCGTCCGCAAAACCGCTGGCCAGGTGCTGATGTACAACGGGGAGGTCATCGACGCCTATTTCCATTCCGCCTGTGGATTCAGCACCGCGGGAGTGGACGAGGCGTTTGGGACCGCGCGGACGCGTCCCTATCTGCGACCGGTCTCGGACGACCGGGGCGGAGGACACTACTACTGCGATATCTCCCCGCGATTTCGCTGGCGCGAAGAATGGGACGGCTCCAAGCTGCGCGCTATATTGTCGCGGACGCTGCCGGCGCTGACGCCGATGTCCGGTGACGGACTTCAGAAGATCACCGACGTCGCCGTGAGCCGCACGACGCGCTCGGGCCGAGTGGGTGAGCTGCGGATCGTGTTCGAGCGTGGGGACATTCGAATTCCAGGGCCGGACGTCCGTTCGGTGCTGCGCCCGGAAGCGGATCGCACGCTCTCGAGTACGGCGTTTCAGCTGACGGTGACGAAGACCAACGGCGAGGTCACGCGCCTCGTCGCGGCCGGGGCAGGCAATGGCCACGCCGTCGGGATGTGTCAGTGGGGAGCGATCGGTCGCGCGCGCGTTGGGCAGGACTATCGCAAGATCCTAACCACTTATTTCCCCGGAACGAAAATTGAACGGATCTACTAGAGCGGTTGGGCGGTTGAGCGGTTGGGCGGTTCGAGTGGCCGCTGTTCTCGCGCTCCTGCTAACCGCCGAACCGTCCAACCGCTTAACCGCCCAGGGCGTCCTCAACCAATTTTCCTACGACAATCTCCGGCTGTCCGGCATCCAGCTCGACGCCGGGTTGCTCGGCGCGTCAGACCTCATCGGCTCGACCGTCGGCGGCCTCCGCGTCGATTATGGCCGGATCGCACCGAAGGTGCGTCTCCTGTTGGGGCTCTCGTACTTCCACACGCGATTCGACCAGCAGGCGCTGCAGCGGTTCGAACGGCGGCTCGACAGCATCGTGAATCCGGGCACTCCCGACAACATCAATCTCGGCCGGATCTCGCTCGCTGACGTGGTCGGCGATATCGATTTCCAGTTCGTCTTCCCGCAGGGCCACGGCATCACCGCGTATCTCGGCACCGGCGTGAGTATTCACGTGCGCAATGGGAGCGGACCCGCCATCAACGGCACGTTCATGGAGGATGCACTCGACGTCATCACGGCCGGGTTGAACGGCACGATGGGGTTCGAGTTCAATCTCTCGAAGTCCTGGCGCTTCACCGTGGATGGACGCGGCGTGCTGTCGAGCGGGCTGCGCAGCGTCAGCCTCCGGACCGGCATCATGTATCGCCTTCCAGGGGGCAGGGAGCAGGGAGCGGGGAGCAGGCCGCGCAGGTGAACGATCCGATCCGCGTGGGCGTCCTCGGAGCCGGCGCAATCGCGCAGGTCGCGCATTTGCCCGTGCTCCGGCGGCTC
>Ga0070696_100003662_pt1 | contig 10251 bp, 10 predicted proteins | sample KBSK1253metaG_FD_65474 | JGI IMG/M metagenome (GOLD analysis project Ga0070696, IMG submission 65474) | Corn, switchgrass and miscanthus rhizosphere microbial communities from Kellogg Biological Station, Michigan, USA - KBS K1-25-3 metaG | ecosystem: Host-associated > Plants > Roots >... | reverse complement strand
CACCGATTGCACTGGTCATTACAAAAGCAAGCGCCAACGCCATTGTGCTTGCCACAATCCGATTGACTTGAGCCATCTTCCCACCCTTGACCGCGCGTAACGGCAAGACAGGGGCGGCCGAACGCGCGCGCTTTCTGCTGTCAAAGTTCTTTTTTTAGCTATCAGGGGCCGACTTTGCTTCTGACTGCTGGCGTCAACTATAGCAGTGAACCGGCTAATGTCAATATTGCATTTTTCTTGCGGGTGAGGCCGTGCCGGGCAGCGCGAGAATGTTCGAGTCAGGCCTGCTTCGATCGAGTTCGAATGATGTCGTGAAGCTCTGACGGAGTATGAATTCCCGGCCGCTGGCCTTCGCTGAACATTCGATTCACAGTCTCGAGGAGCGTCGTGTTGTAAGGAGTGCTGATTCCCAGCTTCGTGCTGAGCGCGACGATCTCGCCGTTGAGGTACTCAGCCTCGCCTGATCGCCGGCCCAGCGTGAGGTCCTGCCACATGGACGAATAAGTTCGGATAACTTCTCGGGCCGGCTGACTTTTTTCCTTCGGCGGCCGGCGAAGCTTATCCGTCATCGCTCGAATCCTGATCGGTGAAGGCTCACCCGGCGGCGGCTCGACTTCGATGCCGGCTGCTTCGAGCACGCGCAAGCCTTCTTCTCGCACTTCGAGCATCAACTCGCGCATCTCAAGGTCCGACATCGCTTGTTCAAGCGAATAACCGGTGATCGCCGTAGTTGCGTTATTCAGATTCGCAACGAGCTTGCCCCACTTCATCGACATCACGTGTGCTGATGCCATCGCATCAAATCCGGCAAGCGTTAGATCCGCCGCGATCTCACTCGCGGTGTCGTCGACGCCAGAAGGATAGTTTCCGATCGCGACTACACGACCCGGTGGGAACGTGATCAAGTCCGGCTCAAGCTGCGCGGCGGCGAAGAAAACGAGTCCTGCATAAACTCGATCAAACATCCGAGCCGCGACTTCTTCATTGCGCGCCCCGTTTTGGAAACACACAACCGGAATCGTGTTGCCATACCGCTCAAATAGTTCCTTGACCGCCGAATCCGTAGCTTGAGACTTCGTTGCGATGAACGCGACGTCGTCGCTCTCCGGTGTCAGCTCGCGCGCGGAAGTCACCGCGTCTGCGTAGATCGTCGTCTCGGCGCTTTCTTCTTTGAGAGTGATGCCGCGGATCAGCGCCTCCGCGTAGGCGGGTCTCGCGACGCAAATCACGCGCGAGCCCGCTCGATCGAGTAGCCCCGCTGTGACACATCCAATAGCCCCCGCGCCAAAGATCACATACCTGGGTTTGGCGTTGCTCATAGCCTCAGATAATATCGCATTAGTCCACAATCACTGGAAGGAGCGAGTGAGCGGCTGATGATCATCGAAAAAGAAATCGAACAAAGTATCAATTTGTACTATGACGTCTTCGTGCCCGATAGGGACGCTGAGCGCCCGAGGCCGTTGCTCATCGCGCTGCACGGTTACGAGGGAAACAAGGAATCGATGATGGCGCTCGCCCGCAAGATCAACTCGGATGATTATGTGATCGCTTCGGTGCAGGGACCGAATGCGTTCTTCGTGCGAATGGAAGGCGAGCCCACCAAACCGAAGATCGGATTCGGCTGGATGATGCAATACAAAGCCGAAGAGACCATCCAGCTTCATCACCGGACCGTGCTCGCAGTGATCGAAGAAGCGGCGGCCGAACATCAGATCGATCGCGGCGCAATTTTCCTTCTGGCGTTCTCGCAGTCGGTTTCGTTGAACTACCGCTTTGCGTTTACGCATCCCGGGGTGATTCGCGGAGTCATCGGTGTGTGCGGAGGAATACCCGGCGATTGGAGTCAGGATAAGTACTCCGTGAGCGAAACGGATGTCTTGATTGTCGCCGGCGAGACCGATGAGTTTTATGCGCTCGAGCGCACTCGGACTTTCAAGGATACGCTTTCAAACCGCGCGCGGTCGGTCGAGTTCCAGAGCTTCCCGGTTGGTCACGTGTTTCCTCGGGAGGCGCTGCCGCTCATCGATAGCTGGATCAGAGACAGGCTGACGAACGACGGTTAGTCGGCCTTACTTGCTGCTTTCTTCCTTGCGCTCCAGAACCCTGAAAGGATTTGAAGGATCGGTTCCGATCGAGCCGTCGTCGCGATAGTTTTGGTCGACGTAGTCGACGAGGTCCGCATACTCGAGCCGCTTGAAACCGCCGCCAATATCCAATATCAACCGAGGCTTCTCGCGCTCAAGGTCTTCCAGCAGATTCGCCGCCGCTTCTCGTCTGAAGTTTTCTCCCGAAATTGGCGCCTCGGGTTCCGCATCCGCGAATCGCCCGTCGATGTAATAGGGAGTCAGGTAACGCGAAGCTGGACGGCAACCCGTTCGCCAGTACACATCGTGAGCGTAGCCCCAAATGTACAACGGCTCGCCTGGCGCGATCCTTTCGCGGACAAATGCGGCGACAACTTCGGCTTCCTGTTCGCGCTTTGTCATTCCCCAGTTGGCGCTCCATCGGGTGCGCGTTCCGGTGACCGTTTCATAAGCGAGCACCGCCGTTCGGTGGTGACTCCTGAGAAATCCAGTCAGGAACAGCAGCCCGAGAATCACAAGCGAAAACTGCGCGCGTCTGCTGCGAGCGGGAGTCTTCAACGCTTCTGCGAATAAGCTCACGCCGCGTGCGGCCAATAGTGACAATGCGGGGAGCGCCGGTATGAAGTAGTGACCGAAAAACCTCCCGCTCATGATCACGCCCACAAGAGTTACCGCCGCCCACAACGCGACTGCGAGATCGAACCGCACTTTTGCTGTCGCGTCGTCGTTCGAGGCAACATTACGTCGAGCTTTTCTGATCGCGTGCAACACCGCCCACGCCGCGAGCGTCCACAACGTTGCATTGAAAAACACATAGCCCAGACCGCGCCCGACGCCAAACTTGATCCAGCGACCCGCCGGCTCCGAGTCAATATAAAACATATTCAGCACGATTCCGTTTCGCCAAAACGCAGCGAGCGCCCCCATCGAGATCAACCATAAAATGAAACCGCCGATGACCGCGGCGAATCCAACTCCGACCAGCGACAGTCGCAACACTGTATGCCTCACAGAGTTGATCATCGAGCCATCGGTTGCGTCTTTGCGATGATTCCAAACTTCAAACATCTCGTAGACCGCGAAGAACCCGAGACTCAGGACGCCGACTTGTTTGAACAATGCGGCGACACCTGTCAGCACTCCGGCGACAATCAGCGCGACCTTAGCCGAGCGTCGGCGCGTGCGGGATGTTTGACCAATCATGAAAACCAGGAACGAAGCGGCATACGGCAGGGCCATCAACAACTCGGTGTTTGCGGCCATCGTGTCCTGGGTGAAATAGTTTGTGCTGAAGTAGACGAACAACAGCGCCGCCCACAATGCGAGTCGTCTGTTGTAAGAGCGCGCAGCGATGAAATAGACGACAACCGATGTCACAAAATTCCAGACGATGGCAGCGAGGTGAACGGCTTTCATGCTTCGGCCGAAGATGGCAAACACCGCGGCATAGAACAACGACGCTCCGGGCGATTTATCGGTGACGACGTCGGCATAGAGCCGCGCCCCTTCGAGCATTCGCACGGCCGACAAAGCGCGCACCCCTTCATCTCCGTTCACAAAATCGTACCGAATGTAAAAGACACGCAGCAGTAGATTCAACAGGAAGAGTCCGCACAAAGCGAACGCCAGATGATCGGTGGTGATTGCGATTTCCGGGGTAGTAATTGAGCGACTGTTTGTCTTTGTTTTCACTGGCGAACGTGATCGTACCATCAAGCGGCGCGCATCTGACAGATTCAATCCTCATTGTGCGGCTTCTCGTCTTTATGATTCATATTGCGATCAACAAGAGGACAGAAAGGACAGGATGGGCCCCAAGGACGCAAACCGTCAGATTCGCCATCTCGAGAAGGCATTCCTCGAACAAGGCGGACTGAGCGAACGCATGACGCGCAGTCGCCCCCGCAAAACGATCGAAACGGAATAAGAGTCGATTCTGATTCTCATAATAAAACGACACAACCAAACTGAAGGCTATGAAATCTTCGACACTTAGAAGCGCGAACTCAGCCTTGTCTTGACGCTCAACGCGGCGCTTTGCTCTAATCGAAAGCGCAAGGCGGCAATGGATAAAAGCGAGTTGATCTACGATTGGAATCGAGCCGGCACATCAGAATGCGCGCGGCGGCCGCTCGAACTCAACGACGAAACCCTGCGGGATGGGCTCCAGTCGCCTTCCGTGATCGATCCTCCCATCGACAAGAAAATCGAAATCCTTCACCTGATGGATTCGCTGGGGATCGATGCCGCCGACATCGGACTCCCCGGGGCCGGGCCTCGCGCCGTCGCCGACGTTACGCGGCTCGCTCAGGAGATTTCAGACTGCAAACTCGATATCAAACCGAACTGCGCCGCCCGCACGGTTCAGGCTGACATCATCCCAATCATCGAAATATCGCAGAAGGTCGGCATTCCGATCGAAGCATGCACCTTCATCGGATCGAGCCCGATTCGCCAATACGCCGAAGGCTGGTCGCTCGAGATGATGCTCACCGCAACCGAAGAATCAGTGAAATTCGCGGTCGCGCACGGGCTGTCGGTGATGTATGTGACCGAAGACACGACTCGCGCGCATCCCGACACCGTGCGAGCGCTTTACCGAACGGCGATCGAGGCCGGCGCCAAACGAATCTGCATCTGCGACACTGTTGGCCACGCGACGCCCGAAGGAGTGGCCGCGCTTATCGGCTTCGTCAGGTCGGTGATCAAAGAAATGGAAATGACCGGCGAGGTCACGATCGACTGGCACGGGCATCAGGATCGCGGGCTCGGAGTGATCAATGCAATAGCGGCATACGAGGCCGGCGCTGATCGCTTGCACGGCACGGCGTTGGGAATCGGCGAGCGAGTCGGCAACACCCCGATGGATCAGTTGATGGTCAATCTTCAACTGATGGGTTACATCGATCGCGATCTGACGAACCTCACGCGTTACTGTGACGCCGTTAGCACCTCGACCGGCGTGCCGATCCCGATCTCATATCCTATGGTTGGCCACGATGCGTTTCGCACTGCTACGGGCGTACACGCGGCGGCCGTGATCAAGGCATTCAACAAGGGCGATGAATGGCTCGCGGATATGGTCTACTCTGGAGTGCCCGCGCGAATGTTGAATCGCGAACAGACGATTGAGATCGGGCCGATGAGCGGAAAGTCGAACGTAATCTTCTGGCTCCAGCGCAACGGATTCGAGCCCACGAACGAACGCGTCGAACGAATCTTCATGCGAGCCAAGCAGAGCGACGCAGTCCTCACCAATGAAGACCTGATGAAGATGATTGACCGAGAACTTTGATGCAAAACTACGCGCCCGGCACAGACGAAACCTTTCACATCGCAACCCTCGCGCGCTCCCGCCAGATCGAGTTGGCTTTCGGGTTCATAAATCAGATGAGCGATGAGTTGGACACGGAGCTGGTCCGCATCTGCGAAATACCCGCGCCGCCGTTCAAGGAAGAGGCTCGAGCAAGAGACGTAATGCGACGATTCGAAGAACTTGGGCTTGCCAAGGTTCGATCCGACGAAGAAGGGAATGTGATCGCCGAACGGCGGGGGTTTTCATCTACTCCCAGAGTTGTCGTTTCGGCGCACCTCGACACGGTCTTCCCCGAAGGCACCGACGTGCGAGTCAGGCGACAGGGCGCGCGATTTCTCGCGCCGGGGATCAGCGATAATTCGTGCGGCATCGTGAGCCTGATTGCACTGGCGAGAGCCCTCGATGCCGCTGATGTCAGGACCGAAGGCACGATCTGCTTTGCGGCCACGGTCGGCGAAGAAGGCGAGGGAAACCTGAGAGGCGCGCGGCACCTGTTCACTCGCGGTGAGTTCAAATCTGGAGTCGATGCTTTCATATCGCTCGATGGACCGGGGCTCGAGCGAATCACGCAGCGCGCGCTCGGCTCGCGACGCTATCGCGTGACAGTCACCGGGCCGGGCGGGCACTCGTGGGGTGATTTTGGAATCGTGAATCCGGTTCACGCGCTTGGACGGGCCATCGCGCGGTTCGCGTCCTATGCTGCGCCTCTTTCGCCGCGCACTTCTTATAATGTAGGAGTGATCGAAGGCGGGAGTTCGGTCAACGCGATTCCCCAGCGAGCAAGCATGGTTGTCGACGTGCGTTCGGTATCGAACGACGAAATCGAAAAGCTGGAAGCGTATCTTCACCGAGTGGTCGAAATCGCGGTGCGCGAAGAGAACTCGCAGCGCGCGATAAGCGGCACGAGTTTGACGTTCGAGTTCGGGCAGGTGGGCGACCGGCCCTCGGGTGAAACGCCGCCGGACTCAAGGCTCGTGCGCGCGGCGATCGAGTGCTCGCGCGTATTGGGAATCGAGCCGCGACTGGATTGCTCTTCGACTGATTCGAACATACCGATCTCGCTTGGCATACCGGCGATCACGATCGGCGCCGGCGGCATCTCGAGCAACTGTCACAGTCTGACTGAATGGTATGAACCGGCCGGCCGCGATCTCGGTCTCAAGCGATTGTTGCTTCTTGCGGTCACGCTTGCGGGATTAGACGATTAACGTCGATTTGATAGCTCGTATGGGCGGCCCTCCGTGGCCGCTCCTTTCCTCTGAAGTTGGCTATTACGCGACGGGCCGTCCCGGAGGACCGCCCATACGGGGTGCAGATATGGAGCCTTCTCAAACTTATGGCACAACAAAACACATTCGACGTGGTTTCCAAAGTCGACATGGCCGAAGTCAAGAACGCGGTTAACCAGGCGATCAAAGAGATAACTCAGCGATACGATTTCAAAGGCACCAACTCGACAATCGAGCTGGACGAGAAAGAACACAAGCTCGTGCTTGCAACCGCAAGCGAGTTCACTCTTCGCGCGCTGACCGACGTGCTCCAACAGAAACTCGTTCGGCGTTCGGTTTCATTGAAGGCGCTCGACTACGGCAAGATCGAGCCGGCCGCCAAAGACAGCGTTCGCCAGACGGTCATGCTTCAAAACGGCATTCCGATGGAGAAGGCTCGCGAGATCGTCAAGTTCATCAAGGACACGAAGCTCCGTGTGCAGGCTTCGATCAATGGTGATTTCGTCCGCGTCTCGGGTAAGGATCGCGACACGCTTCAAAGAATAATCGCGGCGCTGAAAGAGAACGATTTCGGGATTGATATGCAGTTCACGAATTATCGCTCAAACTAATTAGCGCACGAGCGATATTGCGGCTCGCAGCCAGCACAATCAGCTCAGTCACCGCGCGCTCTTGTTTACCAGCGATCTGCACTATAAACTTCAGACTGGTTGCCAGAATCACTTTATGTCGGAAGAAATTAAGATAAAGATACAGGAAGAGTTGCGACAGCTCGAACAGGAATTGCGAACCGAGATTCCGCAAGACCTCAAGATAGCCGTTGCTATGGGGGATCTGTCCGAAAACGCCGAGTACACCGCCGCGCGCAACCGGCAGGACTATGTGCGCGCCCGGATCGGCAACCTGCGCAAGCGCCTCGCCGATCTGTCCATGATTGACGTTTCAAGACTTCCGCATGATCGCGTCGGCTACGGCTCGACTGTTTTGCTTTATGATCTCGACAACAGCGAAGAACTGACCTACAAGCTGGTAATGGCCGAAGACGCCAACGTCGCCGAGAGCAAGATTTCTACTTCTTCGCCCGTGGGCCGCGGACTGATGGGACGCAGCGAAGGCGATGAAGTCGAGATAACGACACCCGCGGGAAAGCGGCGACTCGAGATAATCAAACTCACAACCATTCACGATTCACCGGACGCGTGAGCAGCCCAAATCCGAGCTCAACAAAGCGGGCTAATTGCTATTAATCGTATAGGTTGACAATGTGCGCGCGCGTTTGCGATATTACGGCTTCGCTGATGTCGCGCGTGGCCGAAGCGGGGACCGCCTGCAATGATAAGTGAAGCAATCGGGGCCGCTGGAAAAAGAGTCATTGACGCGATAGTCCGCGGTCTGGCTCGCAGCCGGATAAATCCGAATGCTCTGACCTTCATAGGTCTTCTCATCAACATCGGTTGCGGCGTCCTGTACGGTTACGGAAGGTTTTTTACGGCGGGGATGTTTATGATCCTCGCCAATCTGTTTGATATGCTGGACGGACAGGTGGCGCGCCTTCGCGGGCGAGCGACCCGGTTCGGAGCGTTCTTTGATTCGGTAATTGATCGATACTCCGACGTGATCGTCTACGTCGGAATTATGGTGTTCTACGCGCGTGACACCGCGGCTCATTCGACGTTGCTCGTTGCGCTTACCGGACTCGCGCTCGTCGGATCGGTGATGATCAGTTACTCGCGAGCGCGCGCCGAGTCGCTCGACATAGCGTGCAAGGTTGGGTTCCTCGAGCGGCCCGAGCGCGTAGTGGTGCTGATAATCGGATCGATCACAGAGATTGGACCGGCGAGCAATCCGTTCCTTCACAAGATGCCGCAGGTGCTGTGGGTGCTTGCAGTGCTCTCGCACTGGACCGTCGTGCACAGGGTTTATCACACGTGGCGCGAATTGAGAGAGCCCGATCGCCAGGCAGTCGAGGCCGCTCGCGTCAAACGTGAGGAAGCGCGCGAGGAAGAAGTTGTGAGAGCTGATTATTCCGTTCAGAACTGATTTTGAGTTCTGGTGAGAGAGGATGACCGTGAGCTCGAAACTCGGAATTGAAAAAGTTAATGGCGCCTGCGCGATGCCCTGCCCGTGCTGCGGCGAAAATACTCTACTCTCCTCAATCAACTGCAAGTGCGGCGCTCGATTCGTAGGCGCCCCGCTTGATGAAACACCGCTAAAGGTTCAGCGGCTTGGCCCGGCGCTTACTTCGCTGGGGCTGCTCGCCCTGGTTGTGTGTGCAGGTCTGGTAGCTACGAAGTGGTTCGCGTTTGCGGGAGTGCTTGTGATCTGGTCGGCGTGGCGCGCGGTGCGCCTCGCGAAGCACGATCCGGAATGGTACGGCGGTTACAAAACGGCCGCCGCCACGCTCACCATCGCGGTCGCCGCCGGCGCCGGGTTAGCCACCTACGGGCTGGCTCACATTCCAAAAGCGCTCGATAACTTTCACACCCGCCGCGTCGCCGCAACTCAATCCGCAATGTATCACTACTACGGCGCGCTTGAAGAGTATAAGAGCCGGTTCGGCTCGTTCCCAAAAAATGCGCAGGACTTTGGAAGGCTCACCGGCGTTTCGCTTCCGGCGGACGACTGGGACCGCAGCATCAAGTATCAGAGTTACACCGATGCAATCGCGGACCGCTTGATCGGAGTCAACGGAGTCCCCTTCAGTAATTTCGAATTGCGGTCGGCCGGAGCCGACGGCATTCTCGGCAACGACGACGACGTTGTGATGCGCGACGGCCTGTTCTTTAATAACTCCGAAGTCAAAAAGCTGCCGACTACTCAGGCGCTCCGCTGACGTTGAAGTCCAAACTGAAACTCAAAAACGAAGGCAAGAGTGACGTGTCACTTTTGCCTTTTTCGCTTAGACTTCACACTCCTTATGTTCAAGAGACTGCTGATCGCCAACCGGGGAGAGATCGCCGTGCGCGTGATTCGAGCGTGCCGCGAGATGGGCATCTCTCCGATCGCGGTCTATTCGGACGCCGATCGCGCATCGTTGCACGTCCGCCTCGCCGATCAGGCCATACATATCGGACCTTCTCCTTCGACTGAAAGCTATTTGGTCATCGACAAAATAATCGCCGCGGCGAAAAAGTCGGGCGCCGAAGCGATTCACCCGGGCTACGGCTTCCTGTCGGAGAATGCCGAATTCGCCGAAGCAGTCGAGCGGGCGCGTATCGTTTTGATTGGGCCGCCCGCATCGGCAATGAGGCTGATGGGTTCAAAGACCAGCGCGCGAAAGACCGCCCAGGCCTCGGGCGCTCCGGTCGTGCCCGGAACAGTTGAGCCACTCGAATCAGCCGAAGACGCCCGGCGCGTCGCCGATGAAGTCGGCTATCCGATAATGCTCAAGGCAGCCGCCGGAGGCGGCGGAAAAGGAATGCGATTGGTGCAGTCGGGCCAAGAGATCGCAAGCGCATTCTCGCTCACCCAATCCGAAGCTGCTTCAAGTTTCAAGGACGCGACGGTCTACATTGAGAAGTACATCGAATCGCCGCGGCACATCGAGATTCAACTGATCGGCGACCGGCACGGCAACTTCGTCTATCTGGGCGAGCGCGAATGCTCGCTTCAACGTCGT
>Ga0070696_100003660_pt1 | contig 10254 bp, 5 predicted proteins | sample KBSK1253metaG_FD_65474 | JGI IMG/M metagenome (GOLD analysis project Ga0070696, IMG submission 65474) | Corn, switchgrass and miscanthus rhizosphere microbial communities from Kellogg Biological Station, Michigan, USA - KBS K1-25-3 metaG | ecosystem: Host-associated > Plants > Roots >... | reverse complement strand
AGCGCCGACCCGTCCGTGCCCGAGTGGGGCCGCATGCTCACCGAGATGCAGGACGCCCTCTCCTACGCTCCCCACCTGGCGCTGTTCCCCGGCCTCGGCATCGTGCTCGCGGCCCTCGGGTTCACGTTGCTGGGTGAGGCCATGCGTGAAGCCATCGACCCCAAGTTCCGTAGGTGACGCCCGTGACCCAGCTCTCCGACGTCCGGGCACCTGGCTCGCTCCCTGGCGCACCGTTGCTCGAGGTCGAGGACCTGTCGGTCGTCTTCACCCGGCGCGGACGTCGGGACGTGCGCGCCGTTGACGGCGTGACCTTTTCGGTGCGCCCGGGTGAGACCGTGGGGCTGGTTGGCGAGTCCGGGTCGGGCAAGTCGGTGACGTCGCTGGCGCTGATGCGGCTGCTGCCCTCGCGCGGGGTGCACGTCGGCGGACGGGTCACCTTCGACGGCATGGACCTGCTCTCGCTGCCCCGCGACAGTATGCGTGACCTGCGCGGGCGCGACATGGCCATGGTCTTCCAGGATCCGATGAGCTCGCTCAACCCGGTGCTGACCGTCGGCCGGCAGATCACCGAGGTGCTGCGCCGGCATCGGGGCATGCACGGCGACGAGGCACGCGACGAGGCCGTGTCGCTGCTGTCGCGCGTCGGCATCCCCGACCCGGCGCGGCGGTTTCGCGAGTACCCGCACCAGCTGTCCGGAGGCATGCGGCAGCGCGCGCTGATCGCGATCTCGTTGGCCTGCAAGCCGCGGCTGCTCATCGCCGACGAGCCGACCACCGCGCTGGACGTGACGATCCAGGCGCAGATCCTCGAGCTGCTGCGCGAGCTGGTCGTCGACTCCGGCACCTCGCTGATCATGATCACGCACGACCTCGGCGTCATCGCCGGCCTGTGCGACTCGGTGAACGTCATGTACTCCGGGCGCATCGTCGAGACGGCGTCGCGCTACGAGCTGTTCGGCCAGCCGCGGCACCCGTACACGGCTGGGCTGCTCGGGTCGGTGCCTCGCCTGGACGCCTCACGTGGCCAGCCGCTGCGGCCGATCCCCGGCTCGCCGACCGACACGCTGCCCTGGGCGCGGGGCTGCGCCTTTCAGCCGCGGTGCGCCAACCGGATCGACCGCTGCGCGCTCGAGACCCCGCTGCTGCAGGTGGACTCCGCCCGCCGCGACGCCGACGGCACGCACTGGCTGCGCTGCTTCAACCCGGTAGCCTCGAGCACGCCGGTGTCGGCGCCGGGGGCGCCGCCCGCGGGGCTGGGGGCTTCGGAGGGGGTGCCGGGGTCGGGGCCTGCTGTTGCTGCCAGCTCCGAGGAGCTGCCGGCGGGCGGGCTGGCGGACGTCGGCGCCGGGACCTTTGATGTGGACCTTGGGGCCGCGGAGCGTGGTGCGCCGGGCTCGGCACCGGGCAGCATGGCCCCTGAGGCTCGGGCCGTCGAGGAGGGCGAGCAGTGAGCGAGCGCACCCCCGACGTTGCTCCACAGGAACCGCTTTCCGCTGCCTCCGATGCGGCTCTGGTGGAGCAAAGCGGCTCTACGGGAGCAGCTGGCCGGACGACGGGTGCCGGCGATGCACCCGGGGCGGAGCCGACGTCCGGCGAGGTGCTGCTCGAGGTGCGCGACCTCAAGGTGCACTTCCCGATCACCAAGGGCATCCTCATCGACAAGGTCGTCGGGCACGTCAAGGCCGTCGACGGGGTGACGCTCGATGTGCGGCGCGGCACGACGTACGGGCTCGTCGGTGAGTCCGGCTGCGGCAAGAGCACGCTCGGGCGGGCGATCCTGCGGCTGGAGGAGCCGACGTCCGGGTCCGTGTTCTTCGGTGGGGCCGACGTGGCGGCCATGCACGGGACGCAGCTGCGGCACACGCGCCGGCGCATGCAGATGATCTTCCAGGACCCGATGGCGAGCCTGGACCCGCGCCAGACGGTCGAGTCGATCGTGTCCGAGCCGATGCGGGCCCACGGCGAGCCGGCGAGCAAGAAGGCGCAGCAGGCGCGGGTGCGCGAGCTGCTGAAGCTGGTCGGGCTGCCGCAGAGCGCCGCAGGCCGCTACCCGCACGAGTTCTCCGGAGGGCAGCGGCAGCGCATCGGCATCGCCCGGGCCATCGCGCTGAACCCCGAGCTGATCATCGCTGACGAGCCGGTGTCGGCCCTCGACGTGTCGATCCAGGCGCAGGTCGTGAACCTGCTGGAGGAGCTGCAGGACCGGCTCGGCCTGACCTACATGGTCATCGCGCACGACCTGGCCGTCATCAAGCACATCAGCGACACGATCGGCGTGATGTACCTGGGGTCGCTGGTGGAGGAAGCGACGTCCGACGAGCTGTACGCCCAGCCGCTGCACCCGTACACGATCGCGCTGATGTCGGCCGTGCCGCTGCCCGACCCGGTGGCCGAGGAGTCACGCGAGCGCATCCTGCTGACCGGTGACCTGCCCTCGCCGGCCAACCCGCCGTCCGGCTGCCGGTTCCACACGCGCTGCCCCTACCGGCAGGAGACCCGCTGCGACGACGAGGTGCCCGCGCTGCGTGAGGTGCTGCCCGGTCGCAAGGTGGCCTGCCACTGGGCGGAGGAGATCCTGTCGGGCGAGATCCGGCCGGCCGAGTCGTCGCGCACGGTCGCCGCGACCTGACGCTGCTGCGTTTGCCGCGCGCCGCACCCCTCGCGCCGGCGTACGCCCGAGGTGCCCGCTCCATGCCGTGACCCCTACCGGCATGACACCCCGATGTGCAGGGTGCAAGAGGGAATGTCGGGCGTCTGGGCCAGCACTTCGGGCGTAAAGCTCAGTCGTGACGGCACCGGCAACCGTGGGCCCCTGACGCGCGGCCCACGGTCGACGGGGTCGCTCAGGCACGCGGGGCCGGGTTCAGCGGGGCCAGCGACACCAGGTGGTGCGGCATCGACCGCGCGGTCGACGCGTGCGCTCGGGCCAGCTGGCGGTCGGCCGCGGGCATGCGACGGTCGAGCGAGGCGACCTGCGTTCTCTTCCAGCGCTGCAGCGGCGAACGACGGACGGCGCGCTGCTGCACCCGCTCGGCCACGTACTCGGCGTCGTGCTTGACGAAGCCCAGCAGGGACGAGCCGCGCGTGTGCTGCCAGGGCAGGCCCAGCACGTACAGCCCGGGCACGTCCGTGACGCCGCGCGTCTGCGCGACCTGGCCGTCGACGACGAAGCCCGGCACGTCGACCCAGTCGTACCCAGAGCGGTAGCCGGTCGCCCAGACCACCGCGTCGACCTCGATCGTGGTGCCGTCAGCGAAGCTCACCTGTCGGCCCGAGGTGGCCTCCACGCGGCCGTGGGTCGTGGCGCCGAGCTGCTGGACCTCGCTCGCGCTCGTGCCGACGGTCATCTCGCCGCGGGCTCGGACCCGCCGCGCCAGGCGCGAGTCTGCCGGCTTTCGCATGACCCCCGCCTTGGTGAACCACCAGAACAGGTCCTTGCCCAGCAGCCGCTGGGGGACCCGCTGCGTTGCCGAACCGAGCGCCAGGTGCACCTCGTGCGTGCGGGTGAGCTCCGCCGCGATCTGCAGTCCGCTGTTGCCGCCGCCGACGACGAGGACGCGCCCGGTCGGCAGGTCGGCTGGGGAGGAGTAGGCGCTGCTGTGGGTCTGGACGACGGACGGGTGCAGCTGCGTCGCGTGGTCAGGCACGAATGCACGCTGGAACCCGCCGGTGGCCACGACGACCTGCCTCGCGAGCCACTCGCCGTCCGAGGTCGTGACGACGAAGATCCGCCCGACGCGCTCCAGCCGCTGCACCGCGCTGTTGCACCGCACGGGCAGGTCATGCTGCTCGGCGTAGTCGCGCAGGTAGTCGGCGACCGCGTCCTTGGTGGGGTAGGTGTCGGGCGGGGCGGGGAAGGGGGTGCCCGGCAGCGCGTCGTACTGCGCCGGCGTGAACAGCCGCAGCGACTGCCAGCGTGAACGCCACACGTGACCGACCTCCGGCCCGGCGTCCAGCACGACGAAGCGCCGCCGCTGCTGCTTGAGATGCCAGGCGATCGCGAGTCCGGACTGCCCGCCGCCGATCACGACGACGTCCAGTGGCTGGGCGTTGTGCAGGGTGCTCATGATGGCTCCTCCTGGAGTGGCGGACGTCGGCCCGCCGGCGTGACTGGTCTCGCCGGCGTCCGGTGGGGCCGGGCGTTCGGCGATGGCTCGACGCTAGGAATCGCCCAGGGTTGCTCGCGCCGGTGAGATCGCCGGGTTGACCACCGGGTTGACCGCCGGGTCTCAGCGGCGGGGGGCGGAAGCGCCGTCAGGCGAGCGGTTGCGCCGCCAGCTCGACCCGCGAGGTGACCCCGAGCTTCGCGAACACGTTGCGCAGGTGGAAGTCGACGGTGCGGGGGCTGAGGAAGAGCTGGCCGGCGACGTCGCGGTTGGCCATGCCCTGCTGCACCAGCCGGGCGACGTTGAGCTCCTGCGGGGTCAGCGCGGTCGCCACCGTCGTGACGTCCCGCTTGCGAGCGGTCTGCCCGGACGCCCGCAGCTCGGTGGCCGCCCGGTCGGCCCACGCGGTCGCTCCGAGGTCGTCGAACACCTGCAGCGCCGAACGCAGGTGCTCGCGCGCGTCGACCCGGCGGCGCGCGCGACGCAGGTGCTCGCCGTACGCCAGAGCGGTGCGCGCCCGGTCGAACGGCCGGCCCGAGGTCGCGTGCAGCCGCAGGGCCTCCTCGAAGTGCTGCGCGGCCTCGTCGCCCTCCGCGAGCAGGGCTCGTCCGTGCTCGGCCCCCGCCCCGGCCCACGCCATGCCGGTGGCGTCGGCGAACGACGCCAGCTCTTCCACCCACTCGCGCGCCAGGTCCACCCGGGCCGCGCGGACGGCGGCGTCGATCCGGTCGAGGGCCGCCAGCGGGAGCGCCAAGGACGGGCTGATCCGCTGCAGGTGGTGCACCGCCGAACCGGGGTCGTGGGCGCTCACCGCCTTGCCCCACCGGACGACGTCCAGCACCCACCCCCGCAACGTCCCCGCCGGGTGCGCGGCGAGGACGCGCTCGGCCTCGAGCAGCTGCTCCGGGACGCCCGCGTGGCCACGAAGCGCCGCCAGCACGCCGAGCGTGGCGAGCGGCATGGAGGTCAAGCCCGGCTGCCCGGTTCCGGCCGCGAGCTCCAGCGCCTCGGAGGCCGTCGCGCTCGCCGACGTCCAGCGGCCGCGCACCAGCTGCAGCGGCGCGAGCCGCGTCAACGCGTAGAGGGCCATCACGGGCTGCCCGGTCTGCTGGGCCCGGCTCAGCAGGCGCTCGTGCAGGCGCTGCCACACCTCGTCGTCACCGAGCTGCATGGCCGCCACACCCAGATTCGGCAACAGGTCGTGGTCGTCGACGGCCACCGGCTCGCCGAGCTCGAACGCGGATCGCAGCAGCGGAGTGGCACCGACCCAGTCGTGCCGCGACACCCGGTCGAGCCCGAGCAGCAGTGCGGCGATGGCCTTCTCGCGAGGCGACGTCGCCGTGTCGCGGCCGGCGAAGCCGGTGGCGTCGATGCTGCAGGTCGTGGCGCCCACGGTGGACAGTGCCGCTGCGAACAGGGCCAGCTCACGCGCTCGGACGGCGTCGTACGGCGCCACGTCACGGGCCGCCTCCAGCACCATCTGGTGGCCGAGGTGAAGCGACCCGGTGTTCCACTCGATGCGGGCGCGGAGGCGGGCGATGTCCGCTCGCAGCAACGGGTCTGACGCGTGCGCACTCGCGCTCTCGGCGAGGGCCTTGCCCCGGCCGGGCAGGCCGGCGAGCCACGACGAACCCGCCGCGGAGAACAGGTGCCTGGCCCGCACCTGCTCGTCCCGGCTCAGCTCGGCCGCGCGCACCCATGCCGCCGATGCGGCCTCGTGCCCTCCTCGTCGCACCGCTCGCTGTGCTGCCGCGTCGAGCTCGTCCACAACCGTGTCGTCGGGCTGGTCCGCGGCCGCGGCCCGGTGCCAGGCCCGCCGGTCGGCGTCCACGTCATCGGTCAGGGCCCTGGCCAGCGCCGCGTGCGCCGCGCGTCGCTCACCGCTCGTCGCCGCCGCGTAGACGGCCGAGCGCACGAGCGGGTGCCGCAGCTGGACCTCGCCGTCGCGCACCTGCAGCAGTCCGGACCGCTCCACCTCGTCGATGGCCTCGGCCGTGGCGCCCAGCTCGGCCGAGGCCTGCTGCACGACGCGGGCCCGGCCGGAGTCGTCTGCCGCGACGACCCGCAGCAGGGTCCGTGCCGGGGCGCCCAGGCGGCGGTACCGGTCGAGGAACGCGCGTTCCACACCTTCGGTGATCGGCAGCCGCTCGGGCAGGGGCGCCAGGCCGCGCAGCTGGTCAGGCTGCAAGGCGCCCGCCAGCTCGACCAGGGCCAGCACGTTGCCGCCGGTGCTGGTAACGAGCCGGTCGCGGACGTCGGCGGGCACCGGCACCCCGGCGCGCTCGCTGAGCAGGGCGCCGGCGGCCTCCATGCTGATGCCCTCGACGGCGATCGTGGGCAGGTCCCCGCCGTCGAAGGTGCGGACGTCCCCGTCCCGGGCGCCGAAGAGCACCGCGACATGTTCCACGTCGAGCCGCCGAGCGACGAACGACAACGCTGCCGCGGAGGCGTCGTCGAGCCAGTGCGCGTCGTCCACCACGGCCAGCACGGGCGACTGCTCCGCCGCCTCGGCCAGCAGCGTCAACGTGGCCAAGAAGGTGCGGAACCGGTCACCGGTGTCGTCGTCCTGCTCGGACTCGCCGAACGCGGTGCGCAACGCTCTGGCCTGCGGGGCGGGTATCCGGTCCAGGAGTCCTGTCAACGGACGCAGCAGCCGGTGCAGCGCGGCGAACGGTAGCGGCGACTCCGACTCGACCCCCTGCGTGCGCAGCACCCGCATGCCGCCCGCCGTGGCCAGATCGGCGGCATGAGCCAGCAGGAACGACTTGCCCACGCCGGGCAGCCCGTGCAGCAGGAGCCCGCCCCCGCGGCCGTCCCGTGCCTGCTCCAGCAGCGCCTGCACCGCGGCGACCTCGGCGTCACGACCGGCCAGCATCCGCAGAGCCTAACCGGACGGCCGAGCCAGCCGGTGCAGCCCTGCACCCCAGCCGTCGAGGCGCGTCGACGAGCCCGCAGACCCGGCGATTTCACCGGCGCGACCCCGGCCGCCGCCCCCGCACCGTGGACTCATCACACCCGACACGACGTCGAAACCCGACGTCGCCGACCAAGGAGAACCTCGTGATGAGCAGCACCCCGCGCAGCTTCGTGGGCACCACCACCTTCAGGGTCGACGGCATGACGTGCGGGCACTGCGTGCACGCGGTCACGTCCGAGATCGGCAAGCTCGCCGGCGTCCAGACCGTCAGCATCGACCTGCCGACCGGCATGGTCAGCGTCACCACCGCCGTGCCCGTCGACCGCGCGGACGTCGCGGCCGCGATCGACGAGGCCGGCTACACGCTCGTCGGCTGACCTCGCGTCCGGACCGGCACCGTTGCCGAACGGTCACAGATGGGGCACTGCTCGACGGTCCGGTGCCCCATCTGTGACCTCTCGCGGCTGCCTCTCCGGCACCACCGCCTCGCCACCCAGCACCGTTCACCCGTCCCGGAGGACCCAATGACGACCACGACCATGGCGCCCGTCGCCGTCCCCATCCAGCCCGAGCACTGCTCGCTCGACATCGGCGGCATGACGTGCGCTTCCTGCGTCGGGCGCGTCGAGAAGGCGCTGCGGCGGGTGCCGGGCGTCAGCTCCGCCCAGGTGAACCTCGCCACGGAGGTGGCGACCGTGCAGTTCGACCCGGCCGCGGCGGGGATCGACGAACTGACGGCCGCCGTCGCGAGGGCCGGATATACCGGCAGCCTGCGCGCCGACGTCCGGCCCGCATCGGCGCCGGCTGCGGCACCGGCCCTGCAGGACCCGCCCGCGCGGGACGATCGCGACGCGCAGCTCGACGACCTCAAGCGCAGGTGGCAGGTCTCGCTGACCACCGGCCTCGGCCTGATGGCGCTGATGTACCTGCCGCTGTCCATCGACGCTATGGACTGGCTGATGCCGGCCATCCTCGTCGTGGCGACGGTGGTGCAGCTCTGGGCCGGGCGCGTCGTCTACGAGGCGGCGTGGGCGGCCGCACGCCACGGGTCCACGACCATGAACACCCTGGTCGCCCTCGGCACGGGCGTTGCCTACCTCTACAGCGCGTTCGTCACGCTGTGGCCGGCCGCCGCCGAGAGGTGGGGCCTGCCGCTGCACATCTACTTCGAGACGAGCCTGGTGATCATCGCCCTCGTGCTCATGGGCCGCTGGCTCGAGGGTCGGGCCCGCAAGCGGACGGCCGAGGCCGTCACCGCACTGGTCGGCCTCGCCCCCACCTCGGCCCGGGTGGTCCGCGACGGTGGTGAGGTCGACGTGCCCGTCGAGGCGATCGTCGTCGGCGACCTGGTGCGGGTGCGACCCGGGGACAAGGTGCCGGTCGACGGCGTCGTGACGCAAGGGTCGACCTCGGTGGACGAGAGCATGCTCACCGGCGAGAGCCTGCCGGTGGTCAAGGAGCCCGGCGACCAGCTGATCGGGGCGACGTTGAACGGCAACGGCTCCGTCGTCTTCCGTGCCACCGCCGTCGGCGCGGATACCGCGCTCGCGCAGATCGTCCGGCTGGTCGAGGACGCCCAGGGCAGCAAGGTGCCGCTGCAGCGGCTGGCCGACCGGGTCTCGGCCTGGTTCGTGCCGGTCGTGCTGGTGGTCGCCGCGCTGACCTTCGGGGCCTGGGCGCTGCTCGGCCCGGCGACGGACGCGCTCACGATGGCCATCGGGACGACGATCGCGGTGCTGATCATCGCCTGCCCGTGTGCGCTGGGCCTCGCGACCCCGACCGCCGTCATGGCGGGCACCGGCAAGGCCGCCGAGATGGGCATCCTCATTGGTGACGGTGACGCGCTCGAGCAGGCCCGGCGCGTCACCGCCGTCGTGCTGGACAAGACCGGCACGCTCACGCGTGGGCGCCCCGAGGTCGTGGACGTCCGTGTGATGCCCGACTGGGACGGCGACGACGTCGTGGCTCTCGCCGCCGCCGCCGAGACGGGCAGCGAGCACCCGCTGGGTGAGGCTGTCGTCGCGGCGGCCGTCGCTCGCGGGCTGGAGGTGCCTACGGCACAAGTCTTCGAGGCGGTCGCTGGCCACGGCGTGCAGGCGGTGGTCGGTGGCCGAAGGGTGCGGATCGGCAACCGGCGCTTCCTCAAGCAAGTCGGCATCGACGTCCCGACGGCGACGTTCGTGGAAACGCCGGCCTATGTCGCCATCGACGAGCGACTCGCCGCGATCCTGCTGGTCGCGGACCGCATCAAGGAGGAGTCCGCGGACGCCGTGGCCCAGCTCAAGGCCCTGGGGCTCGAGGTGTGGATGCTGACGGGCGACGCCGCGACGACCGCGCGGGCGGTCGCCGGGTCGGTCGGCATCGAGAACGTCATGGCCGAGGTGCTACCGGGCGACAAGGCCGACAAGGTCGCGCAGCTGCAGGCGTCCGGCCACGTGGTGGCCATGGTCGGCGACGGCGTCAACGATGCACCCGCTCTGGCCCAGGCGGACCTGGGCATCGCCATCGGCACCGGCGCCGACGTGGCGGTCGCGGCCTCCGACATCACGCTGGTCGGTGGCGACGTGCGGGGCATCGTGACCTCCATCGCCCTGTCGCGGCGCACCGTGACCACCATCAAGCAGGGGCTGTTCTGGGCGTTCGCCTACAACGCGTTGCTGATCCCCGTCGCTGCCGGGGCCCTGTTCTGGTGGCACGACCTGCTGCTGGACCCGGTGCTGGCGTCGGCCGCCATGGCGATGAGCTCAGTCAGCGTGGTGACGAACGCTCAGCGGCTGCGGCGCTTCCGTCGTCCGGCCGACGCGTCGGAGGTGACTCTCACCTCGTGGCGGTCGCGGTTGGGGCAGTCGGCGTACCTCGTCACGGTGGCGGTCGTGGCCCTGGCGATCGGGGCAACCTTCACGTGGGCCAGCCGAACGGACACCGCCGAGCGCGGCATGAACGGCGTCCTGGCCTGGAGCCAGCGCACCGGCATGCCGATGCGGCCGGCCATGAGCACGATGATGACGGCGGACGTCGACCCCATCTCGTCTCACGACGCAGGGGTGAGCGTCTCCTACGACCTGCCCGCCGACGTGCGGCCGGGGCGCCCGACCCGGGTGGTCGTGACCGTCGCCGACTCCTCAGGGCCGATCCGTGACCTCGGCCGCAGCCACGAGGTGTGGATGCACCTGATCGCCACCCGCTCCGACCTCGGCACGTTCGCGCACGTCCACCCCGAGCCGACCGGGT
>Ga0070696_100003657_pt1 | contig 10257 bp, 8 predicted proteins | sample KBSK1253metaG_FD_65474 | JGI IMG/M metagenome (GOLD analysis project Ga0070696, IMG submission 65474) | Corn, switchgrass and miscanthus rhizosphere microbial communities from Kellogg Biological Station, Michigan, USA - KBS K1-25-3 metaG | ecosystem: Host-associated > Plants > Roots >... | reverse complement strand
TCGATCAGCTCCTCGATGAAGTCGGGGACGCGAATTGGACGGCCGTCGCGCTCCACCCACGCCTCCTGCTTCGTGATCGCCGTGCCCAGCTCCACGGTGAGTGGATAGTGCGTGACGATCTCGGCGCCGATCCGGTCCTTCAAAGGCGTGATGATCTTGCCACGTGCGGTGTAATCCTCGGGGTTGGCCGTGAAGACCAACGCCACGTCGAGGTTCAGGCGCACGGGATAGCCTTTGATCTGGACGTCCCCCTCCTGCATGATGTTGAAGAGTCCCACCTGCACCTTGCCGGCGAGGTCCGGCAGCTCGTTGATCGCGAAGATCGCGCGGTTGGCGCGCGGCAAGAGGCCGAAGTGCATCGTCAACTCGTCGGAGAGCAGATGCCCGCCGCGCGCCGCCTTGATCGGATCGACGTCACCGATGATGTCGGCGATCGTCACGTCGGGCGTCGCGAGCTTCTCGATGAAGCGGGAGTCGCGCGGCAACCAGGCGATCGGCGTGTCGTCGCCGTGCTGAGCGATGAGCTCGCGCCCGTACTTCGAGATTGGCTCGAACGGGTCGTCGTTGACTTCGCTGCCCGCAAGGATCGGAATCTCTTCGTCGAGCAATGAGACGAGCTGGCGCAGGATCCGGCTCTTCGCCTGACCGCGCAGGCCGAGCAGAATGAAGTTGTGGCGAGCGAGCAGCGCGTTGACGAGCTGTGGGATGACGGTTTCCTCGTATCCCACGATGCCGGGGAAGAGCGGGGTGCCGTTCTCCAGCAGGCAGATCAGATTCTGCCGCATCTCGTCCTTGACGGTGCGGTTGCGGCGCGCGGGGCTCGCCCATTCGGTCTGCTTCAGCTCACCGAGTGTGGTAGGCAGTGTCATGGTTCGACGTTAACCAAAGAGGCGAAGCGCCGCCACGCCCCACGCTGCCAGATCGACGGCCGCCTTGCCGTCGCTCGCGACGGGCGTCGGGTCGGCGTTCATCTCGACCAGATTCGTCCGGCGCGCCTGCTTGAAGGTGTACGCCGCCGGCCACACGCTGACCGAGCGCGCCTGACCCGCGGCGTCGAGCAGTTTCAGGATGACGCCCTCACCGTCGTCGGCGGGCTTCGCGCCCACGACGAGTACGTTCTTGTCCGCGAGGAACAATGCGCGGTCCTTGCTGATCAGGGGACCCGCCGTGCGCGTGGCATACGCGGCGCTCACGTACAGCGGATCGCACGCGGCCCAGCCGCGGCGGGCGGGCTCCGCGGCATCGCCGGGGGCGAGCAGGGAAATGCGGAAGCGACAGCCATACTGGCCCCCCTGCCGCGCGGCGTAGTTGGTGTGCCAGTAGTTGTTCATCGCGTACGCAAACAGGGTCCCGTCGGGGACGATCTTCCGGCGCCACGCGCCGCGGACGATGTCGTTCAATGTGAAGAGCGGCGTGTCGGGACCGCTCCACAGCACGCCGCTGTCAGCCTCGGTCAGCCAGACCCAATGATTGTGACAGTACCAGTCGCGGCAGCTCCCCGGCTGCTGGTCGCGCTCGACCGTCATGCGGCCGAGCGGCACTTCGACCTGGACGGTAGGCGCCGTGAACGCGAATGGGAACGCCACGTACAGCGCCTCTTTCGCGAGCGTGGCGTCTTTGATGACGCGATTCTCGATGTCGACCCAAGGCAAGTCGTCGTACAGTGTGACCGTGGACACGATGGACGGGAAACCGTCTATCGCTCGCTCCGCCACGAGCCGCACGCCGATTCCCGGAAGGCGATCCCGCCGCGCGCGGATGAGGCGCGACTGCGTCACAGTAAGCTGAGGCGGCGTGCTTAGATCGTTGCGGTCGCCCGTGGTCCACAGGGCGCTCTTCTCACCGCCCTTCACGTACACGAGCTGGTTTAGCCCGGACCAGTCTGACGGCTTCACCCGCTCCTTGCCGTCAGGACCGGTGAACGACCGGATGGCGCCGGTGGCCTGATCGAGGGCGAGCGTGACGCCACCGGCTTTCGCGTCCAGCGCCTCTCCGTCGGGGGTCGGCGGCCGCGCATCGCGGTCGCTTTCGGTGAGCGCCAGGTACCCGAGGGGTGGGACATCTCGCACGACGACGAGTGCGTCGCCGTCGACATCGACGGACGGCAGCTCCTGGCTTCCGAAGGCGAGTGTTTTGCCGGCACCCCCGAGAACCCGGACCACGTCGGTCCGCTCCCAGTTGCCGGCATTGAAGACGATGCGGCCACGCCCCGCCTTGGTCGCCGCGCCCAGGCGCAGCAGTCCCGCGTTCAGGATCTCATGGGCGGCTGCCGCCCCGCTCTCGACAAAGCGCCGTTTATAGGCCCATTGGGCGACGGTTTGTCGCGCCTCGGGCTCGGAGACGCTCACGTCGGCGCCCCAGGTATGCTCCCCGAAGAGCAGGAGATCGCGCCACATCGCGCGACGCTCGTCAGGCTGGTCTTGCACGCCGAGGCGGTCGTTCCACAGCGCCACGATCTCGGTCGCACGGGCGGCCAGCTGCGCCGACCGGAACGAGGCCAACTCCGTTGCGGTGGACGCCGCCCCGTCCTCCCAGTAGAGCCCTGTGTCGCCACGGCGCACCGGAATTCTGGTAGTGTAACGACGCTCCAGCTCGCGGAAGAAGTCCTCCGCCCGGCCTGACACGATGCGCGGGAACGCGTAACGACGGTTGTACTCCTCGAGGTTGGCGACGAGCTGCTCTTTCATCGGAGCGTTGTCCTGCCAGTCGGCTCCGTACAGCAGCGCGACGTCGTACAGCCAGTCGCTCGACAGGAATACGGGCGCGCCGAGCAGCCAGTCAGAGAGGCGGCGCCCCATCTCCTCTGCGCCCACATCGAGACCGAACCGTGTCGCGTCTCCATAGTGGTAGCCGCGCCAGTGGAGCACGCGACTGCCATCGGGACCCTCCCAGTAATAGACCTGCGGGTACGTCGTCCACTCGCCGGTGAGGCGCAGCGGATCAGCCTGCGCCTTGGGTAGCAGCGGCACGGCGCGTTCGGGATTGGGACCGGTGGCGAGATACTTCACGCCACTCGCGGCGAGCATCATCGGGAACGTCGACGTCTGGCCGGGCACGTCCGTGAGTTGCGCGCACGCGTAGTTCAGACCACGCTCGCGCGCGAGCCGGGCCGCGGGCCACACCAGGCGCGCGAGCGTCTCGTGATCGAGGATCCCCGTCAGCATGTTCGCGAAGAGCGCCTGGAATCCGATCCTGCCGTTCTGGAGCGCCCGCACGAGGGCGTCACCCGCCTCGGGAGGGCGGTTCTCGAGGTATGAGAGGATCTGCAGCGCGCATTCGGCCGTGAAGCGGTAGTCGGGATGGGTGGCAAGGCGCGCCAGCGCGGCGTCCAGATTCTTGCGATGGACCTCGAGCGCGTTCTCCTGGAGGTCGGTGTAGCCGACGTCCGTGTGGATCGACGAGAGCCAGTACAGCGTCCAGCGCTTGGGGGGCGTGAGGCGCACGCGTTGGCGGGCGGCGCGGTCGCGACCGACTTCGACATCGATCTGGAACTCGGCGGCCTCCGATAGGGGGACCCAAACTTCGCCCGAGAGCGCGAGGCCGGCGCCGAGCGGCAGCAGCCCCGCCGTACCGACGAGCGCGCCGCGCCGGTCGGTGACGCGGGCGCGCGCGGCCGGAGCGCCGAGGCCGGCGACGGTGATGCGGACTAGGTTTTTCCGGCCTTCAGGAGCCTGGTACAGCGCCGAGGGGCGGACCTCTACGGTAGGGGGAGGCGCGGCGGCGGTGCCGCGCCCCCGCAGCAGCGGTAGGGACGCGATCCAACCCACGAAACTGCGGCGGTCGAACGACGGCATGGCTGGCGAGAAAGATACCCGGGCTTGACGTGACTGGTCCGTCTTATAGGTTCCCCCACGCTTCACGGGGACCCGAACTCTTCAACAGGAGTGACAATGAAGCGTATCGTCTTCGCCCTGGCGCTCGTCGCCCTGGGCACCGTTGGCTGCAAGAAAGCCGCTCAGAGTGACATGTCGGTTCACGACAGCGCGGCGGTACAGGATACAATGCACATGATGGCCGACTCGATGCACCGGATGTCCGACTCGATGAAGGCGATGGCCGACACCACGAAGCACTAGCAGGGCCGCATCGACGGACCGAAGTCAACAAAAGCCCGGGCATGTCGCCCGGGCCTTTCGTTTTTTAGAAGCGGAACCCCACGGTGATGGGAACGAACCCTCTGGTCCCGAGTGGATCGATGACGCCGTGGTAGCGCACCTCGGCCACGCCGTGCTTACCCATGAGGACCCCGACGCCGCCGTTCCACCCGAACCGAGTGTAGCGACCCGTCGTCGGCTCGTCATTCAGCGCGTATCCACCGACCCCGGCTACCCAGTAGACACGGTTGGCTCCCAGGTCCTTGGTGAGCACCAGGCTGGCGCTGCTGGAGACGACGGTGAGGCTCCACGAACGTTGGCACCCCGTCGGGGGACACTGGAAGTCAAAGGCGGGCGTTGCGCCGTTGAATGTCTGCACGCCGACGTCGAAGCGTACGCTCAGCGGCTTGCTGCCCCCAAGCGTATACGAGCCCTCGAGCGAGAACCCCTGGCCATACGCCCGCTTCCCGTTCTCGAACGCGAAGCCGGCGCCGAATCCTGCTTGCGCCTGCGCCACCGCGGGAAGGACGGCGACACACGCGACCGCGAGAACGAACGGACGGAATGCGTGCATGAGACCCCCTAGAAGCGAATACTGAGGGTTATCGGGATCAGACTGCTGGTGGTCTTCGACCCGATCAGCTGGTGATAGCGGACGTCCAAGGAGAAGGATCGCGAGAGCTGCAGCCCGCCGCCCACGTTCCATCCGAACCGCGTGACGTCGTTGCTGCTCATGTACCCCCCCACACCCGTCGTCCAAAAAAATGCGTTGCGGTCCCGCTGCTCCATGAATCGCAGATTGACGGTGCCACTCCACAGGGCCAGGCGCGTTCCCGTGACGCGGACAGGTCCGCAGGGCGGGCCACCGGCCGACGGCGGCAGGCAGGGAGTGTAGTACGTGTGATCAGGGGTCTTACCGAACGCGGCATACGCCCCTTCAAACCGTATGGCGAGCCGCGAAGTGAGGCCGACACTCAGCGCGCCACCCAGCTGCACGCCGACACGGTGCGCCGGATCCCCTCGCTCCAGCACAATGCCGCTGCTGACCTGTGCCGCGGCAGTCGCCGGCATGAGAGCGAGAATGGCGATGGCGAGGCAACGGAAGGACGCGCGCATGGGCTTACTCCTCGAAGACCTACGTCAGTCTACGCGCTCGTTTGAAACCAGGCAACCGCTCTGCGGATCGCCGCCCGCGTGTCGAACGGTGGGGTCCACTTCAACTCCTGTTGCACCCGCGCATCAGTGTACGGGTTCTCGCCCGTTATGAAGCTCACGGCCGCAGCGCCCAGCCCCGCATACGCTGATGGATCGCGAAACCGCCGCCAGCGCGCCCACGCCTCGGCCCCGATCCGCGCCAGGAACGCTGGCGCGGGAAACGTGAACAAGCGGACGCCGAGCACCTCGGCGAACGTCATGATGAACTCCCGCTGCGTCAGGGCCGGCGGCGCATCGTGCGTCACGTTGTAGACACGAAAGCGGGAGACGGGACGTACGAGCGCGGCCACAATTGCCGACGCGACGTTCCCCACGTACACACACGAGAGATGATTCTGCCCCGATCCGATGACCGGGAAGATGCCCCTCTTCACGACCGCAATCACACGCGGCGTGAATAAGGGGTCGCGCTCACCGTAGATCACGTTGGCACGGATCGCGACGGCCGGGAGGCCGCTGTCACGGACCAGCTCTTCGGCCAACCGCTTGGTGCGCGCGTAGAAGTCGTGCTCGGCGATCGGCTGGACCGGGGAGTCCTCAGCGACGGCGCCGCTCCCCGCGCCGAACCCCGCCGTACGACCGTAGACCGAGGCCGACGACATGTGCACCAACCGGGCGCCGGTGGCTTTGGCAGTCTCGATCGCGAGGCGCGTGCCGCCCACGTTGATCCGCTCGAACTCGGCGTAGGGCAGGTGCTGGGCAACTTTCGCCGCCGCGTGGAAGATGGCGCTGACGCCCCCCCCAGTCGCCGTGGCACGCCGCCAGGCGGCAGCGTCGCTGACGTCGCCTTCAAAGGAGCGCACCGACTCGCCGGCGGTCCGCAACTGCTCGATGACATGGCTTCCGACGAGGCCTCGCCCGCCCGTGACCAGAATCGTCACGCCGGTCGCACCGCCGGTATATTGAAGGGCAAGGTGACGACGCGGGCTTCGCGGCCGGCCGCGCGCACCACGGCACCGATCGCCACCTCTCGGCGGATGACCGCGAGCCCGATCCAGCGGTCGGCGCCCGCGACCCACGCGATGCTCGTGACGCGACCCACCTCGCGCTCGTCCTCCATCACGTTGCTCCAGCCCTCGGCGGGAGGCGGGGGCGCCGGGGAGTCTAGCTCGAAGAGGAGCCCGCGCAGGTTGCGGTTGGCATGACCGCGAAAGTGCAGCCGGCTGACCGTCTCCTGACCGGTATAGCAGCCCTTCGTGTACGAAACCCCGCCGATCTCGTCGTAGCCGATCTCCTGGGGGATCGTCTTCTCGTCGACCTCGGAGGCGAGCCGTGGCCACCCGGCGAGGATGCGTGCCAAGTCGAGCGCGGCGGCGTCGGCGAGACCGGCGCCAGCGCGGACGAGCCGGTCGATTAGGGTCGCGCTGTGCGCGGCGGCAACGGTGATCTGGAACGTGAAGGGCGCACGCTCCGAGGCGCGGGCGATTTCGAGCGGCACGTCGCCCAGCGTCGTCTCGACCGCGTGTCCGGCGTGCCCCGCGTGTGGCGGGGCCGGGAAGCCGGCCGCGCTCAGGATGGCGACGGCATGCGCGCCGGCCACGCGCAACACGATCGAGTCGGCGCTGCGGTCGACGGTGCGCGCAAGACGGGGCGGCACCGAGCGCTGCAGGATCGTGGCGGCGCGCTCGCGGCCCTCGGCCGGCACGGTGAAGCGCACGCGCGTCCCGAGTCGCGCCGCCCAGCCATCCACGACGATCATGCCCTTGGGTGTGAGCAGCGCTCCGAACACGAAGGCGCCATCGCCGGGCTGCTCGATGTCGCTGGTGAGGAGTCCCTGGAAGGATGCGACCGCACCGGGGCCCGAGAGATCGAGGACGCCCACGTCCGCGGGCGCGACGATCGCGCCCGTGCGCAGCCGATCCACGACTTCGGCGGGGACGTCGCCGGGGTTCAGCCGCGTGACGACCGGCGGGGGCGCGGTGGGGAAGGTCTCGCTCATCTCGCTTACCCCAGGATCTCCTTGATCCACGTCGCGACGCCGAGCCAGCACGTATCACGCGCTCGCGGTGAGAGCACCAGTCCGCGGTGGGTCAGACCCGTCTCGATCGTCAACTTCTTCCGCTCCGCTCCGACCCGGTCCACGACCTGCCGGCACGCCGCGGCGGGCGCGAAGAGGCGATCCGACCCTCCGGCGACTGCCAGGTAGGGTGTGTGAACGGCGCCGAGGGCCGTGAAGTAGTCGAACCCGTCACTCCCCATCCAACCGCCCCGCACATTCCACCGCATCCACTCGGCGAGAATCCCGGCGGCTTCATCCTCCGATCCGAAGCCCAGCGCGCGGCTCGGGAAGCGCCCAAAGAGGCGAGACAGACCAATCGTCGTCGCGGCGAGCGACCAGCGGACGGGCCCGAGACGGCGCGGACCCGGCGTGCCGAGCGTGACGATGCCCGCGAGTGGCGCCGCGGCCGCGACGCGGGAGAGCCAGCAGAGGCCGGCGGCGCCACCCGCAGAGTGCCCCACCCAGAACAGGGGCGCCCCGTCGGTCTCTTCGTGCACGCGCGCGACGAACGTCGGGACGTCGCGCAGGATCCAATCCTCGAAGGTCCAGGCGAGGGGCCGCGGCTCGCGCGCGCTTTCGCCGTGATGGCGCAGGTCGGCGAGCCAGACGTCGAACCCCTGGGCACCGAGGAAATGCGCGCATCCTCCCTGGGGACCGTGCAGCCAGGCGCGGTGGTTCGTGAACGCGCCGTGGACCAGCAGGATGGCCGGGCGCTTGTCGCGGTAGGCGCGGAGACGGTGTAACGCGAGATCGACACCGTCGCTTGCCGGCAGGTGGCGCGTGCTCATTCGTAGCGCCCCGCGGCTCGATACGAGGCGTCGAGCAGCTCGACCGGATGCCGCACTTGCGCGCGGATCCCGCGCGCGGCGAGTCCCGCGCCGATCTGCATGGCGCATCCGGGATTCCCTGTCGCGACGACCTGTGGGGCCACGGCGCTCAGCGCCTCGAGTTTCGGCTGGAGGACCGCGCGGGACATCTCGGGCTCGACGAGCGTGAAGAGACCGGCGCTGCCGCAGCAGTCGTTCGCGCCGGAGACGGTGACGAGGTGCAGCAGCGGGATGGCGGCGAAGAGACGCCCGGGCGGCTGCGAGATCCGTTGCGCGTGCAACAGGTGGCACGGCGGATCGTACGCGACCTGCAAGTCGAGCGGTCCGCCCGGAACGGGGCCGCCGTTCGCCGCCAAGAGCTCCGTGACATCGTGCACGCGGGCCGAGAACGACCCGCCGTACTCCTTCATGAAGGCCCCGCATCCTGCACTGTTCACGACGATCGGCTCGTCGCCCTCACCGAACGCCGCCATGTTTGTGCGCGCCAGCCCCCGCGCCGCGTCTCCGAGTCCGGCGTGCGCGTGCAGCGCGCCGCAGCAGCCTTGTCCGGCCACCTCGCGCACTTCGTAGCCGTTGACGCTCAAGGTGCGCACCGTGGCATCGTGCACGTGACGGAAGAGGCCTTGCATGACGCAGCCCCTGAACAACAGCACGGAACGATGGACGGATGGAACGATGGAACGAGAGGCCTTTCGTTCCCTCTTTCCATCGTTCCATCTTTCCGCCCCTGTCGCCGCCAACATCCCCATCGCGAACCGCAACCTCCCCCAGCCAGCGAGTAGCCGCGGGATCCCCGTACCCCGGAGAAGGCGGGCGAACCGGTATACGAGCTGCGAGACTCCCGGCGTCGTGAGTGCCCACAGCGCCGCCCGGGCGAGCCAGGGGACGCCGCGGGCGTCCGCGATGCGCTCGCGGGCCGTTTCGAGGCCGTGTCCGTACTGCACGCCCGACGGGCATACAGGCTCGCAGGCGCGGCAGCCGAGGCAGCGGTCGATGTGAAGGGCGAGCGCGGCGTCTGTCGCGGCGAGGTCTCCACGCTCGAGCGCGCGCATCAGCTCGATGCGTCCCCGTGGCGAGTCGGCTTCGTCTCCGGTGGCGAGGAAGGTGGGGCAGGCCTGAAGGCAGAACCCACAGTGCACGCATGCGTCGAGCCCGGCGAAGCCTCCTCGCGCTTCCGCCTGGATCATTCGCCGTCGGTCGCGACGACCAGCGCGCCGCCGGGGTCGAAGGTGTGGCGCAATCCCGCGACCAGCGGGCCCGCGCCTTCGCGATAGGCGCCGAAGTGGCCGACGGCCGTGCGCACGGCCCAGGGCGCGCGCTCGAGCGTGAGCGGCACCTCGAGCGCTGCCAGGGTGCGCCGCAGCCGCTGCAGCCGGTCGGCCGTCGTGTCACCGCTCCAGCGGATGGCGCCCGCGGCGGGCGCGGCCGAGATCCATTCGTCGCCGAGTTGATGCTGGAGCAGGTCGAGCAGCTCGTCGCTGGCCGCGGGCACGCCGCCGATGCGGAACGTCACGGGCCGCACCGCGAACCCCTCCGCCAGGCGCATCCAGAAGCCGTGGGCTTCGTCGGCTCGAAGCTTGGCAAAGCGGCCGAGCCCGGTTTCGTCGGCGGCGACGAGTGCCGGCGATCCGACGAGGCGCACGGCCAGGACCCACCGATCGCGGCGAGCCAGCGCGGGGGAGACGAGCTCCAACGCGGCGGGCGTCTGGCCTGTTGCGGCGATCTCTTCCGCGATCGGGGTCAGCTCGTCGCGCGAGCCCTCGAGCACGTGCGTCACGTCGACGCGCGGTAGCGCGCGCAGTCGCAGGTGCACGAGAACGATCACGCCGAATGCGCCGAACCCGCCGGCCTGCAGTCGAGTGAGGTCGTAACCCGCCACGTTCTTCATCACTCGGCCGCCGCTCTGCACCATACGGCCGTCGCCGGTGACAAACGTGACGCCCAGGAGATGGTCCTTCACGGGCCCGAACCCCTGGCGCAGCGGCCCGGCGGTTGCCGTCGCGACGACGGACCCGAGCGTCCGGCCGGCGAGGCCTGGTGGATCGATCGCGAGCCAGGCGCCGCGGTCGGCCAGTTGCTGGCGCAGCTGATCGAGTCCGATGCCGGCCTCGGCCGTGGCCGT
>Ga0070696_100003656_pt1 | contig 10258 bp, 4 predicted proteins | sample KBSK1253metaG_FD_65474 | JGI IMG/M metagenome (GOLD analysis project Ga0070696, IMG submission 65474) | Corn, switchgrass and miscanthus rhizosphere microbial communities from Kellogg Biological Station, Michigan, USA - KBS K1-25-3 metaG | ecosystem: Host-associated > Plants > Roots >... | reverse complement strand
CGATTGGGAGGCGATCGAAACGTCGGTCCGCAAGACGAACAAGGTGATCGTGGCGTACGAGGACTCGCTCTCGTGGGGCTACGGCGCCGAGATCGCCGCGCGCATCGCCGATCAGTGCTTCCCGTGGCTCGACGCACCGGTCAAGCGCGTCGCGTCCACGGATACCTTCGTCGGGTACGCCCCCGACCTCGAGGACTTCATTCTGCCCCAGGTGGAAGACCTCGCGCAGGCGATGCGCGAGCTGCATGCGTTCTAGGGCGACGCTCGCCTACAGCCTGCTGTTCTTCCTCTCCGGGGCCACGGGACTCGTCTACCAGCTCCTCTGGGTCCGTGTGCTGTATCAGTCCTTCGGCTCCACCATCCAATCCATCACGACGGTCGTCGCCGCCTACATGGGCGGCCTCGGGCTCGGCGCCTGGCTCTTCGGCCGGATCGCCGACCGCAGCCCGCGTCCCGCGGCGCTGTACGGTTGGTTGGAGATCGCGATCGGGATCTTCGGGATCATCTCGCCCCTGGTGTTGTCGCTCGCGCACAGCCTCTACCTCGGCTTGGGGGGCGGCAGCGTAGCGCTGCGCTTCGGGCTCGCGGCCCTGGTCCTCCTCGTGCCCACGACGTTGATGGGCGCCACCCTGCCGGTGCTCACGCGGGCCTTCATGGGGGAGGACCGCACGCGGCTCAAGGCGTCGCTCGGCCGGTTGTACGGCCTCAACACCCTCGGGGCCGTGGTGGGCACCGCCCTGGCCGGCTTCTTTCTCATTGAGTTCATTGGTGTACGAGTGAGCCTGTGGCTCACGGCGGCCACAAACCTCGGCATCGGTGGGTTGGCGCTCTGGCTCGGGCGCGACCAGTGGTTGACTGAGCCCGGGCGCCAGCCCGGGGAAAACAAGAACCCTCCCCGCGACGTCATTCACAAACTCGCCCTGATCCTGCTCGGCGTCACGGCGTTCGCTTCCCTGCTGAACGAAATCGCGTGGACGCGTGTGCTGGTCATGGTCGTCGGCGGCTCGACGTACGCCTTCACGCTCGTGCTCGTTGTCTTCCTCCTCGGCATCGGGCTCGGCAGCCTCATCGTGGCTCGCCGCAGCGGACCGCGGGCGGACACGGCCGCGAGTGCCGCCCTGGCGCAGGGCCTGACGGGCGTGGGTGCCGCCGCCCTGTTCGTGTTCTTCGGCCTGCTCCCCGTCTACATCATCGCCGTCTTCCAGATCCCCGGGCTCGGCGCGATGCCGCGCCTGCTGCTCATGGGCGTGGCGGTCGGTGCCGTGGTTCTGGTGCCCGCCTTCGGGATGGGCATGACGTTCCCGTTGCTCACCGATCTAACCGCCCGCCCGGACGCCGCCCGCGGCACAGATGTCGGCGCCGCCTATGGGCTCAACACGGCCGGCAGCATTCTCGGCGCCGTCCTCACGGGGTTCGTGCTGGTCGTCGCGTGGGGCACACAGACGACGCTGCGAGTGGCACTCGTCGTCAACGGACTCGCGGCGCTCGCGCTGGCGTGGGCGGCAGCCCGCGGCATCGCCGAGGGGTCGCCGGACGACCGGCGCCTCCGGGTGCGGGTGCTCGGAGCGGGGGTGCTCGGGATGTTGACGATCCTCGCAGCCGCGGCCGCGCCGGGGTGGAGTACGCGCCTCATCGACCTCGGCCCGACGATCTACGCGCGGACCAAGATGGACGCGGCGCAGCGGCGGGCGTTCCTCGAGCACCGCGGCACACGCCAACTGGCCTTCAAAGAGGGGTGGAACGCGACCGTCAGCGTGTGGGAGAACGAAACCGGCCGCTCGCTGCGCGTGAACGGCAAGGTGGACGCATCGGACCGCGGCGACATGGGCACGCAGATCATGGCCGGGCTGGCGCCCGTCGCGGCGCGGCCGGGGGCGACGTCGGCCCTCGTGATCGGTTACGGGAGCGGCGTGACGGCTCGAGTGATGTCCGACGTGCCGGGGATGACGCGCGTGCGCGTGATCGAGATCGAGCCCGCCGTCCTGGCGATGGACACCCTGTTCCGTCACGTGAACGACGGCGTGCTGCGGCGGCCAGGGGTGACCGCGATCGCGGACGATGCCCGCAGCGCGCTGCAGCTCCACCGCGAGCGGTTCGACGTCATCATGTCGGAGCCGTCGAATCCCTGGGTCGCGGGCATCGCGACGCTGTACACGCCCGAGTTCTTCCAGATCGTCCGCTCGCGCCTGGCCGACGACGGTGTCTTCTGCCAATGGATCCAGCTCTACCAGCTGCCGCTGCCGATCGTGGCGGGAATCGTGCGGAACATCCAAGAGGTGTTCCCGCACGCGGAAGTGTGGTTCGGCGAGTCACACGACCTGATGGTGATCGCCTCGCCACGACCGATTGCGTACGACCCCGCGTGGGTGGCACGGCTCGTCGGCCCGGGCGGCGCCGTCGGCGAGCTGGCGCGCGAATGGCTGAACGTCGACACCCCCGACCAGTACTTCGGCCGGCGGCTCATTGGTGAGCGCGGTATCGCTGGCCTTGTCGCGCGCGCGCGCTTCGAACATCGGGACGACCACCCGCGGCTCGAGTTCGTGGCCGCTCGTCGCTTCCTCGATCCCGGCACCACGGCGGCCGGGGTCTTCGACTCGTTGGCAGAGATCGGTCGCGCCGGCGGCGACGCCGCCCCGTCCCTGCTCCTCGCCAGGACCCTGGCGGAGCGCCGCACCGACGCCGGCGTGCTTCCCTACGTCGAGGCGCTGCGCAGCGCGGCACCTGCGGCCGCTGAGTGGCGGGTGCGCGCAGCGAGCATCCACCTCAGCCAGGGTGACACGGCCCAGGCTCTATCGCTCCTGAGCGGTCTTGCATCGCGGGGGGACGCGAGGCTGCTCTCGGCCGTGATCTCCACCGTGCGTCACGAGGCGCCGAGTCGCGCGCGCGCGTTCGCCTTGGGGGCCCTGGCGGCCGGCGCCGACACTGCACAGGCGCGCGCCGTATTGGCGGTGCTCGCGGTGCGCGACTCGTCGTGGGCGGTTGCTGGCGCGGAGGCGCGCGGCGCACTCGCGGCGGCGCGCGGCACGTTCCGGCACCCGTTCCCGGTACAGTTCCTCGGGGAAGTGCTGACCAGTCTCGCCCTCGACGGGCCACCCGCGCTGGCCGACAGCGTGCTCGAGTATGCGGTCGAACGGCGCTCCGCCGCGGCGCGGTACCGCGAGCTTCGAGGCATCGCGGCGCTGCGCGCGGGTCGCTGTGAAGAGGCCGCGGCGGCGTTCGTGGATCTATTGAGCTTCGGGATCGAGCGGAAAGACGCGCCCGCGCTGCTGCGGGATTGCTGGAGGAAGCCCAGACGCTAGTCTAGGGTCGGGGGCCCTCGCGCAGAATGTCCTGGATCTCGCCCGCCGCCGCGATCGCGTGATCGACGTCGCGGGACAAGGCCCGGGCCTGCTGGGTGGCGTTGGTGAGGTCACTCAGCACCGCTGCCACCCCGGCGGACCGGAGCCGCAGCAGGTCGAAGCGCACGTTTTGCATCGCCATCACGCACGACTCGATCTGCTCTTCCACCCGCCGGCGGCGGGCCAAGAGATCGCTGAGGGCCTGGTGCTGCCGCTCGAGCAGGCTCAACTGGCGCTCGCGCTCCGTGCCCTCCTCGTGACGCTTCACCGATTCGATCCGATCATCCAGGCGCCTCAGCGCGTTCTCGTCCACATCCGCGCTCATGCTGTGCAGCATCCGCGCCAGGTCTTCAGCGCGCTTGAGCAGCGCGTCCACGGTCACCACGACGTCGGGTAGCAGCTTGCGCTCCGACGCCGGCACACGCTCCATGATCTTCATGATCGCTTCGCGGTCGTTTCGCGCTTGTCGGACAACCTCAATCTGATGGCCGAACTCCTCGGCGCTCGCCGGCAGGTTGGCAGCGCGCTTTGAGAGGCCGAGCCGCGCCTCGGCGCCGTCCGGCGCCGCGGGCCGGTGCAACACGTCCCGCCACGAATACCCCGTCTGCCACAGCTTCATGTACTGCGGCAACAGCCCAAACGCGCCCCACGGGATGGCGACCCACAGCGACCAGCCGAGCCCGCCCCCCTGGATCATGTCGATCAACATCAACCCGCCGCACACCGACGCCCACGAGACGAAGCCGTCACGGAACCGGGCCACGAGCTTCGGTTCGCCGCTGGCGGTGAGCTGCGATTTCGCGTCTTTGGCGGCCCGGGTACGCGATCGCTGCGCGGGGGGCTCGCGCCGGAGTGGGGCGGGGAGACCAGCCAACCCTTCGTTCCCGCCTCCGGTGAACCGAGTGCTGCGGACCCCGGTCGCGCGGCGCGGCTTATACGGTGGCGCACTGCGCGACTCGAGTGCGCGGCGCAGCGCGTCGGCGGTCGGCCAGCGCGCTTCCGGCTCCTTCTCGAGGGAGCGCATCACGCAAGCCGCGAGGTCGTCGGGGCACGTCGGCGCCTTGTCCTTCAGGTATGGCGCCTGCTCGGTGATCTGCTTGAGGAGAAGCCCCGGCACCGTCGGCGCGGAAAAAGGTAGCTCGCCCGTGAGCATCTGATACCCGACGACGCCGAGGCTGTAGATGTCCGAGCGACCATCGATTTCGCGATCGCCCGCCGCCTGCTCGGGACTCATGTAGTGCGGCGTCCCGATCGCGACGCCCGTCGCGGTCAGCGTCCCCGGCCCGCTGGACGAGGTCAGGGCCTTCGCGATCCCGAAGTCCGTGAGGACGGTACGTCCGCGGCTGCCTTCGAGCAGGATGTTGTCCGGCTTCACGTCGCGATGGACGATCCCGAGCGCGTGCCCGGCCCCCAATGCGTCCGCGGTCTCCATCAGGATGCGTCGGGCCTCCTCGGGGGGGAGCCGTCCACGTCGCTTGAGACGCGCCCCGAGCGACTCCCCGTCGACGTAGGCCATCACGAAGTAGACGAGCCCCTCGGGCCCCTCGCCGACGCTGTGGATCGGGACGATGTGCGGATGGGAAAGCCGGGCGGCGGTCTCCGCCTCCCGCAGGAAGCGGATGCGGATCTCCTCCCGGAACGCGAGCTCCGGGGGCAGCACCTTTACCGCCACCTTCCGCTTGAGTCGCTCGTCGCGGGCGTGATACACGACGCCCATGCCGCCTCGCCCGATCTCTCCCTCCAGGGTAAACGACGTCCCCAGGGCCTGAGTCAGGCGCCTAGCCAGCGAGTCGTTCATGCGGAATCAGCGGGCATGCGCGGATGAGATTTAGCCGCAACGAGGCAGGCTTGCAACCTGTTCAGCGAACATTCTTTAGGCCGAGTTGGCAGGTTCCGCCGCTTTGGCGGCGTTTTCTGGAACGTCGCTGCCGCCTGCGGCGTTGTCGAGTGGCACGGTCGGTGCTCTTCCCGCACCGCGAATTGCCGTGTGTCTTCTCCAAAATGGAGTCCTCATGTCTGCACGTATGACTCTACCGGTGCTGCCCCTGCGTGATGCGGTACTCTTCCCGGGCGTCAGCACCCCCATCGGCGCGGGCCGCCCTGCCACCTTGCGAGCGATCGAGGCCGCGCTGAAGCAGGAGCAGCGTCTCATCTTCGCGGTAGCGCAAAAAGACAACGTCGAACAGGTCACCCCGGGCCTCCTCTATACCACGGGTACGATCGCCCGGATCGGCCAGGTGCAGCGCGGCCTAGCCGGTATCCAGCTGATCCTCCACGGTGAGACCCGCGGCACCGCGATCCATTACACCGAGTCGAACGGTCACCTCGAGGCGGTCGTCCGCGAGCTGGCGGACCTACCGCCCCTAAATGCCGACGACGCGGCGTTCATCGCGCTGCACCGCGAAGCGCGGCAGCGCGCCGCCGAGCTGGGCGAGAAGTCCGGACTTCCCGAGGATGTCGTGAAGCAGGTCCTCGAGGGCGTGAGCGACCCAGGCCGCCTGGCGGACCTTGTGGCCGGGTACCTCGACATCAAGCCGCTCCAGCGTCAGCAGCTCCTCGAGATGCTGTCGGTCGAAGACCGCCTGCGCCGGGTGCTGGTGCACGTCCAACGGCAGATCGCTGTCGCGGACGCCCAGGACGACATCAAGTCGCAAGTGCAGGAGGAGCTCGGTGAGCGCCAGCGCGAGATGCTGCTGCGCGAGCAAATGAAGGCCATCCAGAAGGAATTGGGTGAGGGGGACGACGGCACCGAGGTGGAGGAGCTGCGCAAGCGGCTCGCCGCACTCGAGCTGCCGGAGGCCGCGCGCAAGGAAGTCGACCGCGAGCTCAGCCGCCTCGAGCGGGCAGGTCGCGAGTCGATGGAAGCGCAGGTCATCCGCACTTACCTCGAGACCGTGGCTGAGCTCCCCTGGGGCAAGCGGTCGGAAGAATCGCTGGATCTGAAGCGAGCCGCCGAGATCCTCGAGGAGGATCACTACGGCCTGCCGGACGTCAAGGATCAGGTGCTCGAGTTCCTGGCGGTGCGGCAGCTGCGGCAGCGCCAGCCGGACGCCGAGGCCCCCGGCAACGACGACGATAAGCAAGCCAAGGGGCCGATTCTCCTGTTCGTGGGCCCCCCGGGTGTTGGTAAGACGTCGATCGCGAAGTCCATCGCCCGCGCCATGGGGCGGCCGTACGTGCGTATCTCGCTGGGCGGGGCGCGCGACGAAGCAGACATCCGCGGCCACCGCCGCACCTACGTGGGCGCTATGCCGGGCCGGATCATCCAGGGCATGAAGCAGGCCGGTGCCAAAAACCCGGTCTTCCTGCTCGACGAAGTAGACAAGTTGGGCATTTCGTTCCAGGGCGACCCGGCGGCGGCGCTGCTCGAGGTGCTCGACCCGGCGCAAAACGACTCGTTCACCGACCACTACCTCGGTGTGCCGTTTGATCTCTCCGAGGTCCTGTTCATTGCAACCGCGAATTTCCCGCAGAATATCCCCGGGCCACTGCTCGACCGGCTCGAGACCGTGAATTTCGCGGGATACACCGAGCGTGAGAAGCTGGAGATCGCGAAGCGTTACCTCGTGCCGCGGCAGCTGCGCGAGAATGGCCTCGCCACCGAGCAGCTTACCCTCCACGACGAGGCGCTGAGCGAAGTTATCGCGAGCTACACGCGCGAGGCCGGTGTGCGCCAGCTCGAACGCGAGATCGGCAAGCTGGGCAGGAAGGTGGCCCGCAAGATCGCTGCGGCTGAGGCGGAGCGCGTCACCGTGCTGGCCGCGGACATTCCTGAGCTGATCGGCCGGCCCAGGGTGCATCCCGAGCGCAAGGCCCGCGAGGACCAGACAGGCGTGGCGACGGGGATGTACTACACGCCCGTCGGCGGCGACATCATGTTCGTCGAGGCCAGCGTGATGCGCGGTAAGGGTGAGCTGGTGCTGACAGGCCAGCTGGGCGACGTCATGAAGGAGTCGGCTCGCGCGGCGCTCACCTACGCCAAGTCGCACGCCGACGTACTCGGCATCTCGGAGGAGACGCTGGTTGGCACCGACGTGCACATCCACGTGCCCGCCGGCGCGATCCCGAAGGACGGACCCTCGGCCGGCGTCACGATGGCGACGGCCCTCGTGTCGGCACTGTCGCAACGGCCCGCGCGGCACGACATCGCGATGACCGGAGAGGTCACACTGCGGGGCCGGGTGCTGCCCATCGGCGGTGTGAAGGAGAAGGTGCTCGGCGCCGTGCGGGCGGGGATCAAGACCATCATCCTGCCCAAGGAAAACGCGGCGGACCTCGAGGATCTTCCCGAGGATGTCCGTAAGAGCCTCGACGTCCACCTGGTCGAGGAGTTGGGCGACGTGCTCACGCTGGCGTTGCGCGGCGCGCGGTTCGAGGCTGGCCACCTCGTGTTCGAGGGGGATGCTCCCCTCGAGCCGAGGATGGTGTCGAAGAACTAGCGCGCGGCGACGCCCGCGACCACCAAGTCCACCGCGGCTTCCTTCCAGCGCTCCCTCAGCGCCGGCTCATCGGCGCCGAGGGGGCGCGCGCTGGCCGCGATGACCGATTCCATTCCCAGGTAGCCCACCATCAGGACCAGGCTCTGCGCGGCCGTGAGGTGCGGGTCTAGGTCGTCGCGTACCTGGCCCAGCCCCTGGCCCTCGGCGAGCAGGACGACCAATCGCTTGATCGCTGGAGCGAAGGCTGCCCCTGCAGGATAGCGCGCCAGGAAATCGAACAGTGCCTCGAGGGCCAAGCGCAGGCGGTCGAGTGGGCGGCCAGCGGGTAGCGACGCCAGGGCCGCCTCGAGCTCCGCGGCGGCCTGGCTGAACACCGCTTCAAAGAGCCCGCGCTTCGAGTGATAGTAGTAGAACAGCAACTGCTTGTTGACGCCGGCGCGGCGGGCGATGTGCTCCACGCGAGCAGCGGCGAAGCCCCGCTGGGCGTACTCCTGCCGCGCCGCCTCCACGATGCGTAATGCTCTATCGTTGCTCAACTTACGCTTCACGGTGCCATTCCCTCAACCAAATGGTTGATGGAATCTAAGGTCCTTCGTCTGGCGCCGCCACCGGTCGACCGCTTGGCTTGGGCGCCGTCGGCCACGCGATCCCCAAGTCGTTCCAGTTGAGGATCGCGTTGAAACCCAGAGCGAAGCTGCCCTGCGTCTCCCAGCGCCAGAACGGCCGAATCGCAAACAGCACCACGTGTCCCTGCCCGACTGGGGCGTCGAGCACTGCGGGCCGGCCCGCCAACTCCTCGCCGGCCACCAACAGCCCGGACAGCCGGAGCGAGTCCCGCTTCTGATGGAAGCTCACCACCACACGCGGCCGTGCACGCGCCTGCTCCCGCGTCAGATCCGCGTCCTGATCCTCTGGCACGTCGGTGCTGGTGTCCACCTGGAAGAGCGGCGACTGATTGAAGTAGACCGCGAGCGTGTCGGCGTACCCATAGGCGATCGGGCTCTTCGCATCCCGCATGACGGCGCGGTAGATCCCTCCGGACGCGCGCAGCTGTCGCGCCGGTGTGATGTCCACACCCCGCGTAACGCCGAAGTCCGTGAAGACGGCGGCGGTGCCCCCTTCGGTGATGAGCACGCCACCTGCCGCCACCCAGTCCCGCAGCGCGTCGAGGCCATCGAGCCCGATCCCCGGACGAACGTCATCGGTCGAGTCGATGCCACCGAGGTTGGGCGTTTCGGCCGAGCGCTGCCAGGGAATCTTCGGGCCAGTCATCGGCAGTCCGTTGACGATCGACTGCGCGTTATTCGAGACGTAGGGGAACACGATCACGTCGAACCGCTTGAGCAGATCGCGATCCTTGAGCTGCTGCACACTGAAATACGAGTATGGAATCCCGAGCGCGTCGAAGGCGTAACGCACCCAGCCCTCGTTTTGCGTGTTGAGCCACGAATGCACGAGCGCCAGCCTCGGCAGGTCGAGCTCGTGCCGTGCCACCTGCGGGACGGTGCGCACGCCGATGAGCGTCAAACCGAGTGACTCGGCAGCCTGCCGGATTCGTGCGGCCGCATTTCCGTCGACGATCGTGCTGCCGCGTCCGAACGTACGGCGATCCACCGTGAACGAGTCTTCGCTCGCCCACATCCGCACGTCGCGCAGCGCCAAGCGGAATTGGATCAGCCCCGATTCGGTGGTAGGCGCAATGACGTACGCTCCGGCGCCTTGGGCCCCTGTCACCTGTCCGCGCACATGCACGTCGGCGGTGATGAGCGCCAGCGGCTGGCTCAACACCGTTGTGTCCGCGATCGGGTGTAGCGCAACGTTGCGAACGTATTGCAGGGTCCACCCCGTGTCGTCGTAAGGGCGAGGATCGTCGGCCCCGTAGTCCTGACGACTGAAGTAGCTCTTCGCGAGCGGCCCGTAGGGCTGATCGAGCCGCACGAGGTAGTCTCCGGCCGCGACGTCCATGCCGCCGGCCTTGAACGCGCGCTCCGCGCGCCGCACCTCGAGCCCGTGGAAGCGGAGCATGTTGACGAGATTCGCCGCTTCCACCGGGCGCGCCTGGTTCGCGGGAATGTGATACGCGTTCGGCCCATCCTTGGCACGCCCACGCGCGACCGCCCGCACGCCCTTACGGTAGAACTGGTCGAGATAGCGGTGCCCGTTGCGCGCCATGTAGTTCAGCGCGACGAGCAACGCCGACTGCTGGTAGTTGATGTTGTTGCGGATGCACCACCGCACGCCGTTGAGCGGCGGGTTGGGGCGGAACCACTCGACCGACGTCTGCCGCTCGGGGAGGCGCACGGTGTGACACTCGGCGCCGCGCGACGTGTAGGTCTCGTAGAACCGGCCGATCGAGTTGTGCCCATTCGCCACCCAGAACATGTAGTTCGGCGCCCACCCGTCATAGAAATCGTGCGTCCACACGCCGGGGAGCCCGCGCTTCGTCAGCTCCGTGATCTCCTGGAACGCCATCTCGTTCCA
>Ga0070696_100003654_pt1 | contig 10259 bp, 7 predicted proteins | sample KBSK1253metaG_FD_65474 | JGI IMG/M metagenome (GOLD analysis project Ga0070696, IMG submission 65474) | Corn, switchgrass and miscanthus rhizosphere microbial communities from Kellogg Biological Station, Michigan, USA - KBS K1-25-3 metaG | ecosystem: Host-associated > Plants > Roots >... | reverse complement strand
CGAGGTCTTGCCGACGCCCGGCGGGCCGACGAGGCACAGGATCGGGCCCTTGAGCTTGTTGGTCCGCGCCTGGACAGCGAGATATTCGACGATCCGCTCCTTGACCTTGTCCAGCCCGTAATGATCCTCGTCGAGCACCCGCTGGGCCTCGGCGATGTCCTTCTTGAGCTTGGATTTCTTGCCCCACGGAAGGCCGAGCAGGACGTCTAGATAGTTGCGTGCAACCGTCGCTTCGGCCGACATCGGCGCCATCGCGCGGAGCTTCTTCAACTCGGAGGTGGCGCGGGCCTTGGCTTCCTTGCTGAGCTTGGTCTTGCGGATCTTCTCGGCAAGCTCCTGGAGTTCGTCGCCGCCCTCGTCGCTCTCGTTGCCGAGCTCGCGTTGAATCGCCTTCAGCTGCTCGTTCAAATAATATTCGCGCTGGGTCTTCTCCATCTGGCGCTTGACGCGGCTGCGGATCTTCTTCTCGACCTGGAGCACGCCCAATTCGCCCTCCATGAAGGCGAACACCATCTCCATCCGGCGCGCGGGGTTGAGCTCGCCCAGCAGCGCCTGCTTGTCGGCAACCTTGATCGACAGGTTGGACGCGACCGCGTCGGCCAGCGCCGAAGCGTCCTCGATCTCGCCGAGCTGGATCCCGGTCTCGGGCGGCAGGCGCTTGTTGAGCTTGGCGTAATTGTCGAACTGCTCGATCACGGAGCGCATCAGCGCCTGCGCTTCGGGGCCCGCGGATTCCTCCTCGCCGACTTCTTCGACTTCGGCGGCCATGTAGCCGTCGCGCTGGACCAGATTGACCAGCTGCGCCCGCTTCACGCCTTCAACCAGCACGCGCACGGTGCCGTCGGGCAGCTTCAACAGCTGCATCGCCGTGGCGATCACGCCAAGGTCGTAGAGCGCCTCGCGGTCCGGGTCGTCCTCGCCCGGGTCGAGCTGAGCGACCAGGAACAGTTCGCGATCGGAGGCCATCGCCGCCTCGAGCGCGGCGACGGATTTCTCGCGCCCGACAAACAGCGGGACGATACGGTGCGGAAAGACGACAATGTCGCGCAGCGGGAGGATGGGGAGGAGACGAGTCATGCCCGGTATATGGGCGCGCCCCTCCCCCTAGGCAACAAAGGCGAGCGACGAACCGGGGAACATTCGGGCGGGATCGCTCGCTCTTCGCGCAGCAGCAGTGTGCGTGGAGACGATCATGGCCGACGACCGCGAAAAGATCAGCACGGGACCAAATGCGGAACCGATCGAGGAGACGATCGCCGGGACCGGGCCCGGTATCCCGGACGAAGCGCTGGCGCCCGGCGAGGAGCTGCCCGAGCCGCCGAGCGAGGAGGAGATCGAGCGCGCCGCCGAAGCGCTCGGATCGCCGACCGCCGAGAAAGACACGCTTCCGCTGGAAGGTGAATGACTCGCGCCCGGGTGAACGGCGGATTCTGTAACCGTTCAGCTTTACTCCCTATCTAAAGGCCTGTGACCATTCGCCATTCCCTGCTCGCGCTCAGCGCCCTCGCCCTGCCCGCAACCGCGTTGGCGCAATATGCGCCGTGGCCGCCGTACCAGCCGCCGCCCCCGCAGCCGCAGCCCTGGCCGCCGTATCAGCCGCCGATCGCGCAGCCATGGCCCGCGCCTCGCGCACCCGTGGCCCAGGCGCCGGTCGTTGCGCAGCGGGCGGCCCAGCGCGCTCCGGCACTCGAGCCGATCGACCTGCCCCCGGCCATCGAGCAGGGCGTCGACATGATCTACATTGATGAGGAGCTAATCCCGCGCGCGGCGGCGCAGGACAAGGGCTTGTTCCACGATATCTCGTTCGACGACTGGAGCGGCGCGCCAGTCGACATGTTCGTATCGATGAATCCGATTTACACCGACCTCCGCCGCGGGCTGATCAAATACCGCCAGCGTTGGGGAGACCTGCCGCAGGTGGCGATCGATGCCGGTCCAACGCTGAAGCTCGGCTCTGAAGGTGACCGCGTTGCGGCCCTCAGGGTGCGGCTCGGGCTGCCCGAAGGCGGCAAGTTCGACCAGCCGCTGGCCAATGCGGTCAAGGAGTTCCAGGCGGTCCACGGGCTCAAGGCCGACGGCATAGCCGGTGCCGGCACCATCGCCGCGCTCAACCGCGGCGCGCAATATTATGAGCAACTGATCATCATCAACATCGAGCGGGCGAAGCGCCTGCCCGCCCCCGAAGAACAGCGCAAATATGTGATCGTCGACGCCGGCGGTGCCCGTCTTTCCATGTGGGACAATGGCCGGATGGTCGACAGCATGAAGATCGTTGTTGGCAAGGCCGAAACGGCGACGCCGATGATGGCTGCCTACATCAAATATGCGAGCGTCAATCCGTACTGGAACGTGCCGCCAGAGCTGGTCCGCAACCTGATCGGTCCGCGCGTCGTAGCCCAGGGCGTCAGTTATTTGACCGAGCGCGAATATCAGGTGCTGACCGATCTTGGCGATGGCGGACGCGTGCTCGATCCCAACACGATCGACTGGCAGGCAGTGGTCGACGGCCGCCAGGAAGTATCGTTGCGGCGCTTGCCGAGCCCGGCCAATTCGATGGGCATGATGAAGTTCATGCTGCCCAATTATTTCGGCATCTACCTCCACGATTCGCCGGAAAAGGATCACTTCACCAAGAATGAGCTGTGGATCAGCAATGGCTGCGTCCGGGTCGAGGATTACAAGCGGCTCGCGAGCTGGCTGTTCGGCGGTTATGTCCCGAAGGGCAGCAATCCCAAGGTCGAGGAAGAGGTCAACCTGCCCACGCCGGTACCGGTCTACATGACCTATTTGACCGTCCAGCCGACTGCTGATGGGGTGCAATTCCTGGAAGACCATTACGGCCGTGACAGCCATTTGATGGAGCGGTTCGGCTCGCAGCTGATGGCTGCGGTTCGCGGCGAATAATTTCAGCTGGATTCGGGCGCTTCAGGCCGCGTCGCCCGTCTTGTCCTTCTTGGCGTAGACCCGCACCGGCTCCTTGGTGCCCATCACGACGTCCTTGTCGATATGGACCTCGTCGACCCCGTCCATCGACGGCAGGTCGAACATCGTATCGAGCAGGATGCCTTCGAGGATCGACCGCAGCCCGCGCGCGCCGGTCTTGCGCTCGATCGCCTTCTTGGCGACCGCGTGCAGCGCGTCGTCGGTGAACTCGAGCTCGACGTCTTCCATGTCGAACAGCTTGGCATACTGCTTGACCAGGGCGTTCTTGGGCTCGACTAGGATCTTGACCAGCGCTTCCTCGTCGAGGTCCATCAGCGTCGCGATCACGGGCAGGCGGCCGATGAATTCGGGGATCAGGCCGAATTTCAGCAGGTCCTCGGGCTCGCAATGCTGAAGGGTCTCGCCGGTCTTGCGCTCGTCGGGCGCGGCGACATGGGCGCCGAAGCCGATCGACTTGCCCTGCAGCCGGTCGGCGATGATCTTTTCGAGGCCGGCGAAGGCGCCGCCGCAGATAAACAGGATGTTGGTCGTATCGACCTGCAGGAACTCCTGCTGCGGATGCTTGCGGCCGCCCTGCGGCGGGACCGAAGCCGTGGTGCCTTCCATCAGCTTCAGGAGCGCCTGCTGGACGCCCTCGCCCGACACGTCACGGGTAATCGACGGATTGTCCGACTTGCGGCTGATCTTGTCGATCTCGTCGATGTAGACGATGCCGCGCTGCGCTTTCTCAACATTATAGTCCGAAGCCTGCAGCAGCTTGAGGATGATGTTCTCGACGTCCTCGCCAACATAGCCGGCCTCGGTCAGCGTGGTCGCATCGGCCATGGTGAAGGGCACGTCGAGGATCCGCGCCAGCGTCTGGGCAAGCAGGGTCTTGCCGCAGCCGGTCGGGCCGATCAGCAGGATGTTCGACTTGGCGAGCTCGACCTCGTTGCCCGTCTTCGAACCGTGGGCGAGCCGCTTGTAATGGTTGTGGACGGCGACCGAGAGAACACGCTTGGCGCGGTCCTGGCCGATCACATAGTCGTCGAGGACCTGACAGATCTCGGCCGGCGTGGGGACGCCGTCACGGGTCTTGACCAGCGCCGACTTCGATTCCTCGCGGATGATGTCGTTGCACAGCTCGACACATTCGTCGCAAATAAACACGGTCGGGCCCGCGATCAGCTTGCGGACCTCATGCTGCGATTTGCCGCAGAACGAGCAGTAGAGGGTGCTCTTGCTGTCGCCGCCTTGAAGCTTGGTCATTCCCGTCCTTGTATCCCGGCCGCGAACGACCGCTGGTGATTGGGCATGCTAGCCCGCTTTATCGCACAATCAACATCACGGGATTGTTAACAGCGCCCGCCCGCGGATTGCTCCTTTGAACTCAAGAATATGGATTGAGGTTGGCCGGCTAGCAAGTGGCCTTCGACGCGGCGGTAACCTTACCTTGTCCCATGTTAGGGCGAGGAACGGCGCGGCTGCGTCCGCGTTTTCGCCGCGGAGCGTACTTTTCTGAGTTCCAGCCAAAGACAGGGGAAAGACGAAGGAGCTTCCGATGAAGCGTTCGATGACTCTCCTTGCGGCTGGCGTTATCGCGCTTGGGCCGTCCAGTACATTTGCGGCGCCGCCTGCGCCGGGCAGCATCTCGCCCAGCCATGATACCGGCCAGCAAGTGGGTGGCGAAGACGGCCTTGAATGCGAGGACGGCGCCGCCCCTAGCCAGTCCGGCCGGGACCCGGGCCCTGGCTCGCCCTTCCAGGAGGACAGTGTGTCGGGGTCGCATTATGCGGGCGAGCAGGCCGGCATCAACAACAAGAACACCGCGTCCGTGTCGCAATATGACCTCGCCTGCTTCAAGGGCCCGGACAGTGCTGGCTAAGCACCGCTGACCGCTGTCAGCGCCTCGCGCATCGCCACGGTGAATTCTTCGCGCGCGTAAATGTCGTTGTGCCCCGCGCCGGCGATGGTCCGGTCGAACACCAACTTGCCGACGCGGGGACGCAGAGCGGCGGTCCGTTCCGGATGGACGATATGGTCGTGCGCAGCGGCGATGATTGCCGTAGGCACTTTGGCGCCTTCCAGCGCGGCCCCGGCATCGATCTGGTGCCGGAAGAATGGCCCGACCGGCAGCCACGGATATAGCGACTGGGCGACTGCCTTCAGCGAATCGAACGGCGTGACGAGGATTAGTCCGCTCAGCGGCCGCGCCCTGGCAAGCGTTGCAGCCACCCCGGTGCCGATGCTGAAACCAACCGCAATCGTCCGCGCAGGTTTCAGCCGCCCGACCGCATAATCGTAGACCAGGGGCGCGTCGGCTATCAGTGCCGCGGCCGAGGGTGAGCCGGTCGACGGCCGATAACCGCGGTAGTGGAAGGCGACGACGTGCGCCTTTGGATAAAGTTGGTGGAGCAGCGTCGCGGCGTCCTCCGAATTCCAGGCATTCCCCGGAAAGCCGAGGATCAACGGCGATTGCCCAGATGGCTGCGCCGGCAGGATGTGGACGCCGTGAAGCGCGTCGCCGTCGGGCGTCTCGATCGACCAGCGCTCCGCGCCCGCGGGCAACGGGCCCGGCGGGCCGACCGCGTGGGTCGGGAACAGGAGTTGGGCCTGAAGTTCGATCATCGCGAACAGCAGCACGGCGACCGCGGCTGCCGCGGCGCCAAGCCATGCGATTTTGGACCTAGCCGGCGAACGCGGCCTCGATCACCGGCGTCACCCGATCGACGGTATAGGGCTTCTCGATCACCGGCGCGTCGTTGAACTCGGGCGGCGGCGGATCGACGTGGCCGCCCGTGGCGATCACGAACGGGACGTTCTTCTCCCTGAGGCGCGTCGCCACCGGCCATACATTTTCGCCCTTCAAATTGACGTCGAGGATCGCGAGCTCAAATCCGCCCTTGTCGACCTCATCTAGCGCGCACTTGACGGTGTCGCAGGTCGCCGAGATCGAATGGCCGAGCGACTCGAGGAAATCCTCCAGCATCATCGCGATCAGCGGTTCGTCCTCGACGATCAGGATGGAACGCGACACGGTCATGCCGCGCTTCGCATAAGGCTCCGTTTCGACAGTGAAAAGAGTTATTTCGCGGCCAGCGTCCGCTTGGCCGCCTCGGCCAGTTCCTGCACCGAAAAGGGCTTGGGCAGGAAGTTCACATTGTCGACATCGATCGAGTTTCGAAGCTGTTCTTCGGCATAGCCAGACATGAACAGGATCTTGAGCTCGGGCCGGCTTTTGCGCGCTTCCCGGACGACCGTCGGGCCATCCATGCCCGGCATGACGACGTCGCTCAGCAACAGATCGATCTCTTCTCCCCGCGCGATCACTTCGAGCGCTTCTTCGCCATTGTCGGCCGTGATCACGGTATAGCCGTGGCGGGTCAGCGCCCGTTCGGCAACGGCGCGCACGGTCGGCTCATCCTCCACCAGGAGCACCGTGCCGCTGCCCCACAGCTCGTTTTCCTTGGCCTTGGCTGATTTGCGCGACTTGGTCGCGGCAGCCTCTTCGCGGTGGACCGGCAAGTAGATGACGAACCGCGTGCCCTCGCCGACCTTGGAATCGGCGAAGATGAAGCCCCCGGACTGCTTGACGATGCCGTAGACAGTCGACAGGCCGAGGCCCGTCCCCTTCCCGACTTCCTTGGTGGTGAAGAAGGGCTCGAACACCTTGGCCAGCACGCCCGGGGTGATGCCGCAGCCGGTATCGGTCACCGACAGGGCGCTGTAATCGGCGACCGGCAGGATATCCGAGCCGAGCTCGGCGACCTGGTCGGACTTCACCGAATAGGTCTGGATGGTGAGCGTCCCGCCGCCCTTTTCGGCCATCGCGTCGCGGGCATTGACCGCCAGGTTGACGATGACCTGCTCGAGCTGGCCGGGATCGGCGCGGACCGGGCCGAGGCTGCGGCCGTGCTTGACCACCAGTTCGACATTCTCGCCCAGCAGCCGCTTCAGCAGATGGGACACCTCCGACACAGTGTCGGGAAGCTGGAGCACCTGCGGGCGCAGGGTTTGTTGCCGCGAGAAGGCAAGCAACTGTCGAGTAAGGCCTGCAGCACGGTTCGAATTCGACTTGATCTGCTGGATGTCGTCATAGTCGCTGTCCCCGGGCGTGTGGCGCATCAGCATCAGGTCGCAATGGCCGATGATCGCCGTCAGTATGTTATTGAAGTCGTGGGCGACGCCGCCGGCGAGCTGGCCGACCACCTGCATCTTGGTCGCTTGCGCGATCTGACGCTTGAGTTTGGCTTCCTCGCTATTGTCCTTGAGCAACAGGAGCACGGCTGCGTCGCCAAGGCCGCGCAGGCCCGCGATGGTCAGGGCCACCGGCTCGGCAGGGTATCGCGACAGGCGCACGGCGAGATCGCCCGACATGGCCGGCCCGCGGGCATTGCGGCGGACCGCGTCGGCGACAGCCGCCTTGTCCTCCTTGACCAGCAGGTCGCCCGGATAGACCGGGTTTGCCGAGCCCTTGATTCCCGCCGCGGCACGGAACGCCTGGTTCATGGTCAGGAAGCGGCCGTCGCGATCAACCAACGCGAGGCCGACCGGGAGCACGTCGAGCAGCGCCTGCAGGTGAGCGGCATCAGTGCGGCCGGCGGCGTCGGCGCCTTCGAACAGCATGAACGTGCCTACGGTCGCGCTCCTGCGCGGATCGACCGGCACATGGACCAGTCGCATCGGCGGCGCGGCCTCGCCTTCGGCGACCAACCGAACCTGGTGGTCCTCGCCGACGTCGACCAGGTCGGAGAAACGCTGCTCGACCGGATTCACGTCAGGATCGACTGCGCGCTCGGCGAACAAGCGGTTGGCGGCAAGGATCTTTCCGTCTTCGCCAACCAGCGCGGCGAGGATTCCCGCCGCGGCGAGCCGCTCCCCGGTTACGCCGCTAAGCCACTTGGCCGCGACAACCAGGGAATCGGGAGCCGCGGGCCGGGGGAAACGCCAAAGCAACAGGTCGCCGTGCGACCCGACGCGCTCGACCTCGACCGCCATGCTGCCGCCCTTGGTCTTGACCCCGGCGACGCAGCCTCCGCCATCGCGCCAGGCCATCTGCCGGACCATCGCCAGGGCTTGCCTGGCGTCCTTGCCCGAACCCAGCTCGAGCGGCGGGCGGGCACCCTCGAACCGCTCGCGGTAAGCGGCGTTGGCGATCAGCAGCGATCCTTCGCCGGTCGTCAGCGCCGCCGGCTCACTGCACAGCCCGAGCGCCGAGCCGATCACCGAATAGTCGGGGCCGACCACCAGCGGTTCGATCACCGGCACCGGCGATTCGCGCCAGTAGACGATGGCTGCGGCCGCCGCGCCAGCCAGCAGCGCGATGCCCGCGGCCGGCGCCTGGCCAAAGAGCAGGAACAGGAGCGCGACGGTCAGCCCCGCCCCTGCAACGAGTGCCGGGGTCAGCCAGCGGCTCCACCCGTCGAGGGCGGTCGAATCGATCCGCGGCAGCTCCTGGTACTGCATTACGTGGCGGAGCTTACCAGATACGCACCCGATCCGCAGGGGCCAGGTACAGCCTCTGCCCGGCCTGCACGTTGTAGGCCGAATACCAGGGGTCGAGGTTGCGGACGATCGCCACCCGCTGCTCGGACGGCGAGTGCGGATCGGTCAGCAGCCGCTGCCGCAGGTTCGCTTCCCGATAATTGCGGCGCCACACCTGCGCCCAGCCGAGGTAGAAGCGCTGGTCGCCGGTCATCCCATTGAGCACCGGCGGCTCCTTGCCGCCCAGTGAGGCAATGTAGGCGTCATGGGCAACGGTCAGGCCTGCGAGGTCGGCGACATTCTCGCCCATCGTCAGCTTGCCCTGGACATGCATGCCTGGCAGCGGCTCGTAGGCATCGAACTGAGCGCCGAGCTTGTCCAGCCGCGACCGGAAGTTCGCCGCGTCCGACGGAGTCCACCAGTCGATCAGATTGCCGTGCAGGTCGTATTTCGCGCCCTGGTCGTCGAAGTGGTGGCTGAGTTCGTGGCCAATCACCGCGCCGATCCCGCCGTAGTTGACTGCGGCATCCGCGTTCGGGTCGAAGAACGGCGGCTGCAGTATCGCGGCCGGAAAGACGATCTCGACCATGCTGAAATTTGCATAAGCGTTGATCGTCATGGGGGTCATGCCCCATTCCCAGCGGCGGATCGGGCTGCCGAGGTGGCCCAATTGGTACTCGTGCTCGTAGTTTGCCGAACGCATCGCGTTACCGAGCACGTCGTTGCGGTCGATCTGGAGCCCGCTCATGTCGCGCCACTGGCTCGGGTACCCGATCTTGGGTGTGAAAGCGGCAAGCTTGGCGTGCGCCCGCGCCTTGGTTTCGGGACTCATCCAGTCGAGCTTGTCGATCCGCCGGTCCATCGCCGCGATGACATTCCGGACGAGATCGTCGGCCGCGGCCTTGGTCTCGGGCGGAAAATATTTGGCGACGTAGAGCTTGCTGACGTCGTCGCCGAGCGCGCCGGTGGTGAAGCTCACCGCGCGTTTCCAGCGCTCCTCCTGCTGGGGCGTGCCGCTGAGCACGGTCCCGTAAAAAGCGAAGGTCTCCTGGTCGAACTTCTGCGGCAGATAGGCCGAGTAGGCGTCCAGCGACCGCACCAGCAGCTGGTCCTTGAGGACGCCCAGCGGCGTCCTGGCGATCAGCGAGGAGATTCCCTTGAATGCGCTCGGCTGGAAGATGATGACGTCATCGACATTGGCGCCGTCCGCCTTGGCGAATGCCGGGAAGTCGAATCCCGGAGCAAGCCTGCGCACCTGCGCGATCGAGAATTTGTTATAGGTCTTGGTTGCGTCACGGCTGTCGATCCTGGTCCAGTGAACCTGCGCGACCCTGGTCTCGAAATCGAGGATCGCCTTGGCGCGGGCCGCCGCGTTCGCCTCGCCGGCAAGCGTCAGCACATTGGTCAGATGCTCGAGATACTTGGCCTTGGTCTCGACGAGCTTGGCGTCTTTGGAGAGATAATAATCGCGGTCGGGCATGCCGATACCGCCCTGGAGCACGTTCAGCGCGTAGCGGTCGGACGCCTTGCGGTCCTGCCCGATGAACATGTTGAACGGAACGTTGACGCCGAGCCGGTCCGCATCGGCATAGAGCGCCGGCAGATCCTTCTTGGCCCGGATGTCGCGGACCTGGTTGAGCCACGGCTCGAACGGGGCGAGACCCTTCGCGTCGATGGCCGCCTGGTCCATGAAGCTGGCGTAAGCGCCGCCGATCCGGCTGTTGGGGTCCTTCGCCTGCTCCTGGATGAGGTCGCGGGTGCGCTCGCGCGACAAATCGTCGAGCGTCGTGAACATGCCGTAATTCGACTTGTCGGGCGGGATCGGCGTGTTCTTCGCCCAGGTGCCGTTGGCG